>Ga0335078_10007939_pt1 | contig 15764 bp, 14 predicted proteins | sample Lox_Sample_32_FD_206711 | JGI IMG/M metagenome (GOLD analysis project Ga0335078, IMG submission 206711) | Soil microbial communities from Loxahatchee National Wildlife Refuge, Florida, United States - Lox_Sample_3.2 | ecosystem: Environmental > Terrestrial > Soil > Wetlands | place: USA... | reverse complement strand
AGATTCGCGATTCGGATCATGTGCTTATATTCTACTTGACGGGCGGCGCGCGGATGAGTCACCGTGCATTATACTGCTGAGACTATGATGCGCACGATATTCACGTTCCTGATGGCCGCGGCTTCGCTGGTCGCGCGCGCCCGCGACCTGGGCGTTCCATTTGATGGTGTGCCGGGGCCGCTCGACGCCATCACCGACGTCGCCGGGCTGGAGGTGGGCCAGGTGACGCTCATCTCGGGCGAAGGCCGGCAGGCGGTGCGAACCGGAGTCACGGTGGTCTGGCCGCGCGGCAAGCAGGCGGGCGCGCCTGTTTTCGGCGGCTGGTTTTCGCTCAACGGGAATGGCGAAATGACCGGCACCACGTGGCTGGAAGAATCCGGCCTGCTGGACGGGCCGGTGATGATCACCAATACGCACAGCGTGGGAGTGGTGCGCGACGACTACATCAAGTGGCGGGTGGAGCGGGCCCGCAGGGCGGGGATCGATCTCAGCGACGAATGGTCGCTGCCGGTGGTAGCGGAGACCTGGGACGGCTTTCTGAACGACATCAACGGTTTTCACGTGCACGAAGGCGACGTGTTCGGGGCGCTGGATGCGGCGAAGACCGGCCCGGTGGCGGAGGGCAACGTGGGCGGCGGCACTGGCATGGTGTGCTATGGATTCAAGGGCGGCATCGGGACCAGTTCACGCAAAGCGGGTCCGTACACCGTGGGTGTCCTGGTGCAGTGCAACTGCGGGCGGCGCGCGCAACTGCGCATCGCGGGCGTACCGGTGGGGCAGGAGATTACGGAGAGCATCCCGTACGCGAGCAACTTCCGGCATTCGGGTGAGGATGTAGGATCGATCATCATCGTGGTGGCCACCGACGCGCCGCTGCTCCCGCACCAGATGAAGCGGCTGGCGCGCCGCGCCGCGCTGGGCCTGGCTCGCACGGGGTCGGTTTCCGGCAATGGATCGGGCGATATCTTCATTGCCTTTTCGACGGCGAATCGCGACGCCGGCCGCACGACGGGAGTGGTGAACGTCACGATGCTTCCCAACGATGAGATGAACCCGCTGTTCGACGCGACCGTTCAGGCCACCGAGGAGGCGATCGTCAACGCCATGGTGGGCGCGGAGACCATGACTGGGTTCGAGGGCCACACGGTGATTGCGCTGCCGCATGACCGGCTGCAGCAGGTGCTGGAGAAGTACAACCGGTTGGGCAAGTGACTGTTCGATGTAGCCGCAGACTCAACTCGCGCAGAAGGCAGCTAAGGCCGGCCGCCCCCGATCGGTTGGTCGCCAACGTCGTTGCCGGTTGTCTCGTGGCGAGTTCATCGGGGAAACAGAGATGGATGCGGCCTGGAAGCCTTGTTCAAGAGCTAATGCGATGCGCGCGTGCCGTGCAGGCTGCTTTTCACGCATAGAGTCGGGTTGCCAGCAAGGGAACTCGCTCGTCACGCGCACCCGGTCTGGCTGGTCAAATAGGAACTGCTCTCTGTAGTGGCCCCCGCAGCGTGGGTTGGTGAGTTTGAACTCATAGACAAGTAAGGCTTGCAGGACGTCGATCTTGGCGACCGAGCCGTCCGGATTGAGCGCGCACCTCAGTTTGACAGTGCCCTGAAACCTCGCGTTTCTGGCTTCCGGCGCGTATTACATGCCGACGATGTGCACGGGCGTCCAATCCTGGGCGCAGAGATGGCCGGCCGAGAGCACCAGCAAAATCAGAATCAGTGCCCCCCTCATCCCACCCCCACAATCTGCGCGTGATTTGTCAACACTCCAATTTCCGGGATGCTGATGGTTACGGTGTCGCCGGGGGCCAAGGCGGCATCCTCGGGCGTGATGATGCCGGTGCCTGTGAGGAGCACGGTTCCGGCGGGGACGGGGTTGGCGCGCCGCAGGTATTCGATCAGGGTTTCAAACTTGCGGTGCAGCGTGGAGATGGGCACGCTGCCGGAGAAAATCTGGCGGCCGCCGCGGGTGATGACGCAAGTCATCTGCAGGCTATAGGGGTCGGGAAGATCGTCGGCAGTAATGATGACCGGGCCGAGGGCACAACAGCCGGTGAAGATTTTCGACTGGGGGAGATAAAGGGGATTCTCACGTTCGATATCCCAGGCCGAGACGTCGTTGGCGAGCGTGTAACCGAGGATGTCCCCCTTGGCGCCGAGCACCAGGGCGACCTCCGGCTCGGGCGCCGTGAAGCGGGAGTCCGCGCGGATGCCGATGGGCTGGCCGGGGCCGACGCAAAAGCGCGCGGTGCCCTTGAAGAAGATCTCGGGGCGAGGCTCGCGGTAGACGTAGGCGTACATGCCTTCGCGGGTGCCCTGCTCGGCGTCGCGGAAGGAGGCGCTGGTTTCGTAAGTGCAGCCGCACGCCCACACTTCCGGCGGCACGATGGGCAGGGCCGGCGGGTGCGGCTCGGGATGGTGGCTGGCGAGGCGCGCCGCAGTCTGGCTGAGCGGGACGCCTTCAGCCTCCGCGCGGCGAATGAGATCGGCGACCGTATAGCCGGGAATCGTGCGGGCGAGATCGCCTTCGAACACGGCGGCTACCAGCACGCCGCTCGGTTTGATTTGTCCTAGACGCATTTAGTATTTCAGATAAACAGTTTTGTAGTCACTGTAAAAGTCGAGGGCCGCGGGGCCTTGTTCTTTCGGCCCGAAGCTGGAATCCTTGGTGCCGCCGAAGGGCAACTGGTACTCGACGCCGGCGCTGGGCAGGTTGACGGTGAGCAGGCCCGCTTCCATGCGGTAAACAAAATCAAAGACGCGCGAGACATTCGTGGTTTGAATGGAAGCGGAAAGTCCAAATGGAACGGCGTTGGCGATGCGCAGGGCATCTTCGAAATCGCGGGCGCGCATTACGCTGAGCACGGGACCGAAAATCTCCTCGCGGGCGATGGTCATTTCCGGGGTGACATCCGCGAATATAGTGGGTTCGACAAAGTAGCCTCTCGCAAAATCGCCGGCGGTGAGGTGACAGCCTCCGATCTTGGGAGGGCCGGCTTCGGCGCGGCCGATTTCGATGTAGCGCAACACGGTATCGAGCTGCGCGCGGTCCACGCAGGGGCCGATATCGACGCCGGGTTCCATGCCGTTGCCAACCTTGAGGCGGCGGGTGCGCTCGATCAGCGCTTCCAGAAAGCGATCGTAAATCGCGTCTTCTACAATAGCCCGGCTGGTCGCGGTGCATTTCTGGCCCGTTGAGAAAAATGCGGCGTTGGCGGTGTTCTCGACCGCGGCATTGAAATCGGCATCGGCCAGCACGATGGTGGGATTCTTGCCGCCCATTTCAAGCTGGATGCGCAGGCGGCGCTTGGAAGCCTCGGCGTGCAGCCAGTTGCCGACCTGGCAGGAGCCGGTGAACGATACGCCTTTCAGGGGCGGCGCCTGGACCAGTGCCTCGCCGAGAGCGCCGCCCGGTCCGGCGACGAAATTGACGACGCCCTTGGGCACGCCGGCTTCGTGGAGCGCCTCCACAATGCGCCAGGAGCTGAGCGGCGCGGCGGAAGCCGGCTTGAGGACCACGGCATTGCCGCAGACGAGCGCGGGGGCGAGTTTCCAGGCGGGGATGGCGCTGGGAAAATTCCACGGTGTGACCAGGCCGATGACGCCGATGGGTTTGCGAATGGCGAACATGTGCACGCGGTCTCGCTCGGAGGGGACCAGAAGGCCATCGAGGCGGGCGCCTTCGCCGCCGAAGTAACGGAAGATGTTGATGCTACGGCGGACCTCGCCCTTGGCTTCGGACAGGGTCTTGCCTTCCTCGCGAGTCATCTCGGCGGCCACCTGGTCGAAGCGGCGGTCGAGGATATCGGCGGCTTTGAAAAGGATGGCGCCGCGCGCGGGAGCCGTCATGCCTGCCCAGGCGGGGAACGCGGCGGCGGCGGCCTGCGCAGCATCCGCGATATCGCCGGCCGTGCCTTTCGCAAACAGGCCGACGACTTCGGCGGTGTTGGCCGGATTGCGGTTCTCAAAATGCGGGCCGCTGCTGATCCACTGGCCATCGATGTAGTTGGAGAAAACGGAAGGTTCCATAGGGAGGTCAGATGGCAGACGTTTGGAAATAGGCGTCGATCTTGCGGAGCCGCGAGAGCGAAGCCACAATGTTGTCGGGGAACAACTGAAGCCGCGCGTTGTAGTGCTCGACGGCCTCGTTATACTTGCGGCGGGCTACGGCGATCTGGTATTCGGCGTCCTTCAGCGCCTCCAGCATCTCTGCGTATTCCTTGCTGTTTTCGAGCCGCGGGTGATTCTCGATGGCCAGCATCAAGCGCGACAAAGCGTCATCCAGACGCATGTTGGCCTGGATGGCCTCGCGCTGGCCGTGCGCCGTGTGGAGAGCCTGGCAGGCCTGGTTGACGCGGCTGATGGCCTCGGACTCGGAAGGCGCCCGGTCCGCCACCGTCTGGGCGAGGTCCGACACGAGAGCGGCGCGGCCTTGCAGTGCGGACTCCACGTCTGTCCATTTCGCGCCGACGTTTTGACGTTCCGCCACCAGGTTTTTGTGGACGCCCATGCACTTGGCGCCCAGCAGAAGCAGGAGGACGGCCGCCAGGGCCGGAATCACGAACTTCATGGTGCTAACACACCAGGTCTTCCCGGCCGATCTTGAAGCCGTCCAGATTGCCGAGCACGGTAAGGGCGATCTGTTTCGGATCGAAGAAGGTCTGGGCGATGCGCTGGACGTCATCGGCGGTGACCTGTTCGATGCTCTCCACCAACTCATCGAGGGTGAAGAAGCGGCCGAAATACATCTCCTGGCGGGCCAGGTTGGACATGCGGCTGGAAGTGGATTCGAGGCTCAGCATGAGCGAACCTTTTAGGTGGTCCTTGGCGCGGCGCAACTCCTCGTCGCTGACGCACTCCTGCTTGAGCTGCTGAAATTCCTTGATGATGGATGCCACCACTTTGCGCGCCGATTCGATCGACGTACCGGCATAGATGGAGAGGCAACCAGTATCGCGGTAGGGGCTCAACTCGGAGAAGACAGAGTAGGCCAAGCCCTGGCGCTCGCGAATGTTCTGGAAGAGGCGCGAGCTCATGCCGCCGCCCAGCAGGGTGTTAAGCACGTAGCAGGCGAAGCGCCCTTCGTGCGGCAGGGGATAAGACGGCACGCCCAGGCAGAGATGCACCTGTTCGAGGGATTTCTTGTTGCGCAGCGCGATGCGCGCGTGGGTGGCGGGCGCCTGGTCGGACGGCGGGGCGCCGTTGGGCGGCAGGGCGGCGAAATGCCCGCTCACCAAGCCGACCAGCGATTCGTGCGTGAGATTGCCGGCGCCCGTGATGAGCAGGTTCGAGGGCGCGTAGACGCTGCGGTAATACTCATCGACCATTTGCCGGTCGAAGCGTTTGACGGTTTCCCGCGTGCCCAGGATGGGCTTGCCGAGCGGGTGATCTTTCCAGAAGTTCGAGGAGAAGATTTCGTGGACCAGATAGTCGGGGCTATCCGCTTCCATCTTGATCTCTTCCAGGATGACGCCCTTTTCCTTGCCGATGTCTTCTTCGTGGAAGAGCGGGTGGAGGACCAGATCGGCCAGCACATCGAAAGCCAGGGGCAGGTGTTGGTCGAGTACCTTGGTGTTGAAGCAGACCAGTTCCTTGGCGGTGAAGGCGTCGAGGTTGCCGCCCACGGAATCCACCGAGCGGGCGATGTCCTCGGCTGAGCGGCTGGTGGTGCCTTTGAAGAGCATGTGCTCGATGAAGTGCGAGATGCCATTCTGCTCGGGGACTTCGCGGCGCGAGCCGGTGCCCACCCAGATACCCACGGAGATGGAGCGGACGTGGGGCATGGCTTCGGTAATCACGCGCACGCCGTTGGGGAGCGTGGTCATTTCGATGTCGCGGGCGGACGTGAGGGGATTCGGCATGGACGGCAAATGTCGGGTGGCTGCTCCTCTACTTAAGAATACAACTGCCGGAGGCTGAGGATGGGCGGGTGGGACGCTGGCGGTGCCGACTACCCCCATTTGCGGGTATGGCAGTTAAAGAACAGGGGCTGGGGGCTAGGGGTCAAGGATGGTTGGCGTGCTGATGCGCGCGGTACGACTAGCGATCCTGCAAGGTATCGAGCGACTCCAAAACGCGCTCCAGCAGTTCATCGGTCTGAGAAACGGTGGTCTGCAAGGCTTCGATGGACTGCGCTTGCGCGGTCAGACGCGATTCCAGCCCGGTCATGGCCTTGGCGAGCAATTCTTCCATGGCTTCGACGAACTGGGCGGTGGATGGCATTTCCTTGAGTTTTGCCTCGTGCGCGTCGGTGCGCGCCTCGAGGCGGGTCAGCCGAGTGTCGTGGGCGCGGATCTCCGCTTTAAGTTCTCTCGCCAGGCGATCGAGCGAGTGACGTGGAACGGGCACATCGCGTGCGTGCCACCGGCGCATCAGCGCGCCGGCAGCAAAGCCGCCCATCACCACTGCGAGCCGCTGCCATAACATGAAGGATTCCATCCTCACGTTAATAGCTCGGAGTTTCAGATCGCAAGTACTAAGAATATTGCCCGGGTACTAAGTACATCTAGCATTGCAATAGATCCTCTCAACTGGCATTCTGTGTAAGGTAATTCCTTCGCGCGCGTACGCGAAAGCAGGAAACTATCGATCTAATGGTTCTAGAAGTCTTGGAGCAGAGTTCCAATGAAGGGCTGAGCCGTTTGCAGGAGATGGCGCGACGGTCCGAAGCGGGAGAGAAGGGCGGCGATGTGTTCTCTTCCCGCGAATTGGAACGGCTCGTTTCGATGCAGCAACGGGTGACGCGAAACTACTTTCGCCTCCTGGAAGCGCACGGCGCGTTGCGGCGGCGCGTGGGGACGGCGAGGAGCACGGGCACCGTGCTGGCGGATGCCCTGGATTCCGAACGGCAGAGGCTGGGGCGCGAGCTGCATACGGGAGTAGGCCAGGCGCTGGCGGGGATTCAGTTGCATGCGGGTCTTCTGGAGGCAGCCTTGCCGGATCCGCCGGAGCGCGCGCGGAAAAGTCTGGCCAGGATCAGGGAACTCGCCGGTGTTGCCATGGACCAGGTGCGTGGCGTTTCGCGCGGCCTATACGTACCGGCGTGGCAGGCACAACCTCTGACGGAAGCGTTGCGCGACCTTTGGCAAAGATCCGGGGTGGCGGAGAAGTATGCAGGTTCGCTCGAGTTGCAGGCGCCTTCGTGCGAGCCGGCGCCGGAGGTGCGCCGCGCGCTCTACCTGGCCGCGCAGGAAGGCATCTCGAACGCGATTCTGCACGCAAATGCGCGGCATGTGCGCATGTCGCTGCGCGAAGAAGGCGGACGCATCGCGCTGGAAGTGGAAGACGACGGCACGGGCTTTGGCGCGCCCGCGCCGGCCGCGAGCGCATCCGCGGGCATCGGCTTGCGCTCGCTGCGGGACCTGGCGCGCGAGCTGGGCGGCGGCCTTGAAGTGCGCGGCACTGCGCAAGGCACCATATTGAGCATCTCTTTTCCGGTAACTCATGAATAACTCCAAACCAACCACAGTGGTGATCGCGGAGGATCAAGCGATCATCCGGGAGGGCCTGGCCCTGGTGTGCCAGAGTCGAGACTTGCAGGTGGTGGGACAGTGTGCGGATGGCATGGCGGCCGTCGAGATGATTCGCTCGCTGAAACCCGACTTCGCTCTTTTGGATCTGAACATGCCAAAACTGAGCGGACTCCAGGTGGTGCGCAAGGTGCGTGAAGACGCGTGCGCCACCCGCTGCATCATCCTGACCATCAGCCGCGAGGAGAGCGCCGTGCGCGAGGCGTTGAAGATCGGGGCGGACGGCTACCTGCTGAAAGACGGGCAGCCGCGGCACTTGACGGACGCGATCAACTACATTCGAGACGGAGGCGTGTACGTGTCGCCGCTGTTGCGGGTGGGCCTGGCGCCGTCCGCGCAGGAGGAACGGGAAGACGATCCGCTGGCGCCGCTCAGCCGGCGCGAGCACGACGTGTTCTTCCACCTGGTGAACGGCCTGCGCGCCAAGGAAATCGCCAGCCTGCTGGACATCAGTCCTAAGACAGTGGATACTTACCGCGCCAGCCTGATGCGCAAACTAAGTATTCACGACTTAGTCGCGTTAGTGAAGTTTGCCATCGAGCATAACCTGACTTCGACGAACTAGAGTCAGTTAGTAACTCCTACGGCTGGCGGCCTACATAATGGTCGAAGAAGCGAGCCATGATGCCGAGCGCTTCGCGGGTCTCCGGCAGGTTGTAGTCGTACCAGAAGGCGTGCGGCAGGGCTTCGAAGACCACCAGTTCCGCGTTGACACCGGCGCGCAGGAAGGCGCGATGCAAGATGGTAGTGCCGCTCAGCAGGATATCGCGCGTGCTGGTGACGAACAGGGTGGGCGGGAAGCCTTTCAGATCGGCGTATAGCGGCGAGAGCACCGGATCGCGGGGATTGGTCTTGCCGACATAGGGACTCGCATGCTCGCCGGTTTGCGGTTGCGGTCCGGCGAAGCCGCTCAGCGTGAAGATGGCGCGCGAATCGCCGGGCTGGCTGAGGTCGCCGGTACCGGAGAACACACCCAGCGCGGCGGGCAGCGGCAAACCCAGTTGCCGCAGTTTGACCGCCGTCTCGGGCGTGAGGATGGCGCCGGCCGAGGTGCCGAACAGGGCCATCTCCGACGGCTTGTGTGTTTTCAGGAGCGCGCGGTAGACCGCCACTGTGTCGTCGACGGCGGCGGGGAAGGGATGCTCCGGCGCCAACCGGTAGTAGACCGAGACCACTGTGGTCTGGGTCAGGTTGGCGATCGGTATGCCTTCCACCAGCGAACCCGAGTCGGTGATGAATCCGCCGCCGTGCACGTTGATGAGCACGCGGTTGCGTTTCGCTTCGGGGATGGAGAGCGGCGTGATCACATCGGTGCGGACTCCGCCGATGGTCTTTTCCGCGACCCGCACGGGGAACAGCTTGCGGGCTTCCGCGGACCTGCGGGTGCGGAACGCGTCGGTACGCGCGCGGTTCCCGGCCAGCGATTTGGGCTCCGGGCCGGGCTGCCGAGCCAGCATCTTGCGGGCCTCCGGGCTGACCGTTTGCGGGAGAGGGATCACGCGGGTGATATGTGCTGCGCCGCTGGCATCGATGACGGCGGAGTTGGCTTCCGGCACACAGCCGGTTGGGCACCGCTCTGCGCAGGTTGCGGCCGCGGTGAAGCAGAGGAGCAGGGCGAGTTTGTGCATGACTCTCAAGAGTAGCACTCGCGGCCCACGGGCCTGCCGGGACTGGAATCACTCACTCGTTTGAGTTGGGCTTATTGAAACGGCTGAGGCCGGCAGCCAGCGCGATCTGGGTGAGCCCTGCGACGTTGTTGACACCCAGCTTCTTCATCAGGGTCTTGCGGTAGGTGCGGACGGTTTGCTCGGTGAGGTCGAGCAGCACCGCGATGTCCTTGCTGCTTTTGCCCTCGGCCACCAGGCGCAGCGTCTGAAGCTCTCGCGGCGAGAGCGCATCCAGCGGAAGCGGTTTGATTCCGGGCTGCAGATCGCCGGTCTGGATACGAACGAGCAACCGGTCAGAGACCTGGGAACTCAGGTAGGAACCGCCGCGGGCCACCACGCGCAACGCATCCACCAGATCGGCCGAGGAAGCTTTCTTGAGGACAAACGCACGGGCGCCGGAGCGCAGGGCGCCGACCACGGCATTCTCGTCGTCGTACATGGAGAGGATCAAGACGCGGGTTTGAGGGGAGTGGCGAACGATCTCGGTGGTAGCCTCGATGCCGTTCATGCCCGGCAGGCCAATATCCATGACGACCAGATCGGGATGCGATTTCTTGCAGAACTGCACGGCTTCGGTGCCGGTTTCGGCCTCGCCCACGACGCGGAATTCGGAACCGCGCTCCAGGATGGAGCGGATGCCGTCGCGCATCAGCTTGTGATCATCGACCAGGAGGATATCGTATGCCATAGGATTGTCACGGCTTGATGAGTCGGGTGAAGGCCGCCTACGGATGGCAGAGCGCCAGCCGGGGCGCGGTCAAGCGGCTGCGGAGTCATCGTGCGGATACAGCGCACGGACCACGGTGCCCTTTCCGGGCGCGCTATCGATGTGCAGTTCGATGCCGGCTCGATCCGCATAGTGCTGCATGACGAGGAATCCCATTCCTTTCCTCGCCAGAGCGCTGTCCGCCGGATCGAAGCCTTGCCCATTATCGCGAACCTCCAAAGCAGGTCCTCTTCGCAACGACTTTAACAATATCTGGATGGCGGAGCAACCGGCGTGCTGGACGGCATTGCGGGCGGCCTCGCGGGCGATGCGATAGAGGGCCGCGGAAGCTTCGGGAGGGGGGGCGGCGCCGGCGTCGGCCCGCACGCGCAGATTCCCCTGGAACCTGGGGCGCAGAGAACCGGCCAACTGGTCGAGGGCGGCGCGCAATCCGAGGCGCTCGGCCTGGGCGGGATTCAACTCCTGGCCGAAGTCTCGCAGCAATCCGATGATGGTCTCAAGCATGGTCTGGACTTCAGAGGCGCGGGCGGAACCGGGAGAGCCGTTCTCGGCCAGGTCCATGCGCAGCAGATCTAGCTGCAGACCGGCGGCGCTGAGGTAAGGTCCCACATGATCGTGCAAGAGCCGGGAGATCTGGGCGCGGACGGCGTCCAGGGTTTCGAAGGCGCGCAGCACCATGTCCTGGTCGGCCATGGAATGCGCGAGGCCGCCGGCGAAAGCGATGCCCGCGCCGGGCCGGCGGACCGGGAACAACGTGATGGAATAGGGCGACCCCTCAGGTGAGAACCGGCCGGTGGCGGAGACCGTCTCGCCTTTGAAGACGCGCGCGAGTCGGGCGGTCCAGGCAGGGCGGGCTGGGGGGGGGAAGAGGTCGGCGAAGGCCACGGTACGCAATTGTGCTGCTGTGCGGCTAAACAAGCGTGGGGCGTGGCCATACAAGGCCTCAAACGTTTGATCAGGCTTGAGGAGCCAGGCGCACGCGGGGCTCTGCTGGAGCAGCATCTCGCATAACGCGGCATCCGCCAGCGACTTTGCCGTAGCGGTCGGCATATTGATTACAGCAACCGCCTAATTCTATCAGGTGGGATTTGGAAGGGAGTAGACCGTGAAGTTACGGAAGTAACGGAGCATGGCAAGTATGTAACTTTCAGTACCTTATCCGGCGCTCAGTGCGGGTCTTGCGCGCGAGAACACAGGCACGAGGGCCCAGACCAGGGTGGCGAGCAGCACGCCGATAAGGACTCCGGCTTCGACATGCAGAGCACTGTTGGGCTGCGAAAGCAGATCTGCAATAGCGGTCAGGAGGGGGAGGGTCCAGGCAACCAGCAGATAGGCAAGGTGATTCTCGCGGGCGATGTACTTGACGAAGAGCACGGCGGCAGCGAGGTCGAGGAGTTGGATTCCGTAATAGAGGAAGAATTCGCCCTCGCTGTGAGTGGCGCCGGGCACGAACGCGGCGGCGGCCAGCAATCCGGCGAGGATGGCGGCGCCAGGCCAGCGCCTCAGGTACTGAACAATGAAGACGAGTAGCGCAAGGAGGGCTAAAGAGAAGAGCAACTGCTGGCAGGCTGACGCAATGGCGGAGACGGCCGGGGAGAGGGTGGCGAAGAGCGTTCGCGCGCCTGTGGAGAGGAGGGCGTCGGGATGGAAGCGGTCAATCAGCAACCAGTGCAGGCGGGCGAGGGCGAGCACCAAAACGGCGGCAAGAGCTGCGCAAAACACGGCGTCGAGGGCGCGCATCTTGCGATCGGAGGCGCGCAAGACCGCCAGAGCGTCCGGATCGAGGGACAGGATGAGCGCCGCGCCGCAAGCCAAGGCGAGGAACAGGCCCAGGGCGGCGATCAACATGCCGACCGCCAGGGTGATTTCGAACGACTCGATGGGGAAGGTGGTGGGGTACTGCGTGAAGAGCAGCGGGAAGTTCATAACCATGCCCGCCACGGTGGCGGCGGCCAGCGGCACGGCCACCCATAAGGCCGGCTTCCAGCGGAGCGCTTGCTTTCGCGTGCGGTCAATCAAGAGCCAGAGGCCCACCACCAGGAGACTGGCGCTCACCGCGATGCGAAGCACCAGTAGCAAGTAGGAGAGGGCATTGCGCTGGAAGCGCGCCCGCTCGAACGTTTCGGGCAGTTTCCAGAAGGTATCGAGCGAGGCGATGCGGTTGCCGGCAACGGTGATGCGCACGCGGTAGTGGGCATCGTCGAGGTTGCGCGGGTCGCCGGCCTGGGCTTCCCACACCAAAGTGTGATCGCGGCGGGCCTTCCTGTCTTCTGACGATGTTTCCTTAAGAACGAAGTTTTGGAGAGATGGCAGGCCGGGGGCGTGGAGGACGAGATCGCGGGCGGCATCGGAAGAAAGTGCGGCGCCGGGCTGGTCTTCCGGCAGGATGTGGTCGAACTCCAGGACGCGGCCGTTTGAGGGGTCGACGGAGATGCGCATTTCTTCGCGCTGGAGCGGCTTGAAGAAACGCACTTCCCAGGCGTGCAGGGGCTCGTTGCGGCGGAAGGCGTTGGCGGCGTAGGCGATCTCGCGGCGCTCGACGAAGTACTTGGCGGTGAGGCGGGTGTTGTCGTCTTCCCAGGCGGTGATGGGGTGGACGACAGTGCGATAGCCGCTGGGATCGAAGCTCTCGAGGCGCGCGAACTGTGCGGCGGCGGCGCGGGCTTGCGCGGGTCCAAGAGCGAAGCGGGGGTGCTCGCCAAAGCGGGTGGGGTGCACGGCGATGAGGATGACGGCGGCGGCGATCAGCACGGACAGCCTTACGGCAGTCGGGGCTGGCGGCCTTACGGCCGCGGGGGCTGGGGGCTGGGGGCTCGGGGCCAGGGGCGGCCTTACGGCCGCGGGGGCTGGGGGTTCGGGGCTGGGGGCTGGGGAAAGGAAGCCTCCGCGACGAAGGTAGGCTACGCCTGCGACCAGGACCGGCAGGACCATGATCCCGGCGCTGGCAGCTCCGGACAGCACGAAATAAGGGTGATGCGAGCGCACCAGTAGAAGAGCCGTGTACATGGCGTCCACCGAGTAGTGCCAGACGAGCGTCGGCAGGATGCCCCACCGCAGCATAATGAGGCCGAGGGCCACGCCGCCGATGCCGACTTCGACGCCGCGAATCCAGAATGGCTGCTGCGGGTAGCCAGCGTGTCCGAAACCCCAGATGAACGCCGCCAGCACCACGGCTGCGGGGACCCAACGCAGCAGCTTCGAAAGGAATGGGATGGCAAACATGCGGAAGAGGAATTCTTCGGAGACGGCGGGCAGGAATCCGCCGAACAAGACGTAGAGCCACGGAAAGTGCGTATTGAGGAGATTGTCGTAGGGCACGTCGGCGGGCGACCAGGCGCCCAAGCGGTAGGCCACCATGTAGAACCCCGTCTGGTAGGCGACAAAGATGGCGGCCAGGGTGAGACCGAGGATCGTGCCCAGGAAGAACTGCTTGCTGCGCAGCCCGCGCGGGCTGAACAAAGTGCCGAGCGGGAGGTGCGCGCGATAACGCTCGCGATAGAGCGGCTCAGCCCCGGCGGTAAGGACGAAGAGTAGGCCGCCGGCAGCCAGCGCGCCCAGCAGGTTGCGCAGAAACTCCTGGGCGATGAAGCTGGCGTAGGAATCCGTGGTGGGATAACTGAACTCGGCCAACGGTTGCGCGTTCCAATTCGCCAGGAAATAGAGCAGTGCGCCGGTGACTCCGACGGCCACGGCCAGGCGCCAATGAATATCATGCGTGCGGACTCGCAACAGGATGGTGATGAGCAGGGCTACCGCCAGCAGCATGAGAACACCCGTGTCGACGGTCTGCGCGGTGAGGTTGCCCGAACGCAATTGCTCATAGGAGCGCTGCCAGGCTTCGGGGACCTTGAGGTATTCGCGGTAAGCGCCTACTTCGTTGCCCAGGACAGTGACCGCGATGCGGTAAGTGGCGTCGTGCAGGCTGAAATCGCGTTCCTTCCAGGTGAAGGTGTGGTCGGTGCGGGCGGGACGGGTGTTGCTGGAGCCTTCGACAAATTCCAGGCTGGCGGGGTCGCGATGCATGGTGTCGCGCAGGAAGCGCTCGGCGAGCGCGCGGGCCTGATCGGCGGGCAGGCTGGGCCGGGCGGCGGCTTCGGGGATCTCGTGGCGGAAGCCGACGGGCTGGCCGCCGGGCGTGACATCCATGCGGAACTCTTCCTTCTGCAAGGGGCGGAACCAGCGCCAGGACCAGCGCCAGATGCGGACGCGGCTGCTCATGAGGCGGTTGGCCTGCTGCAGGCCGACCTCGCGCTCGAGAAAGGTTTTGGCGGTGTCGTCGTAACTGAAGCGCGCGGCCTGGCGGTAACCCTTCACGCTGAGGCCCTGCGCGGCGAGGAATTTCTCGCCTATGGCGCCGGCCTGCTCGCGGGTGACGCGGAAGTCGATGGAGGCTTCCGGGAAGGCGCGGTAGAAGTAACGGGCGGAGAACCAGACGGTGACCGCCAGCAGGAGCAGGCAGGTGAGGATGAACCGGTGGTCGGATGGGCGGAGGCGTTCGGGCATGGGGTTCGCTCAACAGGATAGCGCGGCGGCGAGAGGCGTGAATATGGCGCGTTTCTCGTGTGCTATCGATTACAAAAGACTTCCGCTCGATGGTTCGCTTATTTACAGTGTGCGTTTGCGGCGCAGCCGTAAGGGCGGGAGAATGAAAGGGCATTTCATAGGAGGGATTATGCCTGGTGCAAAAGCTGCAGTAGCGCCACGGATGAAGGTGGCACAAGTTGTCAGTCCGGGAGGAGAATTCCAGATCGTCGACCGCGAGATTCCCAAGCCGGGTCCACGTGAGGTGCGCATCAAGGTGCAGGCCTGCGGAATCTGCCACAGTGACGCGCTGACGAAGGAGGGGGGGTGGCCCGGAATTCAGTATCCGCGCGTTCCCGGACACGAGGTCGCGGGCATCATCGATGAGCTCGGCGCAGAGGTTTCCGGGTGGAGGCTGGGACAGCGCGCCGGTGTCGGCTGGCACGGGGGACAGGACAACACGTGTCCGGCATGCCGGCGCGGAGATTTCCGCAATTGCCGGAATCTGAAGATTCCGGGCATCAGCTATGACGGCGGATACCAACAATACATGCTGGCTCCTGTGGAGGCGCTGGTGGCGATACCGGACACTCTGGATGCCGCTGAAGCAGCGCCGCTACTTTGCGCCGGGATCACCACATACAACGCGCTGCGGCACAGCGGTGCGCTACCCGGCGACCTGGTTGCAGTGGTCGGTATCGGCGGCCTGGGCCACTTAGGAGTTCAATTCGCGCAAAAGTTCGGCTACAGGGTTGCGGCGATCGGGCGCGGTTCGGGAAACGCGGCCCTTGCAAAGAAACTCGGCGCCAGCATTTACATCGATAGCAAAGGCACGAACGCAGCGGAAGAGCTACAGAAGCTCGGCGGCGCTCAGGTGATCCTGGCGACAGCCCCAAGTTCCAAGGCAATGTCCGAACTGATCGACGGACTGGCGCCGAACGGGAGGCTGATGGTCGTGGGGGTTACATCTGATCGTATGGCAGTCACGCCATTACAGCTCATCACCGGATCCCGAACGATTCAAGGCTGGGCCGCCGGTACGCCAGCCGATTCCGACGATACGCTGCGCTTCGCCGAATTGACCGGCGTGCGGCCGATGATCGAAACATATCCGTTGGATCGAGCGGGCGAGGCTTACGCGCGCATGATGAGCGGCGAAGCCCAGTTCCGGGTCGTCCTGACAATGTAAATCGGGTCGGGAGCGAAGGATGCCCCCGCGATTCTCTTACTCCACGGACTACCTTCTTCATCGCGGATGTCCGAGCCTCTCTTCACGCGTCTGTCCGGCCACTATCATCTTGTGGTACCCGACTATCCCGGCTTC
>Ga0335078_10007937_pt1 | contig 15766 bp, 15 predicted proteins | sample Lox_Sample_32_FD_206711 | JGI IMG/M metagenome (GOLD analysis project Ga0335078, IMG submission 206711) | Soil microbial communities from Loxahatchee National Wildlife Refuge, Florida, United States - Lox_Sample_3.2 | ecosystem: Environmental > Terrestrial > Soil > Wetlands | place: USA... | reverse complement strand
GCTCGGCAAGTGGCATTTCTGGACGATGTTCATCTTCTTCAATTCGACCTTCCTGCCCTTGTTCGCTGTCGGGCTGGCCGGACAGCCCCGCCGGGTATTCGAGTACGCCAGTAACCTGCAGGGGCTGAACGACTGGGTCTCGATCTCGGCCTTCCTGCTCGGCGTGTCGATCCTGATCTTCGTTATCAACCTCGTCTGGTCGACGGTGTTCTGGCGGGTACGCGAGGAAGGCAACCCGTGGCGCTCGCGCGGTCTGGAGTGGCAGGTCTCCTCGCCGCCGCCCGCGGACAACTTCTCCCGCGTTCCCGTCGTGCTGGCAGACCCCTACGAGTACGGCGTCCCTGGCAGCCCGCCGGTCGCCGACCTGCAACCGCCGGACGGGGTGCTGGCCAGGGCCTTCGCCAGCGCCGCCGACTCGCGAGCGGAGGTGTAATCCGGTGGCCGAGACCGCATCGGCGCAGCCCGCCGACATGAGTTACCGGGAGGAAGAGGCGTCCTTCTACCACGAGGCCAGCCTCAACGCGGCGTGGGTCGGCTCGCGCCTGGCGCTCGGGGCCCTGACGTTCGGCTTTGGCGCCTTCGTCTTCGCGTTCTTCTACCTGCGGTCAACCGACTCGTTCGGCCGGTGGTACCCGGCCGGCTTCCATGCCCCGGGCACGGACCTAGGCACGCTGATCATGGCGCTGGTCGTGGCGAGTGCCGCCATCCAGACCCTGGCCTTGCAGCAGCTCAAGCACGGTCGCAAGGCGCCGTGGACGGCCGGGGCCCTGACTGCCCTGGCGCTCGGGCTCGCGGCGATAGGTGTCCAGGTCTGGCAGCTGCTGAACCTGCCGTTCTTCCCCGGCTCGTCCGGGTTCGCCAGCGTGTTCGTGGGCTTCTCCCCGGTCTTCGCCGCGCTGGTCTTCGTGACGATGCTCTGGCTGCACATGCTGATCGGCCGCAGTCGGCCGCTGCCCGAGATGTCGTTCGTCGAGCAGCCGCCTACCTACGCTGCCGCGTTCGCCGTGCAGCGGTTCCAGGCTTCGCTGAGCTCCTTCACCCTGGTCTGGAACTACCTGGCGGCCGTCACGATCGTGATGTGGGTGCTGTTCTACCTGGTGCACTGACAGAGAGGAAGGGGCTCTCGTGGCGGGATCGTTTCCCACGAACCTGAACTCGGCATGGAGTCTGGGCGGGTCCCTGCTGACATTCCTGTTCCCCATGTGCCTGTTCATCGTGGTGGCCGGCATCCTCTACGTGCAGTGCACGCGCCCGCACAAGGTCCCCGGCCACCACGACCTCGCGCCAGCCCAGGGCCCGCCGGATGGCCAGGGAGCAGGCAAGCCGTCCGCTGACCCCGGCGAGGCCGGCGACTGAGTAAGCCGGCGACTGACGAGGCCGGCCACTGAGTCAGCCGGCCGCGGTCAGTCAGCTCGCGGCGCCGTCCACTTCTCGCTGTACTCCCACAGCCGCGCGGCGAGCTCAGGAGTGGCGGCCGTGCTCGGCTCGGCACGCTTGCAGTCGTCGTAGTAGCCGCCTGACTCGCCGGCCACGTCGGGCGACGTCGCGCAGTACAGCGAGGTCCGCGCGCCCTGTTCGATGGTGAGCATCCGCCGGGTTATGATCTGCCTGGCCGGCCACGGCACCCGCCGCCAGATCTGGGAGGCGACGACGCCCGGGTGCAGGGCGTAGGCGGCCACCTCCGGCCCCTTGAGCCTGCGCGCGAGTTCCTGCGCGAAGAGCACGTTCGCCAGCTTGGAGACCGCGTACTCGTGCATCCCGGTGATGCTCTTGGTGCGCGTGCGCACCGCGTCGAAGTCGATCCCCTTCGCCTGATAGTGCGCGTCGCTGGCCACGATCACGATCCTGGCCGGGCCGCTGCGGCGCAGCAGCGGCAGCAGCGCCTGGGTCAGCGCGAAGTGGCCGAGGTGGTTGACGCCGAAGTGGAGCTCGAAGCCGTCCTTGGTGAGGCCGCGCTGCCCGCCGATCCCGGCGTTGTTGATCAGGACGTGCAGCGGCTCGCCGAGCGCCAGGAACTCGGCCGCGCACTGCCGCACGCTCGCCAGGTCGGCCAGGTCGAGCGTCAGCGTGCCCACTTGGTCCGCGCCGGTCCCGGCATGCGCGGAGATGGCGGCGGCCGCCTCCTCGCCCTTGGCGCGCGACCGGCATGCGATGAACACCTGCCCGCCGCGGCGTGCCAGCTCCGCGGCGGTCGAATAGCCGATCCCGGAGTTCGCGCCGGTGATCAGGAAGGTCTGGCCGGCCAGTTCGGTCATGTCCGCGCTCCCGCCGGCCCGCTCTCGGGGGTCGGTCAAGGGCTCGGCGACGCCAGGCTATCGCGGCAGGGCAGCGTCATCGAGGCGCTGCGGCGCGCTCGTCCACGACGATTGTGATCCCGGGCGGCACGGACAGAGCCGGGATCGTCCGCCTGGCCGCCTCGTCGATGTGGACGCGCGGCGCAGGCGGCGGCTCGGTCTCGTAGTAAGTGCCAGGACCGTAGAACTGGCCGTAGCGGATGACAACGCCGCTGACAACGCCGCCGGCCAGGAGCACGGTCCGCTCGTGCTCGCCGGTGACAGCGCGGCCGCTCTCGGTCGGCAGTTCCCACGAGATGCTCTGGGCGATCACCCGGTCCGCGCCGGCCGCCGCCGCGGCGGCGACCAGGTTGCGGGTGCCCTCGGTCCTGATCCTGGCGTTCCTCGCGCCGAACGCGCCCACCTGCCTGGCTTCGTCGGGCAGGTCGGTCAGCTGGTGGAGCACCACCTCGGGTGCGAACGCCCTGACCGCGTCGGTCAGCGCCGCCGCGTCGAACACGTCGCAGACCACGGGCTCGGCACCGAGTTCGGCAAGCAGGCCGGCGCGTTCCGGCGAGCGCGTCATCCCGGCCACCGCGTGACCGTCGTCGACGAGCAGCGGAACCAGCCGCACCCCGATGACGCCGCTCGCCCCGGCCAGGAAGATGCGCACGCCGCCCCGCGGTGGCTAGTCAGGCCGCGGGAAGGAGACCGCGGAGCCGCCCGGGCCCGGCATCCCGTTCAGCCGGTCGCCGGGACGGTCGGTGCTCTGGTCGGCCTGGCGGCTGGCATGGCCGTCGGCGGGCCTGGTCACGGGCGCCTCCCGGTCCGTGCCGTTCTCCAGCCTGGCGAGCAGCAGCGCGGCGTCGTCGCTGTGCCTGGTCTTCCTGCGCGGGTTGCTCAGCAGGTCGTCGGCCAGCACCTCGAGGTCGTCGGGCACGCCGAGGCGCAGGATCCCGATCAGCGCGCTCAGGCTGTACTCATCGCCCGCCTCGGTCTCCAGCAGCCCGTCGGTGGTCAGCACGAGCAGCGAGCCTGGCGCCACCCGCAGCCGCGACGTGGTGTACGCGGCGCCGACGTCCACGCCGAGCGGCAGCCCGGCGTCGCAGTCAAGCAGGCGGGGCCTGATTCCGGGCGTGACCAGGAGCGCGGGCGGGTGCCCGGCCCGGCACATGGCCAGCTCCCTGGTGGCCGGGTCGACCACGATCAGGCAGCAGGTGGCAAACAGCGCGTGGTCGGGATCGGAGTTCAGCTCGACCAGCCAGTGGTTGGCCCGCGTCATCACCTCGGCCGGGCTGTGCCCTTCCCTGGCGTAGGCATGCACGGTGGTGCGCAGGCGGCCCATGAGCGATGCGGCGAGCAGGTTGTGCCCTTCCACGTCGCCGATGACCAGGGCCACCCGGCCGTCGTTCAGGTGCACCACGTCGTAGAAGTCGCCGCCGATCTCGATGCCCGAGGTCGCGGCTAGGTAGCGGGTCGCGATCGTCAGGCCCGGCGCGGTGAGCTTGCCGCGCGGCAGCATGCCGTGCTGCAATTCGGCCGCCAGCGCGCGCTGTACCTCGTACATCCTGGCCCGCTGCAGCGACATGGCAAGCAGCCCGGACGCGGCGAACAGCTGGGCTCGCTCGTCAGGCGGGAACTCCTGCGGGCGGGGGAACCCGAACAGGCACGCCCCGACCTGCCCGCCCGAGTCGTGCACGGGCAGCGCCACCCACGCCTGCTGGGTCGCGTTCCGCAGCGCCCCGGCCAGGTGCGGGTAGTCCTCGGCGAGTATCTGGGGCGAGCTCACGTAGACCGGCGAGCCCCACTGGATCGCTGCCGAGATCACGGCCGGCCGCGGAGAATTCAGCCCGCAGAGCGCCTCGACGACCTCGTCGTCTAGCCCGCACGACACCGCGACAGCGAGCCTGCCGTCGCGCGCCTCGACCAGGATCATGCTGTCCGCGCCGTAGGCGCGCAGCCCGACCTCGGCCGCCTCCACGATCGCGCTGACCGTGACCGCCGAGGCGAGCGCGGCGGTGAAGTCGCGCATCCGCCTGGCCCGGTCGGCCAGCTCGCGCAGTCTGCGTTTCTCTGCCTCGTTCTTTGCCCGCAGCGCCGTGGTGTCCATGACCAGGCCCATCATCCTGGCCGGCTGGCCGTCCGGGCCCGCGATGATCCTGCCCCGCGCCTCCATCGACCGCAGCGCGCCGTCGGGCGCCTCGATCCGGTACTCGAGCTGATAGGTGCCGCTCGCGGCCAGCATGCCGGCCATGGCCTGGCGCACCTGCCCGAGCTCATCGCGCGGCACCTTGGACAAGAACGTGTCCATCGTCGTCGGCACGTCATCGGGCAGGCCGTGCATCCGGTGGATGATCGGATCGCAGACGACCTCGTCCGACGGGATGTCCCAGGTGAAGAACCCGGCGTCGACGCTAATAGATTTCGGGTGAAAGCCGATCCTGGCTCCGTCTCCTAAAGCATCCGGCTGGTGGCCGCCCGTCTGGGGGTTCTCGGTACGCGGACGTGCGCCCGCGACGACCTCAGCCGGTCCTGTCATCTCTCGCTCACTCATTCATTGCCCGCGATTCATGGCTGCTCCCGCCGGAGCCAGCGCGGCACAGGAGCACATGATGGTGTCAAGCATAGGGGTGGTGATGGTCCCAGGGCCGGATAGTTTGGCCGTTTTTCGCGCACTGACACCCGATTAATGCCGCGTGGCCGCCGCTGGCGTAGCTTGACTCCGTACCCAGGTACGGCTGTTAGCTTGGCTCGCATGGCTGGGCTGACGATCGGGAAGTTCGCCGCGGCGCAGGGCGTCAGCGTCGAGACGGTGCGCTTCTACCAGCGCCGGGGGCTGCTCGCCCGGCCCGAGCGCAGCGGCGGCTACCGGCGGTACTCAGACGCCGATCAGTGGCGGCTCGCCTTCATCCGGCGGGCGAGGACGCTCGGGTTCACCCTCACCGAGATCGCCGATCTGCTCGGCCCGGCCGAGGCCAGGTCGACCGCGGACATCACCAGGGCCGCCGAGGCCAAGCTCGCGGCCATCACGGACCAGATCGCCGAGCTCGCCGCTGTGCAGTGCAGGCTGCGGCGCCTGGTCAGGGTCTGCGCGGGCGGCAACCAGGACGACTGCGTGGCGCTGCACCTGGGCGAACCGGAGTCCGCCGCCGTCATCACCACTGTCATCGCTGCGCCAGGCCGGGCGGGCTGACCGCCGGTCACTGGCAAAGACGAACAAGACGAACGAGAGGAACGCAGCCCATGCCCGCGCTCAAGGCCGTCACCGACGCCAGCTTCGACGCCGATGTCCTGTCCAGCCCCAGGCCGGTCATCGTGGAGTACTGGGCGCCGTGGTGCGGCCCGTGCCGGCAGGTCGGCCCGGTGCTCGACGCGATCGCCGCCGAGCAGGCCGGCCGGCTCGACGTGGTGCGGGTCAACACCGACGAGAACCCCGAGATCGCCCGCAGGTACGCCGTCCTGCACGTCCCAACGATCGCGCTGTTCTCCGGCGGTCAGCTCGTGCACCAAGTCGTGGGCGCCCGCTCCAAGTCCGCTCTCCTCGCCGCCCTCTCCGCGCACCTGTAAACCGCGGCCGCCGCGGCCGCTCGTCATCCGCCGCGGCCACTCTTTACCCTCTGCGGCCACTTTGCATCCCCTAGCGTCATGATCACGAGGCTTTTGGGATGGTTTGCGTGACGCCAGCGGGTGTGAAGTGCGCCGGGAAGGTCGGCCCGAGCTGGGGGGCGGAGTTGTGGTTGGTGATCTCGGCGGTTTACCGTGCGGGAGTGACCTGGGTGGACTTTCACTTCGACCTGATGTGCCCGTATGCCTACCAAACCTCGCTGTGGGTCCGCGAGGTGCGCGACCGGACCGGGCTGGTGGTCAACTGGCGGTTCTTCAGCCTGGAGGAGATAAACCGGGCCGAGGGAAAGAAGCACCCGTGGGAGCGGGAGTGGTCCTACGGCTGGTCGATGATGCGGGTCGGCGCGCTGCTGCGCAGGCAGGGCATGGACCAGCTGGACGCGTGGTACGCGGTCGCCGGGCGCGCGCTGCATGTCGAGGGGCGCAAGCCGCACCGGCCCGAGGTGGCGAAGGAGATCCTCGCCGAGCTCGGGCTCGATCCGAGGCTTGTCGACGAGGCCATCGCCGACCCCAGCACCGGCGACGAGGTGCATGCCGAGCACCAGCGGGTGGTCGACGCGGGCGGATTCGGAGTGCCCACGCTGTTCTTCCCCGACGGGCAGTGCCTGTTCGGGCCCGTGCTGACCGACCCGCCGCACGGCGAGGCGGCCGAGCGGCTCTGGAACGCGGTCGTGGCGTGGACCGCGTTCCCGCACCTGTACGAGATCCAGCGACCCAAGAGCCGGGCGGATTACGAGCAGATCGCCGAGGTGTTCCGGCCGTACCTGAAGGGCCGGGACTGGCTCAGCATCAACCGCGGGACGGTCGTCGAGTTCGACCTGCCGGACCGCCCCGACCTGGAGAGGACCGCCGGTGACTGAGCCGAGCGCCGCCGCCGCGACTGCCGCGGGGCCGGACGAGCAGGCGGAGAAGGATCGCATCGTTGGCCTGCTCGGGCAGGAGTGGTCGGGCATCGCCGACCTCCTCGGCGGGCTGCCCGACGAGGCGTGGACCGCGACCGCGCTGCCCGGCTGGACCGTGCACGACACGCTCAGCCACATGATCGGCACCGAGCGCACGCTGGCGGGCGCGGAGCACCCGCCAGCCCCGGAGGCGGGCGACAGCCCGGACCATGTGCGTAACGACATCGGCCGGCTGAACGAGGCATGGGTGCTCGCTCTGCGAAACCGGCCGCACGCCGACCTGCTCGCCGACTTCCGCGCGATTACGGCGGAGCGGCTGGCCAGCCTGCGGGCGATGTCCGCGGCCGAGTTTAGCGCCCCGTCGTGGACCCCGGCCGGCCAGGCAACCTACGCCCGCTTCATGAAGATCCGCATCTTCGACTGCTGGATGCACGACCAGGACATCAGGGCCGCAGTCGCGCGGCCGGGCAACGAGAGCGGACCGATCGCCGAGCAGGCGCTGGCCGAGGTCCTGCTCGCACTCGGCTACATCGTCGGCAAGCGCGGCCGGGCACCTGACGGCAGCTCCGTGCGGATCGAGCTGACCGGGCCGATCGAGCGCGACCTGAACGTGGTCGTGGACGGCCGGGCGAAGCTGGTCGAGTCGATCGGCGGCGAGCCGACCGCCAGCCTGCGGCTGTCCTCGTCGCTGTTCTTGCGGCTGGCCGGCGGGCGGGAGGACGCCGAGGCCGCGCTGGGGCGGATCGAGCTCGGCGGCGACACAGCGCTGGCCCGCCAGGTCGCCACCAACCTCGCCTACACCATCTGACCTGCACGATCTGCCTGCACGATCTGCCGGCACGATCTGCCTGCACGCGTGAATCACTGGGTGTCCCTGGAATGGATGCCACATCCACTACGTATTCTGGGACATCCTTCACATCCACCAAGATCATCACGGGCAGGCCGCGGCCCCGGAGTGCGCGGTGGCCCGGAGTGCGCGGTGGCCCGGAGTGCGCGGTGGCCCGGGAGTGCGCGGTGGCCCCGGAGTGCGCGGTGGCCCCGGAGTGCGCGGTGGCCCGGAGTGCGCGGTGGCCCGGAGTGCGCGGTGGCAGCAGGCGTCCCCCGCGGCCGGTGGCGCCGGCCGCTCACCGGCTCGGGCCCGGCTCGACGCAGAACTCGTTGCCCTCGGGATCCGCCATGGCCGTCAGGTGTTCGCCGCGACGTAGCGCCGTCGCGCCGAGGCGCTCAAGCCGCGCCACTTCCTGGTCCATCGCGCCTGGCGCGCGCAGGTCGAAGTGGATCCGGTTCTTGGCCGTCTTGGGCTCGGGTACCCGCGTGAACCAGATATTCGGCCCGGCCCAGCCCGCTGCCTCCACGAAGGCCCGCTCGCTGGTCGAGTCCTCGTCGACGTCAGAACCGAGCGCCGCTGCCCAGAACGTGGCAAGCACGAGCGCATCGGCGGCGTCGAACGTCACCGACTTGATCACCGCCGCCATCGGGCCAGGATACCGACGGCGGCCGGGTTGCGGCGAGCTTGCCCAGCCCCGCGGTCAGCGCGCCGACGCCGGATCGGCGTCGGGGAGCGGCTGCTGCGGCCCGGCGAGTTCCCCGCCGGCCGGCACCGCCGGGCGGTGGCCGCCCCTGCGGGTCTCGGGTGCGGCCAGGCCAGCCAGCGCGGCCAGCCCCAGGACGCCGGCGGCCAGCACGAACGCCGCGCCGTACGACGCCGTGTCGACAAGGAAGCCGACCGCGACCGGTCCGGCGACGGTGCCGATGTCCCCGGCCATCTGGTAGGAGGCGACCATCGTGCCGCCCTGGGCGACGCGGGCTTCCGCGCCCAGGCTGGGGCTGGGGCTGACGGGCGTCATTAGGTCGCCGATCATCGCCGACGGCGCGACGTCGAGCAGCCCGGATCCGAAACCGAGCACGGCGAGCGCGAGCAGGAAGCCCCACCTGCCGGGCAGCACGGCGAGCATGATCATGCTGGCGCCGGAGATCAGGCAGCCACTGACGATCACCGGCTTGCGCCCGAGCGTGTCGGCGACCCACCCGCCCGGCAGCAGCGTCGCGGCGTTCACCGCGGCCACGACGAGGAAGCCGATGCCGGTCCAGGTGGTCGAGGCGTGCAGCACGTCCCTGACGAACAGCGGCACGATCGCGCTGCGCACCCCCACCACCGCGAAACCGTCCGCCAGGTTGGCGGCGGCCGCGGCGCGGTACGCCCTGCTCCGCAGGGCCGCGCCGATCTCGACCAGCGGCCTCGCGCGGCGGGCGACCGCCTCGGCCGGGCGGAGCGCGCTGTCCCGCAGCACCACCGCGGCGATGCCGGCCGGGATCAGCAGCATCCCGCCGTAGATGAAGAACGGCGCCCGCAGCGACCAGGCGGCGATCAGCCCGCCGAGCGCCGGGCCGCTGATCCCGCCGAGCAGGAAGCCGCCCGTGTACAGTCCGCTGGCGCGGCCGCGCTGCTCGCCGGGAACGCTGCGCAGCAGCAGGGTCTGGGCGCTGACCCCGAACATCGCCGAGCCGAACCCGCCAACCCCGCGCAGCACGATCAGCTCGGCGAACGATCCGGAGAACCCGGCGAGCACGCTGCTGACCGCGACGATCAGGATGCCCGCCGCCATGGTCGTCCGTTCGCCGAGCCGGTCGACCAGGCGCCCGGCCGGCAGCGCCCCGGCGATCCGCACGAGCGCGAACGCGCTGATCACGCTGGCGGCCGCCGCGGTGCTCACGCCGAACTGGCGGGCGAACTCCGGGATGCAGGGAGCCACGATGCCGTACCCAAGCGCGACCGTGAAAGACACCGAGCTGAGGATCGCGACCTCGCGCGGCAGGCCACTGTACAGGTCGCGAAGGGCGCGGGGCATAACGGGATTCTGCCAGCTAGTGCCGACACGACCCGGCGGCCGGTGTCCGGGTCCCGTGCGTTCGCGGCCTTCTGAAGTGTCGGTATCTGCGGTGATACTGGACAGGTGCTTGAACTTCCGCAAACCAGGCTGGTCGGCAGGGATGACGAGATCAGCGAGCTGCTCGGGGTGCTCGACTCGGCCGTGCACGGCCGGCCGGTCGTCACGCTCGTCGGCGGCGACGCGGGCGTGGGCAAGACGCGGCTGGTCACCGAGCTGGCCGGCCGGGCGCGCGAGGCGGGGTTCACCGTGCTGTCCGGGCGGTGCGCCGAGCTTGGCGACGCGATGCCATACCTGGCGCTCGCCGACGCGCTGCGGGATGCCACCACCGGGCCGTCCCCCGGCGGAGCGGTGCTCGACGCGCTGGCCGCGCGCCCGGTGCTGTCCCGGCTGCTGCCCGACAGGGGCGAGGGCCAGCCGGCCGGCGGCGACATGCCGGGACTCGTGCAGCAGCAGCTGTTCGGCGCGGTGCTCGGAATGCTGGCCGAGCTGACCGGCAGCAGCCCTGTCCTGCTGATACTCGAGGACGTCCACTGGGCCGACCAGTCCACCCGCGACCTGCTCACCTTCCTCAGCCGGATGCTGCACTCCGAGCGGCTGGCCGTCGTCGCCACGTACCGCACCGATGACATGCACCGCAGGCACCCGCTGCGGCCGCTGATCGCCGAGCTGCAGCGGCTGCCCGGCGTCACCTCGATCGAGCTCGGCCCGCTCTCCTCCTCGGCCATGGCCGAGCACCTCGCGGCCTTGTCGCCGCGCCGCCTGGACGCGGCGGCGGTCGGCCGGATGATCAGCCGGGCCGAGGGCAACGCGTACTACGCCGAGGAACTGCTCGCCGCCTCGTCGGCCGGCTCCCAGCTGCCGGCCGGACTCGCCGACCTGCTGCTCGCCAGGATGGAGCAGCTCTCAGCCGCCGCTCAGCAGGTGCTGCGCACGGCGGCGGTCACCGGCCGGCGTGCCGATGATGACCTGGTGCAGCGGGCCTCAGGACTTGACGAGCCGGTCTACGACGACGCGGTCAGAGAGGCGGTGGCGCATCAGCTGCTCGTCCCCGACGGCGATCACGGCTACTCGTTCCGGCACGCGTTGCTCCGCGAGGCGATCTACGCCGACCTGCTGCCCGGCGAGCGCACCAGGCTGCACGGCAGGCTGGCCGACCTGCTCGACGACGAGCAGCGGCTGACCGAGATCGCGGGGAGCGCCGCCGAACTCGCGCATCACCGGCTGGCCAGCCACGACATACCCGGCGCGTTCTCCGCGTCGGTGCGTGCCGCGGAGGAGGCCGAGCGGCTCGCGGCTCCGGCCGAGGCGCACCGGCATTACGACCAGGCGCTGTCGCTGTGGGACCGGGTCGAAGACGCGGAGAAGCTGGCCGGCATCGGGCGCGGGAAGCTCGCGTTCAGGTCCGCGCTGAGCGCGGCCGACGGCGGCGACCTGGCCAGGGCGGCCAGCCAGCTCCGGCGGCTGCTTGACGACCTGGCCGACAGCGGCGAGGTGGTGCTGCTCTGCCGGGCGCACGAGCGGCTGGCCTATTTCCTCAACGACCTCGGCGAGCTAGCGGCGTCGGCGGCCGAAGGGCAGGCCGCGGTGGACACGTTGCCTGCCGAGCCGCCGCGCTGGGAGTACGCCAGGGCGCTGGCAACGCACGCACGCGCACTGCTGTCCGGGCCCGATTTCGGTCCGGCCAAGGCCCGTGCAGAGCAGGCGCTTGAGGCGGGGAAGGCCGCGGCCGCGCCGTGGGTGCAGGCCGACGCGCGGGTCACCCTCGGCCTGATCAGCGAGCGGTCGGGAATGATCGCCGAGGCGATCGGCCTCTTTGCCGCCGCGCACGAGCAGGCCGCGTCGGCCAGGATGCTCGGCGTCGAGCTGCGGGCCGCGTTCCAGCTCGCGCGGGTGTCGCTCGAGCAGGGCGATCTGGCCGGGGCCGCCCGCACGGCGTGCGACGGCGCCGCCCGGGCCCAGGGCGCGGGCCTGGGGCTGGCGCAGTACGGCTTCGATCTTCAGTACCTGCACTATCTCGCGCACGTCGCCGACGGGTCGTGGGACCATGCGCAGCGGATCGCCGGCGGGTTCGCGATCAGGGTGACCAGCTTCGCCGAGGCGCGGCTGTCGGCGATGGCGCTCTTCCTGGCCGTGGCCAGGAGCATGCCGGCGGTCGAGGAGCGTCTCGGCTGGCTTGAGCCCATGTTCGAGCGCGACCGCTTCGTGGAGTACATCGCACGCGGCGCGCTCGCCGAGCACGAGCTCTGGCGCGGCCGTCCCGCGGCGGCCCTTGAGCAGGTGCGGCTGACCCTGCGGGCCGTGCAGGACATGGACGACGGCTACCTCGGGCCCGAGGCCATCAGGGTGGCGGCCGTCGGGCTGTGGGCGCTCGCCGACGACGCGGTCGCGGCGCGGGCGGCGGGCGACCTCGCGCGGGCCGCCGAGATCACCGAGCGCGCCAGGGACATGATCGGCGCCGCGGTCCAGGGCGCGGCTAACCCCGCCGTCACCGGGTTCAAGCTCGGCGTCGACGGCCGAGGCTGGCTGGCCAGGGCCTATGCCGAGTGGGGCCGGGCAGTCGGCGTGAACGAGCCTGAGGCATGGCGGGCTGCCGTACGCGAGTTCGGCGACGGATTCGTGTACGAGTCCGCCAGGTCGCGATGGCGGCTCGCCGAGGCGCTGGCCGAGGCTGGCGACCGGGACGCCGCCCGGCAGGAGTGGCTGCTGGCCGCGGCCGCCGCTGACGAACTCGGGGCCACGGCGCTGCGGGCGGCGCTTGCCGACCTCGGGCGCCGGGCCAGGATCGGCGACAGCGTCCGCGGCCAGGGCGGGTCCGATGGCTGGCCGAAGGGCCAGGTCGACGGTGGCCCGGCGCCGCTTTCCGGGCTAACCGAGCGAGAGGGAGAGGTGCTTCGCCTGCTTGCGGCCGGCCATAGCAACAGAGAAATAGGTGCCGAGCTGTTCATCTCGCCAAAGACGGTCAGCGTCCATGTCTCCAACATCCTGGCCAAGCTGAATGCCGCCAGCCGCACCGAGGCGGCCGCTATCGCGCACCGGTCGGGGCTGTAGCCAGCGGCGTGCAGGGCAGCTCGAGGCGGGAGGACGCAAGGCCCGGCATCGGCGCGGTCGGCCGGGAAGTCGGCACGATCCAGCCGCGCCGGGCGCGGCGTGCCTGGCGAGCACGCCGCGCCGCGATGGCCTGAGCATTCATGTCCCTGACATGCTGGGCCGCGAGCTGAGCCACGAATTCCGGATGCATTGCAACCTCCCGAGGGGCGGGCCAATCTGGCCCGGCACGATCCAGAATCGTGCTAAGGCCGCTCTTTCCGCATCGGGAGGATGTCCTATCTCTTGGCGTCGCCCGCCTTAGATCAGAGCGCGATCTGAGTCCAATGCCAGCAATAAGGCGCCTGCTACCTGGCCGCGGCCGGCATGCAGCTGTCTGAGGCCGTACCTGATGAGCGTGTGGCCATCGACGATGGCGACGCGGATCGTCACAGTTACCCCAGGGGACTACGGCCGAACCGCAACGATCGCAAGCAACGCCCCGCACAGCATGAAAGGACCGAAGCTGATCATGCTGTGCCTGGCGGCCCGCCTGCCGACCAGCAGCATAAGGCCGGTCAGGCCGGCCAGCACGAATCCGAGGCATGCGCCGAAGATCAGCGCAAGCCACCCGATCCAGCCGAGCACCAGCCCGATCAGGCCTGCGAGCTTGATGTCCCCGCCGCCGAGCTGGCCGCCGCTGACCAGGCCGAGCAGCAGATAGACCGCGGCCAGGACCAGGCCGCCGAGCAGCGCGCGCACCAGGGCAGAGCCGGCGCCCCCGATCGCGGCGGCGATGCCGAGCAGCACGATCAGGGCCGGGTAGGCCGGCAGCGTGAGCCGGTCGGGGAGCCGGTGCACGGCGACGTCGATCTGGGTCAGCGCCACCCCGAGCACACCGAGGAACGCGAAGGCCGCGACAGCCGGCTGCCCGCCGAACCTGGCGAGCAGCAGCCCGGCCACCGCGGCCGCGAGCAGTTCGATCGCCCAGGCCGCGCCCAGCCACCGGCCGCAGTGCGGGCACCTGGGCGCGAGTAAGCCGGGCAGTGCCGCGCCGCACTCCAGGCAGCTCGCCTCGTCGGGCTCGCCGGAGCGGACGGAAAGGCGGTAGACCTGGCCGCGCAGCGCGGTCCCGGCGGGCAGGCCCGCGAGAGCGCCGGTGGTGGCCCAGATGAGGTTCATTCCGCGGCCCTGATGAGGTTCATTTTCGCCCCGCAGACCCGGGGAGCTCGGGAATGCATTCGAGTCATAGCGAGCGATCCGCAAAGGCTATCTGCCATCTGCGAGCTCCCCACAGATCCCGCGTTCTTCATGTCATCTGATCGGATGACATGTCATACGACACGATAGTGCCGCGCAAGAGGCCGCTGGCCGCCGAGTTCGCCAGGACGCTGCAGGAGATGCAGATCGGCTTGTCGAGGACGCAGGCGCTGCGCGGCATGGCATCCCGCACCAGCGTCCCCGGGCTTCGGGCGTTCATCTCCGCCCTGGTACAGGTGGGCCCGGCGTGATCTCGATCGCCGCCAACCTTCTGCACTGACCCGCCGGTGCTGCCGCCGTTCCCGGCAACGGCAGGTGCCCCGGTCACGACGGTGGCCCGTTGATGCCGTGGATCACGACATCAACGGGCCACCGTTGGATTGCTCCAGTGGATTGCTCCAGCCGGGTGCGGGCTAGTTCAGGCCCCAGACCTCGCCGTCTTCGCCGTAGCAGTCGTCCTGGATGACCGGGCTGCCCGCCGGGCCGTTGCCCTGGTCGTCCAGGCAGCGACCGGATTCGGCGTTGATCAGCTCACCGCCAGGACCCGGGATCCAGATCTCGCTGAAGTCCAGGCTGGACGGTGTGCTGTCGCAGGCCTGCACGGTGATCGCCGACTCCGACAGCAGGCTGCCATCGGCCGACAGGCACAGGCCCGAGGACGACTCGATCGTGCCGTCGCCGTTCAGCGCCCACTGCTGGCTGCCTGAGATGCCGCAGGCCTGCATCTTCACTGCGGTGCCCGGGCTCGCGCTGATCCCGGGATCGGCCAGGCAGGCCGCGGTCCCCGCGCGAATCGGACCGGCGGGCAGCGACCATGTCTGCGCCGCCGAGTCCTTGCACGACGCAACCTCGATGCGCGCGCCGGCCGTCAGGCTCTTGGCAGCTAGGCACTTGCCGTCGGACCGGTTGCTGAGAGCGCCGGCGCCCAGATACGCCCACTCCTGGTCGGCCGCACCTTTGGCGCAGGCCTCCACGTCCGGGGCGCCGGAGGACAGGCCGAGGCAGTCGCCGGTACCGATCATGATCGTGCCGGTGTCGTAAGGCGTCCCGGCCGAGGTGTACTTCCACTCCTGGCTGGCGCTGCCGTCGCAGACCTGGATACGCACGGCCGCCCCAGGACCGGTGCCGTCGTCCAGGCACAGCGTGCCGGAGTCGTTGGTGACCTCACCGGTCGCAGCGGCGGGCTCGGTCAGCGAGGGCACGACCACGAACCTGAAGTGGGTGGTGCTGGTGGCCGAGCCGTCCTTGCCGGTGACGGTCACCGCGTAGTCGCGAGGAGGCGCGGTCAGCCTGCCGGAGATCCTCGCATCGCGGGATCCGGCCGCGCTGATCTTCAGCCCGGCTGGAAGGCCGGTCGCGCGGTAGTGCACCGCGTCGCGTCTGGCCGAGTCCAGGCCGGTGATGCTGGTCAACGTGCCGCTGGCGCCGGCCGGGACGTCCTGGGTGCCCGGGTCGACCACGGTCACCCGGTGCGCGCCGCCGTCGGTAAACGCCGCCGTGCCGTCAGGGGTGCCGAGCCCGGTGGGCCCGTCATAGCCCTTCTCGCCGTGGCACAGGTACTGGCGGAACAACTCGCACGTGCCGTTGGTGCCCGTGGTCACGTCGAACAGGTGCCAGGAGTGCAGGTACGGGTACTCGGCCGGGTAGGTGCTCGGCGTCGGCGTTCCGGCCAGCGCGTAGATCGCGGTGATGATCGGGGTCGCTGCGCTCGTGCCGCCGATGTCGAACAGGCCCTGGGCCCTGTAGCTGTCGTAGATCGCGACTCCGGTCGCCGGGTTGGCCACGGCGG
>Ga0335078_10007936_pt1 | contig 15766 bp, 9 predicted proteins | sample Lox_Sample_32_FD_206711 | JGI IMG/M metagenome (GOLD analysis project Ga0335078, IMG submission 206711) | Soil microbial communities from Loxahatchee National Wildlife Refuge, Florida, United States - Lox_Sample_3.2 | ecosystem: Environmental > Terrestrial > Soil > Wetlands | place: USA: Florida... | reverse complement strand
CCGCTCAGCTCAGCCGGGGCGGTGCGCCGGGAACGAGACGACCTGCTGGAAGTCGCGGCGCCCGGTTCTGCCGCTCAGCTCAGCCGGGGCGGTGCGCCGGGAACGAGACGACCTGCTGGAACGTGGGCCGGTTCTGCCACGGGATGCTGGGCTGGCCGACGATGCCGAGGGTGCGGAACCCGATCGCGTCATGCTGCGGCATGGTCAGCCCGGTGGCCACCGTGTTCGCGTCCTGGGTCCAGCCGGCCACGTTCGCCGACCCGCCGTTCGCCTTGACCAGGGCCCGGTACGTGGACCGCAGGGCGGCGTCCAGCGCCGGGCCGCAGCCGCTCAGCCCGCCGCTGCCACACAGCTTCGCGGTGACCGCGGAACTGAACGGCTGCGCGACGCCGGTGCCGGTGAACTGGTCCAGGGCCTTGACCGTGTAGCCCTCCCAGCCGCCGTCGTAGGCGCTGCCGAGGTGCGCGCCGCCGTTGTAGGGCTCGTTGACGAAGCCCATCGGGAACACGTTGTACCCGCCGGAGCCGGTGCCGCCCGCCGCGAACAGCGGGTCGAAGATGGCCCGGATGACCGCCGGGGTGAGCTGGTCCATGATCGCCACCGCGTCGGCCTGACGGTACTGCGCGGCGGCGGCCGAGGGCAGCATCCGGTGCGCGCCTCCCGCGGTCCAGGCACGCAGCGCGGCGAGCATCGCCGTCACGCCGGCCGGCTCGTGCCGCCCGTGGACCGCCCGGAGCAGCGCGGGGCCGATGGTGAGGCCGTCCAGGTCCTGGCTCGCCGCGGTCTCCATCGCCTGGACCAGGTCCGCCCGGGTGATCTTCCCGTGGTGCAGCGCGAACTGGCGGCGGATCTGCGCGGTGAGCAGCTGCACCCGGTACACCGGCCCGTACCCGTACTCGCTGTCCGAGGCGGAGAAGCCGGGGGCCGGCTTGTTGTTCCAGCTGTCGAAGAAGCCCTGCGGCGGGTCGATCTGGTGCACGTGCCGCGAGCTGGGCAGGAACCCGCGCCACTCGGCGCCGCCGGTCCCCCAGGTGGGCAGGTTCGGGTCGACGAAGGCGGGGCGCACCGGGTCCAGGCCGCTGACGTAGTAGGCGATGTCGCGGCTGTCGACGTAGAACCAGTTGAAGGTGTAGTCGATCTCGCTCGCGCCGGCCATCCACGACCGGGCGCTGTAGCTCAGCGCCGGCTCGCCGAAGTGCAGGAAGCCGATCACCGAGTCCACGTCGTGGTTGTAGGTGGAGCGCTGGTTGACCACGGCCACCGGCCGGCCGCCGAGCGCGGTGGTCCAGCCCTGGACGACGCCGTGCACGGTCAGGTGGATCTTGTGGACGAGCCCGGTCCCGTCGGTGAACGTCTCGTTGACCATGGGGCGGCACTTGCCCTTGAACAGGTAGTAGGTGCCCGTCGGCGGCACCGGGCCGCCGCCGGGGTTGCAGATCAGCTCCAGGCGCTGGTCGGTCAGGTCGCTGCCGGCGGACGTGGCCGACCAGGCGTAGTCCTCACCACGGCCGAGCTCGACGAAGCCGGTGCCGGGGAAGGACGCGCCCTCGGCGTCGTAGTCGGGCGAGTGCAGGTCCTCCTGCATGAGGATGCCGGGGGCGAAGTAGGACACCTGCGGGCCGAACACCGCGACCGGGTGCCCGGTGGCCGAGTGGCTGGCGCCCACCACCAGGGCGTTGCTCATCTGGCCGGGGAAGCGCAGCAGGGACTCGATGACCGACAGCCCGGCCTTGCTCGGCGCGCTGGCCGAGCAGCCCTTGGTGGTGTCCGTGGGGCCGCCCTTCAGCGGGGCGCTGGGGTTGTCGGGGATGGCGATCGTCGCCGGGTTCACGTGCCGCGGGATCTCGTAGGGGAACGACCTGCCCACGACGGTGGTCGGGGCGGCCGGGTCGTTCTGCTCCTTGAAGCCGGTGAACGCGGTCGCGCCGGCCGGCCGGCCGAGCTGGCCCTGGAGATAGCGCAGCAGCGCGGCATTACGCACCTCGCCGCCGCCCCCGTCCCCGAAGATCCCGCCGATGAGCCCGCTGACCGCGACCACGTCGGCCGGGGTCCACGGCTTCGGCGGGCCGAACAGCGCGTACTCGACCGGCAACAGCGCGGGGTGCGTGACCGCCCGGGCGATGTAGGCGTTGATCCCCCGCACGTAGCTGCGGATCATGTTCAGCGCGAGCCTGCCCTGCGCGCCGTACTCGGCCGGCAGCCGGTTGACCTGCGCGTTCGCCTGGGCGGTCGGGTACGGGGCCAGCAGCAGCTCGTCGTGGTCCATCTGCTCGTCGGCGCACGAGGGCCCGAGGAAGCCCGACAGCGTCCCGGCGCCGTAGTGGCGCAGCACGTCCATGAGGAACAGCCGGTCCTGCGCCTGCGCGTAGCCGGCGCCGAACGCGAGCGCCGCGTCCGTGGCCCCGTAGATGTGCGGGATGTCGTGCCGGTCCCGGTAGATGACGACCGGGACCGCCGGCGAAGGGTGCTCGGTGGCGGTGATCTGCCCGGGCCGCACGCCGAACGACTCATCGAGGTAGTAGTCGTGCAGCGTGGCGTCGGTCAGCGACGGGTAGCCGAACTCCAGGTTCTCGTACGGCGCGAGCTGGTCCTGGCTGTGCGGCGGACGCCGCCCGGTCTTCTCGAACTGCTTGAACTGCGCGGCGTTGACCAGCCCGTTCTCCCCGGCCGGGAGGATGTCCATCGCCTGGCCGCGGGCGTAGTCGTTCGCCTGGTACACCGGCCGCGGCGAGTACCCGCCCTTGCCCGCGGCCAGGGCAGGCGAGCCGGCGGTACTCACCACGACCGCTGCCGCGGTGCCAGCGATCCACCAGAAACGCCCCAGTTTGCGCATGGCTGGCAAGCGTAACCGTCCCGGCTGCCACGGTCACGCGCGGCCGGCCGGATCAGGGTTGCCCGGGCAGCCGGTACCGTTCCGGCTCGCTCCCCCCGGGCGGGATCACCTGGATCCGCCCGGCGTCGGCGAGATGCCGCAAGTGGGCGGCGGCCTCCGCGACGGCGGCCCGGCGCATGAACCCCGTGACCGAGGCCCAGCCGCGCGACCAGGACAGCTCCTGGGTGACCTGCCAGGCGGTCGCCGGGCCGAGGCGGCCGAGGATGACGATCACCTCGGCACAACGCCGCTCGTGGTGCGCGAGCAGCATGCGGACGCGGGAAGCCAGGCCGGCGAACCGGTACTCGTGCGCGGGCAGCGCCTCGGCATCGTCGTAGGCCGCCACGAGTTCCAGCGAGCGCAGGTAGGCGGCGAGCGGCGGCTCGGCCGAGTTCGGCTGCAGCCCGATGTTCGGGCTGATCCTCGGCAGCACATGGTCGCCGGTGAGCAGCAGGTTCTCGGCTTCGTCGTGCAGGCACAGGTGCCCGGGCGTGTGACCGGGAGTCCACACCGCCCGCAGCACCCGGCCGCGCAGCGGCACCAGGTCGCCGTGGCCGAGCAGCACGTCCGGCCGTGCCATGGCCTGGAACGCGGCCAGGGCGCCGCCGGTCACCGCCAGTTCGGCCGCGACGTCGGCCGGCACGCCGCACCGGGCCAGCCAGGCCAGGTCGGCCGGGCGGCTGGTGCCCGCGTCCAGCCCGGCCAGCGCGTCCAGGGTGTCGCGTTCCGCCGGGTGCATCGCCACCCACGCGCCGCTGGCCCCGCGCAGCCGGGCGGACAGCCCGTGGTGGTCGGGGTGGATGTGGGTGACCACGATCCCGGTGACGTCGGCGGGCGAGGCCCCCGCCGCCTTCAGCCCGTCGGCGAGAGCCTGCCAGCCCGCCTCGGTGTCCCACCCCGGATCCAGGACCACCAGGCCGTCACCGGCGGCGATGAGATAGGTCAGGGTGTAGCGGAGCGGGCTCGCCGGGATCGGCACCGGCACCGACCACAGGTCCGGGCGGACCTGCTCGACCGGCGGCGACGTGCGCGCCAGCCAGGCCTCCCGCTGCGCCGTGCCGGTTACCCGCATCTGCCCTCGTTGCCTCGCGCAAAATAACTGAACGCTCAACGTTCGGTTGCGGCCACTGTATCCGGGGCCACTGTCCCGGGGTGACCTGGAGGGCGACGGCGGTCAGGCGACCCGGCGCCAGCCGACTTCGCCGGACTTCCACCGGGCGATGGCCCGGTGCCGGCTGACCACCTTGACCTCCCGAAGCTGGCTGCCGCGCTGGTCAATGGCGTGCTCGGCCTCGATCATCCCGCTGTCCGCGGACGGCTGCGGGATCTGGTGCTTGACACCGGATTGCTCGATGAGGATCAGATTTGCGGGGGGCGCGGCGGGGCGGGGGCCGGCGCCGCCTCGCACGTCACTAGAATCGATCACACCCCTTAAGACATCCCGGCACCCCCCGGGTGTTCCCTCAGGCGGTATGGCATGCGACACACCGGCGCTCGCCCACCCCTCGCGTCCGGGGCCCGGACGCCCGCGGAGACGGCCGTTGTCCTGCGGCTGGCCGGAGCCAGGGCGGGCAGTGACCGCCGGCCCGCGGGACCGGACTCGCCGCCACGATTCCGGCGAATGTGGCGTGGTCCCTCCGGAGGCCCCCTACGCTGGGCTAAGACGCGGACGCACGGCTATCCGCTCAATGACGAGGGCATCGGGGGGCCCGCGGCCGGCCAGCCTGACCGTGACCGCGCCGACGGTGGCCGGACAGCTCCGCCAATGGAGGTATGGCCCAGGTGACACGGGTGTCCACGCGCCCTCACGGCCCGCCGGGACCGAGCCCGGCCGGCCGGGCCGGGACGCATGGCCCGGCCGAGGACGCCCCGACCACCCCCATCGGCCTGCCGATCGAGCCGAACGGGCCGATCGAGCGCCTCATGAGCGCGCTGATCCGCAAGCTTGCCTGGAGCAGGCTGGCGGACCCGAGGATCGCCGTCTCCCTGTCCGGGGCCGGCCTGCTGCTCGGCATGATCCTCGGGGCGACCGCACCGAACGCCGAGACGGTCCCGATCAGGCTGCCGCTGTCGATCCTGCCCACGATGCACCAGCACGTCATCGCGAGCCTGCTGATGTGGACCGGCGACATCCTCGCCTGCCTGGGGCTGGCCGGCATGCTGTGGGCGCACAGCCAGGGCTGGCGCCCGGACCCGCGGCGCCTGTGGCTGATCAGCGCGGGCATCGTCGCGGTCATGGTCAGCCTGACCCCGGTCGGCTCCTCGGACACGGGCAGCTATGCCGCCTACGGGCGGATCGCGTCGCAGGGCGGGAACCCCTACGCCACCAACCCGCACGCGTGGGGCGACACGGCGTACACGCTCATCGTCGGCACGATGTGGAAGAAGCAGTCGTCCGTCTACGGCCCCTTCGCCACCGTCATCCAGTCCTTCGCCGCATCGATCGGCGGGCCGAACCCAGCCATCACCATCTGGGTCCTGATGATCCTCAACGGCCTCGCGTTCATCGGCGTGGGGTGGCTGCTGCTGAAGACCTCCGACGACCCGGTGCGGGCGACGCTGTTCTGGACCGCGAACCCGGTCCTCATCCAGCAACTGGTCAGCGGCGGGCACCTCGACACGTTCGTGGCCGCCGCGGCGATCTGCGCGATCCAGGTGGCCCGCCGCCTGCCCACCATCGGCGGTGACGTGCTGGCCGGAGCGCTGGTCGGCGTCGCCTGCGGGATCAAGATCTACGCGGTGCTGATCGGGCTCGGGCTCGCCTGGCCGCTGCTGCGGCGGCGCGAGTACGCGCGCACGGCGCGGATGACGGCCGCGGCGCTGGGGACGCTTGCCCTGGGCTACGGGTTCTACGGGACAAGTGCGCTCAAACCCCTGTTCGGCGGGCTGTCCCTGGTCACGCTGCCCTCGCCGTGGCGGATCTTCGAGCTGTCCGGGCTGTGGCTGGGCGTGCCCAAGAGCACGCTGGTCACGATCATCAGCGTGGGCTGGCCGATCGCGCTGTTCGTGGTCGCCTGGCTGATCAGCCGGCGGATCTCCCGCGATCAGCCGCTCGAAGTCGTGGCGCCGTTCGCCCTGACGTTCGCCTGGATCCTCGTCGCGCCCTGGGTGTTCGCCTGGTACACCGCCGTCGCCTGGGCGGCGCTGACCCAGGTGCCGCGCAACCGGATGACCAGGTGGCTGACGATCGTCACGGTCTTCCTCGCATTGTGCCTGTCCAGCGGCGGGCAGGCCCATCTGTGACGGTGAACAGCCCGGCCACGCCCGCCGCCGCGGGCACCCCGGCCGGGCCGGACGAGCGCGCCCCCGCCCCGCGCACCGGGACCGCTGGCCGGCCCGTCGCGCTTGCCCGGCGGCACTGGCTGGCCGCGCTGCTGCTGGCCGCCGGGCTGGCGCTGCGGATCCTCGCCCAGGTGTCCTACCGCCCGGCGCTGTTCTACATCGACACGACCAGGTACCTGTACAACGTCGCCCAGGGCATGGACCCGGTCGGCTACAAGGGCGTGCTCCGGGCGATCCTGGCGGTGGCCGGCGTCAACGCGGTCACCGCGGTGCAGCACTTGCTCGGCCTGGCCATCGCCGTGCTGCTGTACCTGGTGCTGCTGCGCCGCGGCGCCCCCCGGTGGCTGGCCGCGCTGGCGGTCGCGCCGGTGCTGCTGGACGCCTACCAGATCCAGATCGAGCAGACGCTGATGCCGGATGTCTGGTTCGAGGCGCTGATCGTGGCGGGCCTGGCCATCCTGCTCTGGCGGCCGGGAACCGCCTGGCGGCGCACCGTCGCGGCGGGCCTGGTGCTGGGCGCCTCGGCCACCATCGCCCAGGTCGGTGAGGCCCTGCTGCTGCCCGCGCTGATCTTCGTGCTGGCCGCGGCCGGGGGCGGCTGGCGGCATGCCCTGGGCCGGGCGGCGGCCCTGCTCGGAGCCTTCGCCCTGCCGATCCTCGCCTACAGCGCCGGCAACTACGTGTTCACCGGCAACTTCTTCCTCTCCGACACCGGCGTCACGTCGGTGTACGGCCGGATGGCGGCGGCAGCCGACTGCCCCGCCCTCCACCTGCCGCCCGGCGAGCGGAACATGTGCCCGGCCCGGGCGCTCCAGGCACAGGGGCCGGACGCGCTGGAGTACGACAACGACTCGCCGATCCGGCCCTACTACAACGGCCTGCCGCGGACGGAGGTGAACAGCCTGATCGCCGACTTCAACCACCAGGTGCTGGCCCAGCAGCCGCTGCGGGTGGCCGGCGCGTACGCCCGCGACGTGGCCCGGCTGTTCGCGCTGACCCGGGACGGCACCCCGGGCGTCGCGGCGATCTCCCGCTGGCAGTTCCAGACGTCCTACCCGTACTTCCCGCCGCACGCCTCGGCCCAGGTCGTCGGCGCGGCGACCGCCCGGTTCGGCGGCGGCGGCCCCGCCGTCTGGCGCCCGGGCGCGGTGTTCCTGCGGTCCTACCAGCTCGGCGGCGGCTACACCCCCGGCCCGCTGCTGGCGTTGTGCGCGGTGGCCGGGCTGATCGGCTCGCTGGCGGTGGCGCGCCGCCGGGCGCCCCCGGCCGTGCGCGAGCCCGCGCTCGCCTGCCTGCTGTTGTTCCTCTCGGCGGCCTCGGTGCTGTTGGTGTCCGACCTGTTCGAGTTCTCCTGGCGGTACCAGCTCCCCGCCCTGGTCACCCTGGTCCCCGCCGGCGCCCTCGGCATCACCGTGATCCGCCGCGCCGTCCGGTCCCGCCGCGCTGCCGCCTGAGGCCCGGGACGCCCCCGCCCGGGAGGCAGGCGCCGCGAGCGCGCTGCCGTGTGACCATGAAGGCATGCGGATCGTGCGGGTGCAGTCCACTCCCCTGTTCGTGACTACCGGCCAGGGCCCGTGCCAGGTCGTCCGGGTCACGCTCGCGGGCGCGCCGGGCGCGACCGGGCCGGCCCCGGTCCAGGTGCGCGTGGAGGGGCCGGGGGTCAGGACGCAGTGGCCGTTCAGCATGGAAAACCTTCCACCGGGGGCGGAGCGGACGGTCGAGGTCCCGGTCACCGTCGCCGCGCCGCACGGGCCCGGGAGCAAGCTGGCCGTGACGGCGGTCGCGGCGGGCCCGGGCATCCGGGCCGAGCACCGCGGCGAGATCACCGCCGCCGAGCCCGGCTGGACCATCTGGATGGTCTGCCACTTCCACTACGACCCGGTGTGGTGGAACACGCAGGGCTCGTTCACCCAGACCGGGCGGGCGCTGCCGGGCCAGGACGGCAAGCCGCCCGAGGTCCGCGCCGCGTTCGAGCTGGTCCGGCTGCACCTGGACGCCGCCCGGGACGACCCGGACTACAAGTTCGTGCTCGCCGAGGTGGACTACCTCAAGCCGTACTTCGACGCGCACCCGGAGGACCGGGCGGAACTGCGGGACCTGGTCAAGGCCGGGCGGGCGGAGATCGTCGGCGGCGCGTACAACGAGCCCAACACCAACCTGACCTCGGCCGAGTCCACGATCCGCAACATCGTCTACGGCCTCGGCGCCCAGCGCGGCGTGCCCGGCGCGGACCCGTCGGTGGCATGGGCGCTGGACGCGTTCGGCCACGACCCGGGGTACCCGGGGCTGATGGCGGCGGCCGGGATGACCGCGTCGGCCTGGGCGCGCGGCCCGTTCCACCAGTGGGGGCCGTGGCGCACCGTGGGCAGCAACGAGCGGATGCAGTTCCCCACCGAGTTCGAGTGGATCTCCCCCGACGGCCAGGGGCTGCTGACCAGCTACATGGCCGACCACTACGGCGCGGGCTGGGGCCTGCACCAGGCCGCCGACCTGGCCGGGGCGGAGGCCGAGGCGCTGGCCCAGCTCACGCTGCTCGCCCCGGTGGCGGCGACCCGCAACGTGCTGCTGCCGGTCGGCGCCGATCACGTCATCCCGGCCCGGTGGGCCACCGCCGTGCACCGGGACCTCGCCGCGCGCTACGCCTGGCCGCGGTGCGTGACCGGGCTGCCGCGGGAGTTCTTCGCCGCGGTGCGCGCCGAGGCCGCCGAGCGCGGGATCTGGCTCACCCCGCAGACCCGGGACATGAACCCCGTGTACCCGGGCAAGGACGTCTCCTACATCGACACCAAGCAGGCGCAGCGCGCCGCCGAGGTGGCCGTGTCCGACGGCGAGCGGCTGGCCACGCTGGCCTGGCTGGCCGGCGCCGGGTACCCGGCCGAGTCGCTGGACAAGGCGTGGCGGCAGCTGGTGTTCGGCGCGCACCACGACGCGATCACCGGCACCGAGTCCGACCAGGTCTACCTGGACCTGCTGGGCGGCTGGCGGGAGGCGTTCGAGCGGGGCGACCGGGCCCGCGGACAGGCGGCCGGGTTCCTGGCCGGCCTGGTGAATACGACCGGGCATTACGCTCCGGCCGGGGACGGCCAGGATCCGCCGCGCCGGGCCGCGGTCGTGTTCAACACCCTGTCCTGGCCCCGGCGCGGGCTGGCGGCGCTGACGCTGGCGTTCGGCGAGCCGGGCACGGCCTGGCTGGCGGTCACGGACGAGGCCGGGGCCGATGTGCCGTTCCTGGCCGAGGGGGTTACCCGGCATCCCGATGGCAGCCTGGCCGGCCTGACGGTCACGTTCCCGGCCGAGGTGCCGGCGCTGGGCTATCGCACCTACTGGGTGGCTGCCGTGGCTGGTCCCGGCCCCGGCGGCGGGCCTGGCTCCGGGGCCGCCGGGGGCTGGGCGGACGTGGCGGGCACGGTGATCGCGAACGAGGCGTTCGAGGTCGAGGCGGACCCGGCCCGCGGCGGTGCGCTGATCCGGATCACCGACCGGCGCACCGGCGCCGGCCTGCTCCGCGGGCCGGGCAACGAACTGGTGCTGGCCGAGGAGTATCCCGAGCACCCGCGCTGGGCCGAGGGGCCCTGGCTGCTGTGCCCGAAGGGACCAGGGACCGGCTCGGCCGCCGCGGCGGCCGAGGTGGTGGCGCAGCGCTGCCCGGTCGGCTCCCGGCTGGTCGCCAGGTTCGGTCTGGGGGACCTGCGGGTGACCCAGGAGACGATCCTGTGGGACGGGGCCGCCAGGGTGGAGTTCCGCACCCACGTGGACGGGTCGATCGGGCAGGACCGGCTGCTGCGGGTCCGCTTCCCCGCCGCGGTACCCGGCGGGCTGCCGGTCTACCAGTGCGCGACCGCGGTGGTGGGACGCTCGTTCGGGGTGGCCGACGCAGACGTGGCGGAGCACGCCGCCACGCTGGACAACCCGGCCGCCGAGTGGTTCGGCGTGGGCTCCACCGCGCGGGTGCGGGCCGGCGGCCACACGTGGGCGGCCGGGGTGGCCGAGATCATCCTCCCCGGCGAGCCGGCCGGATCCGGCGGGGCCGGGTGGCAGGACGCGGTCCGGGACCTGGTCGCCGCGCTGGCCCGGGCCGGGGTGACCGCCACCTGCACCCGCGCGGACGGCCCCCGCTACGGCGCGCTCGACCTGGACTCGAACCTGCCCGACTTCCGGATCGCCGTGGGCGGCCCCGCGGCCAACCCGTGGACGGGCAGGCTGCTGGCCGCGCTCGGCCCGGCCGGCCGCGCAGACCCGGCCGACCGCGCAGACCCGCCCGACAGCGCAGACCCGCCCGACAGCGCTGACCCGGCGAACAGCACTGACCCGGCCGACCGCGCAGACCCGCCCGACAGCGCTGACCCGGCGAACGGCACTGGCCCGGCCGACCGCGCAGACCCGGCCGACCGCGCTGACCCGGCCTGCGGCGGTGACCCGCCCGGCGGCGGGCTCGCCGCGCGGATCTGGGTGCCCGCCGCGCGCCCGCGTGCGGAGGTGTTCACGGCCAGCGCGGACGTGCGCGGCGAGCGCGACCTGCCGGTGCTGATCGTGTCCGGCACCGACCTGGCGGCCGCCGTGGCCGACCTCACCGCGGACCTGGCCGACGGGGTGATCGAGGCCGGGCTCGCGGGCGTACCCGGGGAGCCGCCCGACCGGCTGCTCGCCGGGCACAGCGTGGCGCTGTTGAACCGGGGCACGCCGAGCAGCCTGGTCACCCCGGACGGCACGATGCACATCGGGCTGATGCGCGCCTCGAGCGCCTGGCCGGCCGGCGTGTGGATCGACGGGGAGCGGCGCACGGCCGTGGACGGCAGCAGTTTCGCGTGGCAGCACTGGAGTCACACGTTCTGCTACGCCCTGGCCGCAGGGGCCGGTGACTGGCGCGCCGCCGGGTTCGCCGTGGCCGGCCAGGAGTACAACCGCGATCTGATCGCGTGCGAAACGGGCCAGCACCACGGAGCGTGGCCCCCGGCCGCCAGCCTGGCCGGGATCACGACGCCCGGGCACGCCCGCCCCGCGGCCCTGCTGTCCGCGCTCAAGCCCCGTGGCAATCCGCTGGCCAGCGGGCTGCCCGGCCGGCCCCGGCCGGGTGCGGGCGTGACCGTCCGCCTCCAGGACGCCGGGGACCTGACCGCCACCAGCCCGGCGGAGGTGAGCCTGTTCGGCGGGATCACGGCCGTCTCGCTCACCGACCTCACCGAGGCCGGTGACGGCCCCGCGCTGGGCCTGGCGGCGGGCCGCGCCCGGGTGGCGGTCCCCCCGGCCGGCCTGGTCACCATGGCCCTCACCCCATCCCAGGAGCCCGCCCTCCCCCCCGAACCCGCAACCCCCCCGGAACCCACCCCCCCGGAACCCGCCGCCGCAGCCCACCCGATTGCGCACTCTTCACGTGTCCCGACAGAACAAACCGGGGCAAGTCAGGCACCAGAATGGTCGTTGCCCGCGAAGAGTGCGGTGGAGACGGGCGCGATAGAGCCCGCGCAGCCGGTGTTCACCAGGTACTGGCTGCACGGCAAGGGCCCCGCGCCCGCCGGGAACCTGCCGGTGGCCGTGCACCTGTCCCCCGGCCGGGTGACGCTGCGGGCGCCAGGGGCTGCGCCCGGGACGCGGCTGTGCCTGACGGTCGCGGGCGGCCCCACTGCCGCAGCGGGCGAGGTGACCCTGGACATCCCGCCCGGCCTGGCCGTGACCACCGCCGACGGTGCCGCGCTGCGCTACGCGCTCGCAGACGGCGGGTGGGCGCGCTGGGACCTGGACGTGACGGCGCTCCCCGGCACCCCGGCCGGGCGGTACTTCGTGTCCGCGCGGATCACCGACGATCTCGGCCAGGTCCTCGAGGACGTTGCACTGGTCACGATCGGAGAACCGCCCGGCCCCCCTGGGGAGATGGCACCCGCCGGGGCCGGGGCGCTGCCGGGGCCCGAGGCCGACGTGGCCCTCCTGCCGTCGATCCTGGAGGTGGCCCCGGGCGGGTGCGCGAAGCTTGCGGTCCAGGTGAGCAACCGGACGGCAAGCACGATCCGCGGCGAATGCCAGCTTGTGTCACCGTTCGGCACCTGGCGGGAGACCGGCCCCTGGACCCGCGGCTTCACCGCCGGCCCGGGCGAGACCGCCGTGCTGGACTGCACCGTCGCGCTGCCCGCCGCGGCACGCCCCGGCGCGCAGTGGTGGGCGCTGGCCAAGGTGATGTACTTCGGCCGCGCGCTCTACACCGAGTGTGCCCAGATCCGCGTGGCCGGCGCACCGGACCGGCCGCCGCCCGCCCGCGGCTGAGACAACGGCTCCGGGCGCGAGCATTACCTTTACGCAGGGCTGGTGAACGCGGGGGGTACTCCGGCCGTCTTCGGCGCGTGGCCCCGATGTTCGCCGGGCCGACCCAAGCTGGTCGCCGGGGTGCTCAGGTTCCGCAGGGCAACACGCTCGGGGTGCCCTGTTCAGCGCCTTCGGTGCATTCCGGCTGCCGCGGCCGGCAAGGCACTGACCGCGGCTATCCCGGGCTGGCGGAGTCGAGCAGGTCGCGCAGCACAACGCTGTAGTGCTCCAGGGCAGCCCGGCCGCCGTGGGTAAGCGCGACGGCGGTCCGGGCGGTGACGCCGCTGCCGTTCTTCTCGGTTGTCACGTATCCGGCGTCTTCGAGCTTGCGCAGGTGCGTGATCAGGTTGCCCGGAGTCAGCCCGATCAGGTCCTGCAGCCTGGTGAAGGAGACGTCATCGCCGTCGCGCAGACTCGCCAGGGTCACCATGATGCGCAGCCGTGCGGCGCCGTGGATGACCGGGTCGAGTTCGGCCTCGCTCATGCGTGGCGCAGCCAGGGCTCGATGGCCGCCATCAGCAGGATTCCGCCGCCGCCGGCCAGGGCACAGACCGCCAGCATCGTCACCGGGCCGCCCCACGCCCCGCCTGCCGCGACGGCAAGCAGCCAGATGCCCAGGGTGAGCCGCGGCCAGTCCAGCCTGGCGGTGAGGGCCGCACTGGCGACGAAGACCAGGCCCGTGGCCAGCATGGGCGCGGCGGCGCCCAGCACACCGAGTATCGGGCGGCTGGCGCCGGCCTGTGCCATCGCCGACTTCTCGATCAGCAATGCGGCGGACCCCGTGAGCAGGGCCAGGACGAAGACCCCCCGCTGCAACTCGGACCGGCCGCCGATGCCGCTGGCCGCCCGGTCGACGACCTGCGCGGTGACCACCGCGGCGAGCAGGAAGAGCAGGAATGTCAGTCCCAGCGCCTGCCACGCGGGCGCGTAGTAGGGATGCTGCCCGCGGACCGACAGCCACATCGCGCCGTAGCCGAGGAGCAGCACCAGCCCCCAGGTGACGAACAGCACCGGGCGCCGGGCTCGCAGTTCGTTCCCTGCCCGCTCGCGTGCCTCTCGCATGATCGCTGCCGCGTCCCGCGGGCCGATGGCCGCCACCTCATGCGGATCGATGCCGACGGCCTGGTCTGCCTTCATGGCGGCCGCCTCCGGTGGGCCGGCCGCCTGGCCGACCGCCGCCGGGTCACCCGTGCTCGTGCCGTCCCTTGCGCCAGCTCCCTCGGTCATGGCTGCCTCCTTTACTTTGCGTTTCAAAGCTAGCTTGCTTTGCGTTTCAAAGTCAAGGGGCCGCCGTGGCCCCCGACGGCCCGTGGTACCGCGGTGGATGTGAACGCTGTCGCCGCGGCGGGCCGCGCCTGGCCGCGGCGCGCGGCGGGTCAGCCTATGTGGTGATGGTGCGCGTAGCCGATGGCGGCGGCCCGGTCCCGGGATCCCGTCTTGGCGAAGATCCGGTTGATGTGCGTCTTGACCGTGTGGCTGCTCAGGAACAGCTTCGCGGCGATCTCGGGGTTGGTCAGCCCGCGGGCGATGAGCGCGAGGATCTCGACCTCGCGCTGGGTCAGGCCGTCGGGGGGCGGCGTGGTCACCGCCGGCTCACGCTTCGGCCCGATGGCCGTCGCGGCCATCAGCGTCGCGTGCGCGCGGGGATCGATGACCGTCAGCCCGCCCGCGGCCGCGTGCAGCGCCTGGGCGATGTCGGTGCGGTCGGCGTCCTTGGTGAGGTAGCTGCGGGCGCCGGCGTGCAGGGCGTCGAGGACGGAACTGTCGTCGGCGTAGGTGGTGAGCACCACGATGGCGACCCCGGGGTGCTCGGCGGTCAGCCGCCGGGTGGCGGCGATGCCGTCCAGGACCGGCATGTGCAGGTCGAGCAGGATCGCATCCGGCCGCTGCTCGGCCACGAGCCGCAGCGCCTGCTCCCCGTCCGCGGCGGCGCCGACCACCTCGATCCCGGGCAGCCCGCCGAGCAGCAGCACGAGGCCCTCGCGCACGCTGGCCTGATCGTCGGCGATGACGATGCGCAACGGCGGGCTCCCGGGGGCGGCGGGGATCGTCATGCCATCACGTTCTCCGGCTGGCGGCGGGGCAGCTCGGCGGTCACGATCCACTGGTTGTCGTGCCGCCCCGCCTGGAGGGTGCCGTTCAGCAGCCGGAGCCGCTCGCGCATGCCGGTCAGCCCGTAGCCGCCGTCAACGGTGCTCACGCCCGCAGGGGCGGCCGCCCCGGCGTCCGGGACATCGCCCGCGCCCGGGGGCAGGTCGTTGCGGACGGTGAGCCGGACGTCGTCGCCGGAGTAGTCCAGGCGCACCGTGACGCCCTGGCCTGCCGCGTGCTTGGCGGCGTTGACCAGTGACTCCTGGGCGATACGCAGCAGCGCGATCGTCGTGTCCGGGGACAGCGGCCCGGGAACGCCGCCCACCTCGAAGCTGGCCGCGACGTGGTACCGCTGTGCGTAGGTATCGCTGACCCGGGCCAGTTCCTCATCCAGCGGCAGGGTGTCGGCGCGCAGGGCATGCACGGCGCGGCGGGTTTCCACCAGGCCCTCGGCGGCCATCCGCTGGGCCGCCCCCAGGATCTCGTCCGCCCGGCCGATGTCCTGGTGGTCGGCCAGCACCGCACGGGCGGCCTGGATCTGGATCCCGAGGGCGCCGAGCGAGTGCGCGAGCACGTCATGGATCTCGCGCGCGATGCGGGCGCGCTCGTCGAGCAGGTCGGCCCGGCGCTGTTCGGCCTCGAGTTGCTCGCGCTGGGCCAGCAGCTTCGCCGCCTGCTCCGCCTGGATCCGGTAGGCGCCCCAGTTCCGCCCGATGATCAGGCCGCCGAGCAGGAGCGACGGGAGCCCGATCAGGGCCCCGTAGCTGCCGGCGAAGGCCAGCCCGCTGATCTCGGTCGCCAGGATGCCCGCCCCGGTCACCCCCAGGGCGGCGGCGATGCCGAGATCGGCGCCGGCGCCCATCGCTGCCACGAACCCGAAGGCCACCATGACGCTACCGCCGCCACCGGCACCGGAGGCGAAACCCGTGGCCACGGTGATGACGCCGAGGATCGCGGCCAGGACCCGGGCATGGTAGGGCGCCGGGACCGGGCGGGCCTCGATGAGCCCCCGGGCCACGAGCGCGAGGCCGAGCAGGCAGTAGCCCGCGACCTGGACGCGGACGGCGGCAGGATCGGCCGCGGGGGCGATGAGGAACGCCAGCAGGCCGACCCAGGCGAAGCCGAGGAAGCGGGTCAGCCAGTTGACCGTGCGCGGCATGGCTCCAGTATCGCCCGGCCGCTGGTACCAGCGCGTCAGCCCGCGGGCCCATGCCCGGGCCGGCGTCC
>Ga0335078_10007935_pt1 | contig 15767 bp, 13 predicted proteins | sample Lox_Sample_32_FD_206711 | JGI IMG/M metagenome (GOLD analysis project Ga0335078, IMG submission 206711) | Soil microbial communities from Loxahatchee National Wildlife Refuge, Florida, United States - Lox_Sample_3.2 | ecosystem: Environmental > Terrestrial > Soil > Wetlands | place: USA... | reverse complement strand
GCAGCATGCGGCCCGCCGCCCGCAGGTATCGGTCGTCGAGCGCGGTCGCCTCCGCGACCCAGCGTCTGACCGGTCCCGCGCCGAGCACGAGACCGCCGGCGCTCATCGCGCCCACACTCGCGAGCCAGCCCACGACCCGGGCGGCCAGGATGTAATCCACCACGCTCAGCGAGTCGACATTGGCCGCCGGCGCCACCAGCACGAGTCGGCCCACGCGCTCGGGGCTCGACCACGCGAGCCACGCCGCCACCGCGGCCCCCAGGCTGTGCCCGACCAGCGTCGCCCGGGTCGCGCCGGCCCGATCCAGGGCGGACCGCGCCACGCTGGCGTTTCCGGCGAGGTTCTGCACGCGCGACCCGTCCCAACCCGGACGGTCGAAAGCGATCGTCCGGGCCGCGTGTCCGATCGATGCCCTGAGGTGGTCCCAGTCCGCCGCTGCACCGGGTTGTCCGTGGAGCAGCAGAACGGGATCGTTGGACACGGCGGACACCTCCGAGTGGGCATACTAGAGCGGTGACCTCAGCGCTTCTGTCCGACGCCGTCGCGCCGCTTCGCGCGGACCCGGCCCGCGCTGCGATCTTGTTCGACATCGACGGCACGCTCGCCCCGATCGTCCAGCATGCCGCCGATGCTCGGGTGCCCGAGAGCACACGCTCGCTGCTTGCGCAGATCGCCCGGCGGTATGGGGTGGTTGCGTGCGTGAGCGGTCGCCGGGCCTCGGAGGCGCGAGCGATGGTCGCGATCGGCGCAATCTCATACCTCGGCTCGCACGGCGCCGAGGTACTGCGCGCCGGGTGGACCGAGCCGCAAGTCGATCCCGCGATCCTCGACTGGACCGAGCGCATCCGCGAATTCGCGCGCGAGGCGGATACCGCCGACCTGCGCCGTCTGCGGGTCCGGCTCGAGGACAAGGGACCGATCGTCGCGTTCCACTGGCGCGGTGCGCCCGACGAGGAGGCGGCACGCGCGGCGATCGACTCGATCGCGGCCAAGGCCCAGGCCGGCGGGCTGCGTACGCACTGGGGCCGGAAGGTGCTCGAGGTGCGCCCGCCGGTGCGGATCGACAAGGGCGCCGGGATCTCGGCGTTTCTCGCCGACACCGACGTCGACGTGGCCATGTACGTCGGCGACGACGTCACCGACCTCGACGCGTTCCATGCCCTGGTGACGCTCGCTGACGAGGGGCGCATCTCGAGGGCGATCCGGGTGGGAGTGCGCTCCGACGAGGGACCGACCGAGATAACGGAAGAAGCGGACATCGTGGTCGACGGCACGGAAGGCGTCGCCGAGCTCCTCGCGGTCCTGGCCGCCGACTGAGGACAGGACAGGGCGGCGGCAGCGTGCGGTTCTCGGATTTCCTGCGGACCACGGTCCTGATCAGCGCCGCAGCGGCGAGCGCTCTGGCGGCGGTCACGGTGGCGGCGGCGGCCGGCACCAGCGACGACCTGCTCGTCCCGTTCGCGGCCGGCTGGTGGGTGATCGCCGGCTTGATCGGTATCTGGATGGGACGCCGCGCTGGGACAACCACGCAGATCGCCTCGCTGCTCGCGAGCGCGCGCACGCAGGCGTCGCTTCCCGAGGTCAACCCGGCTCGCACCGTGCTCAACCGGCTGTGGCCATTGCTCTTCATGACCGTGGGCGCCGGCGCGCTGGCGTTCCTGGTCCCGCAGGTGCCGGCAGTCGCGACCGGCTTCGCGATCATCTGGTCGCTCGCCTGGCGCCGGCAGGCCTCGGCGGTGACCGCGATCGAGGAGCGCGACGGCGCGCGCTTCTACGTCGAGCGCACGTCGCCACTCAAGCCGATTCGTTTGATCCGCACGCCCGGCTTCCGTTCTAACCTGTTCGAGTTGAACGGGGCGTCTGGTCACTCACGGCGCGCCCGGCCCCGCGCGTGATCATCCCGTCGTACATCCCCAGCCCCGCCCACAATGGGTTCTACCTCGGGCCGCTGTTCGTGCACGCCTACGGGCTCGCGTACGTGTTCGCGGTGGCGGGGGCGATCTTCGTCACGCGGTGGCGGTGGCGGAAGGTCGGCGGCGATCCCGACATCGCCTACGAGGCGGCCGCGTGGGGTTTCCCGGCCGGGCTGATCGGCGGCCGGCTGTACTTCGTGATCACGACGCCGAGCCAGATCGAGCCCCACAACTTCTGGGGCATCTTCGCGATCTGGAAGGGCGGCCTCGGGATCTGGGGCGGGATCGCATGTGGCGTCGCGGCCGGCGCCTGGATCTTGCGCAAGCGGCTGACCCACGGCGACCTGTTGCGGTTCATGGACGCCACCGCGCCCGGGCTGTTGGTCGCGCAGTCGATCGGCCGGATCGGCAACTACTTCAACCAGGAGCTGTTCGGGAAGCCCTCGACGCTGCCGTGGGCGCTGAAGATCTCGCCCGACCACCGCCCGGCCGCGTACGCGAAGTTCGCGACGTTCCAGCCCTCGTTCCTGTACGAGATCATCTGGAACCTGTCGCTTGCCGGCTTTCTGATCTGGCTTGGCAACCACCGCAAGATCAAGCCGCCCGGGCTGCTGGCGCTCTACGTCGCCGGCTACTCGGGCTACCGGATCTTTGAAGAGCAGATCCGGATCGACTATTCGGTGCACGTCCTCGGGATGCGGCTGAACTTCTGGATCGCAACCCTGGTGTGCCTGGCGGGCTTCGCGTGGTTTGCGTGGATCCAGAAGCGGGGCAAGTACGACCCGCTGCCTCTGGACGGGCCGCGCCGGGACGCGCGGGAGCTCCGCCGCAAGCCGAGCGGTCCTTACCGCAAGCCGCCGGCGCCGACATACGGGAAGAAGTCCGCGTCAGGCGCGCGACCTACGTCGCGCTCGGGTGGCCGGCGGCGCGACGCCGACCCCTGAGCCAACGGCGCGGTTCCGCGGCCGGATCGCTTCGATCGACGACCACGGGCCGGTGTTCACGACGTCGGCCGCGGAAAGCCAGGCCCGCCTCGCGGTCGCGATCCCAAAACGCGCGACCTCGAACCCGGTCACGCGGTGGGAGTCAGTGTTGATCACGATCGGCACGCCGGCGGCCGCCGCGGCGCGGGCGTGGATGTCGTTCAGGTCCCGGCGATCGGGGTTCGAGTTGATCTCGAGCATCGTGCCTGTGCGGGCCGCGGCCTCGATCACGCGCTCGATATCGAGCGCATACGGAGCGCGGCGCTCGAGCTTGCGCCCCGTCAGATGGCCGATGGCGTCAACCAGCGGATGCTCGATCGCGCGGATGATGCGGTCGGTCATCGCGTCGGCCGGCATGTGGAACGACGAGTGGACCGACGCGATGACCCAGTCGAGCTCGGCCAGCAGCTCGTCGGGATAGTCGAGCGAGCCGTCGGGGAGGATGTTTACCTCCGAGCCCGCGAGCAGCTCGATCCCGTCGATCTCGGTGCCGCGGATACGGGCGACCTGCTCGCGCAGCGCATCCGGCGAGACCTCGTCGCCGAACCCGAAGCTCGCCGAGTGGTCGGTGATCGCCAGGTAGTCGTAACCGAAGTCGCGCGCCGCCAGTGCCATCTCCTCGATCGAGGCCGTGCCGTCGGAGGCCGTGGTGTGCGAGTGCAGATCGCCTCGCAGATCGCTCTGCTGGATGAGCTTGGGGAGGGTGCCGGCCACGGCGGCCGCGAGTTCGCCGCGGTTCTCACGGAGCTCCGGGTCGATGTACTCAAGGCCGAGCAGCGCGTACACCTCGCGCTCGGTGGCGCAGCGATGGGTCTCGCCGGTGGCGTCGTCGAGCACCCCGTACTCGGACACGTGCAGGCCCTTGCGAACGGCCGCCTCGCGCAGCGCCATGTTGTGCTGCTTTGACCCGGTGAGGTGCTGGAGCAGGTTCCCAAACTGGTCGTGCTCGACGATCCGCAGGTCGACCGCGATCCCGGTGTGCGTGCGCAGCCGCACGCCGGCCGTCGCCGGCGTGCCCGCCTGCTCGACGAGATCGAGCTCGACGGCGGCGCGGGCCAGCGCGAGCGGGTCGGACGCGGTGGCGATCACGTCGAGGTCCTTGACGGTGTCGGTCATGCGTCGGGCCGAGCCCGCGAGCTCGACCTCTCCCGACGCGGGATGGGCGCGTAGCGCCGCCACCAGCGGCTCGCCGATCGCGAGCGCGCGGCTGAGCACGACGCGGGCCGGCCGCTCGCCGGCGCCCTCGAATCGGACGGAGGCGAGGATCGCCTCTTCGGCCTTCGGGCCGAAGCCTTTCAACTTGCGGATCTCGTGGTTCTCGGCGGCGGCGCGCAGCGCCTCGAGCGAATGGATCCCGAGCTCGTCGTAGAGCCGCCGGGCGCGCTTCGGCCCGAGACCCGGGAGGTGGGTCATCGCGAGCAGGCCCGGCGGGAACTTGGCCCGCAGCTTGACGGCGGCCGGGATCGCGCCGTCGTCGGCCAGCGCGATGATCTTCTCCTGGATCGTGGCGCCGATGCCGGGAAGCTCGGTGGCGCGGCCCTGGCGGGCCAGCCCGAGAACCGACACCGGCGACTCGCGCACGGCCTTGGCGGCGTTCCGGTAGGCGTTTGTGCGGTAGATCGCGGCGCCGTCGAGCTCGGTCAGGTCACCCAGCTCGTCGAGGGCGTCGGCAATCTCGGTATTCGTCGGATCCGACATCTAGGGTATGTACGGTATCTGCCCGTCGGCGCGCAGGTGGGGTGGCGGGTGGGACTGCGATCACTCGGACTCCTTGGCCCCACGGATGCCGAGCGCAGCGAGGCCCATCACACGCTATACTTTGTGAAGTAACCTCCGCGCACAGAACCCCCAAGGAGCCATCAATGGCAGGCACCGTCTCAGAAGTGACAGACAACAACTTTCAGGCCGAGGTCATCGAGTCAGATGTTCCCGTGCTCGTCGACTTCTGGGCGCCGTGGTGCGGGCCCTGCCGGATGGTCGCGCCCGTGGTCGAGGAGATCGCGCAGGAGCGCGCCGATGAACTGAAGGTCGTCAAGCTGAATATCGACGAGAACCAGGAAACGGCGATCCAGTTCAACGTGATGTCGATCCCGACGCTGATCCTCTTCCGAAACGGACAGCCGGCCAAGACCGTGATCGGCGCCTATCCCAAGAAGAAGCTGGTCGCCGAGCTCGAGCCGGCACTGGCGCCTTCGGCCTAAGCCGCCAGCGCCACCAAGACGCGCAGCTCGCGCCCGTCGATGTCGATGGGTGCGACTGAGCCGTCCAGCGACTCGTAGCTGACCTTCACCGCCAGCGTCTCGCCGGCGATGTAGTTCTCGTGGGAGCGCGCGGCGGCCACGAGCGCGTCGTCGCCGTCGATCGCGAGCAAGATCCGGTCGGTCACCTCGAGTCCAGCGTCCTGACGGGCGCGCTGCACGACGCGGACGATCTCGCGCGCCCACCCCTCGATCCGCAGGTCGTCGTCGATCTCGAGTTCGAGCGCGACCGCGTGAGACCCCTCGCGCTCGACCTGATAACCCTCGAGCGGCTTCATCGAGACCTGGAGATCCTCGGCGGACAGCTCGTGGTCTTGGCCGTTGATCGACACGGCGACGAGGCCGCCGCCCCGCAACGTGGCCGCGGCGTGGGCGGCGTCGAGTCCGGCGATCGCCGCTGCCATCAGCGGCATGTTCTTGCCGAACCGAGGGCCGAGCGTGCGGTAGTTCGGCTTGAGCTCGATCTCGCCGAGCTCGTCGGCCTCGGAGACGAACCGCAGCTCGCGGACGTTGAGCTCCTCGCGGACGAGGCCCGACATGCGCTCGATCGCGTCGCGCTCTGACCCGGTGGCGACCACAACGGCGGCGCGCAACGGCCGGCGGACTGCGAGCTTCGCCTGGCCGCGGGCGGCGAGCCCGAGGCGGACCGTCTCGCGTGCGATCGCCATCGCGCTCTCCAGCTCGCCGTCGCGGGCGACGGCGTCCGGGGTCGGGAAGTCGCACAGGTGGATGCTCGGCTCGGAGCCGTCGAGGTTGTCGTAGATCTCGTCGGCGACGAACGGGCAGAACGGCGCGAGCAGCTTGGCCGTCTCCAGCAGACAGGTGCGCAGGGTCGCGAACGCAGCTGGGTCGCCGTCCCAGAAGCGCCGGCGCGAGCGGCGCACGTACCAGTTCGAGATCTCGTCGACGAACTCCTGGATCGCGCGGCCGGCGACCGTGGCGTCGAAGTGCTCGAGCCGGTCGCGGACGACCTCGATCGTGTGCTGCAGGCGCGACAGTGCCCAGCGGTCGAGCTCGGTCGTGCCGGTGGGTTGCGGCTCCCGATCGACGCCGTTGGCGTTGGCGTAGAGCACGTAGAAGCTGTAGGTATTCCACAGCTGGAGCAGGAACTGCCTGACGGCCTCGCCGATCGCCTCGAGCGAGAACCGGTAGCCGTCCCACGGCTGCTTGGAGGTGAAGAAGTACCAGCGCAAAGCGTCCGCGCCGAAACGATCGATCACCTCGTTCGGGGCGATCGTGTTGCCGAGCGACTTGGACATCTTGCGGCCCTGCTCATCGAGGATCAGGCCCAGGCACACGACGTTCCGGTAGGGCGACCGGTCGAACAGCAGCGTCGAGACCGCGATCAGGGAGTAGAACCATCCGCGGGTCTGGTCGAGCGCCTCGCAGATGAAGTCGGCCGGGAAGTGCTCCTCGAACAGTTCGGTGCCCTCATGCGGCGCGTGGTACTGGGCGAAAGGCATCGAGCCTGAGTCGAACCAGACGTCGATCACCTCGGGCACGCGGCGCATCGGCTCGGCGCACTCCGGGCAGGGGAAGGTGGCGTCGTCGACGTACGGGCGATGCGGATCGTCGAGGTGCGTGCCGGCGAGCTCGTTGAGCTCCCGCAGGGACCCGATCGCCCGGGTGTGGGCGTTGTCGCAGCGCCACACCGGCAGCGGCGTGCCCCAGTAGCGCTCGCGGGACAGCGCCCAGTCGACGTTGTGCTCGAGCCAGTTGCCGAACCGGCCATGCTTGACGTGCTCGGGCGCCCAATTGACCGTCTCGTTCGCGGCGAGCAGGCGGTCCTTGAGCTCGCTCGTGGCGATGTACCACGACGGCTTGGCGTAGTAGAGCAGCGGCGTGCCGCAGCGCCAGCAGTGCGGATATGAGTGCTCGACCGTCTCGGCCCGGAAGATGCGCCCACGCGAGCGGAGGTCCTCGATCAGATCGGGGTCGGCGTCCTTGACGTTCCGGCCGGCGTACGGGCCAATGCGCTCGTCGTAGGTCCCGTCGAGCCGGACCGGGTTGATCACCTTGAGCCCGTACTGCTCGCCGAGGCGGAAGTCGTCCTCGCCGAACGCGATCGCGGTGTGGACGAGGCCGGTGCCCTCGGTGGCGGTGACGAACTCCGCGAGCAGCACGGTGTGCCCGCGCGGGCCGTACTCGCCGCCCGGGATGAACGTGAACGGGGGGTCGTAGGCGATGCCCTCGAGCTGCCTACCGGGGAAGCGATTCAGGACGTGTGCGCGCTCGCCCTCGCCGACGACGCGTTCGACCAGCGCCTCGGCGAGGACGTAGACCTCGTCTCGGTGTTTCACGCGGACGTACGTCAGCTCCGGGTCGACCGCGACCGCGGCGTTGGACACGAGCGTCCACGGGGTGGTGGTCCACACCAGCAGCTGATCGCCGCGCTCCACGGTGTCGTTGCCCTTGGTGACGGGGAGGCGCACGTACACCGACGGGTCGACGACATCCTGATAGACGCCGGGCTGCCCGAGCTCGTGGCTCGAGAGCGTGACCTGGTCCCGCGGGCAGTACGGGACGACCTTCAGCTTCTCGTAGAGGAGCCCCTTGTCGTGGATCGTCTTGAGTGCCCACCAGACCGACTCGACGTACTTCGGGTCGAGCGTTCGGTAGGCGTCATCGAGGTCGATCCAGAACCCGATGCGCTCGGTCATCGCGTTCCAGTCCTCGACATGGCTCAGCACCATCTCGCGGCACCGAGCGTTGAACTCGGCGATCCCGAATTTCTCGATGTCGGCCTTCGAGGTGAACCCGAGCTCGGCCTCGAGCGCGAGCTCGACCGGGAGTCCGTGGCAGTCCCAGCCGCCCTTGCGCTCGACGTAGTACCCGCACATCGTCCGGTAGCGGGGGAAGATGTCCTTGAACACGCGCGAGAGCACGTGGTGGATGCCCGGGGGCCCGTTGGCCGTCGGCGGGCCCTCGTAGAAGCCCCAGCGCGGCGCGTCCTTCCGCCGGCGGACGGACTCGGCGAACACCTCCCGCTCGCGCCAGCGCTCGAGCACGCGCTCTTCGAGTTCGGGGAACGAGCCTCGCGGATCGACGGGACGATGTGGCTCGGCCATCGCGCCCGATTCTAGGAAGCTCCAGTGGGCGCTGGTATTTGCGGGCCGTGCCCGGGCCGCCCGGCGAGCTAGCGCGCGGTCAGCGCCGGGAGCGCGCTCGGCGAAGTCGTCGCGCGGCTGATCCTGACCTCATCGAGGCGGCCGAGTAGCAGGTCGCGCGCCGCCAGCGGCGTCGTGCCGAGCCGGCGGACCGTGCTCGCTCCGGTATCGGGCACCGCGCCGCGGAAATCGAAGATCGTGGCGCGGTTGGTGACCGAGCGGACCGAGTACACGAGCCGCCCGAGCGTGTCGAGCGAGATGCTTCGTCCCGTGAGCACGACGGCCTTCGGGTCGAGCGCGGGGAGGGCGCGGGCCAGCCGGGTGGGCGTGATCGCGGTCGACAGCGACAGGGTGCGCACGCCGGCGCGCCTCAACATCAGCTCGAGCGACTGGGCGTACAGGCCGTCGAGTTCGAGGGGAGCCGAGGCGTCGAGCACGAGCACGCCGGTGTTCCGGGTGGCCGGCGGGGCGAGGCGCTTCAGCGCCGAAAGCCAGCCCGTGGCGTAGCGCCAGGCGAACTCGTACTCGGGCGTATTGGCGGGAGCGGCCTCGCCGGCGTGGGCGGAGACTCCCTCGAGCAGGACTTCCTCGATCGTCCGTTCGACCGAGCGGAGCGCAAGGCTCTCCTCGAGCAGCGTATTGGCTTTGTCCTCGTCGAAGGCGGCGAACGCGGTAGCCAGGCGCGAGCCGGACGACGGTCCTTCCCCGCGCTGCCGGGCAAGCGCGATCGCGCTGGAGACATTATGGGTTTCCGCGAGGGTGGTGCGGAGCGACTCGATTTCACCCAAGGCGTACTGGCGGTGACCACCGGGTGTGCGGCGCGGGCGCGGGAAGCCGTAACGGCGCTCCCAGCTCCGCAGGGTATTGGGGCTGACGCCGAGCATGACCGCCGCGGCGTTCGTGCGAATTCCGTTCATCGCACTGATTTATCGAGGTCTCGAGCGCGCGCCGCAAGTGCCGCAACGGGACGTGCAAACTTGCACAAAAAGTGACCATACGCGGGGAGTTTGCATAACGCCGGTCCGCGGTCGCGATCGCCCTGGGAGGCGGTCGCGATCGCGCCCGGCTCGGTCATTCGAGCACGAGCAGAGCCGCTTGCGGCGGGCCGCAACCGGCGATGCGAGCGGTGAGGCGAATGCCGAAGGTATTGGCCGGACGGACGACCGTGGTGCGGGTGCCGCCGTCGCCCCGCGCGGCCCAGGCGACCGCGACCGACAGGCTCTCGCCGCGCTTCTCCTCGGCGCCGGCGGGCATCAGCAGCTCGGAGATGTGCCGATTGACGGCGTCGGGCTCGGTAGTGGCGAGCAGGCGCTCGGCGCCGCGCGAGACCGCGCATACCGACAGGACGCGATCGAGCACAAGGAAGGCATCACCGGCGCGCGGAGCGATATCCTCCGAGGCCTCAAGGATCAGTCCAAGCCCGCACTCGCCGCACACGCGCGAGCTCGGGGTTGTGTGGTTGATCGACGTGGACGGACGGCTTCCGCAGTGGCTGCAGAACGCGACGCTCGGAACGACGGGCTCGAGTTCGGCTGGCGCGACGAGTCGAAGTGCGGGGCGGCCGGTCGTCGAGGATCTATCGAGCATCGAAATCGGGAAGAATCACGAGCTAAGAGCTTCGGGCGCTCCTGAACTGGGCACGCGCTCCAGCGGCGGCGGCCGAAGCGGAGGGAGTTGTGGCGACGTGATCGGACTCGAGCAGATCGAGCAGTGTGCGTTGGGCGTCGCCTGCGCCGGATGGCAGGACGGTCGTTCCGGTCCCGCGCGTGCGGGGACGGTCGGCGCCGCGCCGGTAGACCGCCAGCGGCATCGCGCCCACGGCGAGGCGGATCGCGTAGGCCCAGCGGGCGACCGTGTCATCGTCGAGGTGGCTGCCGGCGACGACCACCAGATTCGGCCGGTGGACGTTGGCGGCGTCACCGATGCCGGCCACACCACGCGCGGACAAGCTGAGGACCTTGATGCCGGCGCGCACGCAGAACAGCTCGAGCGCGCGGATGTAGGGGGCGTCGCGGTCCAGCTCGTCTCTGGACGCGTCGCCGACCACGATCGACACCTGACGCACCGGGGGCGGCGTCAGCCGGATCGCGCGACGGAGCCAGTCGGTCGCCCAGTGGGCGGCGAACGCCCAGGCGGCCGACTCGACCGAGTACCGCCGGGCGATCTCGTCGAGCGTGGGGAGCAACACCTCCTCGACGGAACGCTCCACCGAGCGAAGCGCCAGCGCCGCCTCGATCGCTGCATCGGCCCGCTCACGGTCGTAGGACGCGAGCGCGCCCACAAGCGAGTTCGCGTCCGCCGCCAGGCCCTCGCGCGCGCGAGAGATCGCAGAGGAGATCGAGAGACCCTCTTGAAGAGCGTCTCTCAGCGCGGCGACTTCGCCGTGCGTGAACAGTCGATGCTTACCGGGCGACCGCTGGGGCTTGGGAAAACCAAACCGACGCTCCCAGGCCCGCAACGTATTCGGGCTCACGTTCAGGAGCGCAGCGGCCTCGCTCGTCTTGAGATAGCGCATGCGCAGTTAAAGAGACGTAGATGTTGCTATTTCGACCTAGGCATTGCCCTCCTGAATGCCCCGACATAGAATTGCACAAGTTTTCGTCCAAAGTGGCACCCCAAACCTCCATTTTTTAGAGGTGTAGGGACGTAATCGCCCCCAACGTCCCGGAGAGAGAGGCAGGCAATGGCCTGGCGCCAGGGCTGAACTCTGCAATAAAAGCCTCGCCTTAGCGCGGGTTTCGCGCTAACTTGCGCGGCATGGCCGGCCCTCTGGCCCGAAGGCGTGCGCGCAGCTCGTCGCTGGGCGCCCTCGCTCCGTATCTTGTAACCGGCGGTTGGGTCGTCTGCGTGGTTGCAGCTTTCGTGGCTGCGCCTCCGGACCACGTCAATAGCCTGAGCCTCATCCTTGGCGTCGCCGCCATCGCGGCCGGGTTGATGGTCGTCGGGGAGCGAGACGGGCTTTCGATCTCCGCGTCGTTCATCGTGTTCGCGCTCGCAGCGGTTTTTCTGGGCGCTCGTTCTGCCGCTGCGGCGGCCGTGCTGTCGGAGATCACAGCCTCGGTCCGGTTGAGGACGCGCCTGCGCTCGGTAGTCCTGATCAACCTTCCCGCCGCGGTTATACCCGCGATCGTGGCTGCGCTGACCGCGCACGCCATCACGTCTCAGCGCGTCGATTCGGCCGGCTTCTATTTCGCCGTGCTGGCGGCCGCCGTCGTCGCAAACACGCTGAGCTTCGCGATCTTCGTCACGCTCCGCCGGATCTTCTTTCCCGCGTTTACCCAGTTCGGTCCGCAGGCGTTCCTGGAGGCACTTCCCAGCATCGGGCTCAACGTGCTGCTTGTGGTGGCCGGCGCCGGCATCACCGTCAAGCTCGGCAATGCTGGGATCGCGTTTGCGTTGTCCGCCGTTCTCACGTTCTCGTACATGGCCCACCTGCTCGATAAGTCCCGCCAGCGGGCCGAGCAGTACGTGTCGCTGTCATGGGGCGTCCTCGCCGGCCTGCTACGTGCGCTCGAGGTGCGGGACCCAAGGGCGGCGCGCCACGCCGCGGCGGTGGCCCGGTTCGCGCAGGATATGGCCGAAGCCGTCGGCATGAGCGAGCAGGACCAGGAGCTCGCGCACACCGCTGGGCTGCTCCACGACATCGGGAACTTCGCGCTGTCGGACCGGGTCGCCGAGCGCGGCCGGACCCTCACCGACGAGGACTGGATGGCCATCCAGCAGCATCCGGAGCTCGGCGCGGACATGCTGCGCGACCTCGGGATGTACGGCCCGATCGCCGAGATCGTGCTCACGCACCACGAGCGGATCGACGGGAGGGGATACCCGCGGGGGCTGACCGGCGAGGAGATCCCCGAGATCGCGAAGATCATCGCGGTCGCCGAGGTCTACGACACGCTCACCGCCGCAGACACGTACCGGACGCGGATGAGCTCGTTCGAGGCACTGCGCGAGCTCCGGCGAGTCGCCGGCACGCAGCTTGACGCCGACCACGTCGAGGTGCTGGCGGGGCTGTTGAGCGGCGAGGGCGTCGAGTACCGGCACGCCGACGCGGCGAGCTTCGACTCCGAGCTCGCGATGGAGCGCCGGATCAAAGAGGCGCGCGCCGGCTGACGCGTTGATTCGGGCGCCGGGCGACGCGTTGGTTCACGCGCCGCGCGCCGGCTCCGCGTCGCCTTTGCGGGCGCATCACAACATCGCCGCGCCGGTGCAGCCCGGCCGGCGGACGATGCGGCGCCTTCAGGCGGTTAGCTGACTAGGCGTTCCTGGTGCTGGCCCTGGCCAGCCCGGCGCTGCTGGAGCGTCTCCAGGAACTGCTCGATCTGCTCAACGCTGAACCGGCGCTGTCCTCCGGGCGTCCGGTACGACTCGAGGTAGCCCATGTCGGCCCACCTGCGGATCGTGCCCAGGGACACCCCGAGCGCATTGGCGGCTTGCGAAGTGGACAAACCGAGCGGACTGTTCCTCATTTGGTCCATACCTGCATTTCAGACACATTTACGAGGGATACCGCAGGTTGTGCAGCAATTGCACAACCTTCGCTCAGAAGCGGGAGGACAACTGTCCCTTCCGCAAGGAGTCTTGCTGATGAGACGATGTGGCCCTGCCAACCACACTGCGACTCAGGCTCTACCACCATCACGATGGGGCGCGGATAGCGTACCGCGAAACGGGCACCGGTCCAGCCCTTGCATTACTTCATTCGCTTGGGTTGTCGCACCGGGAATGGGAGCCCGTTGTCGGCGAGCTGTCCTCCCGTTTCCGCGTCCTGCTGCCCGACCTCCCGCTCCATGGTGATTCGGAGGATCGTCCTCGCCACCCCTACACCGCGGACTGGCTCGCGGAGGTGATCGCCGGCTTCTGCCGCGAGGTCGGCGGGACCCGGCCGCTGATCGCCGGCCACGACATCGGGGCCGAGATCGCGTTGCGGGCCGTCGTATCCGGCCGGGTCGAGCCGGCCCAGCTCGCGCTCATGCCCAACCGCCTGCACCGTCGCGACGAGTTCGCCGGCAAGCGGGCGGCGTGGCGCGCCGTCTGCCGCGCCGCCGCGCTGCCCGGGTTCGATCGCGCGCTCGCGCGCGGGGCGACGCTGGTGTTCCGGCCTTCGATCGGCGAGCGACTGTCGGCGCAGCGCAACCCCGCCGCCCGCGACCTCGTCCGCCACGCCTTCGCCGACGTCGCCGGCAATGGGAACCGCGCGCGTTCGTGGGCGAAGTTCGCGCGGCGCTGGCCCGCCGATCCCCAGCGCCAACTGCTCGACGCCTACCCGCGGATCGACACCCCGGTGCTGCTGCTCTGGGCCGACGAGGACCCGATGCATCCGCTGATCGGCGCCTACCAGGCGCTTGACCTGCTGCCCAACTGCCAACTCCGCACGCTGCCCGGGACCGGTTTCCTGATGGCCTACGACGACCCGGTGGGGGTGGCGCGGGAGCTGATCTCGTTCTTCGGGTGAGCGGCGGAGGTCGGCCGAAACGCTCGCGGAGGCCCACCACCCCGGGCGCGGTGCAAAAGTCGCCAAACCGTCCACGCTCGGCGGGCCCTGGCTACATAAGCGCCTCACAGGCGCTTATGTAGCCAAGGAGGCGGCGGCCAGGGTGGTTTGGCGAGTTCTGCACCCCGGATCCCCGGAATGCGAGAAGTGGGCAGCAGGGAGAGGTGGAGTTAGTCAGCGCCGGCGGTCAGCGCTGGCGGGGGGCGGTCGACTCCCGCTCGCGGAGGTCGGGCTCGATAACGACCCGCCGGCGCCGGCGAGGGTGTCCGTCGATCGCCGCCAGCACCATCCCGACCGCGACGTCGACCAGGCGCTCGGAGTCCCAGGAGAAGCTGGTCAACGGTGGCGCGAGGAGGATCGACACCGGATGGTCGTCATAGCCGATCACCGAGAGGTCGGCCGGGATTCTCAGCTGGAGCTCGCGGGCGGCGGCGTAGACGCCGTAGGCGAGCGAGTCCGAGAAGCAGAACACGGCGCTCGGGCGGTGATCGGCGGTGAGCACCGCGCGGGCGACGCCGGTCGCCGCCTGTAGCTCGTAGGGCGCGCTCACGACGCTGACGTCGAGCGCGAGCCGGTCGGCCTCCGAGCCGACGTACACCTCGGCGGGGCGGTCGTTGGTGGGCGAGCCCGGCGGGCGGAGCACGGCGATGTGGTGGTGGCCGAGCGCGTGCAGGTGCTCGAGCGCGCACCGCACCCCGGACCGGTTGTCGAACAGCACCTCGCCGGCGGCGCCGCGGCCCGGAAGGGCGTCGCCGATCGACACGACCGCGAGCGATTCAGCGATCTCCGACCAGAACGGGTCCGACGGGTCGACCGGCGAGAGGATCAGCCCGTCGACCTGCTGGTCGCGGAGCTGAGTGGCGAGCGCGCGCTGGCGGGCGGGGTCGCCGCCGGCGTCGAGGATCAGGGCGTAGCGGTCGTGGGCGAGCAGGCAGCGGCCGGCCTCGGCGACGAGGCGCTGCTGCCACAGATCCTCGAGTGACGGGCCGAGAATCCCGATCATCCCCGTGCGTCCGCTGGCCAGCGCCCGCGCGATCGGATTGGCTTCATAGCCGAGCTCGTCGGCCACCTTGCGAACGCGTTCCTGGGTCTCCTCGGACACCTGGATCCCGCGCAGCGCATAGGAGACGGCCGCTGGTGAGACCCCCGCGGCGTCGGCAACCTCCCTGATCGTCACGCGCTTGGCGGGAGGGCTCACGCCGCAAGCGTAGACGGCCGGAACGCTCGTCCCGCCAGCAGGTTTGCACCAGTCAGGCGAATAGTTCATCGGCATTATTGACAACCGTATCCTTAACCGCTTCACTTAACCGGTTCATGAACCGGTTAAGACCGGACGGGGGGTCCGTCGTCGACATTCACCAGCACCTGTGGCCAGAGTCGCTGATCGATGCACTCCGGGCTCGGACCCAGCCGCCGCGCCTAAACGGCTGGACGCTCGAGCTCGACGGCGAGCCCGACTACGCAGCCGATCCCGGCGACCACGACGCCGACGAGCGCGGCGAGCTGGCGCGTGCCGACGGCCTCGGTCTGGCGCTCGTCTCGCTCTCGAGCCCGCTCGGGATCGAATGGCTCGCGCCACAGGAGGCGGGCGAACTGATCGACGCCTACCACGAGGGGGCGCTGGCGCTACCTGAGCCGTTCGGCGCGTGGGCGGCGGCGTGCCTGACCGAGGTGAACCCGGGCGCGCTCGCAAAGGAGCTCAAGCGCGGCTTCGTGGGGCTCCAGTTGCCGGCGACCGCGCTGCTCGACGAAGGCGGCTACGAGAACGCCGGGCCGCTGCTCGAGGTGCTGGAGGACACGGGGCTGCCGCTGATGGTGCACCCGGGCCCGGTCGAAGAGGGGCGCGCGGTGGCGGGGGAGCGCGCGGGCGAACCGCCCTGGTGGCCGGCGATGGTCTCGTACGTCCAGCAGATGCACGCGGCGTGGTTCGCCTTCCGCGTGCACGGGCGGCCTCGCCACCCTCGGCTCCGGGTCTGCTTCGCGATCATGGCCGGCCTGGCGCCGCTGCACGG
>Ga0335078_10007934_pt1 | contig 15768 bp, 17 predicted proteins | sample Lox_Sample_32_FD_206711 | JGI IMG/M metagenome (GOLD analysis project Ga0335078, IMG submission 206711) | Soil microbial communities from Loxahatchee National Wildlife Refuge, Florida, United States - Lox_Sample_3.2 | ecosystem: Environmental > Terrestrial > Soil > Wetlands | place: USA... | reverse complement strand
AACGGCAACGATCTGCTGATCATGGAAGGCTTCGATCCCCACGTGATCGAAAACGCGCGCGGCGTGCTCTTCTATCACATGACGCCGCCGGCCCAACCGGCCAAGGCCAGCCATTGACGACACGTGCATGGCTTTGTCTCGCGACCGCGATTCTGATCTGCGGTAGCTTGCGGCCGGCAGCGCTCGCTCAGCAAATCGACGAAAGCACGTGGGGCAAGAATAGCGCCGGCGTCGAGCTCGCCACCCACGAAGGACCTCGCCAGCGCGCGTCTTCGAGAACGGTCCTGATCTACAACCTTCTCGGTCGAGGCTTTCCCGCAGATAAGACTTACGATCTCTGGTTCTGGACTCTCGACAAGAAGCCGGTGAAAGCCATGGCCGGCGTCAGCTTCGACAAGCGTGGTCTGCTGGTGTGTTCGGGAAAACCCGGTGCTTGCAAAGGCGATGGACCGGACGATGCCATCAACATCCAGGCCACGGCGATGCTCGGCGAGCCCAAGCGTTTCGGCGTTGTCTCTACCGATGGGAAAGTCGCGGCCTTCATCGAGGCGGTGCCCTTCCCCGTCGAGGCCAAGGACAAGGGCGCAAACTTTCGGCGACACGCTTGACACAGGCAGCCGATTCCTTGCGCCTGCGCGGCGGCGGGTTCACTCCTCAGGAAACCCTGATGTTGAAAGAGAGCTCTTCCGGACATGACTTTGTGAAAAGCCCGACGGTCGCCGCTGACGGTACATGGCAGGAGACGGTGGGAGTCAGCGAGCCCGGATCGGATTCAGGCACGGCTACGTTCAACGCCGTCGGCAAGACGTGCTCCGTCAACCTCAGCTTCCGTTGGGGCAACGGCAGCACCCAGCAACAGTAGCGCCGGCTTCCAACCGGCTGTAGCGTAGACCTCCGGTCTACGCCTGGGTTCCCCCGCTCGTCTCTGACAAAAGTATTACAAACGAAACTCCTTCCGCTTGTTACTCTGGAATCACTTCCTCCAGCACATCGTGAAGGATGGCACTCATCACCTCAGGAGAGACATGTCTCAGCAAGTGAAAGTCAAAGACACGAGCATCAACTGGTATACCACCATCATTATGGTTGTACTTCACGTGGGCGCGATCGCGGCGCTCTTCATGTTCACGTGGAAAGCGTTCTTCGTCGCACTCTTTCTGTACTGGGTGGGCGGCAGCCTGGGCATCGGCATGGCCTATCACCGGCTGCTGACGCATCGCGGCTACAAGTGCCCCAAGTGGGTGGAATATTTCCTGACCGTCTGCGCCTGCATGGCGCTCGAAGGCGGGCCGATCTTCTGGGTCGCCACGCATCGCGTTCATCATCAGCTCTCCGACAAGCCGGGCGACCCGCACTCCCCGCGCGACGGCGGCTTCTGGGCGCACATGGGTTGGATCCTCACCGGCAAGACCTTCCACAACAAGAGCACCGAGCTGCTGGCCTACGTTCCCGATCTCCGCAAAGACAAATTTCACATGTGGATCAGCGAGTATCACTGGGTTCCGATCACCGTGCTTGGCATCGTGCTGTTTGCCGTGGGCGGATGGTCGATGCTGCTGTGGGGAATCTGCCTGCGCACCGTGTTCCTGCTGCACTGCACCTGGTTTGTGAATTCGGCCACGCACATGTGGGGTTCGAAGCGCTTTGCGACGACTGACGACTCGCGCAACCTCTGGTGGGTGGCGTGGCTCAGCTTTGGCGAAGGCTGGCACAACAACCATCACGCGCACCCGCTGTCAGTTCGACACGGTCTGGCCTGGTATGAGTTCGACTTGAACTGGTACGGCATCAAGTTCCTTCAAGCTCTGGGATTGGCTTGGGACATCAAGCTGCCCAAGCTGGGATCGGCGCGCATCCAGCCGGTTATGACCCCACAAGCACAGCCCGTGGAGGCGGAAGCCGCCGCGGCAGCCTACAGCGGCGACTAAAACAAAACAGCGAGGTTTACAGGGCGGCGCTAGAAGCGCCGCCTTTGTCGTCTCGAGCGCTTGAATCTCTTATGAATCGCCACTGTGCACGCCCGAAGCCGTGCTCCAGCCAATGTCCGTTATAAAATTTCCCAGTGCTTTCCTTCCCCGACCCGAGTCCGGCCGCTGCCGGCAGCCCCAAACAAGCAGCGGTCTCGGATGCACGATCGAAGGCGATTCCAATCCTGCTTGCTCTCCTGCTCGCCGTCGCCACCACCGGTCTCTACGCTCCGGTGCGCCATCACGCCTTCGTCAATTACGACGACGGCGCCTATGTCACGCGCAACCTTCACGTAAAGAGCGGCCTGAATCGCCAATCCGTCGTGTGGGCATTTACCAGCTACGACGCGGCTAACTGGCATCCGGTTACGTGGCTCTCGCACATCGTCGACTATCAGCTCTTCCAGGACAACGCAGGCGCGCACCACGACGTGAACCTGCTGCTGCATGTGCTGAACGTCCTGGTATTGTTCTGGGTGTTCTTTCGCGCCACGGGCTACGCCGGCCGCAGTGCGATAGTCGCGGCGCTGTTTGCTCTGCATCCCATCAACGTCGAGTCTGTCGCCTGGATCGCCGAGCGCAAGAACCTGCTCAGCATGCTCTTCTTTTTGCTCGCCCTCGGCGCGTGGGGCCGGTACGTGCAGAAGCCACGCTGGCCTCGTTATGTACTCGTGATGTTGCTGTTCGCGCTCGGGCTGATGTCCAAGCCGCAGGTCGTGACGCTCCCATTTGTATTGCTGCTTTGGGATTACTGGCCGCTTCAGAGATTCTCCGTCGCCGTCGAAAGCTCGGCAAGAAAGCTCCTTCGGCTGGTCGAAGAGAAGCTCCCGCTATTCGCAATGAGCGTAGCCGGCGCGATCATGACCGTGAAAGCGCAGACCAGCGGCGGCGGTTTCAATCCCGATTACACGCTTTTCCAGCGCCTGGAGAACGCCGCGTTCAGCTACGCCCGCTACATCGGGAAGGCCTTCTGGCCGTCGCATCTGGCACTGATATATCCGCACCCTGGAGATTCGCTGAAGACTTGGGAAGCGGCGCTCTCGCTGCTGCTTCTCGTCATGATTTCGATATTCGTTGTGCGTTTGCGTGAGCGGCGATATCTGCTCGTCGGCTGGCTTTGGTTTCTCGGCACGCTGGTGCCGATGATCGGTCTGATCCAGGTTGGCCGGCAGGCTATGGCCGATCGTTACGCCTATCTGCCGTTTGTCGGACTGTTCATTATGATCACATGGGGCGCCGTCGACTTAGCACAACAGCGGCATGGCTCACAAGCGTGGCTCGCCGTCCCAGCCTGTACGGCTCTTCTGGCACTCGCTGTCTTGTCGCATCGCCAAATCTCTTACTGGAACGACGACGTCACGCTCTGGACTCACACGCTCCAGATGACGACCGGAAACTATGCTGCCGAGAACGAACTGGCAGACGCGCTCGATAGCGTGGGACGAACCGAGGAAGCGCAGCAGCACTTTCTTCGCGCGCTGGCGATTAATCCCAATTATCCGCCCGCGCTGATGTACCTTGCGGTGCACAATCAGCGCGAAGGCAAGCTGCGCGAGGCAATTGCGCAGTATCAGCGGGTGATCGTGATAACTACCGAGAATCCCGCCTATCAGAATAAGACGGTAAAGGCCTCAGCCTTTGCTAACGCCGGCCATGCCTTTCGCGTACTCGGCGAGATTGCGCAGGCGCGCGACGACCTCAAGCAAGCTGTTGCGTTGGATCCGGAGCGCTTCGAACCCTGGCTCGACTACGGAATCGTTTCGCAGCAGCTTGGCGATCTGACGACCGCCGTCCACGCTTACTATCAATCCGTGAGCATCCATCCGACGGACATTGGCTATCTCCTGCTGGCGCAGGCGCTGAAGGAAGACGCTCATCCAGTGGAAGCGAAATGGGCGGAGCAGAAGGCCAAAGACCTGACGCGCGACTATCCCAGCGCCCAGCAGGCTGCGGCCCGAATGATTGCGCACTGACGCCCCGCTATTGCTCCCCGCTCCCGGAAAAGGTGTGCAATGCGTATTCAAAGCCGGCAGGACTGACCTTCACGTCGCCCTGATAGGGGCTATCGATATCGGCGATGGCGACCAGCACCAGCGCGATCAGAAAGCTCAGAACGATCACCTGCAAGAGGTGAAAGCGGAAGTTGGAGACTCCGAAGAAACACGACGCCGCGACCGTGATAATGCCTCCCGCGACTAATACGGTCCACAAGATCGCAGGCAGCGCTTCGTGACTTTGCATAATGCGAATGCGGCGATGCTCGGTCAGGTTGCGCAGCGTGCTGGTCAGATCTCCCAGCGCCTGCGTCTCGTCGGTGGTGTGCGGTTGGACAGCGCCGGCGGCTTTCCACATGTCGCTCACCATGTGGCCACCTTCCGGGGGCAGCGTCTCATTGTTCAGTGCTGGAAACTCAACTTCCACCGCATGCTTGGCGTAACGGCGGGTGAGGTCCTGAATCGTCGACTGCGCCGGCTGCGGCAGCGAGGCGCTGATGTGGTAGACGTTCACCAGGTCGTTGGCCTCCTGCTCGGCATTGATCTGCGCCTGCTGAAACATGGTCCACACCGTGAACAGCATGAAGGCGAGCAGCACGGCATAGGTCGTGCCGATGACGGAAACCACGGCGCCGGTAAAATCGTTGGACTCTTTGCGCGCGTGCGCCGGCGAGGTGCGGGTTACACCCCACAGAAAAATTACAGATGCACCGACACAGGCGAGGACTATCAGGACGTTGGCCAGCATGATCGGATCGAGGCGGATAGCTTACCACCGCGACGGCGACGGTTGGAGAAAATTTGGGCCGAGGTAGGCCCCTCCGAGCGACGCCGTCGCGATCATCCGTGGTGCAGTTGAGAATTCATATAGGCGCGCAGGTATGGCGTTTACCCGCGCCGCGTTCTTCCAGTACGCGCGCAGCTCATGTGGCACGGATCTCCACGCCGGGATGATGTGCCGTTCTTCATCGTGAAGGATGCCCCACCCCATACGAGAGGTGGGGCATCGCGTTTATCTACCCAGTTTCTTCGCCTGGCAGGCAACCACGACCTTGCTGGGATCGATGGCATCATCGTCCAACTGCATCTCGATCACCTTACCATTCTTGTCGATCAGGTAATTGACCCGGCGCGCGGCTTTGTACTCGGGATCGTACAAACCGTATTTCTTCGTGATGTCGCCGCCCCAGTCGCTGAGCAGCGGAAAGGTCACGCCAATCTGTTGCGCCCACGCTTTGTTCGAGAAGGGAGAATCCATGCTTACACCCAGGACCTGGGTGTCGGCGGCTTCCAGCTTGCTCAGGTTCTGCTGGAATGCCTCCATCTGCTTGGCTCAACCACGGGTGAAGGCGAAGATATAGAAGGCCAGCGCGACGTTCTTCTTGCCGCGGAACTCGTGCAGCGAAACCTTGTTTCCGTTCTGATCCTGCAAGGTGAAGTCGGGCGCCATGTCCCCAACCTTGATCTTCGGCGGCGGCACGTCGCTGGACTTGGTGGCCGCATAGCCTGCCGGCAGCAGCGAGGCCGCCAGCAGCACCGCGACAAGAAAGTTCCTCATCGATTCTCTCCTCTCCACAACTGCTTTGAACGCAAGAATTGGCGCGGGTTCCATTTTCCCATTTCGAGCCCGACAATGGCCAAGGGCAATTGCCAAGTGTCACTTGGCGCGTTATGACGCGCTTGTTTTCCATTCTGGAACCCCGCGCTGCTGCTCGACGGGTTCCAATTGCGGAAACTTCAGCCCGGCGATAAAGTGAATGAGTACTCATTCGGCGGCCGATAACCCGTCAACATTATCACCGAGACAGTTTCCCAGGCTGGATACCGGACCCTCGTGGCTGACAACGAAGCTCACCCCATCTCGACCCCGGCAGATGCGACCGGCCCCTCGGTGACTCGCAACACCGACAAGTACCAGCGCATCCTGGATGCCGCCGTTGCCGTTTTCGCCGAGAAAGGTTTCTTCACCTCGCGCGTGGCCGACATCGCCGACCGCGCCAACGTTGCCGATGGCACCGTCTATCTCTACTTCAAGAGCAAGGACGAGATCCTGATGAGCGCCATCAACACGGCCTTCGACGCCTTCATGAATCTGGCGCGGACGGAGCTGAAGAAGGTCGCCGATCCGGCGGAGCGACTGCGACGGTTGGCGTTCTTGCATCTGGACGCGCTGGGATCGAACCGCAACCTCGCCGTGGTCTTCCAGATGGAGCTGCGACAAAGCACGCGCTTCCTCTCCGAATTCTCGCACCATCACATGATCGAGTACCTCAGCCTGGTGCGCGAGGCGATCACGGAGGGCCAGGCGAAGGGGATATTCCGCCGCGAGATGTCGGACAAGTACGCTGCCAACTGCTTCTTCGGCGCGTTGGATGAGATGGTGACGTCGTGGGTACTCAGCGGCCACGATTACAGCCTCGCCAACGTCGCGGATGTGGTGGTCGACATTTTCCTGAACGGTATGCGGGCGCGGCAGTCATGAATCTTCGGACCCTCAACGACGTGTTTTTCAGCCTGGTAAAGCGCAACAGCGACCGCGTGATGCTCACTCGCGAAGGTGAGACGTGGAAGACAATCTCCGCTCTCCAGCTGCGAAGCTGGGTCTACGCTACCGCGCGCCAGCTGCAATCCTGGGGGATTAAGAAGGGCGACCGGGTCATCCTGCTCAGCGAGAACCGGCCCGAGTGGGCGGTCACCGACTTCGCCTGCCTGCTTCTGGGCGTGGTAGACGTTCCCATCTACGCCACGCAGACCGCCGAGCAGTGCCTGTTTGTCCTGCAAAACTCCGAGGCGCGCATTGCTTTCGTCTCGACGCGCAAGCAGTATGAGAAGCTGGCCAGCATTCGCGATCAGACCAGCCTGGAGTACATCGTCCTCATGGACGACGCGCCGGAGTTAACCGATGCCGTCCCCATGCAGTCGTTCCTGCACGACGCACCCCAGGACGACGACCCGGAGTTGAACGCCATCGGCGAGAAAATCGACCCTGACGATCTGGCGACACTCATCTACACCTCCGGCACAACCGGCACCCCCAAAGGCGTGATGCTCACGCACGGCAACATCGCGTCGAACATCAACGTGTCGCTCGACATGTACGAATTCGACAAGGACGACTTGTGCATCTCGTTCCTGCCTCTCTCGCACGTGACCGCGCGCCATCTGGACTACGCCCTGTTTAACGCCGGCGTGCCGCTCGCGTACTGCCCTGTGATCGAAGATCTGCCGCGCGCCATGCGAGAGGCCCACCCGACGCTGATCGTCGCCGTACCGCGGGTCTACGAGAAGGTTTACAACCAGGTACAGAACAAAGCCCACGGCATCAAGCGCGCGTTGATCCAGTGGGCGCTGCGGGTTGGCGCGGCCAATCGCCAGACGATTCTTCGCGGCGAGACCCCAACCTCGTTCTCCTGGAAGCTTGCCGACGCGCTCGTCTTCTCCAAGATTCGCGAGGGCATGGGCGGGCGGGCGCGCGTCTTTGTCTCCGGAGGCGCGCCGCTGGGCAAAGAGATCGCCACCTGGTACGCCGACATCGGCATCCGCATTCATGAAGGCTACGGATTGACCGAAACTTCGCCGGTCATCGCGCTGAACAACCCCATCAATCATCGGCTCGGCACCGTCGGCAAGCCGATGTCGAATGTCGAAGTGCGCATTGCCGATGACGGCGAGGTGCTGGTGCGCGGCCCCTCGGTCTTCAAGGGCTATTGGAAGATGCCGGAGGAAACCGCCGCCGTCTTCGAGGATGACTGGTTCAGAACCGGCGACATCGGCAGCCTGAACGACGATGGCTATCTTTCCATTACCGATCGCAAGAAGGACCTGATCAAGACCTCAGGCGGAAAGTTTATTGCGCCGCAGCCGATCGAGAATTCGTTGAAGGTGAATCAGTATATTGCCGAGGCGGCTCTGCTGGGCGATAAGCGGCGCTTCCCTGCCGTGCTCGTCATCCCCAGCTTCGAGGACTTGGAGCAGTGGGCCAGGCAGCATGGCGTGAAGTTCTCTTCCCGCAAAGAATTGGTGCGGGCGCACCAGGTGCAATCGCTCTATCAGGGAATCGTCGAGGAGCTGAACCACAACCTGGCGCAGTACGAGAAACTGAAGAAAGTTCTGATCGTTCCTGACGAACCCAGCATCGCCGATGGCACGCTGACTCCCAGCATGAAGCTTCGCCGGCGCCATCTCACCGACCGCTACAAGAAAGAGATCGACGCTCTGTACGCTGAATCAGAATCCCACCAGCGCGCGCCGGCGACAGCGAAACGGTAGTCAGGTCCTGATTGCTTGCTCGATCCCGTAACCGGGCCCAACCTCCCACAGCCGAACTCAGCAACTGGGCTCCGCACGGCGGGCCTCCGCCTCGCCACAATTCGCTTATCACATCCCGCAGCGGCAAAGGTCACTTACAAGCTCACAACGACCAGCGTGAAATTTATGTAAGTGTATTACGAAGAGGACCTACCCGAAGGCGCGCTCGTGGACCGCCGTCCAAGGTCCGCAGCTGCGCTCAAGCAGTTGTTAACGAGAAGTTCTCGAGAATCCCGCGCCCACCGACCCCAAGAGGTACAGGAGTTCCTATCATGCAAAACGATAGCTTTTCCTTCCGTTTGACCGCAGTCATAGCGATCCTTGTTTTGTTTGGAGCCGTCAGCCAGGCGGCGACCGAGAGAGTCATCCACAACTTCGATGGCAGTGATGGAAACGCTCCCTGGAGCACCTTGATTTCCGACGCGGCTGGCAATTTTTACGGCACGGCAGACTGGGGCGGCGTCTACAGCAAAGGTACCGCCTTTGAGCTGATGCCGCGCGCGGGTGGAGGCTGGACCGAAAAGGTGCTGCACAATTTCGGACTGTATCCTACAGATGCGACGTTTCCGATGCCGGACCACCTGACGTTTGATGCGGCAGGAAATCTCTACGGTACAAGCTACGGAGGAGGGACACTGGGATACGGAGCAGTGTTCGAATTGATGCCGAATGGCAGTGGGGGCTGGACCGAGAAGGTAATCCATGACTTCCCGTTCAATACCGGAGTTACTTCAGCGGTCACCTTCGATAATGCTGGAAATCTCTACGGATCGATACCAGGTGGGATTCTCTTCAAGTTAACGCCCAACGAGAGCGGCACCTGGACGTATGAGACCGTGCACACCTTTGTCGGCGATGTCGGCAGTCTGATGCGTGACCCCGCCGGCAATCTCTATGGCGTGGCCGGCGGAGGCGGTTCATACGGGCATGGAATCGTCTTTGAATTAATTCCCAACGGTAGCGGAGGCTTGACGGTAAAGACCCTACATAACTTCGGCTGCGGCAACGATGGGGGATATCCCACCGGCAGTCTAACTCTCGATGCGGCCGGCAATCTCTACGGAGCCACTTGTCTCTGCGGCAGATACGGAATGGGCACCGTCTTCGAGGCCACACCCGACGGCTACGGTGGCTGGACAGAAAAAGTTCTTCATAACTTTGATTGGTTCGGGGCGGGCGGGTTAGGGCCCAATGGCGGTCTCCTCATTGATGCCGCCGGCAATATGTACGGCACCACAAGCGGGGGCGGCGTTTATAGCCATGGAGTGCTATACAAACTCACGCGCGGGCAAAACGGCACCTGGTCGGAGACGGTGGTGCATCTGTTCGGACTCTACGATACGGATGGCATAACCCCCCGTGCCAGTCTGACTTTCGATTCCCAGGGCAACCTCTACGGCACCACAGTGTGGGGCGGCGATCATTCATGTGGTCAAGGCTCGGCATGCGGCACCGTCTTTGAAGTAATACCGTAGGCTCGAGGAGTGCACTCCCCTTATCACATCCTGTAACCGAGATTAATGTGAACCACTCACATGCCCTCGTGCCATTACAGATAGCACTCGAGGAGGCCAAGCGTGCATTACGAGCGAATTCTCACCACATCCAGAATAGCGTTGGCGATCTTCGCCGCGATCCTCTCGGTAGCACCGGCTCGGGCGGCCCATGAGAGAGTGCTGCACAACTTCGGCAGTGGTGATGATGGGGCTAATCCCACTGCTGGTCTCGTTTTCGACGCTGCCGGCAATCTCTACGGCACAACCGCCGCCGGGGGAACGCACAGCGGGAGAACGGTCTTCGAAATCACGCCATAACGGCGCACGATCTCTACCCAAGAAGGTCGACTTGCGGCAACCGCGGTCGGGTGGCCTGCCAGAGTTCCGCCACTCACTTCACGCCCTGATTGGCGTCCCAGGAGCCTTGCAGCTTGCGGATGTAGATGATCTGCCCGATGTGATACGCATTGTGCGCTCCGACATGCGCGATCATCGAAGCTGACGCTGCGATCTTCGTATCATCAGCCGCTTCTACCGCCTTCTCCCATTCTGTCAGCACTTCATCCAGTTGCTTGACCATTGTGGCCCACTGCTTGCTGTCCGCGCCATGGAAGGTTTCGTCGTTGTTGCCGCTGAACTTGGGAGTCTTCTCGCCCTTGAACTTCATCAGCGACCACGCGTCCCAGAAGATCAGGTGATTGACCTCCTGCGCAACGGAGTGATTGCCCTTGCCCGGACTCCAATTGGCCTGCTCCGCGGTCAGACCCTGCACCGCGATGTTCGCGGGCACAAACCAATCCTTCTCGTTGTGCGTGGTGCGCAGCTGCTCCAGTAAAACGCCTTTCAAGGTAGTGGGCGGATTCTTGTCCTGCGCGAAGGCAAAGCAGCTGAATGTCAGGATCAGGATGATCGTCAATCGGTTCATGGCTGGATGCTCCCGTCGAGAATAGTACGTACGAGTTGAACTACTACAAGAGTCTATTCGAGAGCGGCAGATGCCGCCTCTGCCGGTTGGGAGGAACGTTACGAAGCGCACCTGCGCGATGGGTTTATGCGAAATGACGGGATCGAGATACGTCTGTGATCTCGCTGCTTTCTAAATCGATCTCGATGTGTATCTACTTCGTAGATACTTAGGCTATACTGTGTATCATGAAAGGAACACGGGCATGAAGGCGCAAATGGTCAAATGGGGCAATAGCCTGGCGATTCGCATTCCGAAGTCGATCATCCAGGAGGCCAAATTGAAGGAGGGCGACGCGCTGGAAATCGAAGCCGCGGGCGACGGACGCTTCGAGGTGCGCAGGCCGAGCAGGATTCCTACGCTCTCTCAATTGGTCGCTCAAATCACTCGCGAGAACCGCTATCGGGAGATCTCAGCCGGCCCGGAGACCGGCAAGGAAACCGTGGAATGGTAAGCGCGTATGTTCCCGACGCTGGCGACATCGTGATGCTGGACTTCGATCCGCAACTAGGCCGGGAGCAGGCGAAGCGCCGGCCTGCCCTGGTGCTCACCGATCAGCGTTATAACCGTGCCAGCGGGCTGGCAATCGTGTGCCCGCTGACGAGTAAGCGCAAGCCGTACCCTTTCGCCTTGCCTGTCGACATTGACAACGTAGAGGGGGCAATTCTCGTTGACCAGCTGAAGAGTATGGACTGGGCAATGCGAAACGTGCGCTTCCATTCCAAAGCCGCCCCTGCTCTCGTCTCCAAAGTGCGCCAATACATTGCGGTGTTGCTCAGGATTCGTTGATTAGCCTCTTACTCGATCGGCTCGACCGCGATCGTCGGCTCGGAGGGCGTTTTGCGGTCGGGGATTTGCACCAGGATGGTCGCCGCCAACACCACGACAATTCCCACCACCTGAATCGGCGTCACCAACTCGCCCAGGATCATCGCGGTCAGCAGAATCGCCCAGACCGGTTCGAGGCACGCGGTCACGATGGCGCGCGTTGCGTCCAGATGCTGCAGTCCCGTGAAATACAGCGAGAACGGAATCAGCATGGAGGCGATGGCGAAGATCAGCATGAACAGCCACTGGCCGCTGCTGTAATGCTGCGCCACGATCTTCCACGGCGGATTCAATACCAGCCAGAACGCGGCGGCGGCGAGCAGCGAATACACCAAGACTGTCCAGCGCTGATAGATCTGCAACAGATGCTGCGCGTAAACGTTGTAGAAGGCGAAGGTAATGGCGGCAGCTTCGGCGGCGAGAACTCCGATTGTACTGAAGCGCACGCCTGAGATTGCAAGCCACGGAAAACTGCTGCGCACGGCGATCTCCCCCACCGCAAATGCGCAACCGGCGACCGCCAGCAAGACTCCGCTGATGCGAAGTGCGGTGGGGTGTTGCAGCCTGCGCGCCAGCATGTAGAGCAAGACCCAGACCGGCGCGACGTATTGCAGCACGATCGCGGTCGCGACCGAGGTCTTCTCAATCGCGAAATAGTAGAAGTAGTTCGAGCCCGCGATCCCGAAAATTCCCAGCAGAAAGAATTGCGCCAGATGGCTGCCGCGGATCCGCAACGCCGGCCGGTTTCGGAGCAGCAGGATCGGCGCGAGGATTAACAGCGAGACGGTGCTACGGGCCTGCGCCAAGGCGAGTGGATCGATTGGCTGCAGAGCTTGCCCGGCCCACGAAATCCTTCCGGTGAAGATCGCCCGGCCCAGCGCGGCCGAGAGTCCCCAGCAAAACGTGGCAGCGGCGATGAAGAGATAACCGCGGACGGGATGAGGCTTACGGTCCAAGGAGCTGATCGAGCCGTTCGGGATCGAAACCGACAACCACCTCGTCGTCGATCACGGTCGTGGGAGTGGAACGGCTATTGTACTTCTCGGCGAGTTCGCGCAGGGCTTCGTCATCGTAAGCGACACTGCGCTCCTCGAACTTCGCCTTACGAGACTTAAGGAACATCTTCACCGCTTCGCACGGTAGAGAATCAGGCTGGGTGAAGACGATGATCTTGCGGGACATGGGAACAGGGATTAGGGGCTAGGGATTAGAGGCTAGCAAGTCCTAGCGACCCATGCCAGCGCACCAACAATATCCGAGCCGGAAAACAATCTGCGAGGAGTAAGACATCCGGGCACTAGCCTCTAGCCCCTGATCCCTAGTCCCTCTCTTCAATCCGCCAGCGCGCCCTGGCTGTGCGAGGAGCGCAGTACCCGGTCGACGGTATACGGCGCGCGCTTGGTCGGCTCGTGGAAATGTCGAACCTGCAATTCGCCCAGCAGTCCGAGCGCGATCAATTGCACGCCGGCTACGATCAGCACCGCGGCGAAGACCAGCAGCGGACCGTGCTCGTCCATAACGTTCTTGCCGCGCAGAAACTTCTCCGAGATCATCCACAGCGCAATCAGCCCGCCGCTGAGTGAGCTGAGCGCACCAATACCGCCGAAGAAATGCAGCGGCCGCGCCATGTACTTCAGCAGGAACCGAATCGTGATCAGGTCGAAGAATACGCGGAAGGTGCGGGAGATGCCGTAATGCGACTCGCCGCGCTCGCGGTTCACATTGCGGATGGGGATCTCGCAGATCGTCGCGCCGTAGGCCGACGCCAGCGCGGGGATGAAGCGATGCAGCTCGCCGTAGAGCGGAACTTCCTGGACTACCTCGCGCCGGTAAGCTTTAAACGTTGTACCGAAGTCGTGCAGATCGACGCCGCTCAGTTTCGCCATCAGCCAATTGGCTACGCGCGACGGAAAGCGCCGCATCACGAAATTGTCGATGCGCTGCTTGCGCCAGCCGCTGACGATGTCGTATCCCTCGCGCAGTTTCTGCAGGAACAACGGAATGTCGTGCGGGTCATGCTGCAGGTCGCCGTCCATGGCGATCACATACTCGCCCTCGGCGTGATCGAAGCCCGCGGCCAGCGCCGACGTCTGGCCGAAATTGCGGCGCAGCTTCACCACTACCACGCGACGATCGACCGCCGCGATCTGCTGCAACAACCAGAAGGTGTTGTCGCGGCTGCCGTCGTCAACGAAGACCAGTTCGAACGGCTCGCCCGCAGCTTCCATCACCACGCGCAGGCGGTCGTAGAGCTCGGTAACGTTGTCTTCTTCGTTGTGAAACGGGACGACGATGGAATATTTGAGCACAGCCTTTTAATTATACCGTTGCAGTACGGCGTTTTGGACCTGGATATTTGCCCGAATCAGGTGCAAGTATTTGCACTTCGGGGTCTCTCTAACTGGACGGCGGTCAGCCGCGAAGGGTTGCAATATATTCCAGAAGCCGCGTCATTCCTGCGCGAAACGTGTCCGTCGGGGTGATCAGACTGATCACCAGATGACCGTCAGCGGCGAAGTCATAGAAGTGTCCCGGCTGCACCAGTACTCCCTTTTCCTGCAACAGAGCGATCGCGAGCTCTTCGTCGGAACCGGTGGCAGGCACGCGGAGGATCGCGTACCAACCGCCCTCGACAACCAGACGATGGCAAAGCCTCTGCCGCGCGAGTTGCGAATCGAGCTCCGCCAGATTTTCCGAAACGCGCTGCATGATTTGGAACTGGATGGCGTGCCGCTCTTCCAGCATCGTCGGAATCGCCAACTGGACGGGCGCGTTCATCGAGAGATAGGTGTCGGCGATTACGTCGAGTCGCGCTAATGCTTGCTTCTTCAGATCTTGCGGGCCGGAGACGGCGATCCAGGCGACCTTCATCTGCGGCAGGGCTGAGATTTTCGACAGGCCGCTCAGGCTGAAGGTCAGCACCGCGCTATTCGCGGAAAACGTAAGCGGCTTTGGTTCAGAGAGTGAGTAGTCAAGAAAGACTTCGTCGGAGATGATGGCCAGACCGCGTTCCCGGCAGATGCGATTCAGATGCTCTACCTCTTGCGATTTCACATACGATCCCGTGGGATTATTGGGATGAACAACCAGGACCGCGCGACAGGGGGAATCGGCGCGCTCCGCGGCACGTGTCAAGGAGGTGAAGTCGATCTGCCAGCCGTGATCGTAGACCAGCTCATACGGAACGAGCTTCACATCCTGGATTTCGGCGAGAAAGTCGAAGAGCGGATAACTCGGGGTGGGGACCAGAACCGAATCGCTGGGATCGCACAGCAGGCGGAAGATGAAAGAGTAAGCTTCGCTGGTACTGGTGGTAAGGATGAGATCGTGGGGGCGGACCGGGCTGCCGCGTTCGGCGTAGTAGCTGCTGATCGACTCGCGTGCGGATAGCAGTCCCTTCGGCTGCGGCTCGTAGCGCAGCGCTTCACGATTGGCGAGCGCGCGCAGCATCTCGTCCTCACGATACTCGAGGCCGACGGTCGTGGGATTTGATGCGGTCAGGTCGAGCACTTCCCTGCCCGCTCGACGATGCGCGTCGAGGGCATCCGTGTAACGATTGGTTGTGAGATCCCACGACGTGCGTCGCGCGAAAAAGCCAGCCATGCGAGAGCGATTATAAGGTGGAAGGGCCCGGCTTCAGCCGGGCCGCCAACTAGCGTGCTTTTATTAGGGCTTCAGCCCCGGCCCTCCGCGGCTAAAGCCTGCAGTTGCGAATCTCAATTCGCCGGGTTAAAACCCGGCGCTTCCACCTTTACTTCGCCACCGTTTCCCGCTGCGCTTTCCAGCGCAGCACCGGCTTGCGGGCGGCGGCAACTTCGTCCAGACGCGAGATGCGCGTGTTGTATGGCGCATCGGCGATGATCTCGGGATTCTCCTCGGCCTCCTGGGCGATCGCCTTCATGGCGTCGATGAACTGGTCGAGTTCTTCCTTCGACTCGCTCTCCGTCGGCTCGATCATCAGCGCCCCCGGCACAACCAGCGGGAAGCTGACGGTATAAGGATGGAAGCCGTAATCGATCAGCCGCTTGGCGATGTCGCCGGTGCGAACACCTTTGCCAACCTGGCGCCGGTCGCTGAAGACGACCTCGTGCATGGTCGGTGTGGTGTACGGCAGGTCGTAAATACCTTCCAGCTTCTTGCGGATGTAGTTGGCGTTCAGGACCGCGTCTTCGGTCGTCTGCCGCAAGCCGTCGGGGCCATTGGCCATGATG
>Ga0335078_10007933_pt1 | contig 15768 bp, 9 predicted proteins | sample Lox_Sample_32_FD_206711 | JGI IMG/M metagenome (GOLD analysis project Ga0335078, IMG submission 206711) | Soil microbial communities from Loxahatchee National Wildlife Refuge, Florida, United States - Lox_Sample_3.2 | ecosystem: Environmental > Terrestrial > Soil > Wetlands | place: USA: Florida... | reverse complement strand
TGCAACAGGATCGACAGGTGCAACCGGCTCGACCGGAGCAACTGGCGCGACGGGCGCCACCGGCGATACCGGCGCAACTGGCTCGACGGGAGCAACTGGATCGACCGGTGCGACTGGATCGACAGGAGCAACCGGCGCCACAGGTGCGACCGGCGACACCGGTGCAACAGGATCGACGGGCGCGACTGGTGCGACTGGATCGACCGGAGCAACAGGCGCGACGGGCGCGCCCGGCCTGAAGGGCCCAACTGGCGCGACGGGTGACACCGGCGCGACTGGCTTGACCGGAGCAACCGGCGCCACAGGTGCAACCGGAGCAACGGGCGCCACTGGCGACACCGGTGCAACAGGATCTACAGGTGCAACCGGCGCGACCGGAGCAACTGGCTCGACGGGAGCAACTGGATCAACAGGTGCGACTGGATCGACAGGAGCAACCGGCGCCACAGGTGCGACCGGTGATACCGGCGCAACAGGCGCGACGGGCGCCACCGGCGATACCGGTGCAACAGGATCGACAGGAGCAACCGGATCTACAGGTGCAACTGGCTCTACGGGAGCAACTGGATCGACCGGAGCAACCGGCGCCACAGGTGCGACCGGTGATACCGGCGCAACAGGAGCAACGGGCGCCACCGGCGACACCGGTGCAACAGGATCGACAGGTGCAACCGGAGCAACGGGCGCCACCGGCGATACCGGTGCAACAGGTTCGACGGGAGCAACTGGTTCGACAGGCGCAACAGGATCGACCGGCGCAACCGGATCTACGGGAGCAACAGGCTCGACCGGAGCAACCGGCGCCACAGGTACGACTGGTGACACCGGCGCAACAGGATCGACAGGTGCGACGGGATCTACGGGAGCAACAGGATCTACAGGTGCAACTGGCTCTACGGGAGCAACTGGATCAACAGGAGCAACCGGCGCCACAGGTGCGACTGGCGACACCGGTGCAACTGGATCGACAGGCGCAACCGGCTCGACAGGAGCAACGGGCTCGACAGGAGCGACCGGCGACACCGGTGCAACGGGATCGACGGGTGCAACCGGCGCGACCGGAGCAACTGGCGCGACGGGAACAACTGGATCGACCGGATCGACAGGTGCGACAGGCTCGACCGGAGCAACGGGCTCGACGGGAGCGACCGGATCGACAGGTGCGACCGGCTCGACGGGAGCAACTGGATCGACAGGTGCGACAGGCTCGACCGGAGCAACTGGATCGACAGGTGCGACCGGCTCGACCGGAGCAACGGGCTCGACGGGAGCGACCGGCTCGACCGGAGCAACGGGCTCGACGGGAGCGACCGGATCGACAGGTGCGACCGGCTCGACCGGAGCAACTGGATCGACAGGTGCGACTGGCTCAACCGGAGCAACTGGATCTACAGGTGCGACCGGCAAGACCGGAGCAACTGGCTCGACGGGCGCCACTGGCTCGACGGGTGCGACCGGCTCGACCGGCGCAACCGGATCGACGGGAGCAACCGGCGCCACAGGTGCGACTGGTTCAACAGGTGCGACCGGCTCCACCGGTGCGACCGGCAAGACCGGAGCAACCGGCTCGACGGGCGCCACCGGTTCGACAGGTGCGACCGGCTCGACCGGAGCAACTGGATCGACGGGAGCAACCGGCGCCACAGGTGCGACTGGCTCGACGGGTGCAACCGGATCGACGGGGGCGACCGGCGCCACAGGTGCAACTGGCTCGACAGGTGCAACCGGATCTACCGGCGCAACCGGCAAGACCGGAGCAACCGGCTCGACGGGCGCCACCGGTTCGACAGGTGCGACCGGCTCTACCGGCGCAACCGGATCGACGGGCTCTCAGGGCCCGACTGGCCCGACGGGTCCCACCGGACCAACAGGCGCCACCGGTGCGACGGGTTCAGGCGGCGAAACCGTGGTGTCGAACCTGGTTGGTGGCAACACCAGCGTCAGCAACTCGACGCTTGACGTTACGGGTCAGGCCACTGGCGCCAACATCACCGCCACCAACGCAACCGTCGATATCGGCCAGATGACCGGTGGCAGCGTGACCGCCACCAACTCACTCATCGATATCAATGGGCCGGTGACTGGCGGCACCTTCACGCTCAACAGCTCTACCCTGATGATGGAGAATGCCGTCGGTGGCACCGTCAATTACGGCACCGGCGTCAGCAACGTGGACATTGCGGACATCAGCACGACCAACTCCACGCAGCTGCTTGGCATCAATGGCAATGACAGCATCGCGGAGAGCAACATTGCGTTCAACAGCGCGACGTTGAGCGGCACCACGCTGACCTTGAAAGAAGGCGCAACGACTGTAGCAACGTTCACTGACGTCACGCTCAGCCCAAGCGCCCCGTCAACCACCTTCATTGCCTCGACCGAGAATATCGGTGGCACCACCTACTATGTTGCCACACTGGATCCGCCGGGCGGCGCTACTGGTGCGACCGGCAGCGCCGGCGGTACCGGATCAAACGGCGCCAGTGGCAACACGGGGTCACAGGGTGGCACCGGCACAAGCTGTGGCGATCCGCCCGGAGCAACGGGTTCCAGTGGCGACAATGGTTGGGGCAATGTTGGATCTAATAATCCATCGACTGTGCCGGTGACCATGCAGAACGTGTTTGGTGAACTCGACGCGGCCTTCCTGCAGGGGCTTGGCAACTTAGCCAACCAACTTGGCAGCAATGCAAATGTCACCGCACTTCTCGGCAGCCTGATCGGAACGGCTCTGGGCGAAATGGCCAATTCCGATCTGCTCAATGTCGGCGGCGTGCCTACGTCGAATAATAACAACGTCAACCAAGGCTCAGTGACGCCGTTCGACGAGCCTCAAGGCAGCGGTGGCGCAGGTGCCAACACCGATCCCGATAGGCTCAAAAATCTGCTGCTACCGCCCGGCCACCATTAAAGTGCATCTGGGGAGAGATGACGAACTGTGAAAAGTTCGTCACCTCCCCAGAATGCCAGCCCAACAGGTGCAGTCGAAAAAATGCTCTTTCGACACTCGCATCCGGCAACCGTCTTGCCGGTCGCCGCGACACTTAGACAGTGCGTCCACGAGCAGACCGGATCGTCGGCGTGCGGCCGTTGAGAATGATAAGGAATACCAGTGCGATTAACTCTGTACCCGGAATGTCTCACAGGGCCAATCGCGGCCTTCATCACGCGTTGTCCTTTTGAGGTCCGGAACGCTATAGTGGATGGTCAAACGCCTTTGTTGACGTCCGCTTGGAAGGTTTGGCCGTGAGAAACGTCAGCGGGCCTGGCGACGAGATACCCCAAAGACCAAATCAGCCGCATGCGGTGCCGGCCCCGGAACTCGTCGCTGCGGCAGAATCTCCGCTGCACCCGGCTTTGCAAGCAACCATCCAAGCTGCCCGCCACCACGGTATCGAGCTCGATCCCGCCGAATACAAACACGCCGCCGGCGAATCGGCGCCGACCGCCGCTGCCCTTTCGCTCTGGACGCAAAACGCTGGATTCTGGTCGCGCGCCGTCCGCCTGCGCTGGCGCGACCTCTTTCGCTTCCAAGATACCGGCCCGGTCGTGTTGTTGCTCAGTGATGGTGGGGCGGCGCTTCTCGTCGGCTCCAATAGCACTGACCAACGGGTCTACCTCTCGGACCCCACTGCACCGCCGGGTGCCGCATTGGTCGCGATGGATCAGCTTCGCCTGTCGCAAGATTGGGCTGGCGAAGCCTTGCTGCTACGCGCCACGCGCAGCGTCGCCACGGCTGACGCGCAATTCAACTTTCGCTGGCTGGCGGGAATGGTGCTGCATGAGCGCCAGTCACTGCGCGATATCTGTGTAGCATCGCTGACCATCAGTGTTCTGACGATATTTCCGCCGCTCCTGGTCATGGCCACCGTCAACAAGGTGCTGCAATTCCACAGCACTTCCACGCTGGTGCTGTTGTCAGTGGTCATGGCCGTTGTCTTTTTCTATGAAACGCTGCTTGGTTATGCGCGCCGCGCCATCGTTGCCGTGGTCGGTGTCCGGCTCGACGCTAAGCTAGGCCTGCACGTCTTTAATCGGCTGCTGCGTTTGCCGCTTGATTATTTCGAGCACCATCCAGCCGGCGAGACCATGTACCGCGTCAGCCAGATCTATCGCATCCGTGAATTCTTCACCGGCAAATTGCTGTCGACCTTTCTTGATCTGACCACCCTCTTGGTCGTGCTGCCAGTGCTGTTCCTCCTGCAGCCGGTACTAGCGGCGATCGTCCTTGTCTGCGCAGCCGCCATTGGCTTGATTATCTTCGCCTATCTAAAGCCGCTTCGCGTTCTTTATTTCAGGGTGATCTCCGCAGAAACTTGGAAGGCAGCCGCACTCGGCGAGACCATTACCGGAATAAGAACGGTTAAATCCTTGGCGCTGGAACCGGCGCGCAAGGCAATCTGGGACGAGCGTATTGCCGAATCCGGCAAATGGCGGCTGGCTTTTACCCAATTGGCCAATTGGCCGCAGACTCTGGTCACTCCGATCGAGCGTTTCATGGTGCTCGGCACCATGATGCTCGGCGCTTACCTCGTCATCAATCATCCCACCGGCTACCTGATTGGCGGCCTCTTTGCTTTCATGATGTTGAGCAGCCGCGTGGCGCAACCGTTGGTCGGTTTGGCGCGGCTCGTTGAAGATTATGAGGAAGTGGGCGCCGCCATCGGCGAGGTGAGTTCGGTTCTCAACCGGCCGGCAGAAATGGAAGCAGCCTCCGGCGGCGTGCGACCACATTTGCTCGGCGCCATCAGCTTCAAAGACGTCACGTTCAATTACACTGGCAATAAGGTGCCCGCCCTCGACAATGTCAGTTTCGCGATCGACGAAGGCGCGATGGTCGGCATTGTCGGCCGCAGCGGATCCGGTAAGTCGACCATCGCCCGTCTGCTCCAGGGCATCAACCGCGACTATGCCGGCTTCATCAAAATCGATGGTGCCGACCTGCGCGAGATCAACCTGCGCCATCTTCGCCAAAGCCTCGGCGTCGTCCTGCAGGATAATTTTCTGTTTCGCGGCAGCGTCCGCGACAACATTATCGCCGGCCGTCCGGGCCTAACGATTTCTGATGCCATGCAAGCCGCCCGGCTCGCCGGCGCCGAAGAGTTCATCGAGTGTATGCCGAACGGCTATGACACTCATATCGAGGAGGGCTCGCCAAATCTGTCCGGCGGACAACGACAACGTCTGGCGATCGCGCGGGCTTTGATTCACAATCCACGAATTCTTATTTTGGATGAAGCGACAAGTTCGCTCGATCCACAAAGCGAAGCTGTGGTCAGCGCCAATCTCCGCCGTATTGCCCATGGCCGCACCATGGTCATCGTCTCGCATCGCCTGGCGAGCTTGGTCGAGTGCGACTCGATACTCGTCTTGGAGCAGGGCGAGGTGATTGATTTTGCGCCGCACAGCTTGCTGCTCGAACGCTGCGGCATCTACCGTCAGCTGTGGACTCAGCAGAACCGCTATCTCGAAGCTCAGGGTCGTCACCCGACGGTCGTCCCTTCAGTTGTTCCGCGAAGTGGAATCTGATCACATATGAGCACGACATCCTCCAATAGCCTCGTACCCACGTGGTTCCGGTCGGAGAGACCAGATCCGACGCAGCCGGTTATTCTTGAGTTCCAGTGGCCGTCGACGGCGATTGTCAATGCCCCGATACCACGCTCGGCGCGCGGCATTACTTGGATCATTACCAGCCTGGTGGTGACGCTGATCGTCGTATCAGGGCTCATTCCAATCGATCAAGTCGTGACCGCCACCGGAATTATTGTTTCGCGTTCGCCAACAATCGTCGTGCAGCCATTAGATACATCGATTGTTCGTTCAATCGACGTGCGCAACGGACAAAGGGTGCGTGGCGGCGACGTGTTGGCGCGACTCGATCCTACCTTTGCCACCGCAGACTTAAATACGCTTAACACTCAGGTCGCAAGCCTCGAGGCCGAGACCGCGCGATTGCGAGCCGAGGCTGCCGGTAAGCCTTTCAGCTATACCGGCACCGATGCGAGCTGGCTGACGCAGGTTTCAATTTATGCCCACCGCATTGCTGAGTTCGATTCGAAGATGGAAAATTTCCGCCACCGCTCCGACGAACTCGCGGCCGTTATTTCGCGCGCTCAATCGGACGCTACAGGCTTCGCCGAACGTCTGAAAGTCGCCCAGACTGTAGAGGAGATGCGCAAGCAGCTCGAGGCGCTGCAGGCCGGAAGCAAGCTGCAATTACTGGCGGCTATTGACGCGCGTGCCGAAATGACCCGGTCGCTGGCCTACGCTGAGCAGACCGCAGAAGGGGCCAAGCGCGACCAGGCCGCCTTGGATGCAGATCGAGATGCCTTTGTCCAAGGCTGGAAGGCGGACATCGCCCAAAAGCAAGCCGAAGCGGACGACAAATTACATGCCGCCCGCGACCAGCAACGCAAGGCCACGCTGCGTCGCGATCTGGTTGAGCTGCGCAGTGAACGCGATGCGATCGTACAATCGGTGGCCAAAGTATCGGTCGGGTCGGTCCTGCAGTCAGGTCAGCAATTCATCACGCTGGTACCGATCGACGTGCCGCTCGAAGTCGAAGCCAACGTATCGGGTCGCGACTCTGGCTTCGTGCACGTCGGCGATGCGGTGGCGGTGAAATTCGACACCTTTCCTTATTCCCAATACGGGATGGCCGAAGGCACGGTAAAAATCCTCAGTCCCAACAGCTTCACCGCACAAGAGGAATACCGCAATCCGACCAGCAGGGCCCCAGTCGCCCAGGCCGATGGCGACCCATTCTATCGAGCAACAATAAGCCTTGACCAAGTCGCACTTCATGATGTGCCGAAGGATTTTCAGATCACGCCTGGGATGCCAGTAACGGCCGACATCAAGGTCGGTAAGCGCACGGTGCTGAAGTACTTGCTCGGCATGGTGATGCCGGTCGCTCATGAAGCGATGCGGGAGCCATAATTAATCGTTATCGCCGGCGCGATATCATAACGTGGCGCAATTTACCGGCAGCGCAATTGGGGCGCTTTACTAACGCTTTGTTTTTGCCTGCTAATTTGAATATGCTCCGGCCGGCTCGAGGTTGCGCTGCGCGGCCGAAGAATGTCGGATTGAACCACGAGGTGGCGACAGTCCGAACATCGGAGCCTTGAGAACAATGACTCTATCATAATGACAGTCCTGGATCGGATTATCAGTTTGGCATCTCCGGATGTCAGCCTGCGACGCGGGATCCGCCTCGCCGACAGCGGCAAGGCCTCCAGAGCCTTTCCATTATTGGCAATCGCGGCAAAGGCCGGCAACGCTGATGCCCAATACCGAATTGGCCGATGTTATCTCGAAGGTTCTGGCGTGCCGCCGAGCCGAATGGAGGCCACGCGATGGCTCAAACGCGCGGCAGAGCATGGCCGCGTCGACGCCCAGGTCGCGTTAGCCACACTTTATCTGCAAGGTCTCGCGGTCGAACCGAGTACCAACCCGGCAACTGGCGCCGGCTCTTTGTTGTTCGCCGCTGAGGCAGCAACGGAGCCGGACTTTGAAACCGGCGCCAAATGGGCGCGCATGGCGGCGATGGCCGGTTCGCCCGAAGGTCAGGCGCTGCTGGCCTATGTTTTGACCTTTGGTCCGGAGTCTATGCGCGCGCTCGGCGAAGCGCATCAGTGGTACGAGCGCTCTGCCGCCGCTGGATGTGCTCAAGGCCACCTCGGTTATGCCCTTTCGCTGGCGCGCCAATCGACGGATCAAAAGACTATGCAGCAAGTTGCGGAACATCTGCGGCATGCCGCGGATGCAAAGCTTGGATCGGCGACCTATTTGCTCGCGGTCCTCACTGAGGCCGGGCGCGGGGTGCAACGCGATCCAGTGCGCGCCGCACAACTCTTTCACGACGCCGCCGAAAAGGGCCAACCCGCTGCGCAATTACACTGGGGGGTGAAACTGCTCGAGGGCCAAGGTGTCGAACAGGATCGCGTCGCCGGCGAATGGTGGCTGCGCAAAGCTGCCCACGCCGGAAATTTGCTTGCCGCCAAACTCCTCGGCGATTTTTACGTCAGAAGTGGTCCCTTGCCGCCGAACTATGCGGAAGCAGCTAATTGGTATCGGCGAGCCGCCGAGGGTGGCGATGCGGATGCAGCGCGCGCGGCCGGATCGCTGTATCTCATGGGCGCTGGCGTCCCCAAAGATGAAGAAGAAGCGGCACGATGGTTGCGCATTTCGGCGACCGCCGGTGACGCCGGCTCGCAGGTGGATCTCGCCAACCTGGTGAAGCAAGGGCGCGGCGAACCTGAGGACAAAGACCGAATTGTCGAATGGTTTTCCGCGGCGGCCGAGTCCGGCGATTTGACGGCCGCTTTTAATTTAGGCGTCTGTTTGGCCAAAGGCATCGGCGCCGATCCAGACGAACAAAATGCGGCGCTGTGGCTGCGACGTGCGGCAGAAGGAGTTCCAGAGGCGCAGTTTTTTTACGGCCGCATGTTGGCCGAAGGACGCGGCGTGCCAACCGATCTTGAAGCAGCCCGAAGCTGGTTCGCGCGCGCCGCGGATTTACCCGATGCTCAAGTTGCCTTGGGCGAAATGACATTAAATGGTCGCGGCGGCAGCCGCTCTCCGGAGGTCGCTCTCGAGCTGTTCAAAAAAGCGGCCGCCCAAGGGCATAGCGGCGCCATGTTCGCGCTTGGCGCGATGTTTGCTGGCGGCCATGGTTTGCCGCCGGATCAAGTTGTCGCGCAGCAGTGGTTCCGCTCGGCCGCCGATCGCGGCCACGGCCACGCACAACTTATGCTCGGACGTTATCTGACCAGCGGTCTTGCTGGTGAGCTCGATCCCGAACAGGGCCGGCTTTGGCTTGAGCGCGCGGCTGCACAAGGCATCACCGACGCCGAAGCCGACATTGCAGCTCTCGCCGGGAACTCCAATTAATGTCCGAATGCACCGACCGATTGTGGTACCGCCTAATCGACCTTACGCAACTACATATCCGTATGTTCTGTGTCGTGATGATATATCTTCAGGTTGATTGACTTGGTGGCGTTTCAGCCGCCAAATACCGTGCGCCGGCGGGCCTTGAATGGAACTTTTTTCAGTTCGCCCAAGCTAAGCAAGGACGCGGACCAGAGTTCCAAAGCGGCGAGTGCGAGGATCACAGCAATTGAAAAGGCTTTGGACGAGCGTTGCAGCCGTGTTCTTGGTGGCTTCCGCGACTCTTGCGCCTGCGAGCGCCACTACGTTCAACTACACGGGCGCAGCGTATCAATATAATACCGATCCGACCGACTAGGGCACCAACCTCACTGGCTTCGTGACCTTTAGCTGTAATCCATGCAGCGATGGAACGTATTATCTGAACAATTCGCTGATCACCGGGTACGGGTTTAGCAGTGGCTCGCTCTCCATCACTAACGCGAGCGACGTCAACGCGCCGGAAAGCTACTTGGTTTTGTCAGGAGACAGCGTATCGCAATGGAATATAAATGTAATCGATTATCCGGTGGCAGGTAATTTCGATGACTACAACAATCTCGAAACAGAGTATCTAAACGGCGGCGGCAGCAATGACCTTTATTCGGTCTTCATCGACAATTCTTTGGTCGCCGTCGGAGGCAACACCGGTGATCCAGGAACTTGGACGCCGTTACCCGCCACTCTTCCGCTTTTTGGCGGCGGGCTCTGCGCGGTGGGGCTTTTGGGCTGGCGCAGAAAGCGCAGTAGGATTGCTGCGAAAATCTGAAATACTTCGTCCAAGTGCTCTTTTTATTGTTACGTGATCGGCCACCCTGAATGCTTGGCGGCTTGAAAGAGGCGGCGCATAGCGCCTTACTCAGGCAATTAGCCGCCACATTGGCCCCGGCGATGGTCCCTCCCCGTCCAACGGCCCAAATCACCAGTGCCGCTAAACTGGAATTTTCCAGCAATGTTCGGTCCAGAAAACCGGAAGCAGGTCACCGGCGAGAGCGCTCGCGTTGAAAAGAATCTTGCTCGATCCATCCTTCGATGAAGACCAGATGGAACCGGGAACTCAACGGGTTTGGCATCGATTAGACAATTTCGATTCCAGTGCGAACGCATGATTCGACTACGACCTAATCGGATCTCGGCAGGAAGTGCCCCCGGAGGGAGCGCTTGAAATGGTGCGCAACGGGAGGCTTGCGTGTGAATTGTGCGAGACTACGGCGCTATAATGCAACTATTTCGCTAGTCCGCCAACTCATTGAAAACTAAGCTTTTTTTTCGAAACATATACCCTGAGATATATTGACGCATCATTTACCATGTGTAATTCTGTTTTTTAGTGCGACCTAAAAAACGGGGTCTACCAACCCAGAGGGGCGTTTTATGACGACGAAGTATTTGCGTTCGATCGCAGTGGCGGGGATCGCGTGTGCTGCGGGCTTGTATCTTACGACGTCCAGCTTTGCCACGACGGTCAATCTGGATTCAGACGTCATGAACGGTAACTTCGAAAGCGGGACCACTGATTGGAGCCAGTGCTGCTCGGGCTCACCGGGCGCTAGCACATACACGCCTTCGCCTGTGACCACATATTATACCTCCGGCACCATCCCTGGCGGCGGAACCGCTGCGATGTACGTTCCCAGCAGCAGTGGAAACGGGTCGGGCTACCTCGTGCAAGATCTGGGCATCGGTTTTGCTGCGAACACGACCTACACAGTTGACGTGTATGTGGCGATGCCACTTGCTACAAATCCGGGCAACGATCCTGGAACTAATCATCTAGATTCTACAAGTATTACCGCGGAACTTGTCGTCGACAACGCCGGTTCGCTCTCGGTGCCAGGAACTCTCACTGAAAATGTGGCATATGTAAACGCCGCGCCATCCGCATTGGGTATTACTAGCCTCGGTGTTTGGGAGCTGGTCACGCTGAGCGTAACCACCGGTAATTCACCAATTACCGGAGATATTGGTCTCGAGCTCGGCGCGAGTATGACCAGTACCGATCAGCCGCATGAAGTTGACTTCGTGGTTCCGTCGCCGACTCCGCTTCCCGGCGCCGTTTGGCTGTTCGGTGGCGTCCTCGCTGGCGCGGCCGGATTTGGCCGCTGGCGAAAGCGCCAGAACCAGAAAATGGCCTGAATCTTTACTGAGCTGAGCCCGTTATCTCATCCAGCGATGAAGAGACTCCGTGTTTCTTTGGAGCGTTGTTGGCTCGGTGATGCAACGGGACGGGGCGCGGCGCGAGCGCTCAGTTTGGCAAAGGCAACTGGCGTCATTTGCTGAGCGCACTATGCGGGCGGACAGTGTTGTAGTCGTCCTTCCAGATTGTCAGAGCCTCGCGGACGTAGGCGAGCCCGGTGAAGATGGTCTCGCTGAGCAGCTTGTCACTCAGGCGTGAGTTGAAAAGCTCGCGATAAAAATTGTGTCGCCGCTTACCAGGGGCGATGTAGCGCCATTCGACCCGCGTCTTCTGCGACCAGTACTGACGGGTTCTAGACGACGTGCGCATTCCCTTCAGCTGTTAGGAGCGGGTGAGTTTGAAGCCACAGGTCGCGTGCGGGGCTCATCGGTTCAATTCCGGCCTTCTTCCACCACGCGACCTCATCGCCGCAGCGGTGGAGCTCACGGTGGTGTCCTCGACATAACGGAACGGTAAACTCATCGCTGACTTTTCGTGCCAAGGCCTTGCTTTGGGCGAACCGCAGGTGGTGAGCATCTGATGGTTGACGGCCGCAAATCAGGCAAGCTTGCTTCGCAACAAATTTCACATGCCCTCGGTCTCGCATGCGTCGCGGTTCCGCAAGCGCCAACACGCTTTTATCGATCGCATGCGATCTCGCCGGTGGCGGCAGACTTTCTGAAGCATGGGTGTCTGCCACCTTCGGCGTCGCCCGTGTATCCGACGTTACGTCAACATTGGTCCTGAAAAAGGCTAGCCGGTCATGAAAGGCTTGTTCAACGCGCAGAGCGTCGGCTGCGGTCAGTCTGTTCTTTTGACTGAGGCGGCGATGGGCCCAGAAAGCGGCCGTGTCACTGGAGTGTAGTTCATTGATCTCGGCAAGAAATTGATCGCGCAAGCCGGCTGACGCTTCTGCTCCCAACATTGGCTGAGTTGATTGCGGCTGATTCCTTATTTGTCGTCGCGATAACGGTTGCCGCGGTGAGCCGCCCCGCGCTCCGTTTGGCTGGGCATGGCCATTGCCTTTGCCAGGATCCGGCATGGGAGCGGATGGTGTTACCAAGTCCGGCGCATCAAGGTCATCTTCGCCAGCAATGCCGGCCAGCGTAAAGAGTGCATAGCGGCGAGCGTAAGTGAGTGCCGCCCCCAACCGATGCGGGTTGGCCGATTCGCTGATTGCACAAACCGGCCAATCCGAAGAAATCCATTCTCCAGACGCATGTGCCAGCATTGTGCTGAGATTGATGATGCCGGCCCCCTTGTCCAGCGAAGTCGTTTGCAAGATTGCGATCTCATGCTGCCCCAGAGTCTTGCGCACGATATCGAGTCCGCTGGACAAGGAGGCATAGCGAAACGATCGTTCGCCCTTTGCCGGACCGTCCACGCGGATGGTGGCGACCAGCGATTTCTCCGGATTGACCAGTTCGCCTTGGGCCTTGGCCAGCGCCGCAGCCAGGTTGGCAATCGATTCACTCGACCGCTGCATGGCCAGCCTCCGCATCGACGAGGTCGAAACTGACCGCGCCCGATTTCGATCTTTTGGCGCGGACACCATGGCCAATCGCCTGCTGGGCGTCATCTGGCACCAGGCTCTTAAGCTCGGCCTTTGCTTGTTCATGTTCGAGATAAGCCGGCCTAGTCCGTGAAAAGATGGCGGCAAACTCGGCCCAGGCGTTAGACGCACTCATGTCGACGATGCGTATGGCCGCAATACGGGGCTTTGGTGGCTCGACGCCAAAGAGAACAGGCGGCTCTCCGCTTTCCACGCAATGCCAGAATTTCCGCTCTGCCGTGACAATGAGATGCTGGTAGAGCGGATCGGCATCGACCTTGATCTCGACCCATCGCCCGCCGCCGGTGATGATCGAAAGGACCGCCTTCCGCTCGGCAAACACCCACATGTTGTGCTGGAGTTGCGCCATGTATTTTTCGACCGCCGTTTCCTCGGTGAACGCCCATGGCAGCATGAACTTCGCTTCGAATATCGCTCCGGTGGACTTGATCCTGCCGTCTAAAGTCGCCGCCATCCAACGAATCGCGGGATGCCGCATATGCGCTTGAACCGCGGTAACGACCTCTCCCGTCCGGGCCTCGTACCAGCGCCGATTGAGCTTTTCGGTGACAACGCCCAATTGAACGACAAGGTTGTCTGAAAGGTCCTCTGGATCGGCTTCACCACGTTTCTCACGCCATAGCCGTATCAACCTGGCCTCGTCCGTTCCCATTATGATCCGGGCGTCGGAGCCGCCAATGAAAGTCATTCGAAGACTATTGGGCTCTCTCAACGAATTCGCTACCATCCAGTTGTACTCCGCTATGGCACTATTAATGCCATAAGGCTCTAAAAGTGTCAACCCGGGCTTTAATCCCATCGCAGATCAGGGCCGCTCGCGCTCTCGTTAATTGGAGCGCGGAAGACCTTTCGCGAAACTCGTCCGTGAGTTTACGGACAATCCGCCGGGCTGAAGTCGCGGAAGGCGAAACGGCAATGACCGCCGCCAATGACGTGGCAATTCGCAGAGCGTTAGAATCAGCGGGCGTCGAATTCACCAATGGGGATCAACCAGGCGTCCGTCTTGCCAGGAGCGCAGCTGCGCCGAAACCGATCACAAGGACCAAGAAACGATAGATGTGTGGCGCCATTTGCCCCGGCGCCTTAGCTCGTTAGCCGAAGTCCTGAACTCTGCGCGCTCTCAAACGTGGCGAAACGGAAGCGATTTTGCCGTTGATATTCCGCCCGTTATTTTGCGTGGCAACAATCCTTAGGTCAGAACGCCCGCTACGGGCCTTGGCCGTGTCAAAACTCTTCGGGCCGAGGGTCCGAGCAGGCGAGGTAGCGCGCAGCGACCTCACTCACCATGTTCAATGGATAACTTCAAGGCCTGTTCAAATTGCTCGGTCGCTTCCGGAAACCGGCCCGCCTTCTGCAGGACGACTCCCAAATTTTTGTGGTACATGACACCACCTGGATTGATTTTGATAGCTTGTTGGAATTGCGCGATCGCCTCCGAGACGCGGCCTATCCGCGTCAGGGCGTTCCCTAAATTGTTATGGCTCATGGCATCGCCCGGATTGATCTTCAGAGCCTGTTCGAATTGTTGTATTGCCTCCAACACCTGACCTTTCTGTAACAAGGCGATCCCAAAGTTATCATGGGTCCGCTCATCGGCCGGATTGATCTTCAGAGCCTGTTCGAATTGTTCGATTGCCTCCAAGACCCGGCCGTTCTGTAACAAGACGACCCCAAAGTTGTTATGAGCCGCCCAAGCTTGCGGATTGTGCTCAAGTATATAAGTCAAGAATACTTCATTGCTCTTGAACACCTTCACGTAATTATGACTTTGCCATAATGCGAAGCCCATCACCAAGACCACTGCGGCGACCGGCAGAGTACGAACGAGATGAGAATGGGATCGAAGGCGTTGATGAAGTTGCTCCAATCCCGCTACTACGAGCCCGACTAGCCCAATCATCGGCAGATATACAAAATGATCGGCGACGGGACTAATCCATGTGTATTTCATGTTCACCAAGCCGAGGGCCGGCAGCAGATTGAGCAAAAAGAAGCCAAATCCCAGTAGTGCGTGACGGCCCCAAGTTAGCCTCTCAGCCCACAATCCAAAGAGGATGGCCGTCAGGACTGGCAGCGCCAGCGCTCGAAGAACGGGTCGGCCCAATACCCATTGCGGATACATCGGTAACAGATCTATTGGGAGAATGAATTTCCTGAGATAAAAGAAAACGGCTGCGCTCCCATTGATCATTCGGGTGATAAATCTGCCGAACTCAATCGGATTATCGGCTGTTTGATAATGGATTGTGGCCAAGCCCAGCGCTACGGCAATGACAAAATAAGGAGCAATGCGTTTTAGATCCTGACGTGTGACACTTCCCTTCCACCAGCAATAGAGCAAAAGCACGAGCGGTAGCATGACTGTCGAAGTCTTCGCTAGCATTGCCGCCAGATAATAAGAAACGGATCGGAGATAACCCAACCTCTTCTCTTCCCCATCAAGCCACGCATCGCATGACAGAAGAAATAACGGCAACGAAAGAGTATTCTTGAACTCAGATGCCCACGCCACCGACTCAACAGCCAGAGGATGAATTACGAATAGCAGTCCTCCCAACCACCCCCACTGCAGGCCTAGTCGACTCAACAAACGCCAGATCAGAAAGCCGCTGCAAATATGCAGGGCAAGACTGCACACATGATAGCCGAGGGGCTCATTTCCCCAGAGTTGCCATCCCATCCAGAGTATTGTCGAGGTCAACGGCCAGTAATCGGTAGTGTTGACCCCTGACCAGATTTGGAGGAGGCCGTGCAGGCCGTGCAGCGCATAGTTGTGTGCTATTTGTTCATTATCATCCAGCAGCCACCCGCCTTGTAGCGCGGGCCAGTAAACCCATAAGCCCGCTACCACGATTATCAGGGCTTCCACCAAAATGTTTCGAGGAATAGGCCTCCGACCGGCCGTAAAACATCTTCCCAGATTTACTGGCTTAGGCGACCCATGATGCGTTGGTGCTTCATTCGTGTTGAGAGGCACCGCGCCGAAGATGGCCATTGGTAGCAGCGCAATATTGCTGGGATGAATGTGGGAAGTGCCCGGGATCGAATGACCATGGACTTTGTTGCCGTGCGTAAGTCCGCT
>Ga0335078_10007930_pt1 | contig 15773 bp, 14 predicted proteins | sample Lox_Sample_32_FD_206711 | JGI IMG/M metagenome (GOLD analysis project Ga0335078, IMG submission 206711) | Soil microbial communities from Loxahatchee National Wildlife Refuge, Florida, United States - Lox_Sample_3.2 | ecosystem: Environmental > Terrestrial > Soil > Wetlands | place: USA... | reverse complement strand
TCTGCGGAACCCAGCGCTTGAGGAAGGCATCCTCGGCGGCGAGCCCACCGGCCTTGTCGCCGGCGCACGTGGTCGCGGATGGCTCGTCGCAGAGACCGGGCGCGATATACGCGTACGTCGGCGTGCGCTTGGCCGCGCGAAGGTCGCCCGCCAGGTGCCCGATCCCGACGTCATCGCTCATGCACCCCCCGAGGTCGAGCAGCGAATGGAAGTAGATGAACGGATTGTGTCTTGTCGAGTAGTCGCTGCCGGCTCCGGTCAGCGGTGCGTCGTCGGCGGCGTTCGAGTCGGGGTGCACGCAGGTCGAGGGGCCCATGCCGGCGATGTAGGCCTTCCACTGCTTGCCGGCCGCCGTGACCTGGTCGGCGATCGTCAGCGTGGTGTTCGGGTACACGCACCCGGAACCTCGGAACTGACCGTCGCGCTGCGCCTTCGCCGTGGACGGGAACTCGGCGTACACCGCGCAGTCGCTGCTCGTGTCCGCGTTCGGCGACTGGCCGCTGATCATCGCGAGGTAGTCGGGTAGCTCGGTGTCGCCCAATGTTCGGTAGCCGCTGAGAAGCGTGCCTTGCGGGCGGAGCCGGTGGTTCAGATAGTGCGCGACCGAACCGGGACCGAAGGCGGCGTGGTAGCTGCCGGTGCTGAGCGCGATCAAGAACACGTGCTTGACCGGATGGGACGCGGTCGTGGGGGTCGTCGTCGTGGCCGGCCCACCGGCGCCAGGGCTCGCGTCGGTTGTCCCGTCGTCGCCGCCCCCGGTCTCGTCGCCGGTCGCGTCGCCGGTGCTTGTCGTCCCACCTTCGTCGACCGGCGCGCTCGGCACGGGCGGGAGGTTGCCGACCGCCACCGACGGTGTGCTCGCCGGCGCCTCCGTGGGCTGTGTTGCTGGCTGAGCCGCCGGCCTGGGCGTGGATGTGCGCACGACGACGCGCCTCCTGAGCGCGGATAGCTGTGCGTACGGCACGCGGTCGCGGCGAGTGCTCGCGTGGATCACCACCACCGTCGCCAGCGCTGACGCGACCGCGATCAGCGCGAGCTGCGGCCAGGTCAGGCGGGCCGATCGCAGCCGGGCCATCATGGCGCGGTGAGCGGGTGCGCGCACTGGGCGCAGAACGCGGCGCCGCGGGCGTGCACCGCCCGGCACGCCGGACACTCGCCGCCGACGGTCGAGCCACCGGATTCGATGATCCGCTCGAGCTGGCCGAGTTCCGCGTCGACCCGTTGCAGCTCGGCTGCCTTGGGGAGCAGGACCTCCATGCGCACGTGATCGCGGATCGCCATCTCGTAGAACAGGCCGCCGAGCTCGGACTGCATCATCGCGAACCGCTCGACGAGCCGATCACGCTGCGCCAACAGTTCGGGATCAGCCGCCGGCGGGGAGCCGGCGTCTTCGGCCGTCGGTGCGGATCGGCTGCGACGGAGCGCCGTCACGGCACCGAGATCGAGTCCGGCAGCCCTTGCTGCGACTTCACGTAGTTCCCGTTGATCTCCTTGCTCACCTGGTTGACGACCTTGGCGCCGGTCGACAGCTGACCGGCGCTCGGTTTGAAGCCGGAGACCTGGTGCGCGGAGCCATAGGCCGTGGTGGAGATCACCTTGCTGGAGCTCCCGACCGGACGGACCGCGATCACCTTGGCGCTCGGGAACGCGTGCTCGAGCTTGGTGAGCGCCGCCGTCGCGTCCGCGCTCGATTGGTACTGACCCGAGTAGATCACGTACGCGCCGGCCGGGGGGGCCGGAGTGACGTGGAAGTCCGCCTGGCTGATCAGACCGACCGCCGTCGCGCCCCGCGTGCGGGCACGACGTTCGGCGCCGGCGACAGTCGCCTGGCTGGTGCCGGACGCCGGCAGCGTCTGGAGTTCGACGGCGTAGCCCTGCTGAAGCCCGAAGCTGCTGGTCAGCCGGGCAGCCGGCGTCGCCGTGCCCGCGTGACCGGCACTCGCCAGTGCCGCGCCGCTCGTCGACCCGCCGCCATTCACGTTCACGACCGTGGGTTTCTGCGCGCGCAGCGCCGCCAGCAGCTTGCTGTTCGAGTCGTCTCCGCGACCGGCGATGAGCACGCCGGCCGCGACCGCGAGCGGGATGGCGGTGAGCACGAGCGCGAGGGCCAGCCCCGGGGATCGCCGTGTTGACGACACCGGGCCGCGCGCGACACGAGCCGCGGCCCGCGACCGGCTCGTGGCGTCGGAGAGAAACCGAGCCGCCGGATCGTAGACGTGCCGTCGGTGGGTCCCGCACACCACGCAATAGCGCTGGTTTGCCTCGACAGGGGCCTCACACTGCTCACACGTCTCGTAGTCGGCCGGCGGCGGTGTCGCCGATCGAGCCTCGAGGGTCTGTTCAGTGTCAGTCACGCTCATGCTCGCTGCTCCTAACTGAAGATCGTCGGTAGTGCGATCAGCCGTAACGTGGCTCCTTGGCTTTCGCCCAACAGAGTGACGCCCAGGGTCGTCGTTGCCCGAGTTCCCAGGTGTGTCACGTCCGCGCGTCCGGCGCCCACATCGCGTCCGCCCCGGATCGCGACGGCATAGACCGGAAGGTCGTACTGCGGGATTCCGGAGCGGTTGAAGACCGAGACCGCCACCGTCGCTCCCCCGGCTGCCGACCGCCCAGGGCGGAGCGAGACATCGATCTGCGGCAGCCGTGCGCCGGCAGACGCATGCAGTTGCGAGACGCCCACGGTCGCGAATGGCCGGCCGCCGGCCACGCGCCGACGGGTTGTGAACAGCCAGGTCGTGACCCCACGCGGGCCGATCGCCGCGATGTGGCTATCGAAGTAGTCGAGGTTCGCCGAGCGGTTCAGATACACCGTGCGGTTGCCATGGGTGCGGATGCCGACGGAGATCGGCAGATCCGTCAACGTGCTCGACGTGTTGTTGCGGAGCGAGGCCACAACTGCGGTGCCGGTATGTGTGTGGATCAATGTGAGCCGGCCGATCGTGACATCGGGGTTCGCCTGGGTAACTGCGGTCGTACTCTGGCTGGCCAGTTCACGCGCGCTCACGAGCCGCGCGCGCGCGGCGATCCGCTGCGTCGACACGCAGCCGGTGAGAACAAGCGCAACCGGCAGCGTGGCGATGCAGGCCGTGGACATGCGCCTAACCGAACGCTCCACCGACGTAATCCCGAGTTCGCTTCTCGCGGGGCGAGCCGAACATCTTGTGGGCGCTTCCGTACTCGACAAGCTCGCCCAGGTACATGAACGCCACGCAATCCGCGATGCGGTAGGCCTGTTGCAGGTTGTGCGTGACGATCACGATCGCGACGTCTTCGCGGAGCTTGATGATGAGCTCCTCGATCAGCCTGGTCGATTGGGGATCGAGAGCCGAGCAGGGCTCGTCGAGCAGCAGGACCTCGGGATCGGCGGCCAGCGCGCGAGCGATGCACAGACGCTGTTGCTGCCCACCCGAGAGCCGGAGCGCCGGGTGGTCGAGATTGTCCGCGACCTCGTCGAGCAGCCCGGCGCGGGCCAGCGCGTCGCGGACGGCGCCGCGCACCGCCGCGCGCCGCGGACGGCGGGACGCCTGCTCGCGGAGAACGTAGGCGACGTTGTCGAACACGCTCATCGGAAACGGGTTGGGCTGCTGGAAGACCATCGTCACCCGGCGGCGGAGAGCGGTCGGCTCCATCGTCGCGATGTCGACGCCGTCCAGGGTGATCCGCCCCGATGCCGACGCGCCGCGGGTCAGCTCGGTCAGGCGGTTGAGCGAGCGGAGCAACGTCGTCTTACCGCAGCCCGATGGTCCGATCAGCGCCAGCACCTCGCCCTGGCGGATCGGGAGCGAGACGGACTTGACGGCGGGCTTGCTGCCGTAGGTGACCGAGAGCTCCTCGACCTGCATCCGGTCGATCGCCATCGCCGCGCCGCGTGCCGCCCGGGACGAGGGTGCCGCGAACGCGGGGCTCGGCCGATGCCCGTTGCCATTCGCGTCGGCTGCCCCGAGCGCGCGCGGAGGGGGCGCGGGGGCGACGAAGGCGCGGGGCGCGTAGCCCTCGTTCCCGGTCAGGCGCCTGACCGGTGGCGGCTTTTTCATTTCCACGTGACCGCCGTCCGCGAGCGCCCCAGGACCACATCGACGCCGAGGTTGAGCGCGAGCACGAACAACATCAGCACGAACGCCGCGGCGTAGGCCTTGGACGGCTGGTTTCCGTCGCCGGTCGGAGCGTTGTAATAGATGTAGCCGGTCAGCGTGTCGCCGGTGCCGCGGAGCAGGCCGAGCACCGGGGTGGAGTTCGCGGCTTGGAACGTGAGCGTTCCGCCGAGTAGGAGCAACACGATCGCGGTGTCGCTGATCACTCGGCCGAGGCCGAGCATCGTGCCCGTGAGCATCGACGGCCGCGCGGCCGGCAGCAGCACCCGCCGGGTCGTGGCGATCTTGGTCTTGCCGACCGCGTAAGACGCCTCTCGCACGTGGCTCGGGATCGCCTGGAGTCCCTCCCGGGTGCTCGCCACCACCAACGGCAGGCCGACCAGCGAGAGCAGCGCGGCGGCGGCGAAGAACGATTGCCCGAGCACGACTCCATGCGTGGTCTGGCTCAGGAAACCCAGTGCCGGCACCGTGAACAGGATCGCCCCGAATAGGGCGAGCACCACCGATGGCTCGCCGGCCAGCATCTCGACGGCCGATTCCGCCACGCGTGCCAACCCCGTGGGCCGGCCGAACTCGCTGAGCCACACCGCGATGCCGACCCCGACGGGCACCGCGATGGCCATCGCCATCGTGCCGAGGATCACCGTGCCGAGCAGGGGGTCGAGGAAGCCGCCGGTCTGGCTCTCGCTCGAGGCCGCCGCCGGGTTGGTGACGAGCAGGTTCGGGCGCAGGTAGCGGATCCCCTCGACGAGGAAGTAGATGACGATCGCAGCAGCGATCGCGCAGAACAGCAGCCCAAGTACCCAGGCCAAGCCGAGCCCGAGCCGGTCCGAAAGCCGCCACGAAACGCTCGAGCTGTTCGGCCGGCGGACCGGCGATGCCGCCGTCGTGCTCACGGGACCACCCCATAGCGGCGCATCGGCTGCTTCGCCGCCCACCCGATCGCCGACAGCATGGCCGAGGAAAACAGCAGCACCGCCGCGATCGCGTACAGCGTGTGCTTCATCGGCGGCGAGCCCAGGCCCTCGGTGTTGCGGATGATGGTCGCCGCCAGCGGCTGGGACGGCTCGAAGAAGAAGATCAGCCCGTCGACCGGGTTGGGGGCGAACCCGACCCCGCCCGAGACCATGCTGACCATGATCGCCTCGCCGAGCGCGCGGGCCGTCGCCAGCACCGTACCGGCGACGAGAACGGGCCGGGCGGTCCGTACCGCCACCTTCCAGAACGTCCGCCATTCGTTGATCCCGAGCGCGAGCGAGCCCTCGAGCCAGCCGCGCGGAACGGCCCGGAGTCCATCGGCGAACACCGCGATCATGATCGGGGCGATCATCACGGTCAGGATCAGCACCGCCGCCAGCAGGCTCGCGCCGCTCAGCTGAATCGTCGGGGTGACCGCTGCCTTCTCGCTCTGGGTGATCAGGTGATTGCCGATCAAGGGCACGATCACCAGCACGCCGGCCAACCCGTAGATCACCGACGGGACGCTCGCCAGCAGCCGCACGACCGGCTCGAGGATCCGCCGCAACCAGGCGGGGGCGAACTCGATCATGAACACCGCGATGAACAGCGCGGCGACGAACGCGATCGCCACCGCGCCGACCGTGATCACGATCGTGCTCCAGATGAGCGGCCAGGCATGGAACGTGTAGACGGGGGCGGTCTTGTACTCCCCCGAGTTGAAGATCGCCTCGATCTGGCGGTCGACGTTGCCGCCGCCTCCGAACCAGCCGAGGCCGTTGTGGGCGAACGATGGCCACGCCTCGTGGAACACGAACGCCAGCATCGCCAGGAGCAAGGCGACCACCACGAACACCAGCGCGCCGAGCCCAAGCTCGGCGCGCTGATCCTGGCTGAGACCCCGGTCCCGCTCGAGGAAGACGTCCTCGTCCATCCCTGTGAGGGTCCTCCGCTACTTCTTGTTGAACGCGGCCACCGCGCCGCCGCGGTTGATGATCTGGCCCGCCAGCTTGCTGGTCCGCACCCAGTCGAAGAACCTCTCAACTGTCTTGCTCGGATTGCTCGTCGGCAGAACGCCCCAGGCGTAGCGGAACAACGGGTAGTGCTCGGTCTTGATGTTCGCCTGGTTGCACGGCACCCCGTTCACGTCGACGCTCTTGACGCCGCTGCCCTTGCCCGTGTGGGCGATGCCGACGTAGCCGATCGCATTCGGGTCCTTCGAGACCGCCGTCGCTACCAACCCGTCGGAGGTCACCTGCTGGACGTTGGACGACTGCGTCGCGCCTCCGAGCACGGCCTGCTGGAAGAACGTATACAAGCCTGCCGTGGAGTTGCGGCCGATCGGATCGATCGTCGACGTCAGGTTCGAGCCGAAGCCCTGGCCCCAATTGGTTGCGACCCCCGTGAAGATGTTCTTCGTCTGCGCGATCGTCAGGTTGCTGACGGTGTTGGCGGGGTTGACCGCGATGCAGAGACCGTCGAGCCACAGCTTGAAGTAGGTGGTACCCGCGTCGCTCGGAAGCGGGGGACGCGTGTTGATCGAGAACAGACGGCGGCCCGCTTGGACGTCTTGCACGCCGGCATTGCCGCCGTCCGGCAGATAGTTGAAGCGGATGCTGGGGTGAAGCCGGTTGTAGGCCCTGAACAGGACATTCATGATCGGCTGCTCAGCGCTCGATCCCGATCCGAACAACGTCGTTGCACCTGCTGCCGCCGGCACGGCCATCATCGCGACGGCGACCGCAAGCGCAGCGGCACCTCTGACCCGTGATCCCAATGTCATTCCTTTCCCATCGAAGGTCAATCCCCACAACTTCGATCAAAATTGAGCGGTGAGACTATCAGGATTCTGCGCCATCTCGATTTACTTGGTGGACTTTACGTGGTCGAGGTCCTTGAGACATGGGGAGGCGGGCGGCGGGATCAGGCCCGCACGCGCCGATCGAGCGGCGCCGGGCCGGGTGTTGCTCAGCCGACCGGTTCGAGAAAGGGCTCGGTCGGCGAGATCCCGGCGGGGTCGTTGACGAACGCTCCGTCGGGTATCGGCACCGGCCCGTCGAGCAGTGGGTCGGCCGTCTCGGCCATCCACGCCTGTAGTCGTCGCTCCAGCTGATCGCGCGCCCGCGCGAACTCGGGCACCTCGGCGAGGTTCCGCATCTCGCCCGGGTCCATCCCGTTCACGTGCGCCCACTGGCCCGTGAGCAGGCACGCCCGGCTGCCCGAGCAGGTCGGCGCGGCGCAGAACGCCTGCCTGAACAGGAGGCCCTGTTGTATCCTTTGTCGATTGATTTAGTGAAGTTATCTTGGATCCCGGCACTTTGCAGGCATACCTCGTTTGTGCGACACCACGGAGCGGCAGCACGCTCGACGGCGACGCCCACGCGGCGGTGGCGCCTATGTCGATCACGTTCGGGCTCGCCGACCGGCTCGACGTCGGCCGAGGCGATGTGCTGGTGGCCCCCGGCGATCAGCCGGTGAGCGCCCGCGAGCTCGACTCCACGCTGTGCTGGATGAGCGAGGAGCCGCTGCACCCGGGCCGACGCTACGCGCTGAAGCTCGCCACCCGCACCGTCCGCGCCACCGTGCAGGAGATCAGCGAGCGGACCGACCCGGAGACGCTCGAGCGCCGGCTCGAGGCCACGTCGCTGGCCGTCAACGACATCGGCCGGGTCAGGCTTCGCACGACTCGCCCGTGGTGGCCGATCCATACACGTCTCTACGCGCGCGCCCGCGCGGGAGAGATCACGGGCTTCACGGGGATCGACGCTCCCTACGAGCCGCCCGAGCATCCCGAGCTTCGCGTCGACACTTCGACCACTGATGTGCAGCAAGCAGTGACGCAGATCATCGAAATACTCAGAGCCCGGCCACGGGTCCTAGCCAAGGGGGCCACAATGAGGATCTCCGCCAAGGCGGACTATGCCGTTCGAGCCGCGATCGAGTTGGCGGCCGCGCCCGACAGCAAGGCGGTGCCGGCCGAGCGGATCGCGAACTCGCAGGGAATACCGCTCAACTTCCTCGAGCACATCCTGTCGGAGCTTCGCGTCGCGGGCGTGGTGCGCAGCCAGCGCGGCACCGATGGCGGATACCGGCTGGCCAAGCAGCCCCAGCAGATCACGGTCGCTGACATCATCCGCGCGGTCGAAGGCCCGCTCGCAACCGTTCGGGGCGGCAAGCCCGAGGAGGCTGAGTACCCCGGTGTTGCCGGCCAGCTCCCCCGCGTGTGGATTGCGGTCCGAAAGAACCTTCGAAACGTCGTCGAGCACGTGACCGTCGCCGACATCGCGAGCTCCACCTTGCCCGACTCGATCAACCTGCTGGCCGACGACCCCGAGGCCTGGGTGACTCGGTAGCGCCTCAGCTCTCGCGGCCCTCTCGGCGCGTTCACCTGGTTGAGGTTCGATACCGCGAGCGCATCGGGGTCAATCCGGGTTACGCGGTCGTGCTGCGGGCGCAATAGGAGTACAGTGGTCATGCATGGCGACCGGTGTCGCTGCGGGGCGCCGCATCGTCACTCACCGGCGGTATCACGCCCGCCGGCGGCCCGTCCCGGTGTTAATGAACGCGCGGCAGCTCTAGCCCTCTCCCTTCCGCGTGGCCCCGACAGAGGGACGGAAGGCCGGCGGTCATGCCGCTGAAGGATCGACACGGTGCAGCGGGATGGCGCGACGAGGCTGATGCGCGCTCGCCGGTTGCGCCCGGAGCGTGCGGCCGCCCTCGGCCGGGGCGAAGCTTTGCCTGAGCGGGTCCGCGCGTAGCGCGAGAACCGACACATGTCAGCCGCGGAGCTCCAGGAGCTGGACGAGGTGAAGGGCTTGATGGCGCGCGGGCTGCGCGCCGGGGTGCTCACGTACGGCGAGATCGCGACCGCCACCGCCGAGCTCGACCTCGAGGAAGCCGACGCCGAGGAGTTGCACGGCATGTTCGAGCGCTGTGACATCGAGTTGGTCGAGGAGGTCGACCCGGTGATCGCCGACAGCCTGAAGGTCGAGCGCGCGCCCGCGAAGCGCGGTCGTCGCAAGAGCGTGCCCGAACGAGAGCCGGACGTGAGGACCGACAGCCTGCAGCTGTTCCTCAACGACATCAGCAAGGTGCGGCTGCTGACCGCCCAGGAGGAGGTCGACCTCGCCAGGCGGATCTGGCGAGGGGATATGGACGCCAAGCGGAAGATGGTCGAGTCGAACCTGCGTCTCGTCGTCTCGATCGCGAAGAAGTACCGCAACCAGGGCCTGCCGTTCCTGGACTTGATCCAGGAGGGCACGCTCGGTCTCGTCCGTGCCGCGGAGAAGTTCGATCACCGCCGAGGATTCAAGTTCTCGACCTACGCGACCTGGTGGATCCGGCAGGCGATCGCCCGCGCGATCGCAGACAAGGCGCGGACGATCCGCATCCCGGTGCACGTGGTCGAAAAGCTCAACCAGATCGGTCGGGCGGAGCGCAAGCTCACCACCGGACTCGGACGCGAGCCGACCGCCGAGGAGATCGCCGATGTCACCGGGCTCGAGCCCGAGGAGGTCGAGTCGATCAAGCGCATTGCGCAGGCGCCGATCTCACTCGAGAAGCCGGTCGGCGAGGAGGATCAGTCGGAGTTCGGCCAATTCATCGCCGACGAGCGGGCCGAGTCACCATACGAGCGGGCCGCGGCGATTCTCACCGGAGAGGCCCTGCGCGACGCGCTCGAGGCTCTCAGCTACCGCGAGCGTCGTGTGCTCGAGCTGCGCTACGGGCTCGGCTGCGGGTACCCCCGAACACTCGACGAGATCAGCCGCACGTTCAACGTCACGCGCGAGCGCATCCGGCAGATCGAGTACCAGTCGCTCAAGAAGCTCCAGAGCCTCGGCGAGGCCCAGCGGCTGCGCGACGGCTGAAGCCCGCGCTCCGCCGAGGATCCCTGGCTATTGCCGCGGGACCGTGGCGGCGACGACGGTCGTTCGGGTATCCGAGGCGCCCCGGCGACGGAAGTGCTCGAGTACGAGCACGCTCACGAAGGCCACGTACAGACACCAAAGAGAGGTCAGCTCATCCACGCGGACGATCGCTACCGCGATCACGCCCAGAAGGCTGAGGAGCCCGAACCAGCGGATGTACCGGCGGCTGGACAGCAGCGCCGGTCCGCACGTCACGAGGACGTACAGCGCCCCGAGCAGGTAGACGTTCGGGGTATGCGTCGTGTAGTCGATGCAGTGCGCCTGCTCCTGGGCCCCGACCGGGTACGCGGTGACCTGCCACAGCAGGTAGGAGCCCAACATGACTCCCAGCAACGCCAGCGGCCACACCCATCGCACACGGCGACGGCTCGGCTCCATGAGCGCGAACCCAAGCGGAATGATCGCCGGCAGCACAGCGTGAGCGAACACGATGTACGCGTCCCGCGCGGTGTTCCCCACCGTGCTCGAGACCTCTCCGCGGAGCCCGAGCCACACGAACCCTTCGACAAACTGATGAGCGCCCAGCAGGACCGGCAGCGAACCGATGATCAGCTCCCGCGGGACGCGTACACGCCGCAGCGTCTGCACCCCGACCGCGACCACGACCGCGCCAGCCGCGAAATCCGCCTGCGGTGAGAAGCACATCGCCTTCAGGCTAGTGCTGCGGGACGATCGTCCTCGGCTTCCTGATCACCCACAGACCGGCGGCAAGAGAAGATCACGCGCGGTGGCGCTCGCAGCAGGCGTCGCGGCTACTGCCGGCTCGGGCCCGAGGCGCAGGATCGTCTGCATGGCCTCCCACGCGCCACCGCTGCGGCGCCGTCACAGGCGCCGGGACAGCGACAGCGCGACGCGTCCGGTGGCCGCGATCGCCACACCGACCACCGCGACAGCGGCCGTGATGCGCAGGGCGCCCGCAGTGAGCGGCTCGACGCCCAGCGCCGCTCCGGCCTGAGTGACCGACAGGATGAACGCGGCCACGAGCGCGACGACCGCCCAGGCCGGGAACGCGACGTTGCGCCGCAACGGCAGACCCGGTCGGGCGCGCAGGCTCCACGCGACCGCCACATTCGCGATGAGCCACCCGGCCACGGCGGCCGCGATCGCCGTGCCGGCGCCCCACCGGGCGTGGACGATGAGAAACGCGGGGAGAACCGCAGCGATGAGCGCCGCGGCCGTGAGCGCGATCGCGGACAGCTGCGTGCCGTTGAGGAACCGGCTGGCGGGATCGCGCGGGGAGCGATCCATCGTCCCCGGTGCCGTGGGCTCGGAGACGAAGGCCACCGACGCGCCGACATCCATGAACAGCTCGAGCACGACGATGTGCACCGGGTGGAACGGGGCGGGAAGCCCGAGCGCCAGTGGGACGGCGATGACGACGACCAGCGCGATCTTCGCGCCCAGGTAGAACGAGACCGCGCGCCGTAGCTGGGAGGCGAGTCCGCGACCGCCCTCGACCGCGCCGACGATTGTCGGGTACGCATCGTCGACGAGCACCAGGTCGGACGCCTCGCGGGCGAGATCGGTTCCGCGCGCGCCCATGGCGATCCCGACGTTCGCCGCGGCGAGGGCCGGCGCGTCGTTGACGCCGTCGCCGGTGACGGCGACGGCCTCGCCGCGATCCTGGAGGATCCGGACGAGGCGCAGCTTGTCCTCGGGCGTGGCGCGCGCGATCACAGCCTCGCCGCGCAGCCGCCCGGCGAGCTCGTCGTCGTCGAGGGCGTCCAGCGGGGCGCCGCCGTGCAGGACCTCGGGGGCGTGGACGCCGGCCTCGCGCGCGGCCGCGGCGACCGTCTCGGGGTGGTCGCCGCTGACGACGATCGTCCGGACGCCGGCGTGGGCGAGCTCGGCCACGGCATCGCCGACACCGGCGCGCAGCGGATCGCGGAAGGCGGCCAGTCCGACGAAGTCGAGTCCGGCCTCGGCGTCGGCGGAATCTCGGGGAGCGGAGGCGACACGGCGCTCGGCGACCGCGATGACCCGCAGCCCGTCGTCCGCGAGCCGCGCCACCCGCGCGAGCACCGACGTCCGCTCCGTCTCGGACATCGCGCACGCGTCGAGGACGGCCTCCGGCGCTCCCTTCACAGCCACCCACACGCCGCCGGCGTCGCGCCACACCGCGCTCTCGCGCCGGCGCACCGGATCGAACGGGTAGCGGACGAGCCGCTCGCTCGCCGGGGGCTCACCGCGGGCCTCGGCCAGCGCGCGATCGACCGGATCCTGCGCAGCGGCCGCGCCGTGGGCGGCCGCCGCCGCGGCGAGCACGCGTTCGCGGTCGCCGTCGATGCGTTCGATTCCAAGGCGGTTCTCGGTCAGCGTCCCGGTCTTGTCGGCGAGCAACACGGTCATCGCGCCGACGGCCTCGGCCGCGCGCAGCCGCCGGAGCAGGACGCCGTGCTGTGCCATGCGCAGACCGCCGAGGGCGACCAGGACCGTCACGAGGATCGGTAGCTCCTCGGGGATCGTGGCGAACGCGAGCGTCAGCCCGTCGAGCAACATCTCGTGCGCGGGCTGGCCCCGAAGCACCCCGACGAGCGGCACGAGCACGCACGCCGTGACCGCAACGATCAGCGCTGCGCGCGCCAGCTCGGCCATCGCTCCCTGGAGGGGGGTCGGCGGCTCCTTGGCCTGTGCGACGAGCCGGCCGAGGCGCCCGATCTCGGTCTCGTCCCCCAACGCGACGACGACGCCTTCGCCGGCGCCCGACACCGCGGCGGTGCCCGCGTGCAGCATCGAGGACCGCTCGGCGAGCGGCGCATCGCCGTCCACCGGCTCGGGTCCCTTCGCGGCCGCCACGGGCTCGCCCGTCAGCCTGGACTCGTCGGTGGCCAGCCCGTCGGCTGCCACCACGCGGGCATCGGCCCCGACGACGCTGCCGGCCTCGACGAGCAGCACGTCACCGACGACGAGCGCGCCGACCGGGACCGCCACCGCGACGCCGGCGCGCCGGACGAGTGCGCTGGGGGCGCTGAGGTCGCGGAGCGCCTGCAACGCGCGCTTGGCGCGGACCTCGGAGATCGCCTCGACCGCGCTGACGAGCACGATGACCGAGAAGATCGCGATCGCGTCGCGAAGCTCGCCGAAGATCGCCGAGAGCACGCCGACCGCGACCAGCAGCAGCTGAAGCGGCTCCACCACCGACTCGACGACCTCGCCCAAGACGGCCGAGGTCCTGCCGCGCTCGGTCCGGACCGCCGCCGTGCCGCGGTCCGCGACCTCCTCGGGCCTCAGCCCGCCCGGGCGGCTGCCGGTGCGCTCCCACACGACCGCCAGCGGTTCGGCGTGGGCCGAGACCGCCGGCGCCCGGTCCCGGCGTGACGGCACGAGCGTTGCGCTCGCCATGAAACAGATGATACGTAGCAATCGGGACCGCGGGAGGCGTCTGGGATCATCGTTGCCCTGTGGCTCGCGATTGGTTGCTGATCACCGTCTCCACCCCGCCCGGCGGAACCTCGACACTCCGCGTCTACGCGTGGCGCAATCTGCGCAGCCTGGGGGCTCACTACCTGCAGCAGTCGGTGTGCCTGCTCCCGGCGACGCCGAGGACCACGCGCGCCGCGGCGCGGGTCGTGGCCCGACTACGCGCGGAGGGCGGCCACGGCGAGATGCTTCGCATCGGCCTGACGGACTCCAAGCAGGAGGCCGCGGTTATCGACGCGATCGCACGCGAGCGGACCGACGAGTACCGCGAGCTCGTCGAGAGCACCCGGCAGTTCCACGACGAGCTCCAGTTCGAGCGTCGCCGGGGCCGGGCGACGTACACCGAGCTCGAGGAGTCCGACGTCGACCTCGCCCGCTATCAGAAGTGGCTCGCCGCGATCCGCGCGCGCGACTACTTCGACGCGCCCGGCGCTCAGGAGGCCGCCGCGGCCGTCGCCTCCTGCGAGGAGGCACTCGCCCGGTTCGAGAGTGAGGCGCTGTCCGCGGAGCTCGACGAGCCCACGCCCCATAGCCGGCCGGGACTGCGCGCCCTCGACGGAGGCAACGACTGAGACACCGTGCCGGTGCGCGCGACTCGTCGACGCCCGAACGAGCAGCGTCGCGCCGGCCGGCGAGCGATGTCGGCCATACGCTCTCAAATGGGGGGTGTCTCTTGCGCGAGGTTTCCGGTCAGGCGACCGCGGGTCCGGGCGGAAGGGGTGGCGTGATCGGTGCTGGCCGGGGCGACCGTCGGCGTGGTGCTGGGCATGGCCAGGGCGATGAGAGCGGAGGCGAGGCTGACCCCGGCGCAGATCAGCAGGGCGGTGCGGTAGCCGTGAACGGTGGCCGCGGCGGGGGTGGTGTGATGGCTGTGCCGGGTGGCGGTGGCGGCAAGCGTGACGAGCACGGCGAGGCCGATGGCGCCGCCGAGCTGGCGGCCCACGTTGAGCAGGCCCGAGGCCAGGCCGGCGAGGCGGGCTTCGACGCCGCTGGTTCCGGCCACGGTGATCGGGAACATCATGGTGCTGAAGCCGGCCGCCGCGACCAGGGTGGGGCCGAGGATGTGGACCGCGTAGGCGGAGTGGACCGGCAGGCGTGACAGCCAGGCGAGGCCGACGGCGCCGGTGACCGCGCCGGCGACGAGCAGTGCGGTGGGACCGACCAGCGGCGTCAATCGCTTGGACGCGAGCGCCCCGATCACGATGAAGACGCCCATCGGGAGCAGCGCCAGGCCGGTCCTCACGGGGCTGTAGCCGAGGATCTGTTGGAGGTAGAGGGACACGAAGAACAGGCTGGACGTGAAGCACACGCCGAGGCAGGCCATGAGGGCGTTGGCGGCGGTCAGCCTGCGGTGCGCGAAGACGCTGGGCGGGACGAGTGGGGAGGGGCTGCGACGCTCGATCATCCCGAATGCGGCGAGGAGGGCGACCGCGGCGGCCAGAGAGGCGACGACCGAGGCGGATTCCCATCCTGCAGTGGTGGCGTGAGAGACGCCGTAAACGACGAGCCCGACGCCGACGGTGACCGTGAGCGCGCCGGGGATATCGAGATGACCCCGCCGGCCTGCGCTCGGCGCGGGGAGCAGCGCGACCGTCGTCGCGACGAGCAGGGCGATGCCGATCGGGACGTTGACGAACATCACGTAGCGCCACGACAGCCCGGAGGTCAGCACCCCGCCCAACACCATCCCGACGGGTCCTGCCGCGGCGCCGACGGCAGCCCAGATGGCCAGTGCCCGGTGGCGCAGGTCGCCCTCTGGGTGGCTCGAGGTGATCAGGCTCAGGCTGGCTGGAGCCAGCGCTGCGGCGCCGATGCCTTGCGCCACCCGGGCTCCGAGCAGCAGCCCGGGGCCTTCGGCCAGGCCGCCGGCCAGGCTCGCGGCGGTGAACAGCATGAGGCCGGCCTGGAGCACCGACCGGCGGCCGAACAGATCACCGGTTCGGGCGGCGAGGAGCAGAAACCCCCCGAACGTGATCAGGTAGCCGTCCACCACCCACTGCTGATCGGTGCTCGACAGCCCGAGCCCGGTCTTCATCGCCGGCAGCGCGACGTTCACGATCGACGTGTCGAGGACCACCATGAACTGGGCCGCGCAGGCAATGGCGACGACGGCCCCCAAGGCGAGATGCGGCCGGGCGATCGGCTCGACAGAGGGTGAGGGGGCAAGGGCGACGGCTGGTTTGTGGCGGGGCATGGCCGGACCTCCTTCGAGTGAACAATGATCACTGTGAACTTAGTTCACTGTGACCGATGTTCACGGTACTGCTAGGATCGGCCGCTGTCAACCGAAAGATCGACGGATGCTGCTGCGAAAGGCCAACGTGGTCGAAGGAGCGTTGGAGCTGCTTGACGCCGAAGGGCTCGACGGCCTCACGAT
>Ga0335078_10007928_pt1 | contig 15774 bp, 13 predicted proteins | sample Lox_Sample_32_FD_206711 | JGI IMG/M metagenome (GOLD analysis project Ga0335078, IMG submission 206711) | Soil microbial communities from Loxahatchee National Wildlife Refuge, Florida, United States - Lox_Sample_3.2 | ecosystem: Environmental > Terrestrial > Soil > Wetlands | place: USA... | reverse complement strand
CGCTTCAGTTGGCGTTCGGAATCCAAAACTTCCACGCTTGGAAACAGATCGCTCAGGATCGTGGTGGGTCAGTCAATCGAATGGGAATTATGAGGTTGACGACGCCCTCGTCAGAGCGGTCACATGCGAAGTTGAAGCCACCAACTTACAAGATTACCCGCGCCCCAGACCAAGAAAGATGATTCGGCGCCAGATGGAGACGCCTGGGAATCCAGAATAGAAATCTGGATAGAAACGCCTTGACAAATACCTATGTCTTACGCATTATCCCTCCCTTATTATCCGCGCGTTTAAAAGATCGAAAGGGACCGGCGTCGAATTGTACTGTCGTCTTCTGACTTTGAGCCAGTGGGCCGGCTTTTCTCCCAGTTGTTCCCGGTCCTTGGCCAAGACGAAGAAGAAAATCAGAATCATCGTGCCTGAGCATTGTGGATTCTTAACCGCGCAAAATGCTCGGCGGGCGCGCGGTGGTCGACGCTGGCTTTGAAAGATGTTGCATCTAGGTAAGGAAGGCAATACGACAGATTGGGCGCACACTCCGTTCCGGCCAAACATGCGGCTGTTGCGCACAGTAGTTTAAGAGGGTAGATATGTTCGCATTCAATAGAAAGCTGCTTTGTAGCGTTTTTAATGCCCAGGAAGCTCGAGAAGCCATCCTGGGAGGGGCACGGATTATTGACAGCGAGGACCCAAAGAGCGCCTTAGGCAACATCAAGCCCCGCCAAATTATGGCCGTTAGTGATGCTGTTCTCGATTTCAAACGCAATCTCGAGGTGCAACTCAGTACAAACATCGGCGAGGACCAATTGCTGTTTAGGCGGTCGGAAACAGGGGAAGCAATTGAGAAATCCCCTTACGAAATCGCTGGCAAAGCAGCCCAAGCTGCCATAGGGGTTGCATGTTCGATGGGCACTCGCGTCCATCCATCCAATCTCGTCAAGGTAGGTGTCGATGGGATGGAAGTGGAAAAGGTCAAAGAAGTTCTGGCTGAGGTCGTCCTGACTCTCCAGCGGACGGAACAGTTCAGCCACTGTCAGGTCATGGGAGTTCTCTTTGCTCAAAATCTGAAGTTTTGGAGTGAACGCAAGACGTCAGACGCGGTCCGGATGGTTCTTGTCGAACTTCGGGAGTTTTACCCAAGTAGCCCCGATGATCCCTTTGCCTTTGACCTGGAGAAGTATGCCATAGGCACGTTGCGTGACCCGAACGGAGAAATAATGTTTGCCGACCAAAGCCAGGTCTCGCTGGGCGCCTTCATCCAACGCGGCGTGCTGCCAGTCGGCAGTAACACCAGCTTTATTCGCGTAAACGAATTATTTCCACATAAGCGGTTCTTCCCGCGGCTGGCCGAGGGAGATGCTACAAACCGTCCTGTCATCAAGGCTATGGTCGATGCCACGGCGGATGCCGGCGCGAATGCGATTATGCTCGACACGTCTATCCTTTCGAAAGTCTCGAATATCTGTCTCGTGGACACTTCCGGCGGTGCGATGATCGACATCAATCGCTTTCGTGGCCACGGCGGCTTGGTTGAGGTCGGCATCCTGAAGCTTGATGATCTCCAGTTCTTCGTCGACTACTGCCATTTTCGTGGGATCGAGGCTAATGTGGCCGGATCGGTCGAAAGTTACCAGGCTCAGCAGTTATGGGTATTGCTGCCGGAACTCGATCAGATTTCGACACGAAGCTCTGCTTCAGCGGTCCAGGTCGACCCCTCGCGACCCTCCTCACTAGGAATGGATACACGGCAGCATCGCGTCATTAAACGCACACTGGTTCGAGGACTGGCCCCTCCAGAACACGGCGGAGTGCTGAACCTCCCAGCAGAACTTCTACAGAATCCGCAAGCGGTTGCGGAGTTTGCCCAATTGCGCGAAATGATCGCACAAAAGAGAGCGGAACTCAGTTTGCCCGAATTACGCACATACTTCGTAGACTCTGAGGGTCGCATCGTTCAGACTCATTAATCCGGCGAGATCAGCTTATGCCTTCTACTGTCATTCCTCTCGGCCAAGAGCATCGCCCAGCTTGCTCCTTGCCATTGCGCGATGCTGACTTGTCCTTGGGCAACGCAAACTGGACCAAGGGACTCCAGGCGATGAGCGATTGGATCTGGAGTGGCAATCTCAACCCGGTAGCCTTTCCTAACAACTTGGCGCGCTACTTTCTTCAAATCCCCGGAGTCTTTGAGCAGCAATTAAATTTTTCGACTACTTTGATCTTCGATGAGCCATCCTTTCGAAATGGAATCCAAATGTCTGGGTTTGTCGACCGCGTTACTCGCGAACTCGTCATCTCGTTGATTGCCCAGCGGCGGCATTGCTGGTACTCCCTGACTCACCACGCTGTGCTTGGCTATTTCACAGCGAAGAAGCACGGACTTTCGGATGACGAGTACACCTCAAAATGGTCGCACCTCGTTGAATATGATCGCAACACTGAGTTGTACTCGGAGGTCGAGTTGCAGGCGCTGCGGTTCGCCGATGCATTCGCAACAAACCCCAAGCGTTATGACGATGTCCAGTTCAAAGAGCTGTGCACTGCCTTGTGGAACGATAATAGAGCTCGCTACCCCGGCGAAGGGCTTTGGATGGACAGGTTAATCGAAGCGCGACGGGCCCGTGCGTTGGCCATATCTCAGGGTCTAGATCCCGCCGGGATAGACGCAGCGACTGCCAGGGCCGCACAGACATGCTCGACGGTTTTGTCAAATCCAATGAACGACCGAAAAGTGAATGCGCAAGTCGTCGAGCTCGCATTCCTCTGTCTCCAGTTCGTCGCGCTCACCGACGTCTTCACTGGCCTCAATATTCCGGATGAGCCATTCCTGGCCGGCGTTATGCAAAGCCTTCTGACTGATGCGGTAATTTCTCGAATCAACGCGCTGAACGCTCTCGGTCCTGATGGACTGCCGCCCTTGGTCCCGCCCCCGGTAAATCTCCCCTTGGATGCGATCCTTGCAGGCGATGTCGAGGTCGGCCCGGCACCCCTGAAGGGCAAGCGTATTCCATTGATCCCTTACGAGCTCACCATGGCGCAGGACAAGGACAAAGGGCTGACGGTTGGTGGAGTACAAGTGGGTGTTTATGGCTGGAGCTTCGGCTTTCACTTCCCAGGCAGCCTAGTCTATGCGTTGATGCTGCACCCGGAATTGGCCCGTTATGAAGCTCCTTATTCGCTGCCCGTACTGTTCAACGAGGACGAGTGGAGGAATGGAACGCAGACAGCAGGATACGTCTCCCGGCTTTTGAAGGAACTCGTCTACCAAAAGATATACAAAACTACGCGGAGCCGTTATGGCTTGGAACACCACACGATGTTCCTGTTTAACGCGTACTTCGACCTGTACGGTGTCGGTCGCGAGCCCCGCCCGAATTTCGACACAGCGCAGTTACAGAATGCGAGAGAATCCGCTCTGAAGAGGGCGGACGACGCGGTCACATACATGCTCGATCATGAGACGGCCCCACAAGGAGTCTATACCGACCTCGAAAAGGCGACTTTGAGTTGGACCTTTGCTTTGCTTACCCAGCCCCATACGGCTTACAAGCTGGAAGGCCGTGTTCGTGCGGAACTGGATCGCGAAAACCGACGTGAGGCTGCCGCGGGCCTTCGGCAGCTTGACACTTCTCCGGGCTTAGGCGAGGAGGCCTCGTATTCCCGGCTTCTCGACCATCAGATTGCGGAACTGGCCATGCTCATAGGACATATGGACGGTTTGGGGCGTGCCCTAACCATGCTCCAGTTGCATTCGGAGGATGCGGTCCAGGTCGTAGAAGGCCAGATGAATCCGCAGACTGGGGGCATCAAGCCCTCGCTCAACTCACAGGGAGAGGTGCTTCTCACAAACTATTTCAACAACCGCGGTGGACTCCTCGACATTCTTAGCGCCATCGGTGTTAGTAAGCGCGCTCTTACCGTAAACGAATTGGTCTTGAATCCGAGGCTCAATGAGACAGTCAAACAGCAACTGGCCGCGGGGAAGAGGCCTATTCAGATTCCAGGGTCTCAGGCCAAAGACACAGGAGAATTTTGAGCCATGGGTGCCATGTACCTCATAGGATGGATCTCCATCCGTGTCACATTGGCCTATGTCTATCTTTATGCGCTCTACCTAAACACGCACGATGAAGCGGCACGGATGTGGCTCATTACACATACTGCTTACCTGTTCCCTGGCCTCCCCGAACCGCGACGGACTCTTCTCGCGAAGATCTTCGCAATCATCGGCATGCTGATGATGCTTTTTGGCGGCCTGAGTATTCTCTTTGGTGCCGAACCACGCGCAGGAGCCTTCCTTCTGCTGGTATTTACTGCTGGTGGCATCTATCAACACCGTCGGGAGCGCGAGGTCGCAATGGAGACGGCTGCCAAGGCCGAACCATTCGTACAACCCCAGGGCAAAGCAGACTTCTCGACCCTGCAGTGGTCCGCCTACGCAGGACAGTTAAGCTCCGGACTAAAGAATTGGGCGTTGTGCGGGGTGTGCACCGCGATTATCGGATTGCCAACAGGCCCGCTTACGATTTCTGACAAGATCGCCTCATTCTTTTCTTAGAGGTGCTGTCTATGGAAGCTCGTGTCTCGGCCACTTCGCGGCGTATCCCGGCTCTCGAACGTGATCGTCAACCCCTTATCCGACGAGGGCTTTATGATTTTTCCGACTACGGATTCTCAGTCAGCATATCGCTCGCGGGACCGTTCGAAGTCGTCCCGATGGAGGTCAGTGAAGAGGCGGCATTTCTATTCCTGTATCCCAGAAAAGACCTCGAGACGGGACGCTTTTCACTATTCAATTTCCATATTTTTCTGAAATATATCGGGAGCCTGGAGGAGTTTGCTCACAGCCGCGGCGCGAGCGTCAAAAACATCGCACTGGAAGATACAAGAGTTCTCGGCGTTCCAGCGAAGATTTATCGGCGCACCATTTCGATGGCAGCACTTTTTGAAGGGGTGCCCCAGGTCATTGACCTTATAGGCGGAAGGCCAGATCTTGTTGTGGTCGACTCCCATGTCTATTTCGAGCACCGGCACGCTCACGCGTACTCCGGCATGTTGCACGAGCCGGGCAACGATCAGGCTTACGAACAACTCAGAACTACACTTTTTGCAGGAATCCGGCTCGTCCATTGACAAGATTCCTGGCTCGTGTCCGGCCAAGTTCGAAGGGGCTGCAGTTGCATTACCTGTATTACGAAGTCTGATATCAGACACTGAGCAGATTCTTAAGCCTCAGACGCTAAGGAGTGTTTATGCCTCAGGAAATTGATCGTACAAAGGCTATCCAAATGGAAATCGGAGAGCCTGTTGCAGATTTTCCAATCAGGTTTACTTGGCACAAGTGGTACTGGCCCTGCATTTTCGACAAGCAAGTGGACCTGATTAGGAGTGACATCAAGCGCGCGCGGGCCGATGGGAAGCTGATTGTGTATCTGAGTTGTCCGATCAGCGGTCGCGGGGGCGGGGACCAAAGCACGAATGTCGAGATCGCGAAGGGAGTCGAGCGGCGTCTGCTGTCGCAGTGGGGTGAGCGATTCTGGGTTCTCAATCCCGCCCAATATCAGCTCGAATCGAAGGAAGGCACCGGGCTGATGGAAAAGCACGCAGCAGAGTGCGACTATGATCTGGCAGAGTTGCGACAAGCGGCCCCGCCCTCAGGCGGTGATTACATGCGGATGTGGACTCAGGTGTTGGTGGTGGACCAAGGCGTGTATGACTTCAAAGATCCTTCATCTAGGGAGCCGAAGCTTAAGGACTCCAGCCAGCACTTTGATGCATTTTACTTTCTAGGACCCAAGGACGTGTATGACTTCTTCTTGGGCGGCTCCCAGATCACTCTCACGGCCGCAATCGAAACGTATTTTGCCCGCAAGTTTGCAACAAATGCTGACTTCCGGGCGATTTACTCAATTCCAGATCTAGCTTGGGGCGCTGACGGACAAAGTGATCCAACCCGGACGGTCGCCCAGAACAGGGCGCTGGCTGATCTAAAGGTGCGGTGGGCGGAGATGCGCCGCCAGTTTGTCCGCTTCTATTCGTTGCGTGCTAGTGTGAATTTCAGCCTAGGTAGCCATGACGAATGGGAGATCTTTCGGCAGATCAATATTCGCCGCCGTCAAGCACTCGAAGTTCAAGATGGCGACAATCTTGGGGTACCAGAGCAAATCGCAGGGTTCTTTGATCAGTCGCAGATCGATCCAGCCGCCTCCGAAGCTATTCTCTCACGCGGCTACGCTCGTTGATAAAGCCAACCCCATTGGAGGTAAAAAGAAATGATTCGCTCTCTGTTTTCACACTCGTCTGGGCTTTCGACTGACACGCACGGCAATTTAGAAGTTACGTTGCTGCGCGACACTGAAAATGGGGGAAGTCCGAGCCAGCCCGCTGCCATTTCAAAATTGCTTACAGACTTCGTAAATGCCGCGCACTCGAGCCTACATATCGCAATTTACGACTTTCGGTTGAGTGATGGCTTGGGGAAAAGGTTCATCGACACTTTAATCTCTAAGGCCAAGGCGGGGGTGGACGTAAAAATTGCGTACGATCATACGAAACCAAACACCAAAAGTGGCAAAGCCTTTGCTCCCATCGGTGGAGACGCCGCTCCAAAGGGGACGCACAAGTTCATAAGTGGCCGTTTTGCTGGGACCAGGGTTCAAACTAAAGCTGTGCTGACAATCGACGAGGCATTCGCCGATACTCCGGTAGATGATGAGCCGATCACCGGATCACATCTTATGCATAACAAATATATAGTTCGCGACGTTGGCACGACGGCGGCTGCAGTGCTAACAGGCTCTACTAATTTTACGGACGACGCGTGGACCTACCAGGAAAACAACATCGTCAAGGTCGACTCGTCTGCCTTGGCCAACTATTACGAAACTGACTTCCACGAGCTCTGGGTTAAGGGCGACATAGCTTCTACGGGTGTGAATGACGCCGGCAGCGTCCAGCTCGAGAGTGTGGAGGTGGAAGTTGCATTTGCCCCCGGTGAAGGTCCAACGATTGACGGACATCTGGCGTCCCTCGTTTCGTCTGCAAAAAGCAGGATCAGAGTGTGTTCGATGATACTCAGCTCCCAGAAAATACTGGGGGCACTTTCCGATGCCATTCACAACAAACAGGTGAAGGAGTTCAGCGGAATCTATGACGCAACGCAGATGAACAACGTCCTGCGCATGTGGAAAAAGTCCGGCAACCCAGCCGCCACGACGTTTCGAGATGTAGCGAGCCACCTTGTCTTCAAGAAATCAGTTCCTTTTAGCCCGACCGGTAAGCATAACTTCTTGCACGACAAGATTTTGGTTTGTGATGACGTTGTTGCAACCGGGAGCTTCAACCTTTCAAGTAACGCGACAAAAAATGCGGAAAACTCTGTAATCATCTCTGACAAAGCATTGGCCAATAAATATGTAAGTTATATTGATGCGCTTGTCAAACAATACAAGAAATGATGCTGTCCTCTGCTCTGTCAGAATACTACGTCATCGCGAACCGACGCTCAGCGCTTGGGAATAACACCGAAGAAATATCTAAACCGAAGGAATCTAGGAAGCGATCAAGAGGAATCAAAAATGGCGCGTCTAACAGATCCTTATGCTGCGCGGCGCTACTGTCGAAGCCGGAGCCTCAGACAGAAAGCCTCATATTCGTCTGGCGCGAATTTCTTCTCGAGCCTATGAGCAGATTATCAGCCTTAGCCTGCTATTGCCTGGCCATTTTTTGAGCCATGAAAAGCAGGAAGCTTCTGTCTTTCTCACTGATGCGCCCGATGAGACGCTGCAACTGCGTCAGTAGACGTGCCTCCTTCTTCGAGGATCCCCACACAATGTCTTCTGAGATCCTTCTCTTCGGAAGATGTGGAAGCGCCGGCGGTTTCTCGCCTTCGTAGAACAGTTGATACAAGGGCACTTCCAAGGCCCGTGCGAATTTCACGATCGTGTCGAGGGCCGGAACAGTATGACCGTTCTCGACGCGCGAAACGTAGCAGCGAATCAACCCGTGCGTTATTCGATATCGCCTTGGGAAGGCTTCTTCGCTTCACGTATAGTCCTCAGGCGCTCTCCAATTATCATGATCACCCCTTTGCTGGCCCCTATTCACCAGGCCGCGATACAGCGACTGGAACAGGAAGAGGCTCGGATTTGATCTGAACCAATTCGGCTTCCCGGCTCGGCTGTCGAAGGTCAACATTCTTGCCCTTGGCGTAGATCGCGTGACGGCCATGGCTTTTCTGCCATTCGGCCAGAGTCGCGGTGCGATCAGTGTATTCAATCACCTGTCGCCAGCCACCGCCATAGTAGGCACAGAAACTGATCTCGCCCTGTTGCGCTGCCACCACGGTGGTCGAATTCCGGACGGTCGAACAATCGTAATTGTAAGCGTCCTGGAACCACATGCCGTTAATAGTCATCAGTCTCCAGCGTCCATTATTCGAATACGCGTCCGCAGACCAGTGGCCGCTGCTACCGGCAACCCGGTAGATGCACTCGTCAACGAGGTCCCGGAGTTGCTGGGCGTGGAGTCCTGAGGGAGCCTTTCTGTGATCGAAATTGCGGAGAACAGAGAGCCAGACGAGGCCCTTCGTTAGCGCTGGTCCTCTTCCAGAGTCCGTTATCTCTACCACGTCGCGCAAGAACTGCTCCAAGTTGAAAAATGCTGTCAGCGGGACAGCTTGCTTTTTAATCGTGTCCACGACCAACGCACTGAAAATCCCGCGATCAGGATGTATGTCATTGAAGAGGCTCCCCAGCTTCGCGTCCGGGTTTAGGACGTCGCACAGATGCGCGAAAATCCCATACGCTGAGACCGGGAACCAGTCCCGCATCGGCTGCCAGTCGATCCCACTTTGGTCTTGTAGGTCGTAACCGAGTTGCGCGAGCGGATAACGCCGGGCGTATCGGTCATCGGAAGACACGTCTTCGTCCCTGCCTGCAAACATGAGCGGCTGGAAAACCACTCCGTGCATGTTCTCCATGTTCTCGATCGCGAAGCGAACAAGGTCGCCAAGCCCGTCCTCGTTACGGCCCTTGACCACCGTTACTTGCAGCGTTGCCCGCATCCCTGCCGCGGCGATGTTTTCCAGCGCCCGGCGCCTCACTTCCATGTAGTTTCCGATTCCGCGATGTCTGTTCTTTGCTTCGGACACGCCGTCGATCTGGAGGTACACGCCATGCAATCCGGCGGCCCTCGCCTCTAGAGCAAAGTCAGGGCTTTGAGCAAAACGGATGCCGTTCGTCGCAACATGGAGTCTGTGGAAGCCCATGCTTTTCGCGTGCCGGATAGCGTCCAAAAAAATAGGTGAGAGTGTCGCCTCTCCGCCGGAGAAAAGAATGTTGATTTCCCGCTGAGGCTTAAAGGAAACCGCATTGTCAAAGATGGTCTTGATATCGGACATGTCCAATTCATGGACGTAGCCGACAGCGTTGGCGTCCATGAAGCACGGCGAACAAAACATGTTGCAGCGGTTCGTCAGATCAACGATCAGGAACGTTCCCCGGCCAGCCTGGATGCTGTTGGAACCGTGGTTGTGCACGGCTTGGTCGCCAGCGCACTTGAAGTCCGCGCCGAAGCTGAGGCGCTCCATTCTCCGGAAGAAGTCGGGGTGATTGGATAGCACGTCTTCGAATGGGCCGTGCTTCTCGCAAGCCTTCCGCATGAGGATGCGCCCGCACTCCTCTACTATCTCCGCGTCAATGGTGCCGGGATGCTCCCGGAAATAGGCGATGTCCCGCTCACCACGGAGAACAGCCTCGACGGCTTCCCGATTGCAGTCGGGGCACAAAGACTCGGTTCGCCGGGGTACCCCGGTTAGCATTGGCCTTCGATCGCACGCTTTGAGAAGCCGGCCAGGGGCCCAAGTCGGCACCGGCAATGTGCCTTCGGGGAGCACACGGTTGACTCCCCGCGTCGCAATCCAGGCTGCGTTAGATGCCGAGTAATAGAAACGAGCCATTGGCGTGGACATAGGATTAGCCTCCTGGATAAGGTTCATTTGCAAGGGCGGGACGAAAAAACCGGGACAAGGCAATGCTCCCTTTTGGGCTGCATCATTATATCCCATCTGTCTACTGCGCTGGCCGCTGTCGTAGTGGGCCACATGCATTATTGGCGGGCCGCGCGGCCAGGGGCTGGCCCTGTGTGATAAGTTTGTGGCCATGCCTGCCCCGAAGTGGTTTACGGTGTCGATTTCAGCGGTGCCGAGAATAACGCTGGGCTGCTCATCTGGATTTGCCGGTTGTCTCTTGTCAACAGCACTCCCCTCGTCGAGAACTGTTTCGCGGCTGAACGATTGCAGGGCTCGGGGCCGCACCGAGACCTATGCCTGCCCGCGTTGCATGGCCTCATTGCCCAGCAAGATTCGGGAGCCATCTGTGGATTAGACATTCCCTTCAGCCTTCCGCGCGAGGTCCTTAAGAAACCATCTTGGGATTTTGTTCTCAGGTCGTTTGCGGACACATTGTGTGATTGCAAGTCCTTCAGGTTGGTGCGCCATGAGAGAGCAAATGGGCGAGAATTGAAGCGCACAACTCAGGGTGTCGCTTCCCTGCGCATGGACTCTACTTCGGCTAGTTCGACAGTACAAACGGCATGCAGAAGGACTTTGTCAATTGACGTGTGGATTCAATTGCGATAGAAGTTCCCTAGCAGAATCAAACCGCAACGTGAATACTCGAGTTTGACAAAGTGCTCGTCATCGTTAGCGATCTACACATGACGGATCGGGACACGGGCGCTCCCGTGACGGATACCGAACTTGAGGCATTCGTGCGCGAGGTGGGAACTCTCGAGCCCCAAAATGAAAAACTCAAGGTCTTGCTCCTAGGTGACATCATCGACTTCCTCAGGTCGGAGCAGTGGGAAGAACTCTGGAAGAAGGAGAACGGGGCCACGCCGTGGTCGGGCCTGGGGCGCGATTTCGAGGGGTTTGCGGACAGCCTCCAAGAGCAGCGGCTCCAAACGATTGCCGAGGGGGTCGAAAAACGATACTCGGCATTCGCCAAGGCCCTCAAAACGCTGAAGAAGAACCGGGACACTGAAATCCATTATGTGGCGGGCAACCATGATTTTATGCTCCAGCTTTCCCCTTTGGTTCGCGCCCGCATTGTGAACTTGCTGTCACTCGATGAAGACCCGAACAAACCATTCCCTTTGGAATACGAAGATCGAGCGCTGAGCGTTTACGCAGAGCACGGGAACCGATACGACAAAACCAACTGGCACCAAGCGCGTGCCGGGCTTTGGGCGATTGGGGACGCAATCGTACTGCGAGTGGTGAACCAATTTGGCGCGCTTGCGCGTGCTGAGCTTCACCTGACGGACCGCACGCCGCTCGGCCGCGCTGTGCAAGAAATCGACAACGTGGAGCCGGACATCCACATTCCGCTCTACATCGCCTGGCTGGGCCAAACAAAACTTGTCAGTGGGGCGGAGCGAAGAAAACTCGTGAATTGCTGGCGCGAAACGGTCAGCAGCTTTCTGAGCCTTGAGGAGTTCCGGGAGGATCGGTACGGCGATCTGTCCACGGCAATTCGCTGGTTACGGCGACTTTACCAGATTGCTGATCTGGATGGCATGCTCGGCCACCTGAAAAAGGTTCCCGCGGAAATTGGGGTAAATTATGCTCTGAGAGCCTATCTCGTCAAGACGGAAGCACAAATACGGGTCTTCGGGCACACACACAAGCCAGGTGTTCACGCACTGCCCGAAGTAGGCGGACAAAGGCGCCATTACCTGAACACGGGAGCTTGGCGGCGGGTAATCACCCGCCTGAATGTAGAAGGGGAGCGACTCGATTTCGCAGGGCACCGCGTCGCAACCTATCTAGTAATCTGGAAGCCAGGAGAGTTTTCACTCTTGTCCCGATGCCAGATCCCTTAGACGTTGCAGAACAGCGGCTGGTGGCCGCGCTAACGGCGTCGCCGGCAGCGGCTGCCGCCGAGGCGCTGGCTGGACTAATGGGGCGGTACAAGAGGCTCGCATACTCAGTTGCGATCGAGGCGAGCCGGGACCACTCCTTGGCCGACGACGTGTTTCAGGAGACTTTCTTGCGAATGACGCTGTGGCTGCGAGCACGGCCGGGAATTGAGGTGCGATCCTTCCCACGCCTGCTGTGTGCGTTTGTTCGAAGAACTGCGCTTGAGCTCTCGCGCCGGGGCCGCCGTGTGGAGGTTCCCGAGTTCCCAGAGGTCACGAGGCCCCTGCCTTTGGTGGACGCTATCTACGCCCGGGAGATACTGGATTCGCTTCCCGAACCCGCGCGGAGTGTACTGGAGAGAACCATAATGCGGGGGATGTCGAGCCGCGAGGCCGCTGGGGAGATGAAACTAAGTTCGGAAAACGTCCGCTTGATCAAGCACCGCGCATTGCGCGCAATCCGGGAGCAGCAGGCACGCGACTTGGCGAGTGTGGCTGAAGAATGAAACGTGTTGTAACAAATGGGCGCCTGGAATGCACATATTAGAGAAGCTAAGGAGGAGATTGTTCGGAGAGCTGGTGCCGCCCGAACCAGATGCCTTCTTGGATGTCGTATTGGAGGAGATTGCCGAGACCACCTCGCTGGCGCAACGCAGGGCCCTGTGGGCTGAGGTCGCGAGGAGATTCAATCACGATGTGGAGCGCGCGTGCCAGATTGCGCGAGCAGCGCACCCGAAGCAAAAGGCTGGCGAGATCTTGGACGAGGCGTTGCGTTCGATTGGCTCCGAGCCGCCCCAATATTTCAGCCGGGAATTGGTGCGAATCATGAAGAAGCACCTCGGCGAGGAGCCAGTCGGGAAGGTGACTCGATCTGTGTATCTCCGACAGTTTCTGACGGAACTGCCGACCGAGTTGGTGCCGTACGCGGCGGGCCTGCTGGACCAGCAGGGCCACATCGAATGGCTGGCCGACCGTCGCAGTGAGAAGGAAGAAGAAGTACGAAAGCGTTGCACCGAGGCGCTTGAGCGCCTGCCGGGTGCCGTGGAACAAGAGTACAACGATGAGGAATTGGCGGAGCGGACAGACGGCGTGTGGACCATCCACCAGTTAAGGGAGACAGATTGGACATGACGAAACGGAAACAGCTGCAACGGGAGTCACTACGGGCGATGCACCTCCCAAGGGCTCTCGCCGAAGAGTTTCTTGAGGTAGACGCCCTGTGCCTGGACCGGCCGGCTCCGACGGAGGAACTGGTTCAGGCCACAATGGCGCGGTGCGAAGAGGCGCTGAAGGACTTTCATCCAGCAAAGCCTACCGCGACGATGGATGTTCCAGACCCGCTCTTCTCCGGTGTCCCGCAGGAATCCGTCGCGACCTGGGCACACTTCATGGGGGCGCTGACCGAATGTGTGGCTGACCGGGTTGTTTTGTTCGCGCGGACAAACCCGCGGGAGGCGCCCCTGATTGTCGTGGACAATGATGGCCTAATTGACCCGGAACTCTGGGCTTCCGATCCTTCGCTAGTGATGCTCCAACACTTGTACACGGGAGCCGACGACGCCGTGAAAACTGTCTCCGGGAGTCCGATCAACCGCCTGATTATTCTGAAGGAGGATCTGGACACATATGACGAGAGGGATCTAATGGTCATGCGTAGGGCGATTGAGCAGCCGATCACCAAAGACACGTATCTTGTAGCCGCTAAAGATGCGGGACCGTTCCGTGCGCGCGGATATGCCGTGATTGCAAAAGAAGTTCTGTTCGAGATTGAGAAAGGAGACAAACCCGACTCCTACGTCGTGAGGGCACCCTGTGGGGTGCATGACCCGGCCAAGGCGACTGAGGTTTACCGCAAGTTTTCCGCTGTCAAAGAGAAGGCCTTTCTCGTCTATGAGGAAGGCAAAATGAACCCCAGGCTTCAAGCTGCCCTGCGAAGGAAGGACAACTCACAACTGCTCGAAGTGTTGCGTTCAGTGGGTCAGCATGGGGGTAAAGCGAAATGATGGCGTACCGTCGACCCCGTGACTGACGAATCCCGCATTCCACCTGCTGAGTTCCGGTTGTACAGTGCGAAGCTGATTTGTAGTTTTTCGGAGAGCTCGAAGAAGTGCCTCCGGCAAAGCTGCCACGCTTTTCCGCGTTGAGCGCCGAGCAGGCGAGATTACTCGTCGAGGGAATGTTGCTCCGTTTGTTGACGCTCTACTTCCCTAGGCTGTGCGGTGCTTGCCGAAGATGGCTCTTCGCTTGCCGAACGGAGGTCGTTCTTAGCATCGCTGCTGTTCTCCAGGTCGAGCGCGGACTCCTTTGACACCTCTTTGCTCAGTTCACGACCCAGAGCCTCGGCATCGTTGGTGTAAATCTGCGCGTCATACTGCGCGCGGGAGACGGACACATATCCCAGCCGGGTGTTGATGAGATCCTGGTGGGCCTGTTCCGTGTCCACGTGGACTAAGACGCGGTCGGCAGTGAGTCCCTGGCTGCTGTGGCTGGTGACGGAATAGCCGTAGTCCAGATGTGGGTGCTCATGGATGTTGAACTGCACTTCCCGGTCCGAATCCAGACGGATTTGCAGATTCCCTTCTGAATCGACACTCTCCAGAGTTCCAAGCTGCCTGTTGGCGATCCGTTCCTCTCCGTATGGCGCGGTGAATTGAATGCGATCTCCCTGCGAGAAATTCCGCTCCTCTTCCCTATAGACGGTCACTCCTTGTAGTCGTCGCGGGTCGTAGGCGAGTTGCTCGGCGCCAACCCGCTCGACTGTGAGCAGATTCCGTTCTCGATCGATGCCGGCGACACGGGCATACTCCCCAGCCTCTACGCCGAGCACCTGGCTTCCTCGGCTGTAACGCAGAGTGTCGCCGACCTGGTACTGGGCGGCCCATTGGCGATCGGCCCCGGTCAGCTCATGGCGAGGAACAAGCACTCTCGTGGAATGTTCGCGCTCTCCAACCAGGCCCTTGGCTTGTAGTTCGGTGTGAATCGTGTCGTTGAGGTCTCGCCGGGACTTGTTGTCGGGCGAGACCACCAAGGTCCTCTCTGGCTGCTCCGCGTATGCTTTGGCTACTGCCGCCAGTCGTTCCTGCCGGTCCGCGATCTCATGCACGCGGCCCTGCTGATGGAGACTTTCGACGGCCTCTCGGACCTGGCCCCTCGCGAGCTGTTCGACGGCGTGCTTCAGCGCCGGGTCCTTCTGACGGATGATTTCGTCCAGGTGAGCGGTGCGCATGCCCGCCTCTTGAAGTTGTTCGAACGGTTTGCCGGCTTCCACACCCTGGTGCTGGCGAATGTCGCCGACAAGGATCACGCGGTCGTGCTCATGGAGCCGGTGCAAGAAATCGTGCATTTGTCTCGTGCTGGCCAGGCTCGATTCATCGACGATGTAGAGGTGTTTGCCGCCCTCCTCAGTGCGAGGGCGAGCAAGGTGGTATTGGAGAGTGTGCGAGTGGATGCCTGCTTCTTCGAGCTTTTGAGCGGCCCGAGATGTGGGAGCAAAACCCTCAACCTGAAAGCTCTCGCGTTCCGCCGATTCTCGTATTGCGGCCAAGGCAGTCGTTTTGCCTGTTCCAGCGCTTCCCTGTAGGCCCACAACTTGATCCCGACTCTTCAGAATGTCTTCAACAGCTTCCATTTGCCTGCTTGACAGGCGCGTGAACGATTCCGACCCAACGTGCGCCTCTGATGCAATGGGCTCGTGCTGGTTTTGGCCAGCTCGCACTTGGGCAATGTTCTCGCGCTCCATCTGGAGCATTTCGCGCGTGGTGAGGGTGCGCTGTGCTGCTCCAATCCGACCCCTGGATACGTCAACGAATTCGCCCGAGTGGAGGCGGCTCTCAAACTCCGCCTGAATTGCGTGGA
>Ga0335078_10007927_pt1 | contig 15774 bp, 16 predicted proteins | sample Lox_Sample_32_FD_206711 | JGI IMG/M metagenome (GOLD analysis project Ga0335078, IMG submission 206711) | Soil microbial communities from Loxahatchee National Wildlife Refuge, Florida, United States - Lox_Sample_3.2 | ecosystem: Environmental > Terrestrial > Soil > Wetlands | place: USA... | reverse complement strand
ACACCAAGTTTTGAGTCCGAATCCGGCACCTCAATCCAGCGTCCGGCGGAAACGCGTCACCGCAACTGTCATGGCGAATGCCATCAATCCCGCGAGCGCCAGTGTGTCGTATCGCAGGTCGGCGAGCGTCGAGCCCTTGAGCATGATGGCGCGCACGATGCGGATGTAGTGCGTCAGCGGCAGCCATTCGCCGATCGCCTGCGCCCAACCCGGCATGCCGAGGAACGGAAACACAAAGCCCGAGAGCAGCATGTTGGGCAGAAAGAACATCATCGACATCTGGATCGCCTGCAGCTGGTTCTGCGCCAGCGTCGAGAAGGTGTAGCCGAACGACAGGTTGGTGGCGATGAACAGCGTGGTGAGCGCGGCAAGGACCGTGAGATTGCCGACGATCGGCACCCCGAACATCAGTACGCCGGCGACCAGAATGAGCGCCGCCTGCACGAACCCGACCAGCACATAGGGCGCGATCTTGCCGATCATGATCTCGAACGGCGTGATCGGCATCGCCAGCAGGCTTTCCATGGTGCCGCGCTCGATCTCGCGCGTGACCGAAAGCGCGGTGAAGATCAGCATCGTCAGGGTCAGGATGGTGCCCAGCAGTCCGGGCACGATGTTGAGCGGCGTCGAGGCCGCGGGGTTGTAGCGCTGGTGGGCGCGAATCTCGAACGGCGGCTTTCCGGCATCGGGAATCCAGCGGTCGTTGACCAGTGCGGTTTCGACGATTGCCGAGAGCGCGGCAATCGCGGGACCGGTTGCAACCGGATCGGTGGCGTCGGCGGCGACCAGAAGCGCCGGATCGTCGCCGCGCCGCAGCGCGCGCTCGAAGCCGGCGGGAATTTCGATCGCGAACAGCACGGTGCCGGACGCGAGCGCCTGGTCCAGTTCGGCTTCATCGCGGAGCTGGCGCGTGACCTTGAAGAATTTGGTGTTCTGCAACGCCGCGAGGATGGAGCGGCCGACGTCGCTTGATTCCTGCAGCAGCACGGCGGTGGGCAAATAGCGCGGCGTGGTGTTGATGGCGTAGCCGAACAACATCAGCTGCAACAGCGGAATCGAGATCATGGTGGCAAAGGTCACCCGATCGCGCCGCAGCTGCAGAAATTCCTTGAGCAGCATGGCGCCGGCGCGGCGAAAGAAGCCGCCGCGGCGGACTTCCGTCGGCGCGCTCATTGGAACGTACTCACTGGAAATTGTCCCGGGCGCGGCCCATCAGGTCGATGAACACGTCCTCCAGCGAGGGCGACGCCCGCTCCCAGTACAGGCCGGGCCGCTCGCGATAAGGCGCGATCGCCGCTTCCAGCGCGGCGCCATCACGCGAGGACACGTGCAGGCTGGTGCCGAACGGCGCCACCATGTCTATGCCGGGAATCGCCGCCAGCTCGCCTGCCAGCCGCGAAAGGTTTTCGCCGTGCGGCGCGTTGACCGTGTAGGTGACGAGTTGCGAATTGACGATCACATCCTGCACGCTGCCTCGCGTGAGCACTTCGCCGAACGCGATGTAAGCGATCTCGTGACAGCGTTCGGCTTCGTCCATGTAGTGGGTGGAGACCAGCACCGTGAGGCCATCGGCGGCGAGATGGTGGATCTCGTTCCAGAAGTCGCGCCGCGCTTTGGGGTCGACGCCGGCGGTCGGTTCATCGAGCAGCAAGAGACTAGGGTTCGGCAGCGTGCAGGCGCCGAGTGCGAGGCGCTGTTTCCAGCCACCGGAAAGCTTTCCGGCGATCTGCTCCTCGCGGCCGTGCAGGCCGAGCCGCTCCACCATCGCCTTGGCCGCCGCCGCCGGGCGCGGCATTCCATAGATGCGCGCCACGAATTCGAGATTCTCCCGCACCGAAAGGTCTTCGTAGAGGCTGAAGCGCTGCGTCATGTAGCCGACGCGGTTTTTGATCTTCACCGCCTCGGTGCGGATGTCGTAGCCGAGGCAGGTGCCGCTGCCTTCATCCGGCGTCAGCAGCCCGCACAGCATGCGAATGGTCGTGGTCTTGCCCGAGCCGTTCGGCCCGAGGAAGCCGAAAATCGTGCCGCGTTTGACCTGCATGGAGAGGTTGCGCACGACCTGCCGGCCGCCGAACGATTTGGTCAGGCCATGCACGTCGATGACGATCTCGGGCGCCGCGGCTAATGCCGTCTCGGCTGCCGCTCCGGCTGCGGTGCTCATCGCGACGCCTGCGGCTGTGGCGCAGGCATTGGCTGGCGGGCGAGCCTCACGTCGACCGGCTGGCCGACGCGCAGCGCACCGGGCTTTTCCGGCAACGCCTCGATGAGAAACACAAGCTTGGCGCGCTCGTCGAGGCTGTAAATCACCGGCGGCGTAAACTCCGACTGCCTGGCAATAAAGCTCACGCGCGCAGTCAGGCCCGCGGCGCAGCCATCGCAGGCGACCTTGATTTCGTCGCCATAAGCAATGTTCGGCAGTGCGGACTCCGGTACGTAGAAGCGCACTTTGACGTTGCCCGGCGGCAGTATCGACAGCACCGGCCGCCCGGCAGGCACCATCTCACCGGGCCGAAAATAAATCTGCTGCACCGTGCCATCGACCGCGCTGAAAATGCGGCGCCGCGACAGCCGCGTCTGCGACGAATTGAGCCGGGCCTGCGCATCGCGCAAAATCATTTCGGCGGCGTCGTAATCCTTTTGCGTACCGGCGCCGGTCTTCAGCAATGAGGTGGCGCGGTCGTAGGTCTGCTGCGCGTTGGTCAGCGATGCCTTGACTTGGGCAAGGTCGGCGCGCTGCAGATCATCATCGACGGTGAACAATTCGGCGCCGGTTTTGACGACGTCGCCTTCGCGCACCGAAAGCGTCTGCACCCGGCCAACCTCGTCGGGAGCAACAAAGATGAGATTGGCTTCGACCCAGCCCTGATAGGGACTGTCGTAGCTGTTGCAGGCCGCAAGCGAGAGCGCCAGCGCACCGGCGATGAGGGGCAGCAGGCGGCCGCTCATGCCGGCCTCCCGGCTTGCACAAACAGCCGATCGAAGTAGGCCCGCATCATGGCACGCACGTCGAGCGGCTCGAACCGATCGAACAGGCCATGCCAAACGATGGCGATAACGGATACCGCGCCGAGCAATTGCGGGAAGCGGATCAGCGTATCGTCGGCAATCTCGCCGCTTTCGAGCGAGCGGGCCAATCTCGCCCGCAGCGCCTTGAGCAGGCGCGACAGCACCTCGCGGTAGTAGAATTCGGCGAGCGCCGGGAACCGCGGTCCTTCAGTGATGATCAGCCGTATCACCTGCTTGCGGTGGGTGCCGTAGATTTCGCGAACAAAAATCTCGATCGCCTGATCGACGATGGCGCGCAGCGGCAGTTCGCTCGCAAGCGCCGTTTCAAAGGTGCCGACCACCGGATTCAACTGGGACCGGATCAGCTCCTGAAACAGCGCTTCCTTGTCTTCGAAGTGAAGATAGATCGTGCCCTTCGCGACACCGGCCCGCCGCGCCACGTCGTCAAGACGCGCATCCGCAAAACCGCGGGTTGAAAATTCTTCGAGAGCCGCGTCCAGGATCGCGCTGCGCCGGGCGGCAGTCTTGGCGATGCGGGCACTCTGACGCGAGGCGAGCACGGGACCTCCCCTCGGATCGCGGGCCTTTGGGGGCAATCTGGATTTCGGCGAAACAGACATTTTGACAATATGACTGACCGGTCAGTCAATTTCAAGCGGCGATGTAGCTGTGCCAAGCACGGTCTTGGAACCGGTCTTGGAATAAGTGCTATGTCCGGGAGCAATCAGCCGTCCGTCGGTTGGAACGACCCCGAGTCCACAGATCTGGAGATAAGGCGATGGCTGATAATGGACTTGTTACGATCGCCAGCCAGCACGCCGCTAAAACAACGATCGATCGGCTGGAAAAAGCGGCGAAGGCCAAAGGTCTGACCATCTTCGCCCGTGTCGATCATGCTGCGGGCGCGGCATCCGTCGGCTTGCCGTTGCGGCCAACCGAACTGCTTATATTCGGCAATGCGCGAGGCGGCACGCCGCTGATGCAGCTGGCGCAGACAGTAGGGATCGATCTGCCGCTGAAGGCGCTCGCCTGGGAGGATGCAGCCGGCAAAATCTGGTTGACCTACAACAATCCGGCATGGCTTGCGGCGCGGCACGGAATTGCCGAGCAAGGCGCTGCGGTGGCAAAGACGCTCAGCAATGCTCTCGCAGCACTCGCGCAGGAAGCGACCGGCGCCTAAACGCCGCGTTCAACGATACAGCAAAGGCCGCTCAGCCCTTTTCGTCGCAGGCCCAGGCGCGCACGACGCAATCGCGGCCGCCGAAACCATAGCAGCGGCGAAGCGAGTCATTCTCGGCTTTGCCAAGGTGTGAATTGATAGCCCAGCCGAACGATCCGCACGGATGCTTGGCGTCGATTGCGAGCGCCGCGCAGCCGCGCCGGATTTCGCCGACGATCTTGCAGGCATTGCCCGAACACTGCTTCATCGCCGCGGTGCGCGCGTCGGCCGGCTTGCGGTAGTCGTAGCCGTAGCCGTAAGCGCCGCAGGCGCCGACCGCAAACGCACCCGCCGCGTGCGCGGCGCCAATGGCGGTGATCAGAGCAAAGCCTGTCGCCAAGGCGAGCGCTGACTTACGCGTAAATCCAACCATGAAAACCCCTCCCCAAGGGATGATGCGACGCTAGCGAGGAAGAGTTTCCAGTCGGTGAATCGGGAGAGATCAGGAATCAACAGGGTTGGGCTTCGCCAGCGAGCCGTCATCCGATAATGGGCGCGGCCATAGCCTCGACATTGCCGGCGGCGTGGAGCCGATCGAGCGTTGCCTTCAGGCCAGCCGTATCCGGGCAAATGATCAGCTTGGTCACGCGGCCCCAACACAGATGGACCACGTGGATGCCGCGATTATCGGTCCGGACATTATCCGTGCCAGAATTTGTTTCGTCCCATTCGATCACCACGATGGTGTTCCATGGACCGCCGCTCACCATGATCGTTCTCAGATCGAAGCGGATGTCGGGCAGGAGCCGATAGAGGCGCTCGTACCATTGCCGCGTCGCCGGCAAACTTGTCCGCGACCCGCCGAGTGCGGAATCGCCAAGGAACGTATGCTCGAACCGTTTGGCAAACTGGCGTAGCACCGGTCCGGCGTCGCCCCGATTGATGGCGCGGAACAGACCCTCGATGCGGCGGCGAACAATGGTGTGGTACACGTTGCCGATCCTCATAGTTCAATAATTGAACTATATTGAATTGAGTCCAATGATGCAACTGACTAGGATCGTAGCCATGCAGAGAACCAGTTTTGCCAAGATGCACTGTTCGCTGGCCCGTGGGCTCGATCTGATCGGCGACTGGTGGTCGCCGCTGATTGTCCGCGACCTCTATCTCGGGTTAACGCGCTTCGACGAATTGATCGAGGATCTCGGCATTTCGCGCAATCTGTTGACGCGGCGGCTCAAGTCACTCCTCCGCAATGATATCATTGAGCGACGGGTCTATCACCGGAAGCCGATCCGTTACGCATACGGTCTGACCGAGGCCGGCCGTGATCTGGTGCCTGCGATTCTGGCGCTGACGGCCTGGGGTGATCGGTGGGCGCGGCCAAAGGAAGGCAGCCCAATGCTGTTCGTTCATCAGGGATGCGGACATCACTTCCAGCCGCAGGTCACATGCTCGGCATGCGGCGAAGTAATTACCGGCGATGCGGTGAAAACTCTTGGCGGCCCAGGCGGGGCGATGAAACCGGGCACCAAAGTTTTGGCCCGCCGCCTGCGCCCGCGATAGCGGCGCCGGCGCCAACGCGCTCAGGTCCCTTCCAGCTCCGCCCTGACGGCTTCGAGAGCCTCCGGCGTGTCGACGTCGGTGAGTGCTGCGGCTCCGGTCAGCGGCACCTCGACGACCGCTTCACCGTAACGGCCAATCAAATAGCGGGCGCCAACGTCGCCTTCAACATTCATCAGGTCGGAGAAAAATCGCCGCGACCAAACCACCGGGTTGCCGCGCTGACCGTCGATGGTCGGCACGGCAATCAGCGCTCCCTTGTGGGGATCAAGCGCGCCGATGAGGCGATCGATCATCGCGGCGTCGACTTGCGGCATGTCGCCAAGGCAGACGATGACCCCGTCGGACTGAGCGGGCAGTACCGAGATGCCGGCGCGTAGCGAGGTGCCGAGACCGTCGGCGAAATGGGCATTGTGGACGAAGTCGACCGGCAGGCCGGCAAGGACCGCTTCGACGCGCTCGCGTTGATGCCCGGTGACCACGATTACCGGCCGCGCGCGCGAGGCAAGCGCTTCCTCAACGGCGATGCGAACGAGCGGCCTGCCGCCGATCTCGGCCAAAAGTTTGTTGGGCCCGCCCATGCGGCTCGAACGGCCGGCGGCCAGCACCAGCGCCGCGATATTGCTTGCCGGATGCACCGGCTCGTCGCGCGGCTGCGGACGCGTGACGATTTCCATGAGCAGGCCGCCGACGCCCATGCCGGTGATGTCTTCGCGCGGCACTTCAAGGCCGGCAAGTAACCGCATCAGCACCCAGTCGAAACCGTTCTCCTTGGGGCTGCGGGCACAACCGGGCGCGCCAAGCACCGGATGCCCGGTGGCAGTCCCGATCAGCAGAAGATTGCCGGGATCGACCGGCATGCCGAAATGCTCGATCCGGCCGCCGATGGATTCCAGCGCCGCCGGAATGACATCACGCCGGTCGGCGATCGCCGACGCGCCAAAAACGATCACAAGCTCCGCCCCTTGCTTGAGCACCTCGCCAAGCGCGCGGGCCAGCGCGGTGCGCTCATGCGGCACCCGCCGTTCGGCGATAATCGTGGCTTTGGCGGGCGCCAGCCGCTCGGCGGTGATCTTCAAGGTCTTGTCGATGACCTTGGGCGAGAGCCCGGGCAATAACGTGGACACGACGCCCACTTTGCGAATGCGGTACGGCGCGATGCGAACCAGCGGCCGCTTCGCTGCCGCAAGCGCCAAATCCCGCGCCGGGGCGGCAACCGCGAACGGAATAATCTTCACGGTCGCGATCATCTCGCCGGGAACAACGGGCTTGTACGCCGACAGCGTCGCAACCGTGATCGCTTCCTCGACGCGATTGATGCCATCGACGGCATCCTTGTCGACCACCAGCACGCCGGCCGCTTGCGCGAACAGGTTGGCGCGGCCGGTAAAGGCGCGATCGACGTCGACGCCCTCCCCGGCGATCGCTGCCGCAATCTCGGCCGCCGCGACGTCCTCGGAGACGTCGCCAGGCTCGAGCCGTGCCACGACGACGTCCTTGATGCCGGTGGCCTCAAGGGCTGCGGCCTCGACCGGACCGATCAGTGTTCCCTTCTTGAGCACAAGCGCGCCCTGGCGGATCGTGTGCACCGCAGTGGCACCGACCGCCTCCTTGGGGGCGACTGCTCCAAATTTCATGACGCCGCCTTTACCAGAGGCGCTTCGGCCTCCGACTCCTCACGCAGCCGCTCAGTGATCTGCGCGATGATGGAGACCGCGATCTCCGCCGGCGACACCGCGCCGATATCGAGACCGATCGGCGCATGGATGCGGGCGATGTCTGCTTCGCTCATTCCCTGCTGCTTGAGGCGATCGACGCGCCGGGCGTGGGTCTTCCGCGAGCCGAGCGCGCCAATATAGAAGCAGTCGCGCGACAGCGCGTGCAACAGCGCGGGATCGTCGATCTTCGGATCGTGGGTGAGCGCGACGAAAGCGGTGTAACGGTCGATGCCGAGCGGCGGCAAAGCCTGGTCGGGCCATTCGGCAATGACTTTCACGTCCGGGAATCGCTCCGGCGAGGCGAATGCCGTGCGCGGGTCGACGATGGTCACGTCGTAGCCGAGCAACTTTGCGATCGGCGCCAGGACCTGGCTGATGTGCACGGCACCGGTGATGACGAGTTGCGGCGCCGGCACGTACACGGTGAAGAAAACGCGTCCCTGCGGAGTCTCCTCCATGCCGCTCCGCCCGCTGCGCAGGCGCTCGGCAAGCTGTGCCTTCAGCGGATCCTTCCCGATATCGACAGCCTTCACCAGCCGCTGCTGGCCGGTGGCGATATCGGTGACAACAATTGCTGCGCGGCGCGCGACACGCTCAGCGTTCAGGGCCGCGAGAAGGTCAAGTTGCATTCACGTTCTCAACCGTCATTACCCAAGCCGGGCGCCAGCTTGGCGCCCGGAACCTGGAACCATCATACTATCAAATGGGGCTCGGTGTTGATCGATTCGTTATCGATCCTGGCCGCCCGGCAGGCGCCGTTCGGTCCCTATGGCCGTAGAATTTGCTTTGCGGTCGCCTTTGGACAAGCGCTACCGCTGCGGCCAGACCAGACCAGACCCGAAACGGCAACGACCGAAGCAAAGACGCAACGCTTGGCCAGCGACAGGTCACAACATTGCAGCCAGCCAAAAGACTTCAACGCGATTGCGCTGGAAGTAGATCTATACAACCAAGCGCACGCACCATGCGATTTGCCAGGACTTCACCGCGGACTGTGATCGACGCAATTATGAAGCGACCGCGGAACTTTTCGATTGCCCGCCATTCGCCATCAAACGCGCTCCCGTCTCGGCGAACTTCTGGTAGTCTTCAAGCAGATGCTTGCGGTCGTCCGCCATCATCTCAAACCATCGATTGGCCCAGTCGCCGTAGATCGTCATCGCTTCCGGGATCGAACGCACTGCCGACAGCTTCGAGGCAAATTCGGAAGCCATATTCGCTTCCGATTGAACCCGGTCGAGCCACTCGCGCCGCGTTGCTTCGAACTTCTCGAACAGTTCCGACTGGACGCTGGTAAATTCTTCGATTTGCTTCTTCCCCATCACTGCGAATTCCATGGGGGCGAGATTGAAGGGGAACGACTTCTCCGTCTGAGTTTCCTTTGAGGCCATGACACGTCTCCGTTGCTCCAGCCCCACGCAACAAATCTTACGGTAACGTCCTCGGTGTTGATGTAGATCAATCCGCGGCGTTCACATTACCGACACATACAAACGGAAGACGTGTTGTCTGGTTCTGTGAATGCGATGGCGGCCGGCAATCGGCGCCATTTCATTCCACTTTTTCCACGAACACCCGGATTGTGCCGCCACAGGAAAGGCCTACCTTCCAGGCAGTCTCGTCGGCGACGCCGAATTCCAGCATTTTCGGCTTGCCCGAGTCGATTACGTCAAGCGCCTCCGTGACCACGGCGCCCTCGACGCAGCCACCGGAAACTGAGCCCAGGAAATTGCCCTCCGCGTCGATCACGAGGTTCGATCCGACCGGGCGAGGCGCCGAACCCCAGGTTTCGACCACGGTCGCCAGCGCCACGGAACGGCCGGCTTTGCGCCAGTCCTCGGCGGCTTTGAGAATGTCGTTGTCGGTTGAGAGCATGAATGACCTCCGCTCTTTTTCGCTGTCGTGAAAAATATAGGGCTTCAGGCCACTTTTTGCATCCATGCTTTCGGATCGCCCGCGCTGCTGCCGCCGGGCTGCAATGCGGTGACCAGGTCGGTGATGGAATCGAGATTGTGAATCGGCCGGAATTCGTCGACATGAGGCAACATGGTCTTGATGCCACGCGCGCGCGCCTCAAAGCCGTCGAAGCGCAACAGCGGATTGAGCCAGATCAGGCGCCGGCATGAGCGATGCAGCCGGTCGATCTCGAAAGCGAGCGTGTCGTCGGCGTCGCGCTCGAGCCCGTCGGTGATCAAGAGCACGATCGCGCCCTGGGTCAGCACCCGGCGCGCCCATTGCTTGTTGAAGGCATGCAACGATGAGGCGATGCGGGTCCCTCCCGACCAGTCGGGCACGCTCGCCGAACAGGCGGCAAGCGCGTCGTCGGGATCGCGCTGACGCAACGCGCGGGTGATATTGGTCAGCCGGGTGCCGAACAGGAACGTGCTCACGCGCCTTCGCTTTTCCGTCAAAGCGTGAAGGAAATGCAAAAAAATCCGGCTGTACTGGGTCATTGAGCCGGAGATGTCGAGCAAAGCGACAATCGGCGGCGGCTTCACTTTCGGTCCGACGAAGCGCAAATCGATAAAATCGCCGCCGCCCTTGAGGCTCGAACGCAAGGTGCGTCGGACATCAATGAGATGTCCCCGCGGATGCGGCGCCAGACGCCGCGTGCGCACCTCCGCGATCGGCAGAACCAGCCGCTGCATCGCTTCCTTGGCGGCGGTGATCTCGGCATTCGACATTTGCGCGAAGTCCTTGCGCTGCAAGACTTCGCGCTCGGAGACCGTCATGCGGGTGTCGAGCTCGATCTCGCGTTCCTGTTTGAGCTTGTCGTCGAGGCCCGAAAACAGCGCTTCCTGGATGCGGGTTGCACCGGCCTCGGGCGGTCGCGGCGCGCCTGGCGCCGTCGGCGACATCATTGCCAGAAGCTGATCGATGTAGCCGCGGCGGCGGAAGAAGATGCGAAACGCCTGATCGAACAGGATCGAATGCTCATGCCGCTTCACGAACACCGCGTGCAGTGTCCAGTAAAAATCCTCACGCGTGCCGACGCCCGCGGCCTCAACGGCTGCAAGCGCGTCGAGCACCGCGCCCGGCCCGACCGGAATGCCCGCGGCGCGCAGCGCGCGGGCAAAATAAAGGATGTTCTCGGCAAGCCGGCCAGACTGCCCTTCCATGGCCGCTTCACTCCGCTGCGCGCAAATCCGACTTCATCTCGTCGAGCAGTTCCTTGACTTTGCTGCCTTCGAGCCGCGCGATGTCGTCCTGATATTTCAGCAGCACGCCGAGCGTGTCGGAGACGGTCGCCGGATCGAGCGCGACGACGTCAAGCTCGGAGAGCGCGCTCGCCCAATCGAGCGTCTCGGCGACGCCTGGCGACTTGAACAGATCCTGCTTGCGCAGTGCCTGCACGAACGCCACCACCTGCTCGGACAGTTTTTTGCCGACGCCAGGCACCTTGGTGCGCACGATCGCCAATTCGCGTTCCGCGTTCGGGTAGCCGACCCAATGGTAGAGACAGCGGCGCTTGAGCGCGTCGTGCACCTCGCGGGTGCGGTTCGAAGTGATGACCACGACCGGCGGATGCGCTGCCTTCACCGTGCCCATTTCCGGGATCGTGACCTGGAAGTCGCTCAAGACTTCCAGCAGAAAAGCCTCAAATGCTTCGTCGGTGCGGTCGATCTCGTCGATCAGCAACACCGGAGCACCGGCAGTGTCCGGCTCGAGCGCCTGCAGCAGCGGCCGCTTGATCAGAAAGCGCTCCGAGAAAATGTCGTGTTCAAGCCGTGCCCGGTCATGCTCGCCTTCGGCCTCGGCAACACGAATGGCGATCATCTGCGCGGCGTAGTTCCACTCGTAGACGGCGGCCGCAATATCGAGGCCCTCGTAACATTGCAGCCGGATCAGGCGCCGGCCGAGGCTTGCAGAGAGGACCTTGGCGATCTCGGTTTTGCCAACGCCGGCTTCACCTTCGAGAAAAAGCGGTCGGCCCATTTTTAGCGCCAGATAAAGCACCGTGCCAAGCGAGCGGTCGGCGAGGTACTCGGCCTCGGCGAGCAGCGCAACGGTGGCATCGATCGAGGCGGGCAGCGGGCGGTGGGTGGGTGATTTCACAGGAGACCTCGGTTGGACTTCACCACCAAACATAGACTCCAAGTGCTTGCCCGGAAACCGCCTCACCGTCGAGCCGACTGGACTATCGCTCGCATACTCTCTATGATTGTATTTTGTGGATACACAACCAATTTCTCCAGACGATCCTTTGTCGTCGCTTCGCGTGGCACTTGCTTCCTGCGGAGCCGGATCGCCATCGGTCAAGATCGGCATCCTCGATGGACTTCCGGATCTGTCGCATCCGGCCTTGGACGGAGCCTCAGTTCAGGTCCTCAGCGCGATGATTCCACCGGGTTCGGCTGCCGCCGACCGGCACGGAACGAGCGTTTGCAGTCTCATCTTCGGACGCGGTCCCGTGCGTGGCCTGGCGCCGGGCTGTTCCGGTCTGGTGTTGCCGCTCTTCTTTCGCGACTCGAACGAAGGACAATCGCGGCCGGTTTCCCAACTGGACCTCGCGCGCGCGATTGCTTTTGGATTGGAAGGCGGCGTCTCGATTTTCAACATTAGTGCCGGACAGAAGTCGGCCACTACTGAGACTGAGTCCCACCTCAGCCAAGTCATTCAGCAGTCCATCGAACGGCGGGTGCTGCTGGTTGCGGCGGCCGGCAATGATGGTTGTGCTTGCATTCATTTACCCGCAGGAGTAGAATTCGTCCTGTCGGTCGGTGCGCTCGGGGCCGCAGGGAGGCCTCTGGCCACCAGCAATTGGGCGGATGTCTACCGCCAAAACGGTTTGCTGGCGCCGGGTGAGAATTTGCCGGTCGCAATTCCCGGCGGGGGTGTGAGCAATGGCAGTGGAACCAGTTTCGCGGCTGCGGTTGTTTCAGCGGTTGCCGGGTTGTTGCTCTCGGTTGCGCGTGGAGAAGGTTATCGGCTCGATCCGCTCGATATCCGGCACATCCTCATCGACACCGCAGCGCCCTGCGAACTGCAGGGCGACGGCGCCTGCGACCGCTACCTCGCAGGAACTCTCGATGCCGCTGCAGCGCTTGCCGGTGTCCATCGCGCCGGCACTTCGCGGATTTCCTTCGCGCCAGCTGAACTGACGGCAGTCTCGGAAGAGGACAGCAATCAGCAACAATTTGCGAACGCGCATTTAGGGATGGGGGGTGTTCTAATGTCTGGTACAAACTCAAGCGATGCGACGGACGGCGAGCAGTCAGGCCTCGCACCTTCGGCCTGCAATTGCCAAACGAAGGAAGACGACACCAAGGCCGAGAATTCCCCGAAACGTAGCGGCTTTGTCCCTTCCGCGTCGCCACCGCTTGCACCGATGGCGCAAAGCGGCGCAGCAGAGAACGGCATAAGCCAGCAAGCGTGCTCGTGCGGCGGGGGCGAAGGAGCGTGCACCTGCGGCGGCGGAAGTCAGTTGCCGCAACTTGTCTTTGCACTCGGCGCCTTGTGGTTCGATTTCGGAACCGAAGCGCGATACGACGCGTTTGTCCAGCAGATCGGCGACCCCGTACGCGCCAACAATCCCACCGAACTCTTTAGCTTTCTGCGGCAGAATCCGCATTTCACCGCGGGCATCACTTTCATCCTGATGCAGGAGCAAATCCCACTGTATGCGGTTCAGCCCGCCGGGCCTTTTGCGTTGCAGACTTACAACGCGATGCTGGATGCGCTCGAGTCTTCGCTAGATGATATCCGCAACAAAGAACAACGAGTGTCGATCCCCGGCATCATCGCGGGTTCGACACGCCTCCTGAACGGTATGACGGTGCCAGTCGTCTATCCCGACTTGCGCGGGATGTACAAATGGCAATCGCACGAACTGATCGCAGCGGCGAAGGCCGCCGTGGGCGACGACGTCGCCGATGACGACGAAATCTTGAACTTCCTCAATCGGGTCTATTACGAGCTCCGCAATCTCGGCATCGCCCCGCAGGAGCGGGCCATCAATTTCGCGGCGACTAACGCCTTCCAGACGCGCCAAGCGTTTGCCGAATCCGCCGGGCGGCAACTTGCTCTCGACACCATCACTGTCGTGAAGAGCCCAATCTGTCGCCCTGACTCAGATTGCTGGGATGTTCAGCTGCAAATGTTCGACCCTGAAAATGAACGCCGCGCCAGCCGGGTCTATCGCTACACCGTTGACGTGAGCGAAGTGCTTCCCGTTACGGTCGGTCAAATCCGCTCGTGGGCCGTGCGGACAGGCGCGGTCTAACGGCAAACGCCCAAGGAATGCAACACGATCTCACTAGGTTCCAGCAGGAGGATACGAAATGAGAAGCCCAGTCCAAGCCAAGCCTGTGCAGCGGCAATCCATTGCGCGTTGCGCCGAAAACAATGGCATCCGTCAGTCGGACGCCTGTTGCGGTGCCAATTGCTGCGCGGGAGCGTGCATAACGGGACCCTTCGGCATCAGCCATTGCGCGGGAGTGTGCGTGCCAAATCTCGGCCAGTGCTAACTGGCAGTTCCTAAACGGACTTACCGTTTCACCTTATCGTCAAGGCTTTAGCGAACTGAACATGAGAGCATCCAATCATAGGAGAGAAACATGAATTCGCCTATCCAGTCAGCGCCCGTAACGCGCGGACCAGCGCGCGCCTATCAAATGCAATCGTTGATGCAAAGCTGCAACTGGCTCGAATGTGCCGGGGCTGTCGCCGGTTGCATTGCTGCGTGCTTCCCAAATCCGTTTAGCCCGGCTTGCGTTGCATGCCTCGGTCCGGCGTGGAGCAGCTGTCACGACTGCCATTTCTAGCATTCCCAAGAGGACGCCGCTGGTCCGGAGAGGGCCAGCGGACATCCCTTGCCGCGAAACCGGCAGCTGTGCGCAACAAGGCGCCCAGCATCGCGCAGTGAGAAGCCGCAATGGAGCAGCCCATTCAACGCCAGCCAGTCGAGCGGAGTTACATGCGCCTTGTGGTCGGCCGAAAAGGCAATCCTATTCGGTCGACCGCGGACGATGCTGTCTCACAGACGGCCCCCAGGCGACGGGGCAAGGTTCGGCCCGCGCAGCCAACTCACACCGATTATGTGCTTGAACTCACGACTTTTCACATCAGACCGCGATGGCTGCGCGGACGGTTCTAACCGGCACAGGCCTTACTTCCCAATCGCTTCCGCGACGGCCCGCCGCGCCAGCACACCGACGAGGTGGGCGCGGTATTCGGAGCTGCCGTGGATGTCGCTGTTGAGCCCGTCGGCAGGGATCGTCAGGCCTTCCAGCGATTTCGGCGAAAACCGCTTCTTCAGGGCCTCCTCGAACGACGGCACGCGGAACACGCCGTTGCCGCCCGCGCCGGTGACGGCGACGCGGATCTCACTGGCGCGCTTGCCGACGAACACACCGACCAGCGCATAACGCGAGGCCTGGTTGCGAAATTTCTGGTAGGCCGCCTTCTTCGGCAGCGGGAAGCTTATTTTTGTGATGATTTCGGCTGGCTCGAGCGCGGTCGAGAACATGCCGGTGAAGTAATCGTCGGCGGCAATCCGACGCTTGTTAGTGATGATGGTGGCGCCGAGGCCGAGGCATGCGGCCGGATAGTCGGCGGTCGGATCATTGTTGGCGACCGAACCGCCGATCGTGCCCATGTGGCGCACCGCAGGGTCGCCGATCATGCCGGCAAGCTTGGCAATAACCGGCGCGGCCTGCTGCACTATCGGCGAGGTGTGCACATCGACATGGCGCGTCATCGCCCCAATCACCAGTGCGCGTCCCTTCAGCTCTATTCCGGCCAAGCCCTCGACGCGTGACAGGTCGATCAAATCCGGCGGATTGGCGAGACGGAGCTTCATCGTCGGCAACAGCGTGTGGCCGCCGGCAAGAAGCTTTGCGTCTTCGTTCTTGCTGAGCAGATTGATCGCCTGCCGCAGTGTCTCCGGGCGATGGAAGTTGAAGCTGTACATTTGTGTTCTCCGTTTATCTCGTGCGCATCATGCTGCGTGCGGCAGCGCGCGTCCGGCCTTCTGCAACGCGGCCCACACCGCGGCCGATGTTGCCGGCATGGCGATAGCCTCGGTTCCGATGGCATCGGTAATGGCGTTGATCACCGCGGCCGGCGAAGCGATCGCGCCTGCCTCGCCGCAGCCTTTGATGCCGAGCGGATTGGACGGACATTTGGTAACAGTCGTGTCCACCTTCAGCGAAGGCAGATGGTCGGCTCGCGGCATGCAATAATCCATCAGCGAGCCGGTCACCAGCTGTCCGTCCTTGTCGTAGACGGCGCCTTCGTACAAAGCCTGGCCGACGCCCTGCGCGACACCGCCGTGGATCTGTCCTTCGACGATCATCGGGTTGATCACCACGCCGAAATCGTCGACCG
>Ga0335078_10007926_pt1 | contig 15774 bp, 15 predicted proteins | sample Lox_Sample_32_FD_206711 | JGI IMG/M metagenome (GOLD analysis project Ga0335078, IMG submission 206711) | Soil microbial communities from Loxahatchee National Wildlife Refuge, Florida, United States - Lox_Sample_3.2 | ecosystem: Environmental > Terrestrial > Soil > Wetlands | place: USA... | reverse complement strand
GTTTCCAAAAAGGCAGCATCTCCTTTCTTTTCTGCATCTGATTTGTTTTGACCACCCTGTAGGCGTGTGCTACGGTTTCTAACGTAGAGATTTTTTTCAGCGTTCTTGCTATTTGTGTGGGCTTCGGCTTTTATTCCTAACTGAGGGGTTCATCATTTTCCTGTTCGCAACGCTGTTCATCGCCGACTTGGGCGGCATCCTTGCACAAACCGGACCGGTAGCCCGCGGCATTCTGATACTGCTGGGCGTTTTCTCCGTTGTTTCCTGGGCGATGATTTTCCAAAAAATTGGTCTTTTCGGCCGCATTCGTCGGCAAAGTGACCAGTTTCTCCGCATCTTCCGCGCCACCCGCGGCGTCGCCAATCCGCAAGCCATCGCTTCCGCCGGCTCGCCTTTTGCCGCGGTCTATGCCGCCGGCTATCGCGAACTGCTCAGTCAAACCGGCACTGGCAATCCCCAACCCACCGGCAAAGTGAAAAGCCTCCAGGCCATCACCGTCAACATGCAGCTCGCCTCCGCAGAAGAAGTGCGCCGCGTCGAAAAGGGCATGTCCTGGCTGGCCACCACCGGCTCCGTCACTCCGTTCATCGGCCTTTTCGGCACCGTCTGGGGCATCATTGACGCCTTCTCCGGCCTCGGCAATGCCGGCGCCGCTAGCCTCCGCGCCGTAGCTCCTGGCATCGCCGAAGCTTTGATCACTACTGCCGCCGGCCTCTTCGTCGCCATTCCGGCCGTCATTTTCTACAACCAGTTTCTCCAAAACATTCGCGAACTCGGCCAGCGCCTGGACACCTTCGCGCTCGAAGTCGGCGCCCAAATCGAAAAGACTTTCACGTAGCACCACTCGTCAAAAAAGCAATGAGCAGCGCCCCCAATTCGGCAAACTCACCCACCGCGGCAGCGGCGTCCCGCGAACCTGCAAGTTTCGCCGCCAACTCCGTTCTAACGCTGTCGAGCGTTAGCAGCGTCTCCCTCCCAGTAGGCGCGCGTTCAACTCTCAGCTTTCGACTTCTCGCCCTGAGCCGCGAAGGGTCCACTTCTGACTAGCCATGCCTCAACTCTCCCGCAACACGCAAAGCACCCTCGCCGACATCAACATGGTGCCGTTCATTGACGTCGTCCTCGTCCTCCTCATCATCTTCATGATCACCGCCCCCATCCTCCAATCCGGCATCGAAGTCGACCTCCCCAAGACCGCTACAGCCAAAGAGATTACGGAACAGAAGTTGGTGGTCACCATTGATAAAGGCCAGCGGATTTACATCGGGAATGATCCAGTGAACATTAATCGCCTCGGAGCGACTCTTCGAGCCCAGCTCAAAAAACCGGAGGAGTCGGTGTTCCTTCGCGCCGATGAAACGATTCCGTTCGGAGTATTTGCGAGAGTGATCGACACGTTGCGTCAATCCCAGATCACGAATATTAGTATCGTTACGGAGCCGATTTCGGACCGCAACAGAACTCGCTAGCATGAATGCGGCTGTCTCCAACCCGGTCGATGTGCTCGCGGTTAGCCCGAGCACACCGGCGGATTTTCGAAAATTTCTGATTTATTCGTTGATTCTGCACGGTCTGTTGGCCCTCTCGATCGCTCTCTCAATTTACCTCAAGCTAGCAACGGACCAGTGGAGCGATATCGGCGGCGATGGCAGCGGCCCCACAAAGGTGAAGCTAGTTGGCGCCGTCTCCGGAATTCCTCTGCCGCCGAAACCGTCCGTTCCCGATAGCACCACCGCCGATCCGACCAACGACCTCTTCGCCGCGCAGCCCCCGCCCAAGCCGTTATCCTTGCCGGAAAAAGTTCCAACCAAGCCAGCCGATAAGATCCCAGAGTTCAAACACGAACACCGGCTCCCAGAGACCCACAGATCCAAAATCGACCAGCCCAAAACCAAGCCTCCAGATAACGCGATACCGGGGAGTGGCGCACCACCTCCCATTCCCACCAATCCTTCCGTGCGGCCACCGGGTGGCGGTCCAAATCCCGTCACGGTCCAAGGACCGGGGGGCGGTGGAGACTTCGCGTCGAGGTACGGCTGGTATATACAGTCTGTGATCGGGAACATTAGTCGGAATTGGGATCAGACCGCCATTGACCCGGCTGTTCGGGCGACGCGCCAAGCTAAAACAGTTATGACGTTTAAGATCTTTCGTGATGGTTCAGTGCACAACGTTGCCATAGCTCAAAGCAGCGGAAATCTATCCATGGACAATTCCGCGCGGCGCACTTTGGCGGGCATTCAGTTCCCGCCGTTGCCAAGCGACTACACATTCCCGTCTGTTGACGTGACGTTCGATTTTGACTTGTCGTCACCGCACTGACGGGTCGCAAGCTCTCCTTCGTTCGTAGCCAGCGTGCGAGGGAAAATCGGAGGAAAAGGTGCCAGCAAAGTTACGCTGTGTTGCTTGGTTAGCTTTCTCGATCATTCTCTCTCTCTCGCCAGGAGCCATAGGCGCCCAACAGCAGCCTGGGTGGTTTCATGCAGCTACGGGAATTGGCCAGACGAAATTTCGAGTGGCAATAGCGGACTTTGGTCCCCGCTCCAGCGATGCGACAACCCACTCCCAGCAGTTCACGCAAATCGTCCGGGACGACATCGAGAATAGTGGCGTGATTGACCTTGTCAGCCCCAGCTTCTACCCGACTACTCCGCTCACCCAACCCTCCGAACTCCAATATCCCGCCTGGAGCGATCCCAACGTCAAGGCCAACTACGTCGCCTTTGGCAATCTCACCGAAACCAACAACGAAGTCGCCATTCCTGCATGGCTCTACGACATCAATAATCCCTCTTCGCAGTCCGTTGTCGGCAAAATCTATCGCGGCCCCGCCACCGACGACCAAGTCCGCAAATTTGCTCATCAATTCGCCGATGAAATCATTAGCAAGCTTTCCGGTGGTCAGCCCAGCATCGCCTCTACCCAAATCGCCTTCATCAGCGCCCGCAGCGGCAAAAAAGAAGTTTGGGTCATGGACTATGACGGTGCCAACCAGCACCAGCTCACGCATCTCGGCACCATCTCCCTCACTCCGCGCTGGTCGCCCGACGCTTCCCGCATTGCCTTCACCTGCTATCAGCCCTACAACAAACTCGTCAGCGCGCAAATCTGCATGTACTCCATGGACGCCGGCAAAATCGTCTCCTTCCCTCGCTATCCCGGCACCAACAGTTCGCCAGCCTGGTCGCCCGACGGCACCCAACTCATGTTTTCTTCGTCCATGCAGGGCACGCCCGATCTCTACGTCACCGACATCAACGGTGGCCGTCCCAAGCGCCTTACCTTTTCCGGCGTCGGCGGCGCTACCTCTCCCACCTGGAATCCCAAGACCGGCCAAACCGTCGTTTTCGTCAGCGATCGCGGCGGCATCCCTAAGCTCTACATGATGAATGCCGACGGCACCAACGTGAATATTCTCGATCTGCCCGACAAAGGCTACGTCATCGATCCCGCCTGGTCGCCCAACGGCCAAATCCTCGCCTTCAGTTGGCGCCGCCCCGATGGCAACTATGACATCTACGTCATGGAGCCTACCACCATGCAGATCATCAACCTCACGCCCGACGCCGGCTCGCGCAACGAGCGCCCGAGTTGGGCACCCGACGGCCGCCACATCGTCTTCGAATCCACCCGCAGCGGCACCCGCCAGATCTGGTCTATGCTCGCCGATGGCTCGCAAGCCCGCCAGCTCACCTCCACCGGCCACAACGAATCTCCCAACTGGTCCTCGCGCTAAGTAGCACAGGCACTCCTGCCTGTGCTCCGACGACCGCCCAACTCTGTTGTGCCACGCGACACCATCGGATCACTTCCTCCCACAGGAGGCCTGACCAGTATCTGGCCTGTCGCTAGGTGCACCCTCCTTGTCATGCTGAGCGCAGCGAAGCATCCCAGCTACACTTCAACCATCCGCAACTCGTCCCGCACGCGCACTCCTTCACATTCTCGAAACTTCCCTCTCCCACCATGCATCTTAATTTTGGCTGAAGGTTCTCCGCCACATTTACTGGTTGCTCTTTTCGGTGTCCTGGCAAATTTCTTGTGTACGCTTACGAATATATCGTGATACGATGTATTTACTTTACCCAGCCCGCTAGTGGTACGATGCACGCCTGGTGGGTCAGCAAGGATTCTGAGTTTTGAGCAAGTTAGGAGGATTCGAATGAATCGGGTTTCTAGCTTTGTGTATCGCGGGGCCTATCTCACTGCGATGCTGCTGCTTGTGCTGGTGGTGGGCTGCAAGAACAAAGAGATTAAGACCCAGCCTCCGCCGCCCCCTCCGCCGCCTGAACAGCCGAAGCCGACCGTCTCCATCCAGGCGAATCCCACAACCATTGACAAGGGTGGTTCCTCCACATTGAGTTGGACCTCCACCAACGCCACTCAGCTGACCGTCGCTCCCGACGTCGGTTCCGTGAACGCCCAGGGCTCGACGCAAGTTTCGCCGGCTAACTCCACCACCTACACCATCACTGCCAGCGGCCCCGGCGGCTCCGCCGATTCCAGCGTCCGCGTCACCGTCAATCAGCCTCCTCCACCTCAACCTCCCCCGACGCGCGACTTGAACCAGGAGTTCCTCGCGAACGTCCACACCGTCTACTTTGACTTCAACAAGGCCGACATTCGCGCCGATCAACGCGATGGCCTCGCCCATTCGGCCGAGTTCCTCAAGCAGAATCCCGAAATCAAGCTCACCATCGAGGGCAACTGCGACAGCCGCGGTTCCACCGAATACAACCTCGTCCTCGGCGATCGCCGCGCCAGCGCCGTCAAGACCTACCTGGTACAGCTCGGCATCTCCGCGGATCGTATCAACACCGTCAGCTACGGCAAGGAAAAGCCCGTCTGCACGGAAGAAAACGAATCCTGCTGGCAGCAGAATCGCAACGGCCACCCGGTGAAAACCAACTAGGCCGTCGCGCTACCCTGTAACTCTTGGATGACTTCCAGAGCCGCGCCGTCGAGCAATTGCTTGCTCGGGCGCGGCTCTGCCATTAAAGTGAGAGAGAGTCAGTCGAGACCGCGCCAGGTCTTTGCAGTGGCGCAATTTATTGCGCCTACTCCAGCAAGATTTGTGGTCTCCGATCGCTCTCTTGACGCAAAACAAAGTGTGCCACGACGTGTTTTAGCAATTGGTAGTACCTGAGAATTGGCAGTGCTTTCTTCCCTGGCCTGTATTACATCTAATTGGTAGGACGTTCTGAGGAGGTAGTTTTCATGCGAATCCGCTCCATCCTGCTGTTCGGCGCCGCCATGTTTGCCGGCGCGCTCGGTGGCAGTCTGCTTGGCCCGCATCCCGCGGAAGCCGTGGCTCGCGAAATCATCGACCTGCAGCGCGACGTCACCTCGCTGCTGCAGGGTCAAAAAGATATGTCCACGCAGATGACCACGGATCACACCGTGCTCAAGACCCTTGTCGGCCAGACCGACGACAATGTCAACAAGCTCACCAACACCATGCAGAGCGTCCAAAAATCCGTGCAGGACGTGCAGGCCAATTCCGGCGCGCGCCTGGACACCATGTCCACGCAGGTCCAGGGCCTCTCCGACAACCTCGAGGAAATTAAGTCGCGCCTCGGCAAGCTCAATCAACAGCTCGTCGACTTGCAGTCCGCCGTCCAGAGCCTCGACTCCAAAGTCTCCGGCTCCGCTCCTGCCGGCGGCACCACCACAAATCCCACTGCGACGCCCACCGCTGGTGCCGTCACAACCGCTCCGACCAACGGCGTGCCCACCGCGTCCTCTGCCGCCCCGTCCGGACCGCCACCCTCCGCCGATCTGCTCTACTCGAACGGCCTGCGCGACATCACTGGCGGCAAATACGACCTCGCCAGTCAGGAATTTCACGACTATCTTCACTTCTACGGCGACACCGACCTCGCGTCGAACGCCCAGTTCTACCTCGGCGAAATCGCCTTCGCGCAAAAGCAGTACCAGCAAGCCGTCGACGAATACGACAAGGTCATCAACAACTACCCGAAAAGTTTCAAGCTCGCCACTGCCCGTTACCGCCGCGGCCTCGCCGAAATCGAACTCGGCCAGAAAACCTCCGGCGTCCGCGACCTCCGCGAAGTCATCCGCCGCTACCCCGGCACCGACGAAGAAAAGAAAGCCCGTGGCCGTCTCAAAGAACTAGGCGTAGCCGCCACCACCGCCGCTCAATAATCTTCCAACAAAAGTTCCCCGCGTCACCCAGCCGCTCGCAGCAATTCCCGCCCAGCTTCAACTCCCGGCCTCACCCAGCCCGCTCCGCGCTCTCCCCGCTTAAGCCGTGCGATTCGTTTCCGACCAAGAAATCTCTCTGCCTTTTCTTTCTTTCCTGCCTTTTCTTCTCTGCGTACTCTGCGCCTCTGCGTTTCGTTGTCTTGCTTTTTCTCTACTTCATTGCTTCTTTTCTTCCATTACTTCTAGCCCGCCCCCACCACCAATCTCTCAATCCTCTTCACCACATCCTTCAAATACGCCTCATCCCCGGCATCCAACTCCGCAATCACACTCCCGCTATACCCCACATCCGCAAACGCCCCCCGCACCGCCGCCCAATCCACATCTCCGTCCCCCAGATTCACCCACGCATACCCATTCTCTTTCCGCTTGAAATCCTTCAAATGCACTTTGTAAATATTTTTTCCCAGCGTGTGAATCCAATCCTGCGGATATCCGTACAACACCACGTTCCCCACATCGAACCACGCCTTCACCCACGGGCTCTCAAAATCATCGATATACATCGACATCTCCAGCGGACTCAGCAGAAACTTGTTCCACACTTCCTCAATCGCGATCACCACTTTCATGTCCGCCGCCAGCGGCAGCAGCTCTTCTTTAATCTGAATCTGCGACCGCTGCCACGCGTCCGCATAACTCGTCTCCGGACTTACCACCGCCGGCACCAGCAGCACCGCGTCCGCGCCCCACAACTTCGCGTTCTGCAAAGACGTCTTCATTCCCTCCACACTCTTCGCCACCACCGCCCGATCACTCGACGACAGCGGATACTTCCAGTGCGCCATGTTCATCACCGAATCGATGCGTATCCCCGCCGCTTCCGCTGCTTTTCCCAACTCTTCCGCCGCCCGCTGATCCGGCGTCGTCGGTGCTTGCACCACCTCAAACCCGCATCCCCGCGCCAGCTTCATCCGCTCCGCCACCGTCATCTTCTCCGGCAGCATGTCCCACACCAACCCCTTCTTCACCTCCAACCGCCCCGCCTTCCCCGCCGCCTTCTGCCCGCCGCTTGACGTCTGCTCCGCGCCGCCCGGCCCAGAACTGTCATCCCGAGCAAGACTGCCGGAGGCAGTCGCAGCGAGGGATCCGCTTTTCGCCGCTGCATGCACCAACTCTCCCGCCGCCACACCACTCAGCGCCGCGGCTCCAATTCCCGCCTTCACAAACTCTCTTCTCGTCGTCTTTCGCATCCGTGCCTCACCCGACCCAATCCGAACGGTGTCATTCTGAGCGTAGCGAAGAATCTTCTTCTTCTTCTTCTTCTCTGCGTCCTCTACACCTCTGCCTTTCGTTCTCTTTCTTTACCTCGTTACTTCCTTACCCCTTTGCTTCATCACCCACGCGCCGCAATCTTCTCGAGATCAATCTTCGCCTCCCACACCTCGTGGTCCTTCATCAACTCCTCCCACGTCACTTCCTTCCCCGTATACGCCGCCTTCCTCGCCATCATGCAGCTCAACGCCGACTCCGCTCCCTTATCCGCCTGGTTATGAAATTTCCCGCTCGTGATGCTCTCCACAAACAGCCGCTTCTTCTCCGGATCGGCCTGTTCCAGGTTCGACGTAAACTTCCCCGTCGCCGAAAATCCCTGCGCATCCTTTACCGGAATCAACGGCGCCTGCCACGCGTCCTCGCCCCAAATCCCCAGCGGCCCCGTGTACGGCGATTGCGACACGCCCTTCGTCCCAAAGAACCGCTCCGTCACATCCCACCAGCCCTTCGCGAACTGCGTCGAGCTGAACGTCACATCCACTCCATTCGGATACGTGAACACCACGTTGTAGTTGCCATACGCGTCGCCATCGCCCGCCGGCCGCCCCCCGCGTCCGCCCGTCCCCGAGCATTTCACCGGATGCGCCTGCAAAATCCAGTTGCAAATATCAATCACGTGGATGTTCTGCTCCACGATGATGTCTCCCGATAGCACGCGGTCGTACACCCAATTCCGCAGCCGCTTTTCTGCCGTTGACGCATTCGGCCACGCCGGCCTATCGAGATACCCAGACAAATAGTGCGCCTCGCCGCACACAAGCGTTCCCAGCGCGCCGTCATGAATCCGCTTCACCATCTCCACAAACGGCGGACAATCGCGAATCTGGAAGCCCACGTCCAGGCTCAGCTTCCCTTCCGCCTTCTTCCCAATCTCCATCACCTTCTTCGCTCCCGGCACGTCCACCGCCACCGGCTTTTCGCAGTACACATGCTTTCCCGCTGCCACCACCGTCTCCAGATGCTGCGGATGAAAATACGGCGGCGTCGCAATCACAATCGCATCCACTTCCTTCGAATGCGCAATCTGTTCGAACGCCCGCGGCCCCACAAAACACTGCCCCGCATCAATCGCCGCGTACCCCTTCGCCGCCTGCATCTTGTCAAACACCGCCCGCGCCGCATCCAACTGGTCCTGAAACATATCCCCCAGCGCCACAACGCGAGCACCCCCCGTATCCACAAGGTTCGTAGCATCCTCCGTCCCTCTGCCCCCACATCCCAGCAGCCCAACGCGCACCTGCGAGTTAGCCTCCGTCCCCCGCACCAACCCGCTCGGCATAAACATCACCCCTCCCACCGCCGCCGCTGCACCAATAAACTCCCGCCGCCCCACTCCCTCTCCACTCGCCATCTCATTCCTCCTAACTGAATTCCTTGAGCATGCTTCATTGCCCTGACTGGCTGTGTCCATCGTGGTCAGGTGCGCCGCCACTGCTGTCATCCTGAGCGTAGCGAAGGATCCTGGCTAGATGCTTCCCAGCCGCTCCACGATGAGAACGCCTGAATTCCTTGTGCCTCCCGCCCTATCCCCGATGAAAATCCTCGCTCAAATCCCGAAACGTTGGATTAGTCGCCTTAATCAAAGCGAGTTTCTTTGCCCTGAGCCAACCCTTAATCTCCTTCTCGCGCGCAATCGCGTTCCGCACATCGCCGAAGGGTTGAAACCACACCAATCGAGTCACGTCATAGCGTCTCGTGAACCCACGACATAGCTTCTTCTTGTGCTCCAGTACGCGCCTTTCCAGATGATTTGTGACACCAACGTACAATACTCCCGTCGCCGAACACAGAATATACGTATGGTAAACAGCCATACCGGCGCATTTTGCCACGCGCCACGAAGCTTGTCACTTGAGCCGTTCGAGCCCGCCACTCACACTGCTGTCATCCTGAGCGTAGCGAAGGATCCCGGCTTGATCGCGCCGAATCGCGCTCGATGCGACGCTCACCAATCGCTCCCCGCCACACCAAAGATCACGCCCCGATCCTTCGCTACGCTCAGGATGACAGAAAGGCTTTCCCACTCGTACGTCGCGCGCCCACGCCTCGCTGTATCGCAATCGAACCTGCCGAGCTTCGGTTCGAGGATTTTAGACCACTGTCCCTGGAAGACGGTACACTCTACGGAGCCGTTTTCCCAACAATATGCAGTCTGCGGTCTTTTCCTGAGTCATCAAGAATATGGATGTAGTCTCCGACGTGGCCATCCTTCTCGAAGCGCAATTTAGTATGGCCGTTCAGCGTAACGTCGAGCGCCCGATTATGAGTGTCAGCTATGTAGACCGTACCGTCAGCCAGCTTGAAGGAGTATGAGGTCACCTCCACGTCGTGAAACAACGGGGTGTGGCCTCGGCCCGTTTCTATTTTGATAAGCGTGGCGTCTTGCCACTGAGGCTGGGCGAATAAGACGACCGGAATCAGTAGAGCCAGCAGAATCAAACCTCTCATATCGCCTCGCGTTCCGAATGACGATCGGGCTCTTCGCCTTCATTCATTTGCCTTAGTCCAAGCCTCTGCGCATTCCTTGTGGACGTTGGCGGCAGTAATCTCCTTGCCTTCGCTATCGTGTACATGCCTATGAACAATGTGCGAGCTGTTGGCTTCAGTCAACGCCCTTCTCGGATCATGGCAGTAGTCGCACAGCGACCCTTCAGGCACATGTTGTGGCTCTGGATGCATACGCGAATTCACCTCCTTTCCCAGATGGAAGTTACATCAACAGAGCAGCGATTGAAAGGCGGAGTGCCGCTCCTAGACTCTCGGGTGGCCTAACCTTGCTTTCAAAGGCTGGGCCAATCTGCTCTCTGCGCCCGCTTCTGCCCATTCAATCGGTGTGCTAAAGCTCCGCCATGCGCTCCCCAAACATTCTCTTCGCCCTCGTCTACGCCTTCCTCCTCATCGCCTCCACCTACTTCCTCAAACACTACGTCAGCCCCGCCGCCGCCGAACTCTCCCTCACCACGCTCACCTTCGCCTACCTACCCCTCCGCCGCTTCAGCCTCTGCTAACACCCAGTCCTGTCATTCTGAACGGAGCGGGCCGCCGCTTTTTTCTTTCACGTTCGCTTCCTGCGAACGTGCCGGCCTGCGCAGCGAAGAATCTCTCCTCTCTTTTGCGGCTCGGCCCCAATACTTCTCGCGCCACCTGTCCCTCACCGCTGCATCTTTTCCGCGCTTCCCTGATATCCCGCCGCCAAGCCTCCGGGTGGCGCGGGCTTAAGACGGGGTGCCGCACCCTACGTTTTCCAGGGTGCGGTTTTTGGCTTTGACTTCCTGTCTCGCGCACCCCGCACAATTCCATGTAGAATCAAAACCATGCCGCAAAGCGAAATCATCTTTTCCGTCCAGGAATCCCCCGAAGGCGGCTACGAAGCTCGCGCCCTCGGCTTCTCCATCTTCACGCAAGCCGACACTCTCGACGAACTCAAAACCAACATCCGCGACGCGGTCAGCTGCCACTTCGATCCTCCGGACAAACCCAGCGTCATTCGCCTACGCAAGCGCAATGAAGAAAAAACTCACTAAGCAACGCAGAGACGAACTAGCCGCACCCGCCCGGCTCCCCGACAGCAAAATCGATCTCTCTGACGCGCCCGAACTTCCCGACTGGTCCGCCGCCGTCGTCGGCAAGTTCTACCGCCCCATCAAGCGTCCCGTCACCGTCCGCCTCGACGCCGACGTCCTCGCCTGGCTCAAGCGCTCCGGCCCCGGCTACCAAGCCCGCATCAATGCCCTCCTCCGCCAAGCCATGCAAGCCCCCAACACACGCCAGCGCAAACGCCGGCGCTCCTAGTCTTCTCTGCGTCCTCTGTGCCTCTGCGTTAAGCTGCTATTTCTTCTCTGCCCATCCTCGGCGAGCTCCGCGTCTCTGCGCGATCTCTCCTCGTTTTTTGCGGGGCGTCACCTCCGCATCTCCCGTACAGCGAACTACTTAGTCCCTTCTTCCCCACGCCTCACTGTCCCTCGTGTTAACCCACGTGCCCTGAGAACCTAGCCCTTCTCTCCAAATTGACGGCCGTGCCGTCCCGCGTTTAACTGGCTGCTGGCGCGCCTGGAAGGGAACGGACTGGTCCCAATTCTTTCGGTTTTTGCAGCCGACGCTCAAACCCGATGGATTTCCAGGCACGCCAGCTTCCTACTCCTCTTCATCCCCCCGCGAAAACACTCCGCCCCGTAAGCCCTTGCCGCTGCAGGGCTTAGTTATTTACTTGACAACAATCTCCAGATATGCTATAAGCTAACGTGAACTTTCGTCGTCAGCCTGCCTGCTTTTCCCAATTTGGAACTTGCCGCTCCGCGCCACCGCCCAAACTCTTCCCTCTATTTCCACACTCAGCAAATATTCCCCGCGCTTCTGCCACTCAACTACGCCTCCAACCCCTCTGCTTTCAGTTGCTTCCGCACAGTTTCCGTCACCACGGGGTGGGGGTATCTCCACGGCACTGCCGCGTCCAAATCCCCCAAACCAAGCCCTCGCCCTATTCGCCCGCGACCTACGGATTCCCTGTTCGCCACCCACTCACCACTATCTCCCGTCTTTTCACACTCTTCCGCACTCTTTTGCACTTCGCAAAAAGCTATCGCCCGCGTTTTCAAGCAAATCCGAACTCTTTGCGCAAAACACCCGGGGTGGGGGTATCGCCTTTCGTTACCTCGTTACTTCCTTACATCCTTACTTCATTCGGGAACGAAGCGATCAACCGTCCACGCCACCGCGCCCGAAAGGCCGCTACCCAATGACCCTCTCCAAATACTCTTTCGCCCCGCGCACATCCTCCATCTGCTGCGGCCCCGAAATCTCCCGCTCAATCGTCACCGCTCCGGGATACTTCATCTCTTTCAACCGCGCCACAATCTGTGGAAAATCCACTTTGCCTTTTCCAATCGCTACTTCTTCTCCCAATTCCTTCGGATTCGTCGGCCAGAGCCCGTCCTTCGCATGAACGCCTTGCACATACGGCCCAAGAATCTCGATCGCATCCACCGGATTGGCTTTGCCGTACAAAATCAAATTCGCCACATCAAAGTTCACTCCCTGATTGTCCAGTCCCACATCGCGCATCGCCCTCAGCAACGTGATTGGGGTCTCCTGCCCCGTTTCGTACCGGAAGTTCTGCCCGTTCTTCCGGCAATACCCCACCACGTCAATCAGCGTCCCTACCGTCTCCACATACAGCGGATCGTTCGGATTCTCCGGAATGAATCCGGCGTGCGTCTGCACCGCCGGCACGCCGACGCGTTTCGCAAACTCCGAAGCCTTCTTGATCTGCGCCACGCGCGCCGCCCGCGTCTCCCGCGGCACCAAACCAATCGTCGCTGGCCCGCCGTAAAAATCCCACACTTCCTTCCCCGGGCCGCCCACCACAATCGACGTCGCCTCAATTCCATGCTTCTCCAGCGCCGCCACCAACTTCCCCGCCAACGCGTCCGTGAAGTCCTCCGCGTACGCCTGGCACGTCGGCAATCCCAACGCCTTCACTTTCGCCAGCGCCGCCTCGGGGTCACCTCCAATCCCCACAATCAATCCCAGCCGCAGCGGCTTCTTTCCTGCATTCCCATACGCCCGCTGCATCGCCGTCCCCTCACTCGTGCCGCTGAACGCTCCCTTGAAAATTCCAGAGGAGGGGCTTGCCCCTCCCCTGCCAACGCTGAACATCACCGCGGCGGTCGCAGCCGTTCCGCGCAGAAACTCCCTCCGGTTTTTCCCAGTCATAAGTGTCGGCCAGCGCCTCCTGAACTTCCTTCTCGCTTATTTTCCGTAAATCAGCAAGCGAAACGTTCCCGGCACCGGCCTGCGCCGCTTATTTGCGTCCGGTTCGCTGAAGTCCGCCGTGCTCAAGTACAAATTATGCGTCTTGGTGTCCAACGCCATCGTCTTCGCCCCCAGCTCCGTTTTCAATTGTTCCACTTCGCTGAATTTCTCCGGCGAATCCTCGTGAAAAATGTGCACGAATCCTTCGCGCGTGGACACAAAAACATTCCATGTCTCTGGCTCGAACACCGCCGCGTCCACGCCTCCAGAGATTTTCGCCGATTGCAGAACTTTCCCGCTGTCCGCATCCACCATGTCGAACATGGCTGGCTCGCGTCCCGCCGAAAACAGCCGTCGATGCTCGCGGTCCATGGTGATCGCCGTCGGTCCGCCCTCCGGTGCCAGCGGCCACCGCGCTTTAATCGTCAACGCCAGCGAATCAATCGCCACGGCCTCATTTTTGTCCTCAATGTTGTTGTACACCATGCCCTTGCCATCCGCGACGGCAAACTCGGGTCCGCCGCCCAACTCCAGCCGCTTCACCAGCGTCGCGCTCGCCGGATCGATCACCGACGCGCTCTTCGAGTCTCCGTTGAACGCGAAAATCTTCTTCGATGCCGGATCGTAAATGATCGAGTCCGCGTCCTTCTCGGTCTTGATTTCGCCGGTCACTTTCAGACTTGCGATATCAAACACCACGACTCTCGCACCTTCGCCGTCGGTGATGAAGCCCTTGCCCAAATTCTTCACCAGCGCGATGCCGTGGCAGCGCTGCAACCCGCCAATCGTTCCGACTTTCGCTCCGCTGTCCGCATCCACCACCACCACTTCCGTTCCATGCGACACGTAAATCCGTCGGCCTTCCGAATCTGCCGTGAGGTAGTCAAAATACTCGCCGCCTCCTGGCGCCGCTCCCAGCGATACTTTCTTCAACAAGTGGTACCCACTCCCCGCCGGTGCACCTGCCTTGGCTCCGGCCAGCAAAACACCTGCCGCCAACACGCATCCGGCTATGATCCCGATTTTTCGCAACATGAGTTTCCCCCATCCAGTTCGCGCTTCGATCCGGCCATCCCTCTACCGAACAGTCGCGAATCGCGCAAACCGTTGCGCCCGGTTGCCGCTGTCTGCGGTTGGGCGTGGAAGAAAAGCTACCGCGACATGTATAAATCCTCGGTTAATTCGCGGCCGTTTCCAGCATCCGGCGCGTCAACTCTTCGACGGGTGCTTTGTCATCGCGAAAAATCACGGCATCTTGTGGCGCCGAAAACTCCTGCAATTGGATCGCCGCTTTCCCGGCTAGTTCGCGCTCCCAGTCCGGCCGGTTGTTGTCTGCCAGTCGCTCCACGGTTTCCGCAAGGTCGCGGTGCTTCGCGAACGCAAACAAAATGTAGTTCCCTTTTTCCGTGGGCAGCTCCTCCACCGACGGAAAAGCCTCCCGCAACGTGGCGCCGATCGCGCCGAGCAGTTCCCTCTTCTCGCTTTTGTCCAGCACATTCACCATCAACAATCCGTCCTCATTCATTCGCGAACGCACCAGGGCGAAAAATTCGGTCGTCGTCAGGTAGAACGGCACCCACGGTCCACCTTGAAACAGATCCACGTGCACCAAATCCCATTTGCTGCTCTGCCCTGCCAGCCACGGCCGCGCGTCCGCAATATGCACATGAAGACGCGGGTCGTTTTGCGGCAGCGCGAAAAACTCCCCTGCCAATTGCACGACCTTCGGATCAATCTCCACGGCGTCCACTTCGATTTGTGGGTCCACAGCACGGGTTACCTGAATCGAGCCGCCCGCGGCCATCCCGAGCACCAGGAGATTCTTGGCCGGCACGAGCAGCGGCCCGAGCGCAAACTGATCCAAATAAAATCCGGACGTTACGCTGCCGATCTTTTCCGTCGTCTGCGAATAGCGCGAATCGTTCAACACCAGCCAGCGCAGCCCGTCTTTCTCCAACACCAGAATGCGGTTGTAAGCCGATTCGCCGCTCCAAATTATCGTTGCCGGCGGCACGGGCGCCTTGGCCACAAACAACAGTGCCAGCGAAAACACCAGCAAGGCCGCGGCCTTCCAGCGCATCGTCAACCCGGCGACGCCGATGAGCACCGAGGCGACGCACAGAATTTCCAGCGTCATGCGCGTGCCGAATCGCGGCACCAGCCAGAAGCTTGTGCCCAGCACGCCAGCAATGCTGCCAGCCGTGGACAGCGCAAATACGCGGCCTACGGTGATGCCGACGTGCCCCGTGCGCGCCAGCAACCGAATCACAAACGGCGAAGTCATCGCCAGCGCCGCCATCGGTGGAACGAAAATCACGGCCGTGGCGCAAACGGTTCCGGCGAAATCGCCCCAGCGCCACATTTTCAAGAGCAAGTCGCGCGTCACAAAAACAATCGCGAGCTGGTACACGCCGCTGCCAAACACGACCCAATACAGCGGGCTGTCCGTGCTGGAACGGTCGGCGATCCAGCCGCCGAGGCTGTAGCCGACGGCGAGCGCAAGCATGACCACAGAAATCATGC
>Ga0335078_10007925_pt1 | contig 15776 bp, 11 predicted proteins | sample Lox_Sample_32_FD_206711 | JGI IMG/M metagenome (GOLD analysis project Ga0335078, IMG submission 206711) | Soil microbial communities from Loxahatchee National Wildlife Refuge, Florida, United States - Lox_Sample_3.2 | ecosystem: Environmental > Terrestrial > Soil > Wetlands | place: USA... | reverse complement strand
CGCCATCCGCAGTGAGTGAGCCGAATCCGTAGGGCTGATCATCGCCGGGAATTCCGCCGAAGGTCTTGGTGCGGCCGGCGCTTTCGAGTTCGATGTAGAGCGATTGCGCCTTGGCATACCAGCGGGCGTCAGCGTCGCTGAGGAACTCCAGATTGCCATGCGTGGTGTTGACCCAGCCGCCGCGCGCCATCATGAGAATCAAAGCGCCCTTCCATGCGTGAGTCTTGCGGTAGTAGATGGTGCCGGTGTTGCCCAGCATGAAGCCGGTAGAGTCAATGCGCTGGAGCGGCAGAAAGCTCTGTTCGTAACGGCGCACCATATGGTCGCTGTAAATATCCATGGAGCGCCAGAAACTCGCCTCCGGCACGTCCGAGGGGCGCGGGTCGCCGGAGTAGAGAGAATCGAAAGCCTCAAGCCAGCGCAAGTCCACGGGATGCTTAAAGGGAAACGGGCCAGCGCTGGATTCAATGTCTCCGCCGAAGCCATTGAAGGCGACGAGGACAACATCCGGGTTCTTCGCGCGAAACTTCTTCAGCGCGTCGCGAAAGGCCGCTTGATTGCGCGACTGAATCTCTTCTGGCGTCAGCTTTTTCGCAGTTTCGGGTGTGGCGGCGCCGAAATCCACGAAATCAAATTTGTACATGCGGATGCCGCGATCGTACCAATACTGCAGCACATTCATGAAGTCGGGCAGAAAACCGCCTTCGGAAAACGACATAGTCCATTTGTTAGAACTCACGGAGTCTTTCCACGCTGGGGCGGCGTTGATCTTGACCAGCATGTTGGTGCCGAACCAGAGGCCGGGAAGAATGCCGTTGTCGCGGCATTTCTTGATCCAGGCGTCGGGGCCATTGGGCCAATTCGGCTTGCGCCAGGTCCGGTAGCCGCCCTCGGGATCGAACCAGAAGGCATCCATCATGTAGTAGTCGAAGCGTACGCCGAACCTGCGCAGGCGAAGAATCTGGTCGAGCTCGCGCATGGCGAGTTCTTCGGTGAGCGGAATGTTGTCGGAAAGTTCGTCATAGGCCGACCAGTTGTTGTAAACGAAAATCGGATCGCGCAACAATGGCGCAGCAAGCCTGGAGGCATCCCAGGCTGCCGCGGAGGGCTCGCGGTGAGCTGGATGGCGTGAATCAGCGACCTGCGCCCCGGCCGCGGAAAGCAGAACTGCCAACAGAAAAGTTCGCAGCGGAAAAGACCCACGCATAGGGAAACCCTCTTTTCCTATAGCACAACTTCCGAGAGCTGCGGTTGCGGTGCTGAAATATGACAGCAAGAAATATGTAATCCGATGCTGGATTCGGGATGGGAAGCAGCCGGATTTCTTTTCACGGCGAGTTGCGCGAAGTGCCGCAGGCCTTTAACGCGGCCAGCGATAGCGACGCACTGCTTCCGGGTTCAGGCTGACACCCAGGCCGGGGTCTTGCGGCACGCGAACGCAGCCATCGTTCTCAACTGGAAATTGCTCGAGTGTCGTTTCCCAGCGCAAGGGTGAGTGGCTCAACGAATATTCCAGAACTTCCAGCTCCGACTGGGCGGCGAGAAAATGCAGGTTCGCCGCGATCTCAATGTTGGTTTTATAAGCGTGGGTAATGACGCGTTTTCCGCGCTGCGCGGCGGCGGCGGCGATCTTCAGAATGCCGGTAAAGCCGCCCACCTCCGTGATGTCGGGCTGGCAGATTTCAGCGCCGCCGTGGTCCATCATTTCGATGAATTCACGCACGTGGGTCAGGCCCAGGTCGCCCACGCCGAGCGGCAAACCGTGCCCGGCCATGCGGGCGTGGCCTTCGACATCATCCAGAGGCAGTGGCGCTTCCAGAAACCAGACGCCGGCGTCCTGCAACACAGGCAGCAGACGCAGGCCTTGGTCGGCAGTGCGATAGGAGAGCGCGGCGTCCACGATCAGCCGCGCCTCGGCGCCGGCGGCGGCGCGGGCGGCAAGCAGCAGGCGGCGAGTGAGGGTGAGGTCATCCATCCACCACGGATCGGCGCATAGCTTGAACGCGCGCAGGTTGCGCTGCTTGCCTGCTTCGATCTGCCGTTTCACACCTTCGGGCGTGCGCTCGATTGGATAAATCGTGCCGTAGGCCGGAATGCGATCGCGCCGCGCCCCGCCGAGCAATGCGTGCACGGGTTGGCCGCTGATTTTGCCGCGTAGGTCCCAGAGCGCAAGATCAATGCCGCCAATGGCATGCATGACCAGCCCACGGCGGCCCACGTAGTCGGTGGCTTCGTACATGCGCTGCCAGAGCTCGGAGTCGCAGGGGTCGCAGCCGATCAAAACCTCTTTGAGGGCCCGCGCGTGACTGTGGGCCGAGGGGCCGTTGATGATGGCCTGGATAGCCGGCGCCAGCGATTCGGTTTCACCGAGGCCGGTGAGCCCTTCGTCGGAATGGATGACGATAACGCAATCGTCGTAGGAGCCGTCGAACAGGCCGATGTTGGGGTCTTCGATGCGAAGGTGGATCGCTTCGATGTTCGTGATCTTCATGCGGCTGGCGGCAACATCATAGGGCGGAGAGGTCGAAGGGTGAAGTGAAATAGGGCCGCGCGCGTAAAAGCGCAAGAACGATCAGAAAATTGACTCTTTAAGGATTGCGCGCGGGTGCGACGGCAGTTATGCTCAGGCGTCTTCCCGGAAATCATGTCCTCATCCACTCTCGGTCCACAGACCAACAAAATTCCGCACCGGATGGGGATTCCTGCCTGGTTGTTCTGGTCGCTGGTGACTGCGATTGCCTGGGGCGCATGGGGTGCCGTCTCCAAGCTGGCCTCGGGTGGCGTGGATGCCAATACGAACCAGATTTTCTTTACGCTTGGTCTTTTGCCTCTGGTGCTGGTGGTTTTGTTTTCGCCGCGGGTCCGCGAGAAGGGAAGCCGCCGCAAAGCAGGAATGGCGTGGGCGTTCCTGACCGGCGTCCTCGGTGGCACGGGCAACATGGCGTTTTTTCACGCGATGGTCATCGGCGGCAAGGCTTCCATCGTGGTGCCGGTGACGGGGCTGTTTCCGCTGGTGACGGTAATTCTGGCAGTCACTTTGCTGCACGAACGCGTCAGCACGCAGCAGAAGATCGGGCTGGTACTGGCGCTCGTTGCAATTTATCTGCTCAGCATGTAAAGCCGAACATGACACTCATCCCGGCATGGTTGTTCTTCGCGGCAATTGCGCTGGTCTTTTGGGGCGCTACCGGCGTCACGCAGAAGCTTTCCACCAATTGCATTTCCAGCGAACTTTCGTTTCTCTGGTTTGCCTATGCGATGGCGGCGATTTCCGGGGTGCTGATGATCACCGTGCCGATTCACTGGCATGTTCGGCCGCTGATCTTCTGGCTCGCGGCGGTGGGTGGAACGCTGAACGGCGTGGGCGCGCTTACCGTGTTTGTGGCCTTCGAGTCGGGAGGCAAAGCCGCAATCGTGACGTCGCTCGTTTCGCTCTATCCGCTGCTGACAATTGCTTTTGCCGTCCTGGTATTGCATGAGCACCTGACGCGAGTGGAGGGCGCAGGGATTGTTCTGGCGCTGGTGGCGGCGATTTTGCTCTCGCAGGAACCGCAGGCGGCGAAAAGCTGAATTTTGCAGCAGAGTTCTAACGAAGACGCTCTACTTCTTCCGTCATGGTTCCCGCTGCGTCCATGTGCGCTACCGAGCGCACTCCTTCGTGGACGCTGAACAGGACGCCCGTAGTCAGGGTCTGCGCGGGAGCGAGGGTCATGTGCCGCCCGGCTTTTTGCATCAGGTCAAAATTCAGGGGATAGCCGGTGCACGGCTCGAGGACGGCCACGTTGTAATCACGCCAGCCGCCGTAACTGGCGAAGAGCCAGCAGCAGCGAAAAATCGCCGGATCGAAACGCAGACCGCAGGCGAGCGAAGTTGCGGTATCGGTGAGCGCGCACCATCCCGCTTGCATCCGGGTGCCGTAGAAAAAATAAAGCTGGCGCTCGTCGGCGTGGGTGACCTGGCGAAGATCAATCGTACGGGAGCCGGCGCGAGCGCAGGGCCAGGGAAATTCTGCCGGGGCTTCGGCCAGAGTTCCGGGAAAAGACGGCTCGCGCACGACGTGCATGGGAGGAAAATCAATGCGATGGTTGGGCGTGACGTTGAAGGCGGGATGCAATTTCAGCAGAAACGGTACTGAATTGCTGCCCGTATTGGTGAGCTCGTAGCGAATTGAAATTCCCTGCACGTTGCGACTCAGCGTGACCGTTTTTTGCACCCGAACCCCGCTGACCAGGGCGAGCATGTGGAGCTGTACGCCGGCCTGGTCACCACTCTGAAAAGTCTCTGCTTCCCAGGGCGCATTCCAGAGTTCGCCGTGGTCGGGATAAAGCCTGCCTTCAATCGTGGCTTCTTCATCGTTGGGAAAAAGTTCGTCCCAGCCGCCACTCCAGACATCGTCGTAACAGCCTCCGGGGCGGCGCGCAGGAAGAATTCGCGGGTTGTTCCACAGCAGGTCAGCGCTGAGCGGCTTGTAGGTGATTTGCCAGATTTTACCGCCAGCCTGGGGAAGCAGCAGGACCCGCAGCCAGCGGTTCTCCAGACGAAGCATACGCAGGCCACAATAATTCCCGTCGTTGCTGACTTCGAGGTCGTGCACTACCGTTACCTCGGCTCGGAATCACGGTTGCGGGCACCGGCGCCGCACGGAATCCAACGATAATTGCCGCGGCGATTCCCGATGTAGCCGCTTTTGGTGGCCGGCTGTGGGTTTCAGCATAGATTCGTAGTAAGCGATCGGGCGGTCGCTTATCGGATTTTCCTGCTAAAAATTCCGGCATTACGGCGAAATGCCAATGGTCGCCCCGGTCGCGATGCGGCGCCAGACTGCTAAGACGCCAGCCTGCTTAAACGAAAGAAAGATCATGATCGCGGTGCATTGGCCGGGCCCGATCGGGGTAGGCTCGAATCGGCTAGGCCGGCGCTTCAATCATGGCCTCTCCTGACAATAATCCGAATCTGCTGAAGGACTGCTTCGCCCTCGTCACCGGCGGAGCGCAGGGTATTGGGCGCGCCATAGCGGAGCGATTTCAGGGTGCGGGAGCTCGGGTGCTGCTTCTCGATTGCGACGGCCCAAGCGCGCAGCGGACCGCGGATGAGCTGACGCAGCAGAATCGCGAGTTGCCAGTTGACTTCGTGCCCGCGGATTTGGAAAAACCCGACGCAATTTCAGCCGCAGTCGAGCAGGCGCGGACGCGTTTCGGGCGCCTCGACATTCTGGTCAACAACGCCGGCATCGAAATCAGCAAACCGCTCTTTGAAACCACCGTGGCCGATTGGGACCGCACGCTCGCTGTAAATCTCCGCGGGGCATTTCTGTTAACGCGGGAGGCGTTACCGCTTTTTCCGGCGACGGGCGGGGCGATCGTGAACATCAGCTCTATCCACTCGACGCACGCTTTTCCGGATTCGATTGCTTACGCCTGCTCGAAGGCCGGCCTCATTGCTCTCACGCGAAACCTGGCGCTGGAGCTGGCGCCGCGCCACATCCGGGTGAACGCCATTTGCCCGGGATACATTGATACGCGTCTGTGGCAGCGATATCTGGCCGAGAGCGCGGATCCGGCCGCGACCGCGGCACAGACTACAGCTTTGCATCCGTTGGGCCGCCGTGGGCTTCCTGCCGATGTCGCCGAGGCTGCGCTGTTCTTAGCTGCCCCCAGTGCTGCTTTCATTACCGGCACGCAACTTATTGTAGATGGTGGACTTACAGTTCGCACCCATCCCTAGGTTTGGTACCTGAAGCCGGAAAAACAACAGCCTTGCTTCCGCTCGCATGCGAGATTTTGCTCCGCTGAATCAGTTTTTTGATATTAAAATTCTGTGCGTCAGCCCAAGGGGAGACGTGAAGAAACCGCAGAATGTCCTCAATGGCGCGCTGAAGCAGGAATTCCAGAAAGACCTTGAACTTTTCAAACACTTCCTGCTGCTCCTCAACAATGCCGGCCCAATCCGCAACGTGGAGCTGATGTGGAACGAGGAACTTGATCCCACCAAGCCGAAGTTCAAGAACCGGGTGGGGACCGAAGATGCGCTGATTCAGCTCCAGCCCGCGGGCGGCGGAAATCGCAACTCGCCGAGCACATTATTTTGCGACCTGGTGCACGGGTTTGGCGCGCACGAGGAAGAGACCTGCGCGCGTTCGGACGTGCCCGCCCAGCTGCGTTGCCGCAAAACTGGGTGCACGCAGGTTTACCCCTGCCATGTTGGCCTGACGGATATTGCAGTGCCGGTGATTTGCGACGACGAGTACCTGGGCACGCTTTTTTCCGGGCAGGTGCTGACCCAGCCGCCCACGCGCGCGGGATTTGAGTTTGTGCGCAAGGCGCTGGGCCGGCAGCCGCACATTGATCTGGCCAATCTGGAAGCCGCCTACTATCGCGTGCCGGTCGTCAGCCAGGCGCAACTGGCAGAGATGGTGCGAGTGCTCGAGCTCTTTTCACGGTACATTTCAAATTCCTGGAAGCGCCTAAAGATTATGAGCGAGTTCCAGCGCACCCAGGACCGGCAAGCAGTGCTCGATCGCAAGGAACTGGCGGCAATTCTGCTTTCCGGGGAAGTGGGAGACGCGGAGGAGATCTCCGCTTTGGCGCAGCGGGCGGGTCTGCAACGGTTGCCGAACCGCGTGCTGGTAGTGCAGATCGAGCGTCCTGGTGCCGCATACGATGCCGCGCAGCAGATTACCGACCACATGAGCCTGCAGCGCCTCACCCACGCCATTGAAGATTTGTGCCAGAGCTGGAGCAACACGCTAGTCACAACCGTGCGCCCGGGCGAGTTGTGCATCTTTACGAGCCACGATACCCGCAATCGGGGCCACGAGCGGCTGTCGCTGCAAGGATTCGCGGAAGCGGTGCTGGCGCTGGTGCGCAGTTCGGGAGGCGGCGCGAGGATCGGCGTCAGCGCGGCGCATCCCGGACCGGCGGAGTTGATCACTGCATACCAGGAAGCCTGCGCGGCGCTCGACTCCGGCGCATCGGCAATCTTGTTTTTCCAGCAGCCCTCGTCGTCGCGTGCCCGGCCAGCGGAAGTGCTGGAGCGGCTGGTGAAGGCGATCCGCACGGAGACCGATCTGCCGGCCGCGCTGCGCGAGGTTCTGGCCCACGCATTTCCGCCTGAGCACGCGGGCAGCAAGCTGCAGGAGGCGCGTGGGTTTCTTACCTGGGCAATTGAGCATCTGGCGCTCGAAATGACGAGCATTGGAGTGGATGCGGCCCGGGTGAATGCGGCGAAGGAACAGGCGGTTACTGGAGTACTGCACGCGCCCAGTCCTTTCGCCGCGGCCGAAGGCTTGCGGCGGTTCGTGGAGTCGCTGCGGCAGCAGGTGGCTTCTGCTTTCAGTGACCGCGAACGTAAGATCGTGTTTGCGGTAAGCCAGTTTGTGGAGGAACGCGGCGCCGCGCAATTGAGCATTCAGGACATCGCGCAGGCGCTACATCTTTCGGCCGGCCATCTGAGCCGAATCTTCCGCCGCACTACAGGGACGACGCTGGAAGGCTTCCTGATCCGGCAGCGCGTCGAGCTGGCCAAGCGCACCCTGCTCGACCCGCGGCTGAACGTGGCCGAAGTGGCGGAACGGTGCGGCTTCTGCAATCCCGCCTACTTCGCATCCGTCTTCAAGAGGTATGTGCGTTGCACGCCGCGCGAATTTGCCCGCCATCCGCAGATGTGGGCAGGGACGGCACTGCAAACTCGCGGCGCGTCAGATTCTCTCACGATGCCGCAGTGAGATTGGTTTCGAGTTAGATCTACTTTGCCGCGCCAATTCCCGCACCTGATTCAAGTATCCGACATAGATTGGAATTGGAATATCCGGCGAGTCGCCGCCATTGAGGTAGTGCTCAAGGCGAATTTCCATCGGAATCGAGCTGATGACCTCGCGGAAGCGGGGAATTTGCAGATACTTCACCTTGAAAACGTCGAACATCAATGAGCGAAATTCTTCGCTAATGAATGGAATCTTTCGGCCGTCAAGATAGATGCCATCGAAAAAATGTTGGGCGAGGGTGTCGCGTAGAGGATCGTCAGGCAGAGAGAAAGTAAAAACCAGATGAAAAAGATCAGCCAGGTCGCCCCAGAGAACTTTCTCTTCGTAAGCGCTGAAGCGAAGCGGGGCGCGGCCGCGCTGCTGAATGGTGCGCGGGTGGTCGCCGGGCGAGAGATTCTGGCGCTGGAGCTCATCGCGGAACCAGTGCAGCCGTTCCGGCGCCAGGTTATGACGCAGAAATTCGACCGCGTAGGCGTTCGGTAAGTAGAGTCTTGGGTCGGAATCTAGACGCGCCAGCCAGGGCGTCCAATTTTCTTGCTCGAAGATCCCCAGCAACTGGAGAAGATCCGCGACCCGAACTTCCGGGTGATATTTCACCGCCTGCCAGAAATGTTCAGCAGAGTCGTAGGTCTCGCCATAGAGCTGAATGCCCTCCTCGATTGGATACCAATTCGAGAGCACTCGACCGCGAATCGAAGGCGATGCGCTCCAGCAGTTCAGCGAGTGCTTCCATTTTTCCTGCACGGCGAGAAAGACTCCGGCATATCCAGCGGGGGTTGGTTCTTTGACCTCGGCGAGCGCCCGGCGAAGTTCGTCAGCAGTGTGCGTGATGATGGTTTCCAGCGGGCGCTCGTCAGTCATCGAGAGGACGCGGCTTTCGATGGCCTGGCGCAGCAAGTCGCGCGCCAGGCGGTCACGCTCGGGCTTGCTGAGCCGGCCGGTCCATCGCTGCGTCTGCGACTCAATATAGGGAAACGCTTCAGAAAGGGACTTGAATTCGATCAAGCCGTGAATGGCGAAGGTGACTGGGCGATCATCTTTCAGAATGACCGTGGACGGGGTTACGAGCGTCTTTAGTGGAACCTGTTGGGCGGGCGCCGTCCCGCAAATGATTATCGGACTCAACCACGCTGCGAATCCAAGAACACAAGTGTGAACCTGCGTTTTCACAATTTGTCTCCACTGCCCGTTTCGGGTGAAAGGAGCCATCCATTTTGGCAGGTTTGAATGAGATCGAAAATCCGGCTGATGGCATCCAAGAAAGTGACCGAAATGTGAAAAGCGCAGGTACGCCGATTGAAGTGCATAAAGCTCTGAATTGCGCTACTATAGCGGCTTTTCTCCGTTGGGAATCCATGGCTCAGCCATTTAACCAGACGATCGGCGCAGCTCGACGGCCGCTGAATTATGGCAGGTTAAGTGCAATCAGACGTTCGGACCGGGCGAAGGGTACGATCCACGCTTATGGGGTGCTCGGGTGAGTCTCAGTTCCAAATCGTCGGCTAGCGCAGAAATTCTGGCGCTTTCTGTGGTGCTGATCGCGTCTACGATCGCAGCAGCCACCGATAGTGGCGCGATCCAACAGACGCCATCCTCGACAGATTATTACGACACCGCGCCCGAGATTGTGGTTGGTTTCGTGGGCGGGTTCATCCACCGCGATGACGAACGCAGATCGGAAGTGCAGCTAGCGCAACGGCTGCGCGCGGCCTACGGAAAAAATGTATTTGCCGCCGTCTTCGAAAACCATCACAAAAAGAAAGCCTACAGAGCGATTCTTGAAATGTTGGATGCGAACCATGACGGCGTTTTGAGCCCGCTCGAAAAGCACAATGCGCGCATCGTGCTTTACGGCCACAGCTGGGGCGGTTCCACGGTCGTCTCGTTGGCGCAGGACTTGCAGCGCGATGGAGTCCCGGTACTGCTGACGGTGCAGGTGGACAGCATCAGCCGGTTCCGTGCCAAAGATTCTGTCATTCCGGCCAATGTCGCGCGAGCCGTGAACTTCTACCAGACCCACGGATTGATTCATGGGCAGCCGAAGATTGTAGCGGCGGACAGCGCGCGAACAAAAATCATCGGCAATTACCGCATGGATTACAAGAAGCCGCCGGAAGAGTGCCGGGTTTATCCCTGGTATGACCACCACTGGATCAAAGGGCACGAGGCCATCGAATGCGATCCTCAACTCTGGTCACAGGTCGAAGGCCTGATTCGGGGGCAGCTGGCGGCACATCCGGCCGAAAATCTAGCCAAATCTCGTTGAAGCTGACTGAGCGGGTCCGTCCTGCGGCAGACGTTTATGTTGAACCTTTGCCCGCCCCTGTTGCTTTGGACGTGACCGCAAATCGTGCACCGCGCCAGATTGTCCAAAGATCTGACATCGCCGAGACGGAAACTGTGTTTCTGAAAGTTGCCGTGGGGCGCTATAATACGCCTCCGCACAGGGGGGCTATGAAACCGCGCGTAGTAGTGACCGGAATGGGCGCCGTGAGCCCAAACGGTATTGGGCGCGAAGAGTTCTGGAAGGCCACCGCGGCCGGGCGCAGCGGAGTCCGTCGCATCACCCGCTTTGATCCTTCCGGTCTGCAGGTGCAGATTGCCGGCGAGGTGACGGACTTCGACGAAGCGAGCTACGTTGAAGGACGAGAGAGAAAGCATGTCTCCCGCGCAGTGCCGCTCGGTCTGGCGGCGGTCCGCGAGGCGCTGCAGGATGCCGGCATTGAGCATCGCACTATGACGCGGGACCAACTGCGCCGCATCGGCATGATGGTTGGCTCAGGCGGCGGCAGCGCGGAATTCACCGAAGAACAATACCGGCTGTATTACGCGGGACACGAGAAGCAGTGCAGTGTGTACACCATCCCTACTTCGACGATTGGCACTATGGCCAGCGAGTTTTCCATGCGCTTCGGTTTTCGCGGGCCGAGCCATGTGGTTTCGACCGGCTGCACCTCTTCCACCGACGCGATTGGATACGCCTGCCAGCACATCGCTTCGGGAGACCAGGACGTGATGGTCGTCGGCGGCGTGGATGCTCCCATTGCGCCGCTGCTGATGCGCGGCTTCATCATGATGCGTATTATGACCACGCGCTGGAACGAAGAGCCGGAACGCGGTTCACGGCCGTTTTCCCGCGACCGCGACGGTTTTGTTCTGGCGGAAGGCGCCTGGTTCCTGGTGCTCGAAAACATCGAGCACGCGCGGGCCCGCGGCGCTCATATTTACGGCGAGATCGCCGGCTATGCCTCAACCTGCGAAGCCTATCATCGGGTCCAACTCGAAGAGTGCGGGGAGGAACCGGCATACACGATCGGCTTGGCGCTGGAAAAGGCGGGAATCCCTCCCGCGGAAGTGCAATATCTGAACTATCACGGTACGTCCACGCCGCTGAATGATCGCATCGAGACACGCGCGGTCAAGCTGGCTTTCAACTCCCATGCGTTCAAGCTGGCGGGCTCGTCGCTGAAGAGTCTGATTGGCCATCCGCAGGGCGCTTGCGGCGCCGCGGGCGTGGTTTCCACGCTGTTGGCGATGCGCGACGGCGTTCTGCCACCCACCTTGAATGTGGAAGAGCCCGACCCGGAATGCGATTTGGACTATGTCCCCGACCGTGGGCGCCGCCTGGATATTGAATGGGCGGTATGCAACTGCATCGCCTTCGGCAGCAAGAACTCGGCGCTGGTCGTGCGCAACGTGCGCTGAGAATTGCTAAAGTTCGTCAGGATTGATCAGGTCAGGAACCGTCCAGCCATCCAGGTCGTATTCCGCCATGCACTGCTCAGCGAAACCCTTGTATTTGGCCGAATGCCCGATCTTATCAGCGACCATCAGACACTCGATGCGAATGTTCTCGTGGTTGCCGAAGTAGTTGCGCTCATAGAGCTCATGACGGCCGGCAAACTCCGTGCCCATCGCGTCCCACAGCAGCTTCATCAGCTTCACGCGTTCAACGGCGCTGTAGCCATTTGATCCGCGCACGAACTGGTCGAGATACTTGCGAATTTCCGGAACTTTGAAGTCCTTGGCGTGCGAAGGCAAATAAATCAGTGCGCTAGCCATTACGTTCTGCACGATCTCACGAATTCGCGGATAGGCAATGTTGGAAGCGACGCGGTAGGCCATCCCGTAATCGAGATTGGGCAGCACATACTGCGAGGCCCACGGCGAAGGCGTGCGCGCCATGGCATCGGAAAGACCCCAGAAAAGATTGCGCCACGCCAAGACTTCGCCCACCTGTGCCTGCACGCCGCGAAAGTCCTTCGCGCCGGTAGCTTCGATTCCTTTGAGCAAAAGCCCCGCGATGAAATCAAACTTCACGGCCAGGCGCGTGCAGCCCTGAAACATGAATCGCGGCAGAAAGCCGGTGCGCGGGAAAAGTTTGTTGGCCTTGTCTATGTCTCCGTAGAGAAACACATTTTCCCAGGGAACGAAAAGCTTGTCGAAAACGATGATCGAGTCGTTTTAATCCAGGCGGCTGGAAAGCGGGTAGTCGAACGGACTGCCGATAGCGTCGGCGGCCATTTCGTAGGAAGGCCGGCAAAACAACTTGAATCCCGGACTATCCGTGGGCACGATGCAGACCAGGGCGAAATCCTTGTCCTTTACCGGAAGTGCCCCGTTGTTGGCCACCAGGCTGTAATGAGTGAGCGTGCACGTGGTCGCCACCACTTTGGCACCGCTCACGATCAGACCACCGTCGGTTTCCTTCTCCACGTGCATGTAAACATCGCGCACCTCGCCCAGTTCTTTGTTGCGGTCCACCGGCGGGTTAACTACGGCGTGATTGACAAACGTGACTTCTTCCTGCGCCTTCTTGTACCAGCGGCGGGCGTTCTCCTGAAACGGCTCGTAGAAATCAGGGTCGGCGCCCAGAGTGGCAAGGAATGCAGCCTTATAGTCGGGGCTGCGGCCCATCCATCCGTAGGTGACGCGTGCCCATTCGGCGATGGCGTCGCGCGTGCCGATCAGCTCTTCCACGTTGCGTGGCGCGCGGTAGAACTTGTGCGTATAGCCGCCGCTGCCGGTATCAGTCTCAGTGCAGAGGATGCTGTTGCGCTTCTCATCGTGCAACGCATCGTACAGGCGCGCCAGCATGCGGACCGTATTGCGGAATGCGGGATGCGTGGTGACGTCTTTGACGCGCTCGCCATGAATCCAGATTTCCCGGCCATCGCGCAGACTCTCAATGTATTCCTGTCCCGTGAAGGGCCGAGTGCGCGCCGGGGTTGCTAATTCCGAGACCAGGGTCTCTTCCACCCTGACGGGAGTGGTGCTGGCAGATGTTGATTCTGTCGTGGTGCGATCTCTCAGTGACAACGCGAATCTCCCAGGTTTGAGGCTGGATGGCGAAGTTACGGGGGAAAACGCGACGCGCAGGGAAGGTGCAATGAGTTTAAGCCGCCGGTGACGGGAAGCCAATGACACTTTCGTGCAGTTACTGCCGGTCAGACGTCATCTCCTCGGCCAGTTCGCGAGATGAAAGCACTGGCCCGGACGGGCCAGTGCGTGACTCAGCCGAGCTATGCTAGATTTCTCACCCAGATTGTCGAAAATCGTATTGTCCCCCTCCGGTTTTACCAGGCACCAACGCAATGCCGCGATCTTGTTATGCAGCAATCTAGCGAATCCTTATCTGCCGGCACTGAGCCGATGCCGTCTCCGGGTCGGGAGCCGCGCCCACAAATCGCCAACGAATTGGCGGGCAAGCTTCGCCCGGTGCAGGTGATCGTCAAGAGTGAAGAACGGAGCAAACCTGCAAGCCGCTGGTCGCGGGCGGCGGAAATTCTGCGCTGGCGCGGGCCCTGGCGTTTTCTGGTGCTGGCCCTTCGGGAAGCCATTAAGCCGCTGGTCTATTGGCACGCCTACTACATCATTGATAACGAGATTTTGCCGCCGTTTCCGGTTCCAGCAGCAAGAGAGAATTTCAAGACGACCGTGTTCGCGGGAGAGGCCGACTTATGCAGGGCAGAAAAAGCTCTGGCCGGCATGAAAGAGTTTAGCTCCGCGGAACTTTCCATGCGTTTGAAGCGCGGTGATGCAGTGGCCGTTGCACTGGAAGGCGAGCAGGCGGTTGGGCATATATGGATGACCTTCAGGAGCGGCCTGGAACTGGCTTTCGATACCTGCTGGGTTGTGCGCCCGAATGAAGGGGTGATCTACGATACATTGGTTCTTCCGGAGTACCGCGGACGCGGACTTCACCCTTGCATGGATGTCGCGTTGAATAATTGGGCCTATCCGCGGGGGATCCGCCGGGCGTTTGCTTCCATTTCCGCCGTCAATAACCAGTCTCTGGGCATTACCAGGCTTGCCGGAAAAGCCAAGGTGATGACCCTGTTTCTGGTCCGCATCCGCGGCATCAGTCACACCTGGGTCAGAGCCACGGGCCTGCCGTTCAACTCGTGCTTCCAGAGAAAGTCGTCTTCGGTTCCTGAGTAAATCTTCGTCTTCTCTTACTGATGACCGGCAAGGCCGTGGCTGCAGACCGCGATTTGCCCTATAATTTGCCGGTTTACCGGGCCAAGCAGTGCCTGTCAAACTCAGGGGCGCACATATGGCTGCTCTTCCGGTATTGCCGGCTGTAAACGCTTCTCCTCTTCCGAACACGGCGTGCGATCAGGTCTCTCCTGCGCTGGGACCGCAAATCCGGGTGCTGATGGTTTGGCCCCAGGTCCCGATGTCCTTCTGGAGTTTTCAGCACACCGCGGAAATCATCTCCAAGGAGGCAAACATCCCTCCCTTGGGACTGCTGACCATCGCGGCATTGTGCCCGAAAACCTGGACCATTCGCCTGATTGATCAGACCTTTGAAGAAGTGCGCGACGAGGATATTCTTGCGGCCGATCTGGTCATGGTCAGCGGTATGCGCGTGCAAGCGAGTGCGATCGCGAAAATCCTGGCTCGCGCTCGAGCTCTCGGAAGGCGCACCATGATCGGCGGACCCTACGCCAGCGCAGAGCCGGAGGTACTGCTGCCTTTGGCGGACCACGTAGTGGTTGGCGAGCCCGACGCTGAATTCGCTGGCATCGCAGCGGACCTGGAAACCGGCAAAGCGCGGCCGCTGTATGTGGTCCACGAAAAACCTGACGTCACTTCCACCCCCGTGCCTCGCTTTGATCTCTTGAACCTCGAGCGTTACGCCTGCATGGCCATTGAGTTTTCACGGGGCTGCCCCTTTCAGTGTGAATTCTGCGACATCATCACCATCTACGGCAGAAAACCCCGAACCAAATACTCCGCACAGGTAATCGCCGAGTTGCAGGCGCTGTTTGAACTGGGCTGGCGCAAACACGTTTTCATCGTGGACAACAACTTCATCGCCAACCACCGGCTCGCCCTCGAACTCTCGGAAAGAATCGCCGAATGGTCACAGGAGCGTGATCGCCCCGTCGCATTTTTCACCGAGACGTCGCTCGATCTGGCGCAAAAACCGGCCCTGCTCGACGCTATGGTGCGGGCAAATTTCTTTGCCGTGTTCATCGGCATCGAGAGCCCCTCCAAAGAATCTCTCACCGAAACCAAGAAATTTCAGAACTTGCGCGGCGATCCCATGCAAGCGGTCCGCTTCATCCAGCAAAAGGGATTGTGGGTGCTGGGCGGTTTCATCATCGGCTTCGATTCGGACACGGAAGATATTTTCGAGCGGCAGCGCGAATTCATTGAGGGCTCTGCGATTCCCTGGGCCATGCTGGGTTTTCTTCAGGCGATGCCCACCACGCCGCTTTACGACCGCATGTTGAAACAAGGCCGGCTATTCCAGCGCGATCAGGCGGATTTCAGCAATTTCAGCTCATCGAATTTTCGCACTGTGCTGCCTCGGCCGATCCTGCTTCGCGGAGTTCGCGACGTTCTGCGCTCCATTTACACACCTGCCTCTTTCTATGACCGCTGTCTCCGCTCGCTTGAGGTCTGGAACGTTCAATCCTGCCAGAAGGCGCCGGTGTCTCCGTTCATGGAGACATTCTTTGTGTTACTGCGTTCGATGTGGCACCAGGGCGTTCTGGCGGACTAC
>Ga0335078_10007924_pt1 | contig 15777 bp, 10 predicted proteins | sample Lox_Sample_32_FD_206711 | JGI IMG/M metagenome (GOLD analysis project Ga0335078, IMG submission 206711) | Soil microbial communities from Loxahatchee National Wildlife Refuge, Florida, United States - Lox_Sample_3.2 | ecosystem: Environmental > Terrestrial > Soil > Wetlands | place: USA... | reverse complement strand
TTCAGCAAACTTTTGCTGACCCGCGAGTACATGCTGAAAGGCGGCATCGCCTACGCTGAACGTCTGCTGGTTCAGGCTTTCGGCGAGACGGCAGCCAAGGAGCTGCTGGTCCAGGTGACGCGCACCGAGGAGGTCTCGGTGAAGGACCTCGACGCCCTCCAGAAGGCTGACCCGCAGCAACTTCTCAAGTTCGTGGAAGGAGAACACCCGCAGACGGTAGCCCTGCTTCTGGCCCATCTGAGCAGCACGGCCGCTTCCACCCTGGTTCAACTGCTGCCGCAGGAAACGAAGTCTCAGGTGGTGGAGCGCCTGGCCAAAATCCGGCAATTCTCGCCGGAAATGGTGCAGAAGATCGTCACGGTTCTGACCAAGAAGATCCAAGGGCTGGGCAAGCAAAAGCTGTTAGCCTATGGCGGTATCGATGCCGTTGGCGATCTCCTGAACCACCTGGACTCGAGCTCCAGCAAGTCCATCCTGGAGTCGATTGAGACGGTCGACGCGGATCTGGCTCAGGCCATCCGCAACGTGATGTTCACCTTCGAGGACTTCCTGCGCGCCCCGGATGCGAGCGTTCGCGAGTTGCTGGGAGCACTCGACAAGAAGACCCTGGCGGTTGCGCTGAAGGGAGCTTCGCCGATGTTGAAGGACAAGTTCCTGGGCGGAATGTCCGAGCGGGCAGCCGAGATGTTCAAGGAAGATATGGAAGTGAGCGGAGCCGTCCGAGCGCGAGACGTCTCGCGCGCCCAAATCGAGATCGTGACCATGGCCCGCAAACTGGAGGCGGAAGGCAAAATCACGCTCAAGAACGAGGGAGAAGACGCCTTGGTCGTCTAAGCCCGGCGGCACGTTGCGCCAGCATCTTAGTGACAGCAAAGCACGACACCCTGGAGGGCTTGGTCGACGGTGACCTATGAACGAGCAAGTAAAAACATCTTCTACGGATGTTGCATCCCAGCACTCTCTCGAAGAAGCATGGAACGAAGCCCAGTGGCTGCCTTGTAAGTTGAGCGTGGCGTTCCAGGTGCCCAAGCTGACGGTGGGAGACCTGCTGGACATGGAACTGGACTCCGTGATCGACTGCCGGGTCCGCGAAGATACGCCCCTACCCATCTGGGTCAACGAAGTCGTCGTCGGCTGGGCGGAATTTGACGTGGTGGGCAAGCGGTTAGCCGTTCGGATCACCGAGTTACGCTGACCACCCAGCAGGGTTTCGGGCTGGCTGAACCAAGGCGAAGGGGACTCGGGACATATGTAGGCGTCTCGGCTGGCCGGCGGCCTCGTCCTGGCAAGGGCCGGCGGGAGGTTCTCAGGGTTCGGCCACCGGGCAGGTCGAGAGGAACGACGATGGAAAAAATCCTGAACCAGGAGGAAATCGATGCGCTGATCCGGGCTGCGCAAAACCGTCCGCTTCGCCAGGCCGAAGACGAACGGAAGCAACGGATTGTAACCCCGTGTTCCTTTGGCCAATCCGGCCGCATCAATCAACAGCAAGTCGGTTCGGTGAGCCTGCTTCACGACACTTTCGCCCGCAATCTTAGTGAGCGTCTCGGCGCTTACTTGCGGGTTCTCTTTGATGTCAACCTCGTTTCGGTGGAGCAACTCCCTTACGTCGAGTTCCTACAGCGCATCGCCGAAATGTCTTACTTCGCAGCGCTCGATCTTCAGCCGTTCGAGGCTTCCGGCGTCCTACAACTCGACTCGTCCCTGGTCTTCCCGGCGGTGGAGTTGCTTCTGGGCGGCGAGGGGAAGGGCGAACCGTTCTCGCGCGACATCACTGAGATCGAGGAGCGGATCCTGGAGAGTGTGGCAAGGGTTATCTGCGAGCAGCTGCAGCTCGTTTGGCAGCCGTTGATCGAGCTACAGGTGAGTTTTGGTCAGCACCAGAAGCAGGGTCAAGTGCAGCGCCTGATGGCTGCCAATGAGAGCGTGCTGGCGCTCAGCTTTGAAATCCGGATGCCCGATGCGCGCGGCACCATGAATCTGGCCTTCCCAGGGGTGGTCTCGAGCGCCCTGCTACGAAAAATGGACGAGCAGTCGTTAACCCGGAAGCGGCGAGTCACCTGGGAAGACATTGACCTGCGCCGCCAGAGATTGCACCACTGCCGGTTTCCCGTGGAAGTGGTGCTGCCCGCCTTCGTCCGTGGCGGCGACCTGATGGCGTTGCGGGCCGGACAGACTCTCGTCCTGCAACACCGGATTGGCGAACCTCTTGTGTTATCCGTTGCCGACCAGGCGTTGTTCACCGCCTATCCCGTCCGGGTGGGGGGAGCACGCGCCGCCACCGTTGACAAACGGCTGCAGCTTCGCCGCGACAGGCGAAAGGAATCGCTATGAGTGCGACGACCGTGCCCCTCCTATCTCGCGAGGGCCTGGAGTACTGCCACGTCTGGTTTGAGAGCCTCCGCCAAGTCCTCGAGCAGATTCGCGGCGAGCCTTTTACTCTTCAGAGTCCGAGTCACGATGCCGGCGATCCCTACGCGCAACTTGAAGCGGAAGGATTGTGGGTGCGATTCTCCGCCGAAAAACGATTGCGCGGAGAACAGGCCTTATTCATTTCCAAACCCGACGCGCTGGCGCTGGCCGGCATCCTGATGTGGGAGCCGCCCGACGCGGCCGCCGAATTGGATGACGAGCATACCGATGCCGTGGCGGAGTTGCTGCGCCAGGCCGCCGGTGCCGCGGCCACCGCTCTGGGAGACAAGCTGGGCGGGGAGGTCGGGCTTGTTTTCCGGGCCAGCGACCGTCCCCGATGGGCACCTGCCGTGCATGTCGCCATGAGCTGTAGCAGCGCCCAGGTTTCGTCGGTCGGCGTCCATCTTTTCCTCAGCCCTGAATTGGCGGCCGCCATCGGGCCCACCACCACCGCAGAAAGCGACGTAGCGCCACGCGACCAGAGCCGGACCACCAACCCTCTTCCTCAGCTCCCGCGCGACAGCGACAATCTGAGGTTTCTTCGCGACGTCGAACTGGAGGCCTATCTTCGCTTCGGAGAGCGACAGGTTCTGCTGCGCGACATCCTCGACCTCGGACGGGGCGGCGTGGTCGAGCTCGACAAGCAACTGCAGGAGCCCGTCGAACTTCTGGTGGGCCAAAAAGTGGTGGCCCGGGGACAGCCCGTGATCGTGGACGGAAACTTCGGACTGAGAGTCACTGAGATTGTCGCGCGCGAAGAACGACTCGATTCCGTGCGCCGCTGACGGCCCGGCTGCCCTGGTCTTCCTCCCTCGAGTTTGCACCGATCATATGTAGCCTATCATTGTAGGAGGCTCGCTAGCGGTGGAGATCGAGCGTGATCCACACCGATTGCCCCTCGAATTGTAGGGCCGTGCTGACGGGAGTCGAGTTGCTGATCGAGAAGAGACTGTAGTCCCGACCGCACACAATGGTCGGCGTCGAAAGCAGGCAGGCGTCGTCCAGGCCCGGCACTTTGGCTTTGAGGGTTCCCGCGATCACGTTGCAAACCTCGCCCAAGGCATCGCGAGTGTCAGCGTCGGTGGGAGAGATGTCGATGCCGAGCATCTTGGAGGCCAAGGTGGCTGCCGCCGCCGCCGGGCACCGGAGGCTCAAAACTCCACTGAGGGCACCGGCCAGACCGACCATGGCCGTCATGTCTGCCGAGTTGCGCGGCGTCGATTCGGGCACCTCACTGACCTCGACCCCCAACATGAACTCCAGGATTTCAGAAGCGGCGTCCCGGAGTAGTGGCTCCCAGCCTCCCTCGGGCAGAGCAAACTCCCTCTTGTGAGCGGCGCCATCCGCAGGACGCACGGTGAATACCCGGCGCGTGTGATCCTTGGTCCGTTGATCGGTGTCTGAAATCATCTCTAGGCCCCCAGGAGCGGAGTGATGCGCTCCTTCATTTGCTCGGGTGTAAACGGCTTCCGAATGTAGCCCCGCGCTCCCAGCGAGAGGGCTTCGACCACTCGCGACTGGCTGCCCTCCGTGGTGATCATGACAATGGGAATGCCTTTGGCGGCCTCCAGGCTTTGCAGTTGCCGCACGAACTCCAACCCGTCCATCTTCGGCATGTTGATGTCGCTGAAGATCATGTCGATGGTATTCTGTCGCACGATGGCCAGGGCCTGCTCGCCGTTGTCGGCCTCGAGCACGGTTTCGAGGTCGAGGCCGGCGAGGCGCAATGACCGCTGAACGATCTTCCGCATCACGGAGGAGTCATCAACAATAAGGACGCAGATCTTGATCTTCATGGCTTCACCTAAGATTGAGCGTTCATGCCCAACATCGACTTCTTTCTTGCCACACTCGGCGCCGGCCGCCTAAGAGGGTTGCGTCACCGCTTCCTTGAGCCGATAACAGGTGGAGAGGCCGGGAACGGCCGCAAAGCCATCGTCGAGGTTCAAGGTTGTTTCGGCCCCGCCCAGGAAGAGGTATCCGTCAGGCTCCAGCAACCTTCGCACGCGGGCCAGAATCTCCTTCTTCGACTCGATGTCGAAATAGATCAGCACGTTGCGCATGAAAATGATATCCAGTGAGGGCAGCACAGGCCAGGGTTCCGCCAGATTGATCTCGCGCAAACTCAGCATCTGGCGCAAATTATCGCAAACCTGCCATTCCCCGCCTTCCTTGTGGAAATACTTCACCAAGTAGGTCGCCGGCAAGCCACGATTCACCTCCAGTTGGCTGTACCGCCCTTGCCGGGTGCGCGCCAGCATCTCCCGCGAGATGTCGCTGGCGATGAAATCCACGCGCCAGGTGGCGAGAAACCCGAAGTGCTCCCGCAGCAGCATGGCAATGCTGTAGGGTTCCTGGCCGCTGGAGGAGGCCGCGCACCAGATCGAGATATTTCTTGCAGCGCCGCGGCGGGAGACCACTTCCGGCAGCACCTTGGTTCGGAGCAGCTCAAACGGTTTGTGGTCCCGGAAAAAGGTCGTCTCGTTGGTGGTCATCGCCTCGATGACTTTGTAGTGAAGGCCGTTCGCCGACCGCGATCGCAGCCCGGCAACCAGGTCGGAAAGGGAAGCGAAACCCTCCCTCTGGGACAGAGGCACCAGGCGGGACTCCACCAGATACTCCTTGCCAGGGTCGAGCACGATGCCCGCCTTGACGCGAACCAAATCGCGAATGAACTCGAAGTCTGGTCTGGTGATCGCCATCCTGTAATACGTCCTTCTAGCTCAGCTCGAACTGCCACTCGGCGACGCGGACCGGGGCCGGCGTCCTAAACTCCCCCACCCGGCGCACGATCTCTTCCGCCATCTGATCCAGGGGCAACACCTTGTCGGCGAGGCCGGCCTGGGCAACAAAACCCGGCATGCCCCAGACTACCGAAGTCGCTTCGTCCTGTACGATGACCCGGCCGCCCTGTTCGTAGATCCACTCGCAGCCGCGCAACCCGTCCTGCCCCATCCCCGTCATCACCACCCCCAGAGCGCCGGCGCCGTAGGTGGTGGCCACGGACCGGAAAAGAACATCCACCGCCGGGCGGCAGGAATTTTCGGGCGGCCCCTGGTGGGTCCCGATGCGGACTGCCGTTCCTTCCCGCTTCAAAACCATGTGGAAGTTGCCCGGCGCCACCCAGACGTGGCTCGGTTCCACCGCCTGGCCCGGCGATCCCTCTTCCACCGTGATCTGAGATTTAGCCGCCAGCCGATCCGCCAGGAACTTGGTGAAAATCGGGGGCATGTGCTGCACGATCACCACCGGCACCGGCAGGTTCGCGGGCAGGTGCGGCACGAGTTTGGCCAGCGCGTTCGGCCCCCCGGTCGACACCCCGATGGCCACGATCTCCACGCGGCAGCCTCGGCGTGGAGCCGCCAGCGCAGGACGATTTCTGGCGACCGCGGCCGGAGCTGGAATTCGGCTCGGAACCGGGGACGCACTGCCCACGGCGCCGCAGTGAACCTTGATCTTGGGAATTAGTTCTTCACGGATGCGGGCCGTCGCGGCCGTCACTCCGCCCACGTTGGAAGGCTTGGTAACATAGTCGTTCGCCCCCAGCGAGAGCGCATCCAGCGTCGCCGCGGCCCCGCGCTCGGTGACCGTACTGAACATGATCACCGGCAGTCGAGCCCAGGACTTGCGGATGGCCGCCAGAGCTTCGAGACCATCCATCTCCGGCATCTCGATATCAAGCGTGATGACGTCCGGATTGAGCTGGGGGATGCGGGCGAGGGCAATTCGGCCGTTGGCGGCTGTTCCCACCACCTCCAGGCTGGGATCCGCCGCCAGAACGTCGCTTACCAAGCGGCGGACCACCACGGAGTCATCGACCACGAGGATTCGAATTCTGTGCATCGCTTAGGCCTCGATGGCCCCCACCAGCTCGAGTTTTTCCCGAATGACGTCTTCCGTAAACGGCTTCATAATGTATTCGGTGGTGCCCGCACACGCCCTCCTTAACTTACAGGCTCCTTTTGTGCCTCCCGGCTTCAGCGATGCACGTTAAGGGCCCAGCCTATTTATCGGCATAAGTCACGCAAAGGTTTAGGTCGGGCTGCTTGGTCGACAAGGGCAACCAAGCCCCCGAAGCTAACTTTCATATTTCTCAATTACATAGTGGCTTTATCTAGAATAAGTCATTCGTTTTCATCAGCTTGGTGACTGAATTGGGTTCGTATCAAAAACCCAACCCAAGATGTCTATTGATATCAATACAATTTGGGTTCGGTCCGGCGAAAATGATGATCTGTCCCCCCGGATTGCCCTGCCCGTCGCGACCCTCTGACCATTGCTGATCGCCTGTAAAAGGCGGTGTTGGGATGGGAACCTCGCAGTCGTGCATATGCGTCCCCTCAAAATTGGCAACCATTACCATCCGTCTTATCTTTACAATCGGATCGTGGTTATACTACGTCCGGGCCCCCAAACGGTGGCGTTCGTTTTCCACTTTTCCAAGTCACGACCCTTTGTTCTCGATCAAATCGGTGGCCTCGTTTTTCAAGAAGCACCAGCTTTCAGCCGTCTGCCACCAGCCTTCAGCTTGCCACACCGTCCACCGCCTTTGGCCTTCCGCTTACTGTTCTGCCCTACCAACCCAGGCGAATCCTCCTTTTAAGACTGATGATATTGAGCCAGGATTAGATACTCGCTTGTTTATCTATCATAAAGATATCATAGGCAGGACAATAGAATCAAGCAAAAAGGGCGGTGGCCATTCTGCCGGCCCCCGCGATTCATCAGTCTGTCACAAAGCCTCCTGAGCCATTGCTTGTCAAAACGCGTCGGGTTGATCACCACGGGCGAGGCCGCAAAAAGGTCGACAAACTCGCCGCGTTCCCCACGGTCAGGCGGCGTTTGCGGTGTTGGAATATGGGGCGCAGATCGGTAAATGGAGTTAACACCACACCATCGTTACCAAGGCTGTTACCCTCGGCCAACGGCATGTCAGAACTTCTCAGCCCAAGAAGAATGATTGCTCGGCTCTTCTCAGGTGCTCAAGCGTGAACCTCTTCCGGAATCTCCGCGGCAGACTTCATCTCCACCGCAGACTTTATCCCGTACAAGTAATCGCGATCGAGCGTCTGTTCCGTCTCGCGCAGCACTTCGGGAAGTTCTATTCCGTCGCGCGCGGCAAGGAGGCGTCCAAGCGCCAGCGACATGGACAGGATCGCATTCATGCCGAGATTCGCCTTTCTTTGCATGATCGCAATCTTCTCGTCGGCGGAGGCGCTGGGGCTGACTTTCCCGCGCTTGGTAGCCAGGTCCAGCTCCATCAGCAGAAGCGCCCGATCAATGTCCGCCAGCGCGCCGAGTTCGGAGATCCTTTTTCCAATGAAATGTGGGCCGATGACTTCGGTCACGTTCGCTACCGCGTTCAGGCAGCCTTTACCGTTGTAGCGTTTGGCTCTTATCCAGAGGTCAGCCAGCTCGCGATTCTCTTTCGTGATCGTCTCGGCGTCCACGTCCGGAACAAAGCGGTACGTCTTTTCCTTCTCCTTATACACAAAATACTTCGAGAATTTCCGCGTGAGGGGACCGGCCTCGATGATGCTGTCCACCAAATGGATGGCCTCATCGGTCCCCGCCGAAACGCCCAGAGGTGTGGCGGCGGCGAATTTCATTCCGTTATCGAGCATCACCGTGACGCCGACGGTGGGGTTGCCGGCGTTGGTCGGCTCCTCGTGAGCTGAGATGTCCGAAATGGCCAGATCGGGATCGAGTCTTCGCGTGATTCTGGTTCCCTTCTTCGCCATTTCCATCAATTCGACCACTCTTCCGTACTTGATCAGCCTCTCCGTGTTGGCGCCGCCTCCGCATTTCAGGCCCAAGGCGCCCACGGCGAAGCCGATATCAGCCTCCATGACCTCGACCGGCGACTTGGATCGATGAGAAAGCACCAGGGCGAGCCCCGCCTGCTTCGCGGTGCGAGTCGCCAGGAGCGTCTCGCTCAGCGAGCCGATCTGGTTGGCCTTGATGAGGGCCGTATTGATAAGCCCTTGTTCGGCACATCTTTGAATGGTGGTGTCCTTGGTCGTGACCAGATCGTCGCCGATGATCAGAATCTCCTTATCAAGGGCGGTCATGAGTTTCTTCCACCCTTCGTAGTCATCTTCCGCGAAAGGGTCTTCGAGAGAGACAATGGGATACTTCTTAACCCAGCGAAGGTACAGGTCGACCATTTCGTCCGTGCTCAGGACTTTTGGATCTTCGGCTCTCCAGAACAGGTACTGGCCGATCGATTCTTTCTCACCGGTCTTCTCCCGGTAGGCAGTGCTGAGTTCGCTGGCGGCGGGATCGATCGCAAGGCAAACATCGCGGTCAGGGACAAAGCCGCACTCCTCGATGGCCTGAACGGCCACTCTCAAGGCTCTTTCTTCGGGAAGGAAATCACCCTCCTGCTTTGCGTAGGAAGCGACGATTCCACCCTCCAGACCAATGCCTACGAAATTGAGGCCTTCCGAGTCCTGGATGATCTGGATCGCCCGGCTTTGAAGCATGTTGGTAAACCGTTGGGCCTCGATGTAATCTTTGGCGGTAAGGGGCAGGAACATCAACTCCTGAAAACTCAGGTTCCCGCCCATCTCTTCGGTGTGGCGGCCGCCCTGGATGCAATTTCTGAACTCCCACGGCGCGAACACGATTCGACCGTCGGGAAGCTCCAACTCCTGAAGCCGATGCAGACGGAGCTTGCGACGGAGCTCGGAGGGATTGACGGCGCGGCTCTCTTGCGTCACACGAGCCGGTTCTGCCGCCCTAACTTCCGCCGCTCTCTGAGCGGCCTCCTCCTGCCTGGCCTGAAAGGCCTTGTATTTTCCGGGGTCCGATAACAGGAAATCGAGGAGAGCAACGGCCCCCATCGTGAAGAGGATTCTCCCAACGTAAACCGAGCCAGGAATGGCCGCGTAGAGGCCGAGCAAAATCAAAATGATGCCAGGCAGAAAGGTGACCTGACTAAGCACCTTGCTCGCTGCCGGCCCCGCAGCCGATACCGCCAGGTTCTGCGTCTTGACGGCGGGATGAAAACTGCCCGCCTCCTTATGTACCCCGTGAAAGGCGCCGTACGGGATCTTCACGAACATTTCCAGGTACCAGAGCCATCTCCCAACCGCGCCTTGCTTCAGCTTCTCAGCGGCAGGGCCGGCAAGCTCAGGCCTGAGGTTGTTGGTTTTGACGGCGGCCAGGTAGTGTCCGATCTCGTGGATCGCGATGTTGGTATGCCACGACGCGTACCACATTAAAGACGAAATGACTACTTCCTTGCTTAAAAACATCATCCGCAACACGGCGAATTTCGACGCCACATGCAGAGGAATGCTCAGCAAGGAAGTCAGGAAAGCCGCGTGAAAGGACACCAGCTTGTGGTTGGCGATGATCCAGCCACGATCCAGGCGCGGCGTTTCGCTCGGCGGCCGGATGGTCGAAATCAGCCGGTTCCAGAACCCGACTACTGATCGGCTGATTCGTTCCAAGGACGCCTTGCGACTCAAGCTCAACTGAGTGATAGCAGACTTTTTGGGATGTTGTGTCATAGAGGCGCTCCAAGTGGGATGACATTAAGCTAAGCTGGGGCGCTGCTCGGTGGCAGCGCTTCATTCGTCCACAGTCCGTAGCCTCGCTGCCTTGATTCGGGAATCGCTTTTGACTGTCAGCATCGAATCAATGCAGACGCTTAATCTTCTATGACAGGCTGTAACAGGTCTGTGACCCCCATCACACCCGTAGGTGAGTGGAAACCCACCGGCTTTATTAGCCTGGACCTGTCACCACGTTTGAATGCCGGTGGAAGGGCGGGGCTTCAGCCCCGCCGCTCGAGTTTGGACATTTAATCTGATCGCGAAGTAACAATGGATGACAGCCCTCGCCCGCTTGCGGGAGAGGGGGGACCGCGAAGCGGTGGGTGAGGGACGCGGCGATGGTGACGGAAGAAAACAACCCCTCACCCCCGGCTTCGCCGTACCCTCTCCCCTTGGAGAGGGCTGTTATCAAGTTAGGGGTAGTCGTCAATCAGAATGTCCAAACTCCAGGTGCGGGGCCTCAGGGAGTGAGATCGACGGCGTGTTTTCCTGCCGGAACTTCAAAGGTGGCGCGACCATCCCCGACGCTGATTTGACCTTTGGGAGAGCCGTCAATGCGGAGTTGCAGGATGCCGGACTCGAATTCGGCTGTGGTTACTTTGGCACTTCCGCTGGTGTCGATTCTGAAAGAGAGGTGGGTGGGTCCGATCTCGTAGTTCCGCACCACGACGCCCGCGTCCGCCTGGAAGCGGCTCTTGCCATCACGCACCAACTCGGTTAGCCGGGGGCCGATCGTGACATCGTAGCGGTGGCTTCCCCAGACCGCACCCCGAAAAGTCCCCTCGGACGACGGGCCGAGCGCTCCAAAACGCAATCCCTCCCACGGGTTCTCGTCGATGTACTGTTCCAGGGCCACGAGGCACAGCAGAGCGCCCCACGTGTAGTGCGTGTCGCCGCCGGCGGTGCCGCCCCAAGCATGGTACTGCTCGTTATCGTGCTGATTGGTCTTCCAGTCGTCAATGAAGAGCGCGTAGTTCTTGCCGGCATAGTCGAGCGCCACCTGGTCGAACCCATAGCGGTTGAGGCCTTCGTAGAGCATGTAGTTGGTTGGCCCCCAGATATCCCCGCGCCAATAGAACTGGTCTTTGAACGCCGGATCATCGCGTGCGATCGTCGGCGCGACATAGGTTCCCCAGAATTCCTTGGGGTTCAGCAAGTGCTCTTTCACCATTCGCTCCGCCTGATCGGGCGTGGCCAGACCGGCAAACATGGGATAAAAGTTTGTTGGCGACAGGCGCTTCGAGAATCGCCCATCCCAGAAGCGGTTCTCGAAGATGCCGTCTCGGTCGTTCCACAATTTCTCGCGAACGAGTTGCTTCATGTGGTCATGTTCTTTGGAGAATCGCTCGCTGTCCTCTCGATTGCCCAGCGCCGCTGCCATCTTGGCGAGGCATTCCGCGTCTAGCGCATAAAGCGAATTCAGCCCCACGTCATTGAGGTTCATCGTGTGCGTCTTCGGATCGTAAGCCGCTTCGTCGTACATGGGGCTGTCGTCCATGCCGCTTTCCCACTTCGCCGCCTGGAAGAAGCCGCGTCCACCCACGGCGGGAGTGGAACCCCGGTCGCTTCCCCATTCGAGCAGCCCGTCTCGATTGCCGTCGCGCCAGCCCTGGCCGTCTCCACGGTCGCGCAGCCACCAATCGTGCCACTTCACTAGCCTCGGGTAGGCCCAAGCCAGGGTGTCGCGATCCTGGAATTTCTCGTATTCCTTCCACACCGCGTACGATCCGACGGGCGGCTGGGCCCTGTCGGGAGTCGTGCCTGAACCGCCGGCGACGTTGGGCACGACGCCGGTCGGGCTCTGGGCGAGTAATATCGCCTTGATACCAGCAACGGTCTGGACCTGGTCCTCGAGGCCCGTCAACAGGGACCCGAAGAAACAGTCCCACTCCCCTACCACCCAGCCCCCAAAGGCGGTTGCCCAGTGCCGACTGATACTTGGGAAAATGAGGCCGTTGGAAGGAGCATAGAGGGTATTCCAGAACATGGAATTCCCGATGGCCTCCGCTGCTCCCTCGAACATGCCCGTCACTTGGGGCCGGCGGCGGGAGTATTCCTCGGATTTCTGCCGGAGAAGCTCGTCAATCTTACCTGCTTCGAGCAGCCGCTGAGCGCGCTTCACCATTTCGTCGTGGCTCCAGCCCAGCGCGGCGACGAAATGAGCCGCCTCAGCAGGTCCAGTGACGAATTCCAGCCCGGCGGTTGCCGACCCCGATTCCTCTCCAATCCCGGAGACCAGCCGGCCAGAGCCATTCATGTTGTCGCGCAACTGCCGGAGAGAAGGGTAGAGTCCGCTCCCGATGGTCGGCCGGTCCACCATGAGGACAAACTGTGCTGAAGCATCAAACATGTCGTCGAAAAAGCGCTCTCCCGCCACCGCCTGTTTCGAGGGATCGATGGTGTAGAACCCTTGACTTCCCCCCTGCAAGGCGTCAGTGAAATAGGTTTCGAGCACCAACTGAAGGTCCTGGGGCGCCGTCAACCGTCCGACTACGGTACTCTCGTCAATCCGCGACCATTCCAGAGTTACCGGAGCCTGGCGCGGAAGATTCTTCCACGACATTCGGCAGTAAGAGCCATCGGGTGCGTGTGGGCCCACTTCCGATACGGCGTTGAAGATTTCGTTGCCGTCCAGAAACGCGTCGCTTCTCGAGCCGGCGCGCAGCGCGAAGTTCAAGGGCTGCTGACGGACGCGACCCAGGAAGACCACACCGTTCCACGCCTCAGGATCAAACGCCCCGACCTCGACGCTGTCAAACTTGGGTTGCGATTGAGCCGCCAGGTGCGCGGGAGCTGTAAGGCCTACGGTGGCCGAAAGCACCATCAAGCAGTAGAAACTCGAACCCCAGAGCCTGACCGCGCGCTCTCCCTTGTCATTTCCCGAACGCTCACCGCTGATTCGTCGTCGGTACATCATTGGCTCAACCCCTTGCTATCTCGCATTCCCGGCAATTTCGAACTGCTGCTTTCCGGCCTCGACCGTGAACGTTTTTTGCGCCCCCTGAAAGTACACCTGGAGTTCAAATGGCGAGTCCGACTCAACATGGATGATCTCCGCCTTTGGCCCCTGGGTTGAGGGTTCTGCGATCAAAGATGTAACGTGCCCGTTGAAGCGGAAGCGCTCGCAACCCCGCCGGCCGCCCGGTTCAATTTGCCACACCAGCCTGTTGTACCGAGCATCAGGCCGGATTCCAATGACATATTCCAGAAAGTACATGATCGGTCCCACGCCGCTCCAACCGACGAAATCGGATTTTGCCGGTTCACCTTGCTGGGCGTGATCCGGAGAATAGTTCTCCCAGATTGTTCCCGTTTTTTCAAAAACATGGGCGACAAGCTCCACGTGATTCAAGGCAACGTTGCGAGCGAGGTCGGAGTAGCCATACTTCTCCAAGCCCCGAATGACCATGGAGTCTGTTGGCACCCAAACGGATCCCTGCCAGTATCCGCCCATAGGGTCGTACCCAGCCTGATTAGCTGCCAGAGTGGGCACCAGGTTGGGCCGTCCAAAGGTCTCAGGATTCTTCAGCTCCGCAACCAAAGCCGCCGCTTGGTCAGAGGAAGCAACCCCGGCGAGCAGGGTCCAATAGGCGGCTATCGTCATCACCGGAGCACGCTGGCCGTCCTGCGTCAAATCGAAGTAGAACTTCTGCTTCTCGTCCCACATCGCCTGGTTGATCGTCGAGGCCAGTTGATCAGCTTCGGCAGTGTACTCACGCGCCTCTTTATCTTTGCCGAGGATCTGCGCGATCTCGCTCAGTTGCCGCGCGAAAAGCACCATTTCGGATGAGATATCAATCCCTGTACCGCCATTCTTCAGGTAAGCATTACGCGGAGAATTGTCCATGCTTGCCCAATCGGTTACATACAGGCCGTTCCCTTGCCTCAGGTAGAGGCGGAGCGCCGCATAATAATGGACCAGCGGCTGCCAAACATCTCCCAAACGGCCCTTATCCCCCGTGACCCGGTAATGTTCCAGTTCCGCCCATGCCAGGATCGGGTGATTCAGCCCGTCAAGTGTCACCTTGGGATTGGGGGAGGGAATGGCCCTGCCCGTGTAGACGACGGGCGTGTTTGCATCTTTCCCCAGCGCCGTAATGGAGCCGGGCCAGCCCCACCGGCTAAAAAGCGGCTTGTCCTCGTGGTCCACCCATTCGTTGAAATCGACTCCCGTATCCCTCACGATCTCACGGCAAATCTCGCCATCGGCGTGCTGCTTGGCGTAGAAGTTGTCGAGGGTTGAGATGCCAGGCACAAGAGGGTACGCGTAATTGCAGAACATGCTCATGAAGCAGCTATCCCAAAGGAAAATGTTCTGGTTGAAAGCGGCGTCGATGAACTGGGAGACAAATCCGCTGTGAGGGGGCGGTTCGTAGAAGTTGTGAAACGCCAATTCCCAGGCTTTCCAATAGAGCCGCACCAGCCGAGGGTCGTCGTCGTAGATCGGCGATGGCAATTGTGATCGCAAGTCAGCAAACTTCGGGAGGGGCTTGGCTTCGTACGCCTTCTTGGCAAAATACATTCCCGTCTCCTCTTTTGCGGCACCTGTGTCGGCCGAGAAGAGGCTCACCGGCTGCCCGGCGGACATCACCATCGCCAGGATCACAATTCGCAAACCCAGATCATGGTTAGCGGTTTCCATGCGGACCCCCCGGGCGCTATTCTGTCCAGTTCGAACGAGGGTGTCAATGGCATAGAAGATGCGATGGATGCGAACGAAAATGAGAAACGGTCGTTGAATTCGGACCCTCGCCGGTATATGTTGTCGATCGGTCGAGACTTGAAGAGGGCGATTTCAGACAGGTGAGGGGTTGGCTGATTTCGATGCGAATTTCCGACATGCACGACATTCCGCGAAGCTCAATAAGATCGGCCGTGTGGGTTCACGCTTGGATAACTGGCACGATCGTCCTCTTGTCTTTCACTGCGACTTCGATGGGGCAGGGGGGGGAACGACGCCGCAAGGTTGATTCTGACACCAAAGCCCGCGCCGGCGCCGAGAATCAACGGACCGAAGATCTACGGTGCCCGACCCGGCCGCCCGTTCGTCTACCGCATCCCTTGCACGGGCGTCCGGCCCATCCGTTTTTCAGTGGAGGGTTTGCCATCCGCGCTTCGCCTTGACGGCAGCACCGGCATCATCACTGGCGACGTTCCCGAGCAACGTGGCGACTACGCGATGACGCTTCACGCCTCCAACGAAAAAGGGAGAGGCGCGCGAACCTTCAAGCTCGTCGTCGGTGACAGGCTGGCGCTGACGCCTCCAATGGGCTGGAACGACTGGTAAAGTGGGACGGACTCGGCCTGAAGGGCCGTTTTCGCATTCGGGATGTGTGGCGGCAAAAGGATATCGGGGAAGCCTCTGAGGAATTCTCCACAGAGGTGGGCCCGCACGGCGTAGCTTTACTCCGCCTTGCGCATTAACGATTTTCGATTGCCAATTGTCGATTGAAAGACCTTTCCTCGCCAGCAGTCCCCTGTCCTCAGCCAACGACAGTCAAGGTGGAGCGGAAGGCGGAGTCTTTGGCGATAAAATTGCCTTACTGACAAATACCTAAACAGCGTGTTAAGCTTGTTTGGATAAGCAGGGTGCGGAACAACTAACTCATCCTGAACGGAGCAGAGGATCGCTCTTCTGTGTTTTCAGGAGCGTAAGACGGATGCTTCGCTGCGCTCCGTCGAAAGACGTTTGGGCAACCGGAATGTCGGCCGTTCATGTCATCCCGAGCGGCAGCGAGGGATCTTGCTCTGCTCTTGCACGCGAGAAGCTCGAAGCGAGATCCCTCGCTGCCGCTCGGGATGA
>Ga0335078_10007923_pt1 | contig 15777 bp, 15 predicted proteins | sample Lox_Sample_32_FD_206711 | JGI IMG/M metagenome (GOLD analysis project Ga0335078, IMG submission 206711) | Soil microbial communities from Loxahatchee National Wildlife Refuge, Florida, United States - Lox_Sample_3.2 | ecosystem: Environmental > Terrestrial > Soil > Wetlands | place: USA... | reverse complement strand
TGAAATTGAAGGAGCTGGGCTCCCTCCTCAGCGACGCGACGCCAAGCGAGGCGAAGTTCATCATGAGGACGGTTACCGGGGAGCTCAGGCTAGGGGTGGCGGACTACACGGTCCTCGACGCGGCAGCCAGCGCGTTTCTAGGAGGGAAAAGCCAGAGAGGAGTGATCGAGAGGGCATACAACGTCCACCCAGACCTCGGCTTCATCGTCGCAAGAGTGGCAGAATCTGGCCTCAGAGGGGTCGGAGGGATCAAGGTCGAGGTGGGAGTCCCCATAAGGCCCATGCTAGCGGAAAGGCTCAGCTCGGCCACCGCCATTGTCAAGAAGATGGGAGAGAAGGCGGTGGCCGCGGAGTACAAACTCGACGGCGAGAGACTCCAGATACACAAGGACGGGAGCTCCGTCAGGCTCTTCTCGCGGAGGTTAGAATCGATCACAGGCAACTATCCAGATGCCGTTGAGCTGACCAGGAGGCAGGTGAGGCCAAAGAAGGCGATTCTTGAAGCGGAGGTGGTCGCCATCAATGAGGACACGGGGGAGTACCTGCCCTTTCAGGAGCTCATGCACAGGAGGCGAAAGCACGGGGTTGAGCAGGCAGTGCAGGACTACCCCGTCGCTCTAAACTTCTTCGATATCCTCTACTCTGAGGCCGACATTACGGAGAAACCATACACATTCCGACGGAAGAAGCTGAAAGCCGCCATCGAAGAAAGCGACAGGGCAAAGCTTGTGCCCGCCACGAGGACCTCCGATCCGGCGGCAATCGAGAGATTCATGGAAGAGGCCATCGAGAACGGCTGTGAAGGTCTCGTGCTCAAAGACCTGACCTCGGGCTACAGAGCTGGGGCGAGAGGGTTCGCCTGGATCAAACTGAAGCGGGAGTACAGGAGCGAGCTTAGCGACACCATGGACCTGGTCGTAATGGGCGCCTTCCACGGCCGAGGGAGGAGGGCGGGGACCTACGGGACCTACCTTCTCGGGAGCTACGACGAGGAGAGGGCCACCTACACGAGCGTCGCCAAGATAGGCACCGGATTTTCAGACGCCGACCTGGAGAGAATCCCCAAGATCCTCAGGCCCTACGAGAGCCACGTCAAGCCGCCCGATGTCGAGTCGAACCTGGTGCCTGACATTTGGTTCAGGCCGCACCTGGTCATCGAGGTGATCGCCCAGGAGCTCACGCTTTCGCCCATCCACACTGCGGCGATGGGTCGCATACGCCGTGGCGCTGGCATATCTCTGCGTTTCCCGAAGTTCACCGGGAGGGTCAGGGACGACAAGGGGCCAGAGGACGCCACAACGGTTGAGGAGATCGTCGGCTTGTACAACAGGCAGCTGAGGAAGGTGGAAGCGATTCAGTGAGGGGCGCCGAAGGAGCGGTCCCCCGCGTCCCCTAGTCCTGGAACTATGTACCCGTGGTCGTTCAGCGTCGAGTCTATGGCGCATGTGTAGAACTCTGCCCGTGGGAATTCCTTGGCGACGTAGTCAATGCCCTGTTTGGTAGCGATTACAGAGAAGAAAACGAGTCTCTTCGGCCGCCCCTCCTTTGCGACCCTCTTCGCCACCTCCTTCAGCGTGTGGCCGGTGGCGAGCATGGGGTCGGCTATGACGACCACGTCATCCCTGCCTACCTGAGGAATCTTTGCATAGTTGACTTCGATGGGAAAGTCGGGGGGTTTTCCCCTCCACGCGCTCACCACCCCCGTTCTCGCCATGGGGAAGTTCTTGTACATGCCTTCAACGAACGGAATGGCAGCCCTCAGCACGAGTATGATCACAATCTTGTCTCTACCCCTGATCTGTCCTCCCTTGGCCGGCCCGAGAGGGGTCTCTACGGTGTACTCCTGTGTCTCCATGGTCCTCAGGAATTCGTAGGCCATGAACCTGCCGAGCCTGTAGATGGCCTTCCTGAAGGCCACCTGGGACGTTCGCTTGTCGCGAACGAGGGAAAGCTGCTCCATGACCATCGGGTGGTCCATCACTGTGACCTTGGGCTTAACCATCCCGACCAGTCCAAGGTTTGATTGAACCCTATGTAAAGTCTGTCACGCCTGCCACGGGTCAGACGCAAATCCGACCCTAGGGATACTCTTTATGAGATAGCCGTCCCGCCATTCCCACGGCTTGAAGAGACTCAGGCTCCTCCTCGCGGTGGCTCTCCTTGCTGCCTTCATCCTTCAATTCGCCCCAGCCCAGGCCCAGACCCAGACCTGTGCCAGCAAGAGCGCCTACTACGTGGCATCCCTCAACGCCGACATCGACCCCGGCACTGCTGATTTCATGAGCTCGACAGTAAGCAACGCGGAGTCGCTGTGCGCCGGCCACATCGTCTTTGTCCTAGTCACCAACGGAGGAGACGGCGCCAGCATGGAGTCGATGATCTCCTCCATCGCAAACTACCAGCAGTGGGGCGGCAACTTCTCCACAGTCGTGGCGCCCCAGGGGTCCTACGCTTTCTCAGCCGGTTCGTACATCGCGGAGGCCTCCAACGACATCTACATGGAGCCTGGCACCACCATCGGTTCCGCCACGCCCATCGTTTCGGGGATTCCGACGGGCGAGGAGAACTCGACTATGACGAAGGACATCAACGCCTTCGCGTCATACATGGGGACCCTTACCGAGGCTAACGGCAGGAACAGCAGCGCCACGGCGTTGATGGTGACCCACGGGGTCTCCTACCCCGTCGGCCTGGCGCTCAGGGAGAACGTCATCAACGGCATCATAAACTCGACCACGGTGCAGGGAGCCCTCTCCTATCTCGGGGTGCCTCCCAATACGCCGATCAACACTCCCGGAGTCAGGTCGTCGCTGATCTCAGTCCTGAGCAACCCCAACGTTTCGAGCCTCCTTTTCCTGCTGGGGGTCTTCGCTGTCCTCGCTGATATTTATCACCCGACCATCATCCTTTCTGCCGTCGGGGTGGCCATAATCGCGGCAGCGCTTTTCGGCCTCGGGGTCTTCGGCGCGTCACCGCTCGCGGTCATACTGATGATAGTCGGGGCGGCGTTCATCTTCCTCGAAGTGAAGACCGCCCACGGCATAAGCGCCACAATAGGGGTCGCCATCTTCATAGTCGGGTTCCTCTTGGTGTTTGAGTTCCCTGCTGCAGCGAGCTCTGCTCCATCCCAGATCCAGCAACAGCCTGCGAGCTTCTCAGGGGCGACAGACATAACCTACGGACTCCTCGTTGGCCTGGGGGCTGCAATCGTACTGGGCAGCATTTATCTCCGTTCTATCCGCGACGCGGTGCGAAAGAGGCCAAAGGTGAACGAACCCTCCGTGCTGATTGGAAGGGAAGGGAGGATGGAGTCCGACATGAGCGCTGGGGGGAGGGGGGTGGCGATGGTTGCGTCAGAGGAGTGGAGCGTGACGTCATCGCAAGACCTCCGGCGCGGAGATGCGATAAGGGTAAAAGGGGTGACAGGCCAGACTCTGACGGTAGAGAGGGTAGAGACATGAGCCTCCTGGGCCCGATCGCTCTTCAGACGACTGCCGACATAGTCAACTGGGTCATCTATGCTATTGTCGCAATAATAGTAATCGGGCTCATTGCTGCGACCATCAAGATAATCCGTGAATACGAAAGAATAGTCGTGTTCCGGCTGGGGAGGCTCATTGGTGCCAAGGGTCCCGGTGTGGTCTTCATCATCCCGCTAATCAACAGGGTCAACAAGGTGGACCTCAGAGAGCGTTTCCTTGAGGTCCCCCATCAGACCTGCATCACGAAGGACAACGCGCCGACGGACATCGACTTCCTGATTTACTACAAGGTCATCGAAGCCACCCAGAGCATCGTTCAGGTCCAGAACTTCGAGGGTGCATCCATAGGTATCGCCACGACCACCCTCAGGGCCGTGGTGGGCGACATCCCGCTGGATGAGTTGCTTGCCAAGAGGGAGCAGATCAATCAGGTCCTGAGGACCAAGCTGGACGAGGTCACCGAAAGGTGGGGGATCAAGGTCACCAACGTCGAAATCAGGGAGATAAGGCCGCCCCAGGACGTCCAGGAAGCGATGGTCCGCCAGATGTCCGCCGAGAGAACCAGAAGGGCCACGGTCACCGAGGCAGACGGCAAGAGGGAGGCGTCGATCTTGGTGGCGGAAGGTGAGAAGAAGTCCAACATCCTGAGGGCGGAGGGTGACAAGCAGGCAGCTGTTCTGAGGGCCGAAGGTTACGCTGGCGCGCTTAACCAGATATTCTCGGCTGCGAAGGGAATCGACTCCAGGACAATGACACTTCAGTACCTCGACACGCTGAAGGCGCTGGGAGCTTCGCCGTCCACCAAGTACATCTTCCCGATGGAATTCACAGGCCTGCTGACCAACATCAGGAAGAACATAGAAGAATCCCAGCAGTAGCGAGCCGGTAGGTACCGCAACGGGGATTTCCACCAGTCCTTTTCATCGATGTCATCTAACTCTAAGGGACGCCCGGACACTCGCTGAAACGGATGCTCGTCCTGCCGAACAGACGAAGCTGCGCATCCACAGAGGACTACAATTCACGCAGCGCTTTTTCGTTGAGATAGTATCTTCCGTTTATCTCAACGAAGACGTGAGCCTTCCCCTTTCGCCGCTTCATGATCCTGACGAAGAGTCTTGATAGGCCGAGCTCTTCGGCTGTCAAGGCAGTTTCTGGGCTGACGGCCCCTTTCTCTCTGAAGGTCTTGACGATCTGTCCTATTCTCCCTCCTCCCCAGCCTTCGAATTCATCGGACCCTTCTCCTTCGGAAGGAGGAGTTACTGACGGTGCTACTGCGGGTGCTCCGCCTTCTTCCGGTGTTCTGGAGACGCCGGCCTGGGGGCCCGAGGGTACCGCTGTGCCGGTCGCCGGGGTCGCATTCCCCGCCTCAGGGCCAACTGACTCGCGACCAGGCGTTGGAGGCGTGGTCCCGCCCATCTGGGGTCCTCGTTCACCGCGGTCGAGTTTCTCTGTGTACTCGGTCTTCTTCTTGACCTTGACTGTTACGGGAGTTGAGGGGTTGTAACCCAGGGCGGTGACGCTGACCGTGTATTCTCCTTCGTCCACTTTTCCGAAGCTCACTTTCCCGTCCTTATCGGTGGTGCCCGACAGCTTCTCCGGCCCTTTGGCCATGACGCTTGCCTCCGGGATTGGTGACCGCCTTCGCGTCTCGAGCACTGTGACCGTAAAGCCGCGTCTGCGATACCACAGCAGGACGATCAGAAACAGGATTCCCAGTGCCGCCACTATGATCAGCCAGACAAACCACGGAATGCCAGCCGGGGCGGGCGCAGGTCCGGGCTGTGTTGAGGTGGTGGTGATGGCTGTGGTGCCCGACGTGAGCCCCACTGAAAACCAGTACGCCTGGTTTGGCCCGGGATGAGCTACTGGTGCACCCTCCGCCTGTTCAATTATGACATAGAAGGGGCCCGTCCCGACCTGGGCTGTCCCCTGACCCAGGAGCCCTCCACCCTGGCTTACGCTGAACTGAGCGCTGCCTGAGGCGCTGACCGAGATCTGCAGCGTATAGGTGACATTCACACTCGGATTCCCATACAGGACGACCTTGTTTCCCCAAGATGCTCCGCCCTGGCCGATTTTGGCGTCAATGCCGTAATAGCATTGGTCTGAAGGGATGGCGGAATTGGCCGGTATGCCGCAGACAGCCGTATCGTTGCAGTCGCCCAGGTGGCTGCAGTTCGTCGGGTTCAAGTTGCCATATATCGTGACTCCGGTGCTGGCGTTCGTCGAAGCCAAGGCGAAACCGAAGGTGTGACCATTCGAGACCGTGCCTTCGACAACAGCGGTTGCGGTGAACGGCGGTGCGAAGGATTTGTTGCTCTGAATCGTACCGAACACCGCGCTCGAGTTAGCCTGCGCGATTTCCATTCCCTTTGAAGAGAAGGATGGCTGAAGCGGGATTACCGCGACGCCTCCTCCGATGTCGTCCGGTCCGAAGGCCGACCCGACAGGCCCGTTCATCTGCCATACGCTCGTGTTGAGATTCGCATCGCGAGCGAAATCATCGTAGAGCAACGAATTCGCGGGAGCGCCGGGAGCGACTGTTGTGGCGTTGGCTCCGGCGACAATCAGAGCGAAGGCAGACAGGACGAGGAGCACGAGCGTCAGCGTGGTCCCAGCGCGGTGAGGCCTAAGCCGCCGAGGCAAGTTCTCGGCGAAACGGGTTGAATCAGATTTACTTACGGCGTATCCCTAATTGCACGGGCTCGGACTCTCCCACCTCCTGTTGGTGGGGTCTGTTTCGTAGCACCGTGATGAATCAGAGACGTGCAGACGACTTCGATGTCCGTGGGCGGACTTCGCAGGCCGTAGGATGCTTCCCCTGATATTGAGACGAGCACCAGCCCCCGACGCAAGACGGCGGAATCTGAAGTCTAGAACTCGCACATCTGTAGCGGCGAAGCGAGCCTAGTTCGTCTCGGGATTTCCCTAGTCGGCAGCGCCAGAGACTCTCGCTGAGCTCAAAGCCGCCAATTGACCGCTGTTTGGGTGCCCAGGAAATACTAGAATAAGTGATCGGAAGAGGGTCAAAAGACGAATTTCTTTCAAGAACGGCCGCCATTCTTGCCTCTGTTTTAAATCCAAACGATTTCAAGCTTCGGAGCGAGCGGCTCCAGTGTCGGGTCAAGAAGGGGAAACCCAAGCAAGACGTCGGACAGTAGTAGTTCTACAGGACGAGATGAGGCGAGTCCTAGACGCCACCAGGGTCCTGCTCGAAGAGTTCGACGGGTTGGTCAAGGGTGACAAGAACCAGGTTTCTGCATCTCTCGAAAGGGTCCGCAGGGCCGAGGAGGATGTGCTGACCTTGAGGACGGCCCTGATCCGGGAGCTTTCGCAGGTGGGAACTCTCCTCGTAAACAGGGAGGACCTGCTGCGCGCAGCGTTTGCCGTGGAGGATATCTTCGGCCACATCAACGGAGTGGCGTTCAAGATGTCTCAGCTCCAGAAACCCTCCGTGAGGAACAAGAAATACAGGGAGTCCATCTTGTCGCTGCTCGGCATGCTCATCGACGGGATCTCTAAGCTGAACGAGAGCATCCGCGCGCTTTCCATAAACCCCGACCAGTCCATTCAGATGGCGACCCAGGTGCAGCACATAGAGAAGTCTGTCGACAACGACTACAGGGAGCTGGTGGTCGTCGTCATGAAGACTGCCACGAACGTGAAGGAGTTGATAACAGTAAAGGAAGTCGTAGAGGCGATAGAAGACTGCGCGGACGCAATGCTGGACGCCTCCGACGCGAGCACCATCCTGGCCCTGGGCATGTAGGCATGCCGAGGCAGAAGGCGAAGGGTCGTCTCTTCGAGAACAGGATCGTGGTCTGGGACATTGACGCGTCAAGGAGGCTTTTCAGGGAAGGATACTACGGCAAACCCCTGGGCATACCCAAGCCCAAGGACTTCGAGTTCGACGCCCCTCTGATACTCGACCTGATGGAAGGGTATTATCTCGCCACAGAGAAGCTTCTCGACGTCGAGGACCAATCGGGTAGGGAGCTCACTCCGAAGCAGTTACACCAGATCTGCGAGGCATCCTATCCTGACTTCGGGGAGAAGTTCCAGGTGTACAAGAAGCTCAGGCAGGAGGGGTTCGTTGTGACTCCCGGGATAAAGTTCGGGTCTGACTTCGCAGTTTACGAGCACGGCCCTGGCATCGATCACGCCCCCTACATCGTCCAGGTGGTCTCTCCCGACTCAAAGATGACCGCCACCTCCATGGTGAGGTCAGGGAGGCTGGCGACTACCGTCAGGAAGCAGTTCATTATCGCCATCTCTGACAAGGACAAGAAGTCCATCGAGTTCCTGAGGTACGATTGGTGGCGCGCCTGAGCTGAGACCATGGACCTGATCGGGGAGGACTCCTACGTACTGGTCTACCGGGACAGGAGAAGGAGATGGCTGATAAGGCCCAGGGACACGCCCAAGCTGCACACGCATCTGGGGATCCTCGACGCGTCCGCCCTGGTGGGCAGGGAGTACGGAGTGACGGTCACAACCACCCTGGGAGACGAGCTCACGATACTGCGGCCCACCATAGAGGACATGGTGATGAAGCTGGCACGGAAGACCCAGGTGATCTATCCAAAGGACCTTGGGTTGATAGCCGTCAAGCTTGGCATCCACACAGGAGCGAAGGTGATAGAGACGGGCACCGGGAGCGGGGCGACCACCGCGCTCATGGCCTACCTCGTCCAGCCCACGGGAATGGTGTACACCTATGACCTCAACCCCGATTTCCAGGACGTCGCCAAGAAGAACATAGAGAAGCTCGGTTTCTCTCAGTTCGTCACTTTCAGGGCAGGGGACGCCCGGCTCGGGTTCGAGGAGCGCGAGATGGATGCAGGCATCTTGGACGTCGGGGACCCCTGGGACGTAATCAGAAGCATGAGAACGAGCCTCAAGGCCTCTGCTCCCATGGCGGTCATAACCCCGACCACCAACCAGGCGGAGAGGCTCGTAGCGAAGATGAAGGAGGAGGCGTTCGTCGGCATCGAGACGGTTGAACTTCTACTCAGGCATCTCGAGGCGCGAGTGGGGATGACGAGGCCTTCGAACATCATGATAGGGCACACCGCCTATCTGACATTCGGCCGCAGGACTTCTCCCCCGCCTTCATCGTAATGGTTTTAAGCTCAGTTCGGTCGCGCAGGCGAATCTATGAGCATCAGGGGACGCTACGAAGACGTCTCAACCCTGCTCTACCTTGTCCCCATAGTGGTCCCGATAGTCTACGCCCTGGTCCTCTGGGCGCAGAGCGGGCTATCTGTGACTCTCCCTTCGTCCGTATACCTGACCGTCACCAGGGATCCGATACTCTTCATCGTGGCGTCTCTCGCGGTCATGGGGGGCATCATAATAGAGGTCAACGGGACGGAGCCGAAGGCGCGCCAGGCGAAGCTCGCCTCCCTCGGGGGGACCCTGCAGTCGATAGCGGTGGCTTCCCTTGTGATAGTCGTGATCGCCGCCCTCTACGCGAATGGGTTCACTGATGTATCGGGCGCCGCCACAGACTTCGTGGTCGGAAGGTATGGCCTTGTCTTCCCGGCAGCCCTGGTGCTGTTGAGCTACCTGATAACAGTCCGTTTCAAGCTCCCGGGCGTCACGAGGAGGCAGGCCACTGCCACAATTGCGCTGCTGCTCGTACCCGTCGCGCTTTACGAGATCGGCAGGAGGGAGACAGCGGTCGGGATCGGCGTCGCCTTCGCCCTCCTGATCATTGGGATAGTGTTGTACTTGTCCCCAGCGAAGACGCCTTCGCCCCCGAAGCAGGAGTAATTCATACTGGCCGTTGGGACGGCTGGTGGCCCCATGGCTGACATCTCCGTAGCCTCGTTCGCGACCATCGTGGTGACCCTTTTCGTGGCAGAGCTCACGGACAAGGACGCTCTCCTGCTGCTCGCCATCTCGACCAAGGTCAGGGTGCGGCTGGCCTTCGCAGCTGCCGCGACCGCTTTTGCAACCACGACGACCATCATAATTGCGGCGGGCTCGTTGATAGTCGCTGTCGTTCCAGTCAGCTGGGTCAGGGTGGCAGGAGGCGTCGTTATGCTCGGCTACGGGCTCTGGGAGGCGCGTGGACTGATTGGAGAGAAGGAAGTCGAAAAACAGGAGTCTCGGATAGCCCGCTCAGGGAGCCAGTGGAGAGTCTTCCTCACCTTGGTCGCTTCCCTGGCACTCCTCGACCTGGCGGGGGACGCGACAGAAGTGCTGACAGTGGTGTTGGTGGCAAACTACGGGTCCCCCATATTCGTGTTCTCATCGGTTTGCGTAGGCTTGTTCTCAGCCGCTGCGGTGGAAGCCACCCTCGGCAGCAAGCTGGGCAGGCTACTGACCCCGAGGAGGCTCCAGGTCGGGTCAGCGGTGATATTCATCTTGCTGGGGCTCTTCATCACATTTTTCGGCTCCCTTTGGTAGGAGGGGGTTCTCTTCCAGGGGCACCTTCATTAAGAGCACAGCAGGGAGTCCACGACTCACCATGTCCAGGCCCACCCAGGAGGGGATGACTGCCAAGAAGGGTGAGAATTTCGACGAGTGGTACACCCAGGTCATCCTGAAGGCCGAGCTTGCTGACTACAGTCCTGTCTCCGGGTGTATGGTCTTCAGGTCGTCAGGCTACGCCATCTGGGAGAACATAATGAAGGCAACGGACGCAGAATTCAAGAAAGTGGGGATCATGAACTGCTACTTCCCCATATTCATACCTGAAAGGCTCTTGAAGAAGGAGGCGGAGCACGTCCATGGGTTCGCCCCGGAGGTCGCCTGGGTGACGCAGGCCGGAGGCTCGGAGCTCGACGAGAGGCTTGCGATCCGTCCGACGTCGGAGACAGTGATGTACGAGGTGGTCTCGAAGTGGATCAGGTCATGGCGCGACCTCCCACTAAGGCTCAACCAGTGGAACAACGTCGTCCGCTGGGAATTCAGGCATCCAACCCCCTTCCTCCGATCGAGGGAGTTCCTCTGGAACGAGGGGCACACCGTGTTCGCCACCAGGGAGGATGCCGATGCGGAGCGGGAGGAGATCATGGGCATTTACCGCAGGATAACGGAGGAGTTCATGGCGCTTCCGGGGTACATGGGGCGCAAGTCGAAGTCCGAGACATTCGCGGGCGCCGAGGCTACATTCAGCATCGAGCACCTGCTGCCGGACGGCAAGGCCATTCAGGGGCCTGACTGGCACTCCGATGGCCAGAACTTCTCAAAGGCCTTCGACATCTCTTTCGTCGACCAGAACGGGGACAGACAATTCGCATGGCAGAACACTTGGGCGATCAGCACCAGGGAGATCGGCGTGATGCTGGCCGTTCACAGCGACGACAGAGGTGCAGTGATCCCGCCCAAGCTATCTGCCGTCCAGGTTGTTTTCGTCCCGATCGTGAACGACGAAAGCAAGGAGGCGGTACTCGCCGAGTCCAGGAAACTTGTGGAGAAGCTCGTAGGACGCTTCAGGGTGTTCCTGGACGACAGGGACCACCTGACCCCAGGGCGCAAGTTCAACGAGTGGGAGCTCAAAGGGGTTCCCCTGAGGGTCGAGTTCGGGCCGAGAGACATGAAGGACAAGCAGGCAATCCTTGTCAGGCGCGACAGCGGTGCCAAGAGGGCGGTGAAACTGGCCGAGCTTGCGAAGGAGGTGGGAAAGGAGCTCGAAGCCATCCACGACAGCATCTTCGCGAGGGCGAAAAAGGCGCTTGCCGAAAACACCCGCGAGGCTGCGACGCTGCCTGAGCTGAAGCGAGTGCTCTCCGAGCATGGTGGAATCGTGCGCGTTCCTTGGTGCGGGAACTCGGACTGCGAGGCCAAAATGAAAGAGGCGACGGGCGGGAAGATCCTGAACGTGCCCCTGGACCAAGAACAACCAAAGGCTGCCTGTGCCGTCTGCGGCGCGGCAGCGACCTCATTGGCGAACTTCGGGAAGTCCTACTAGGCCTCAGACCGTCGCCACAGGGACAGCCATCGCAAAGAGCCTCAAGGCGCTCTCGTCGACGCTCATGGGCAAATCTACCTTCGCGAGTGCAATCATGTGAAGAGAGAGTGACGACGCGGCTATCCCGAAGCACGCGCTCCTGAGGAAGTCTCTCGTCTTCAGATACCAGGACATGGTCGCGCCGCTGAGGATGTCTCCCGCCCCTGTGGTGTCGACGACAGGACTGCTGGGGACTCGTACTTCGTAAATCCGGGCGCCATCCAGAACGTGGCAGACGTCGGCGCCGTGAGTCACTATGGCCTTCCGCAGCCCGATGGATGCCAGCTTGCCCAACGCCTGTCGGGGGTCGCTCTTGCCTGTGAGCATCTCTGCTTCGGCACGATCCATCTTGATGGCGTCAATCTTGGACAGTACGCTCCTGTCCCTCAGAGGGGCGAGAGTGACTCTCCCTTCTCGGTCAAACGCGCGGACAAACCCCTGCGGGTCTAGAAAAGTGAAGTCTGAGCGGGCCGAAATTTCGGTGAGCAATGAGGTGGAGACCTCGCCGGCCAGAGGGCTCACAAGCGACGCGTTGAATCGGGTGTCGGCAGGGATCTGCCCGGACGAAAGATCTTCGCACCTGCTGGCGAGCGTGAGGCTCCGCTCATCGCCTGTTTTCGATATCCTAAAGCGGGTCGTCGGGCGATTCGGGCTTCTGTCGGCCGCGCGAAGGACAACGCCGTTCCTTGCGAGCCAAACCACCTGCTCGTCGGGGAAATCGTTGCCTATCCTTGTCAGCAGGAGAACTTCGTGGCCCAGCCTCGAACAGATGAGGCCTGCGTATGCTGGGGGCCCACCAACAGACGTGATCTGGCGCATCGGGAGTTGAATGGTGTCTATGGTGAGAAACCCCGCCACCAGAATCTTCAATCTCCGCCTGCGGGGCGGCGACGGCTTAAGAAGACTTTGGTGTCTTACGTCAGCTGGCTGCGACTGAAGCCCTAGGTTTCTTGCTTCACAGGAACAAACATACTCATTCGCCTTCGTTGGACGAGCAGAGGCAGTTCTCAGCAGGGTCCTGTTCCGGACCCGCAGCCAGAATATTGCGTGCCGCATTCACATCCCTGTCGAGGACGGGATTGCAGTTCGGGCACGAATGCGTCCCTTCCCGCTCGCCGTGCTAAAACCGATTACTTCCTGGTCGCGGGCGCGTTCCACCCTCCTTAAATTGGCCTGTCAGCGCGGGGTTTCGTGGCAAAACACGCCGCACAGACTGCCCCCGGCCTGACGAGGGTAATCTTCGAGAACAACAGGGTCCGCGTGATCGAGCTGACGGTGAAGAAAGGTTCGAAGGCAGAGATGCACACGCACCCGGCGTACTTCGCGTACTCGCTCACCCCATTCGAATACAAGTCAACGCCAGCCAGAGGAAAGACCGAACATCGCAGGATGAAGGCGGGCGAAATTGACTGGAAGGACGGCGAGTCCCATGAAGTGGAATTCGTCAGTCCCGGTCGAGCCCTCGTTGTCGAGCTGAAGTAGCAGGTTACTTCGCAAATCAAGGCAGGGGGGACCGAAGCTCTCCTGCCTCCACTTTCTTCGCGACGGTGTTACGGGCATGGCAGTTCGTCCGAATGTTGCCGCAGTTCGTTTTGGCTCAGCCGATAGGTGGGCAACGGTCCACCCAGGCTCTGACTCTCAGATTGACCTTCCTCATGTTTCTCCTACCCCTGCCGCAAGTGGGTATGAAGTCCATTCAGTGCTTGGGGGCCTTTTCGCCGTAGATCATGCTAATCAACTTCTGCCCCTGACACTTCTCGCAGATACCGGCGACATCCATGACGAAGTCGCCGACCTTGAAGTCCCGCTTCGACTTCTGCTTGCAGCTTTGGCATTCCTCTATGGTGTAGACATGAAGCTCACTCGGCTTCAGACCGGAGGTGGAAGGAATGGGTGGGAGGCTCATGTGGGGTAAACAGGCACATGCTTGTCCCAGTTAAGAAGAGTTGTTCTTCGGGACAGCAGGTTTCCACAAGTGAGGGCTACGCCCATGTTCGCATGAGTGGAAGACGGGGAGGACAGAAACTGCCCCGATTCGGTTTTGAAAGGCGGGTCAGAACAATGACTGCTTGGGCGGGACTTCGTTACCTTAGGCCTATTTTTCAAGCCACGTGAGTCTCTCCTCAAACTCAGAATCAGATAGTTCGCTGAAGGGCCTGTTCCTGAGATAATCGTAGCGTTCCTTTCTCAGTCTTTCAAATTGAGTCTTGTCTATCTTGCCTTTAGCAAGTTCTTCCTTGAGCGCAGCTATGGGTTTCGTACTAGTCTCCAGCGAAGAGGATGTTTGGCCTGAATCTGCCTTTGGTTGTCGTTCCACCTGAACGGCGTTGCCATTAACCGGGTTATCCTGTGATGTGGTGCGAGCTTTTCCCTTACGTGACAATTCAAGAATCTTGAGGTACGCATTGTTGAGTTCCTTGTACCGTGATTTTACCTGAGCAAATGTGGCGTCTGGGGAAAGTCCCAAAGTCGCGTAGTAGGTTTCATCGTCATCGGTGCTGCTCATCGACGCTTGCTCTCCCAAGAGTCACCGGGCCTTTTCAACCTTGTCAGCCCAGGCAGGCACCCCTTTTGTCCCATGGTAGGAGACCTCTCATCCTCTGGAGGCTGGACAGACCATGGACAGTCCTTGACCCCGGCGTCCCAACAATACGGCCTGAAAGTGGAGCCCGCGCACACACTATCGCCTGTTCCTGCCAAAGGGGTTACCCTTCTTCTCGGGACCCCTGTAGTTCTCATTCCGGGGGCAGTGCGGCCCGCACTTCTCGTGCGCCGGGTGGTTGTGTCCCTTGACTTCCTCCTTCTCTTTTTCTTCGATTCGCTTACGATAAGATGCCAACGCCGTGTTGGTGACTCGTGGGGTACCCAAAAAGCCTTGGGGCCAGAGTTCGGGTATGTACGGGCTAGACCCCGTATGGGTTCGAATTTCCACTTCGCCAGCCGTTAATCCATCTGAACTTCTCCATCACTTCATTTGCCTGGGCCCCACATCGGGTCATCGGCAGGCGGACGAGAGTTATTCAGAACTCGAGCTCCACGCGCTTGAATTCTGAAAGCAGTGATGGCGGGGATCCACTTTGCTCAAGCGTGTGAAATTCGAGCTAGTTGCTCGCTTCATTGCCAGCACGTTTATTAGCGAACCGCCAGGGGTCGGTGGCATGCCTAGCAAAGATATGCGAGGCATAGCGAAAACAACTCTAGCAGTTCTAATCATCGTCATAGTAATAATCGCAGGTGTCGGAATCTATTTCGCCTACACGATGACGACATCATCGACCACCACAAGCACGGGGCTCTCGGGCCACATCACGGTTGCAGCGGAATCCGGGTATAACGACGCTGCCCTGAAGCAGATCGCCACTGACTTCATGGCGGCAAACCCCGGCACCACTGTCAACGTGGTGACGCTTTCCTTTGACACCGCCCTTCAGAGCTATCAGACCGCCTTTTCTGCCAACCAGTCGTCCTACGACGTCCTGTTCTTCCCCAACGTCGGTTACATCGGGTCGATTCAGCAGTACCTGCTGGACCTCAACCCATATGTGAACAACCCGACCTACTTCCCAAGCTCTTGGAACTACTCGGACTTCCTGCCGAGCATGATTGCCCCGTTCCAGATCAATGGCCACCTCTACGCGATCCCGAACACGGGCGATGCCATGCTGTTCTTCTACCGACCTTCGTTCTTCAACAGCACAGCCAACCAGGCAGCCTTCCAGACCCAGTACGGCTACGCGCTGCCTGACCCAGGAAAGCAGACGCTCACGCTGCAGCAGACGGTCGACATTGCCAACTTCTTCAACGGCGCCCACGGTGCCAAGTACGGTATGGAGTTCATGACCGGGCCTGGTGACGACGACATGATTCAGACATTTCTCACACTGCTCGGCGGTCCAAGGACCGCATCCAACGCGACGTCTACATATGGCAAGGTGACGGCGCCATACGGAGACATGTTCTCCAGCGACGGAAAGATCCTGTCCAACACACCCATGTTCCAGAACGCTCTTTCGGGCTTCGTCCAGCTCATCAAGGCCAGTGAAGACCCAGACCAAGCGACCTTCACGACCGTCCCAGGAACCTTCGAGGCTGGCGATGCTCCAATGATGGTCTACTGGTCATATCCAATACTCTTCCTCGGAAACGCGTCGCAGTCGCACGTAGCGGGCGACTGGGCTGTTGCACCGACCACGCCAGGCGGCATTTCTGAGACTGGCGGCGTTGGCCTCGGAATATTCAAGTACACACAGAACCTTCCTCTCTCTCTTGCCTTCGAAGAATTCGCCACAAATCCGACTGAATCCGTAGTCTACACCACAGCTGACGGCCTCC
>Ga0335078_10007922_pt1 | contig 15777 bp, 12 predicted proteins | sample Lox_Sample_32_FD_206711 | JGI IMG/M metagenome (GOLD analysis project Ga0335078, IMG submission 206711) | Soil microbial communities from Loxahatchee National Wildlife Refuge, Florida, United States - Lox_Sample_3.2 | ecosystem: Environmental > Terrestrial > Soil > Wetlands | place: USA... | reverse complement strand
ACGATAGGTGGACAGAAACCCGGCTGAGCAAAAGGTCTAGAGGGAAATTCAGAGGGCGGGAAACCGCTAAGTTATAGAAAACTGGTACGCCCGGGCCGATTCGAACGGCCGACCTTTTGCTCCGGAGAGAACAGCTCAATGTGTATGCTATTGATTTTGCAGAGCATCATGGACTGTTGTCAGCGGCAATTGTGGGCGATGCGGCGCTTGTTGTGTACTTCTTTGTGTACCCGATCCCAGTAGTTGGCATTGTGGTGCCGAGGTCGTTCGGCGGAATGCGTCGCGTGCCGCTCAAGGCTTAGTCGTCGAGCGTCATAATCCGCCGTCGATTCGAGCCACCATCCTGAAACTCCGAGAATATTTGCCCTGTACGCGGCACGAGCGCCCTCACTGTCCTGAAAGAGAATCCAGCGCGATCAGGACTGCCCGACGAGCGCGACTGACTAAATCGCAATTGACTGAACCGAGTTCATCGGCCGCCACCCTAGACTCGTTGCCAAGGCGGCCGCCCCGGGCGGTAATGGCTCTCGGAATTTCCTTGAGATCTATGCCGTCTTTCGTAGAGTTCCGCAGGGCAGCAAGTTGTCCTGGAGAGCGCCGGAGGGACAAATTGCCCTCGGAAGTTCTCCCCCTTTTTGCCCGCATCAGCAATCGGTGGCAACGGAATGCGCGGCTGGACGCTAAGGGGTCGATGGAAGCAGCCTCTTACTCCGAAGTGGTTCCCGGAACCCGGCTGCCCAGGCAATTGTTCTCGGATTTCCGCAAGCTAGTCCCGCCCGACCACGACGGGCAATTGTTTTCGGAATCTCTTCGTGCCGCTCTGTCGAGGTGCCATCGCCCTAGGCGCGGTCAGTGGGCACAGCTTACCGAACAGCCAGGCCGTTCCGTCTATATCGCCTTCGAATCGGGACGATAACCAGGCCGGCCAGAAGGCTTCCAATCAGCTCGCCGTGCGCCTGGAGAATGCCGGCGTTGGGACCCACCTCATGCGGTTGCCAGACCGCCAAGTCGCAACAGCTACTTCGTAGCCCGCACCCGCGCCGCCGATTTTACTGCCCGTCTTCGGGAAGTAGGCCGGTTATGAGGCTCTCCGTGGCCTGGCAACCGTCCGTTTCCGCCAGCGCCTCGCCCTGGCGCGTGCTCGATGAGGGCGGCCAGGAAGCGGCCTGGGCCAACACGTTCCTCGATGCTCAGCGGATTCGCCATCCTTCCCTCGTTCGCTGCGCGCCTAAGCTTTCGACCTGTTCTGTTTGCACTTCCCCGTTTGGGGAGCGGAACCCGCCACTGTCGCAAACCGCCGAATCCACCTTGCTCGATTATGCCCGTCACCACCTCGATCAACAACCCAAATCGGTCTCGCCACGAACCTGCGTTCTTTGCGCAGCGAGTGAGACGCCGCGGCCTTATGACAGTCGCCGTCCACGTATCGCAGGAGCCAGCGCAGGCGATCGAGGCGTCGCGATCCAGTCCGCCATGCTGCTCGACGCTTTCGGGCGCACGGGCCGGGAGGCGGTTGAGGTTCCATCCGTTCCGTCCAGCGGCTCGAACCCGACAGCCGCAATCCTGCCGCCGTATTGACGCTCATGCACGGCCAGCGGTGTTAAACAACGTCAGGCGGGCGGCCACCACATCCTCCATGGCGAATTCCGCTCCGGGAAGAATCTTGTAGGGCGTTACTTCGTGCGGTTGTGTCTGAAGACTCTTCTCCAGTCCCTTCCGCCATGCCACCCGCAATTCGGTGTTGATGTGGATGATCGTAAGCCCGGCGTGAATGGCGGCGACGAAATCGGCGTCGGCGGTTCCTGACCCGCCATGCAGCGTGAGAAACGCGCCGGTCTCCTGTTTGATATGACGGATTCGTTCGATATCGAGCCGCTTATGCGTTTCGCCCCGCACCATCGAGGGCAGCAGGCCGTGCATATTGCCGACGGCCGGCGCTAAGACGTCGACCTTGGTTTCGGAGACGAATTGCACGGCCTCCTCGGGTGAAGTGAGCTTCAATGATTCGGCCGGGACGGTTTCGACGATGACGGACGACGGTCCAATATACCCTGCCTCCCCCTCCACGATCACGTCCGGCCGGATCGATTTGAGAACCTCGACTGCCTGTTTGGTCTCCTTGATATTCACCTCGAATGGTTTGTGGGATGCGTCGAAAATGACTTCGTCGAAGCCGGCTTCGGTGGCGGCCTTCGCCTTTTCGAGGGAATGTGTGTGGTCAGCATTCAGGTAGATCGGCAGGCCGTCTTGCTCGCGGGCGATTTGCACGAGGAGTACGATCTCCTTGAGTCCGATGTACTCTCGCTCGCCCTCGGAGACGCCGATCATGAGCGGCAGCTTCATTCGACGAGCGGCGCGTACCACCGCATGAAAGCCGGACAGGTCGGAAATATTGAAGTGGCCCAGCGCCACATGTTTCAAATCGGCTTCTTGAAGAACTTCTCGCAACGTCCGCTATGGCATCCTCCTAGACTTGCGCCGAATCGTACCGAAGAGACCCGCCAGTCAAGCGCCGGCAGGCGGCCCCAGAGGCCCAATGACTCGCGACGATTGTGTTGCCCCAACCGCACTCGCGCTGGTCCGGTCCACCATTGTGGGCCAACTCGGCAACGTAAGAATTGACGCGTGTGTCCTGCCACACCAGCGCATTGTAGACGGGCTGGCCGGTCCTCAATCCCACGGAACCACAGATTCCCGCTTGCTGGTGATTCTGATCGCAGCCAGGTCTTTAGGCCGCAGGCCTTTCTCCTTCATCGCCGCGCACCAACCGGCCCCGCGGACGCGACTCCAGTTGGCGACGTCGCTTCGTGTGTCGAGGAGGACGTCGTTAACCGAGATCACATTGAAGACGATGCCCTGGTTGGCAAGATTGCTCCGCTCTCCGCCCCAATCGCCCAACATATAAGCGCTGTGGGCCCATGACGCGGCCCCCGAATCGTACTGGGCTTCGGCGCGTCCGGATACGAATAGACAGCCGACCGGCAACGACACAGTCACCATTCTTGCTATGTGGGGAATCGGTGTCTCATCGCGTGCTGGAAGTGCACGATTTCAACCACCTTGGCGCGGACTTGGCCATGCTCTCCTAAGTTAGACACTCAACAGTACTTAGACCGCGCTATTAGTTCCTGTGATACGGTCGGCGATCTAGCCGAATGGCGATCCGCGGACACTGCAGCTGTCGGCGCATCGAATCTGACACCGCATTTTGCCTTCAGCGCTGCCGGGAATCAGAGGGCGCGCGTCGGCATAAGCGTCGACCCGCCGACTCTGTCTTCTCTGACCTGTCGGGGTACGGTCCGCCGCCTTTGCAAGCTCAACGCATTAACTGTGGCCGCCGTGTTGCCCTTCCCAGGGATGATGGACTCCAAAAGGGCAGACACGAGACTAAAGACGATGATCGTGACGGGCGCATCCAGAGGAATCGGCGCCGGAGTCACCAAAGCATTCCTGGAACGCGGCTACGATGTTGTCGCCAATTCGCGACATTTCAAAGATTCTGAATTCAAGCCGGCGGACAGGTTGGAACTGGTCGAAGGAGACATCGCCGAAGCTTCCACCGCTAGAAGAATCGCCGCCGTGGCCCTCGCCAGATTCGGGTCCATAGATGGTGTTGTGAACAACGCCGGCATCTTTTTTACGAAGCCGTTCACGTCTTACACCGCTCATGACTTCGAGCTGTTGTCTGGAACCAACCTTCGCGGCTATATCCACATCACTCAGCTCGCCGTGAAGCAGATGCTGGCGCAACAAACGGGTGGCAGCGTCGTCTCCGTAACGAGCGCGATGGTGGAGCATCCAATTGCCGGAGTAGCGGCTTCGTTGCCAATGATCACAAAAGGCGGCCTGGAAGCAATCACCCGAAGTCTCGCCATGGAATACGCGAAGGAACGAATCCGCTTCAACGCGGTCGCCCCTGGGGTGGTCGATACACCCATGCACGCGAATGAATCCAAGGAGATGTTGAAGCGCCTCTCGCCTATGGGAGAGATTTCCGACGTGGAAGACATCGTGCATGCCATCGTTTATCTGACGGAAGCTCGTCACGTGACTGGCGAGGTGCTGCACGTGGATGCGGGTGCACACAACGGCAAATGGTAGGAGAGATGGTCGGGGACCAGAGACGTGGCCTACAGTGTTGCCGGCACACTATTCGAGTTTGGAAATGGTTCGAAGCAGTGAATTGTTAGGAGGAAACTATGACGACAATAGACATCGCAGTAGGAACAATGAAAGTGGCGCAGGTCTCGAAGCCAGGTGGGAGCTTCGAGATCGCCGAGCGCGGAATTCCTCCCCCGGTGCAGCGCAAGTGCGGATCAAGGTACAGGCTTGCGGAATCTGCCACAGTGACGCCCTCACAGTGGAAGGTATTTGGCCAGGCATCCAGTACCCGCGCGTTCCCGGCCATGAAGTTGCCGGTCTCATCGACGAAGTGGGGCCCGGCGTTTCCGCATGGCGGAAAGGACAGCGGGTTGGTGTGGGCTGGCATGGTGGGCATGATGGCACCTGTCTCGCATGCCGGCGTGGGGACTTTCGGAATTGCCAGCACCAACAGATTCCCGGCATCAGCTACGATGGCGGATATCAGCAATACATGTTGGCGCCGGTGGAAGCGCTGGCTGCGATTCCGGAGAGCCTGAATGCGGTGGAAGCAGCGCCGCTGCTCTGTGCTGGCATCACCACCTATAATTCGTTGCGGCACAGTGGAGCGCTTCCCGGAGACCTGGTGGCCGTACAGGGCATCGGCGGCTTAGGGCATCTGGGAATTCAGTTCGCAGCACGATTTGGTTACAAGGTGGTAGCCATCGGGCGCGGTTCCGAAAATGCGGCTCTCGCAAGGAAACTCGGAGCCAATGCGTACATAAACAGCAAATCGACGAAGCCAGCCGAGGAACTGCAGAAGCTCGGCGGCGCGCGAGCGATCCTGGCAACCGCTCCCAGTTCCAAGGCAATGTCAGAACTGGTCGACGGCCTGGGGCCGAACGGAAAGCTCATCGTGGTGGGCGCGGCCTTCGATCCCATCGAGGTCACGCCGATCCAGCTCATTTCGGGAAGCCGCACGCTTGAAGGTTGGGCCTCCGGAACGCCGGCAGACTCCGAGGACACACTGCGGTTCTCCGAACTGACGGGTGTGCGCGCCATGATTGAAACCTATCCGCTCGAGAAGGCGGCCGAGGCTTATGCTCGCATGATGAGTGGTGACGCACAGTTCCGCGTCGTCCTGACGATGTGAAGCTGCCTCCGCAGATCCGTTTGCGTTGCCAAATCGAAATCAGGAGTGTCGCTGACCCTGACTAGGCTGGGCATGTGTCGAGAGTATGAGCGACGGCCGTCCGCGCGGGGATTTCAATCGGCTGGTTTACGGCGCAGAGGCGCTCCATTCGGCGGGCTTCACAAGGAGGCGAGCCGCTTGAACAATCACACAGTCGGCTGGGGCGCCCTCGGCAAATCAAACTGCAACCCGCTTTCTCCGGAAAAGACGAAAACGGGTTCGGCCTGGGGGCGTACGGTATGCGATTGCCCCCGCAATACTCAATTCAATTTCGGTACCCGCCCCTGGGCGGCTCCAGACACTAAACTTGCCGCCGACTTGCCGGGCGCGCTCGCGCATTCCGCACAAACCGTAGTGACCGCGGCGCCCTTCCTCCAAAATTGCCGGTGGGATACCCTTCCCATCGTCCCGCATTCGCAGGTGAAGCACCCGTTCTTCGTAGGCAATCTCCGTTTCAATTTGGTGAGCCTCGGCGTGGTGGAAGGCATTGCGCAACGCTTCGCGGGCGATCCTGTAAATCTCGTCTCGAATAATCGGATGCAGACCTCTGGGCGTACCCGTGACTTCCAGCCGGAAGGCCGCGGAACTGGGCCTGGCCAGCTCTTCTCCGAGCGCTCTTACCGCCTCGGCCAGATCGTTTGTAGTTGTTGTGGGCGATCTCAGACCGAACACAGCAGTGCGGCCTTCCGCGATCGCCTGGTCTGCGCGCTCCAGCGTCTGCTCGAGTTCAACCTTTGCCTCACCTTCGGGCAGCAGGTAGTCCACCACCTGAAGCCGCAGCATCAGCCCCTGAAAACTCTGCAGCAGCGTATCGTGCAACTCCCGGGCAATGCGGGTGCGTTCGAGGACGCGCTCTTCCGCCCGGAGGTTGAATTGGTAGGCCATCTGATGCAGACGGTACCGGTACACGCCGAAGAGGAACATGAGCAGGAGCGCCAGACATACCGCTTCGAACCAGGGCGTCTGATAGTAGGCGGGAGCGACTGAGAAATCAAGCGCGGCTCCGGTTTCATTCCAGATGCCGTCGTTGTTGCACGCCTCAACCAGGAATCGATATTTTCTCGGCTTAGGATCGGTGTAATAAGCACTCCTTCTAGTCCCGGCCTCCTGCCAGGTTTGGTCCACCCCTTCCAGTTTGTAGCGGAACAGCACCTCTTCGGGGAAGGACAGGCTAAAGGCTGTATATTCGATTGATAGACCGTGAGTCAGTTTGGGAAGCGTGATGCCTGCAGACGCAGTCATGGTCTTGCCATCCGCCCTTACGGTTTCAATCTCCACGGGTGGCGGCAACAAACTCTTGGAAAGGTACGCATCGAGGCTGAGATAACCGAGTCCCGCCACGGTGCGGGCCCAGATGCGATTCCCGGATTTGATCATGAAGTCGACCGGTGCCGGCACCCCCTCTGGCGTTCCATATCCATCTACTTTCGGCCGATACCCGGGATTCGCTACAGCACGATCAAACTCCCGAATATCGATACGCGTCAAGCCTGCGAACCCCAGGAGCCAGAGCGTATTGTTCTCGCCGGATACTACTTCGTATAGGTAACCTCCGGGCGTGATCTCGGCAACCTGGAAACGACCGTTTCTGAACCTCGCAAGTCCCCCGTCGCTTGCGAACCAGATATCGCCGTTGGAAGACTTGAGCATACTCCTGGCGACTCCTTCGGGTGCGCCATCCTTGGCTCGGTACTCGCGGAGATCGCCGTTGTCATAGACCGAAATGCGGCCGTCAAAATTAGTGGCCCAGACGCGTCCGGGGCCTTCAACCAGAAACCTGGAAACATTCCAGTGGAGATTCGGCATGCGCGTAGCCTTTCCCGCTGAAAACCGGATGACTCCCTGCTTCGCATCGTAGATCCACACTTCGCCGTATCCGCAGCCTATTCTCGAGATCGACGTGAGGCGCAACTGAGGAGGGTAGGAAATGCGTCCGCCGGCCAGACGGGCGACCCCGGTCGAAGTGGCCACCCAGATCACGCCCGCGGTGTCCTCACAAATGGCGTCACTTGTGTTTTCGTTGACCGTCAATCCGGGGACTGTAAGATTCGTTATCATTCCGCCAGGCTCGATGCGCTCGATCCGCGCCGGGTTGCGTTTACGGATGAGGACCCCTCCGTCGGCTTGCTCGATCAACTCAGTGATCCGTTCCGGATCTTCAATCGCGACCCGATGAAAAGCGCTGTCCCGGAACCTATCGAGTCCCCGATCGGTGCCGACCCATACGTTGCCTTCCTGGTCTTCCAGCGCGCACCAAACACGGTTCCCGGAGAGTCCATTCTTCTTTGTGAAGTGGTCCAACTCCGGGCTGGATGGGGTGATGGTCCCGCCGGCAAGCGAGGCGGGAACCGGAAGCCTCCAGACTCCTTCGTCTTCGCCGCCTATCCAGAGAGCGCCTCTCCGATCCACCATGACCATATTTGCATGGACCTTCACCTGGGTCTCTTTTCCATTGGGTGTCAGGGAATGGACTGAATTCACATCCGCGAACCAAACTGTTCCGGTCTGCGACGGCGCCACCATATAAGGCAGAAACCTGGGACGAACAGGTACGGCCGGATCCGTGAAATGGTCTTCGCCCGGTAAGCGTCTGAGGTAGCGACCCTCTGCCGAAAGCCACAGCGCGCCATCGTTGTCGAACCACACTCCCGCATAAACTTTCCCGGGGACGCCCGCGCCGGCGGTGGCTTTCCCCCAGTGGCCATCCCGAAATCGCGCCAGACCATACTTGGTGGCCGCCAGAATCGAGCCGTCGCGGTCCTCCGCCAATGCATTGGTCGGCGGCAGATCGTCAAGCGAGAATGTCGTAAGTTTGGCGCCGGAGACGCGGCTGACGCGGCCCGTCACGAGTAATACCCAGAGGCTGCCGTCGCGAGCGGCGATCATGTTTCGGACAAATGATCGAGAGAGCGGCTCGAAGCGCGTGAAACGAACCCCATCGAAACGATACAGTCCGCACCCGGCAACCCAGAGAGCTCCATCGCGAGTCTGCGCGAGGTTCGTGACATTCGCAAATGGAGCCTCGGCGCCTGTCCACGCTTTGTGGACCATGTCCGTCAGTTTCGCCGGTGGATCGAGCGCCATCAGCGGCTCTGACAGCACGACAGAGAGAAGCAGGACCGTCCTCGCTAACCGAAGCCATACCGTCCGCCGCGGGCGGTGGCTCTTCGACGATTCCTGTATTTCACCCAAATTTGGTTGCGAGGAGGAAGATTGCGCTTCTCGCCTGCCACTTCGCTCCCTTCGTGGCATCAAACGGCAGCGACGGCTCAGCTTGCCGAAGGGGTACCTCTTAGCCGCCGCAGACGGTGCAACAACCCGCCGCGCGTGTTGCCGGACCGTTACCAGAGACTGGGCGGACGCGGGTGTCAGCAAGCACCGAAGATCTGCCAGAAACATCCCAGAATCGATAGTATGGGGGGCGGAGTGCTGGTAACACGCCCAGAAAGATATCTTCGACGTCCCTCTTTCGAGGGATGGCCGCACGGACCACAATTGCGAGAGGGCGCGATTTCGCTCAACGGTGCTCGCCGCCGGTCTCCGAGCCGAAGCGAAAGCGCTTGCGATCAATCCGATAACCGCGCGTGCTCCCCGCAGGAAGTGTCACGCACCGCAGTGCACTGGCGAACTACGATTTAACCCCTCTTCCACGGAACAAGCTCCAACCAGGACGTTTTGAGGAATTGGCATATGCGATCGAAGCCGGAATGTTCAAGTCGATCTCCGTGCCGGCCTTGGGCCGGCTCCAGATCTCCAAGGTGGCTCCGGTTTGTCGTGCGCGCTCGCGCATCCCTTTAAGGCCGTAGTGACCCGACCGTCCCGATTCCAAAATATCCTCAGGGATACCGACTCCATCGTCGCGAATTCGTAACCTGAGAAACCGCGCACCATACGTGATCTCCGCTTCGACGTGCGCGGCCCGAGCGTGCGTGAAGGCGTTGCACAGTCCCTCGCGGGCAATACGATAGACTTCATCGCACAGAATGGGATGAAGGTCGCGCGCGGCTCCCTCTATCTCCAGGCGGAAGACCGGGGCTCCTTCCCCTGCGTACTCGGCGGCGGCGGCTCGTAAGGATTCCTTCAAATCACCAGCCGCCGTGGTGGAGGAGCGCAGATCATAGACGGCGCGCCTCCCTTCGGAGATTGCCTGGTCGGCGCGATCCAGGCTTTGCTCCAACTGTTCCTTCGCTTCGCCCGCTGGCAAAAGATCATCCACCACCTGAAGACGCAGCATCAGTCCCTGGAAGCTCTGCAGCAACGTGTCGTGCAGTTCGCGCGCGATCCGCTCGCGTTCCGCTATTTGGCCTTCGAGCCGGCTCTGCACCTGCGATGTCGCCATTCGGAGCCTGTATTGGTAGAACAGCCACAGCAGCCACAATCCACCGGCGCAGCACGCGGCCTCAAACCAGAAGGTTTGATAGAAGGCAGAGTCGATGCGAAAACCCACTACCGCCCCGGCCTGGTTCCAAATGCCGTCATTATTCGAGGCCATGACGCGAAACCGATAAGTTCCCGGCCCCAGATTGGTGTACGAAGCCTGCCGCTGAGCCCCGCCCTCGCGCCAATCCTTATCGGAGCCCTCCAGCATGTACCGAAAGTGTACGCGCGCCGGAACGGTAAGGCTCAGTGCCGTATAGGCTATGTCCAAATCGCGCGTCAACTTCGGCAAGCGCAAATTTGCGAAGGATGCATACCGTTTCCCGCGGGCCGTAATAGAACGGATCGTGACAGGCGGCGGCAGCGGATTGTGTGGGATGTCATTAGGATCGATCCAGACAGGACCGGCGCTGGTCGCAAACCATAGCTTTCCATCCGTCGCTTGAATCAGGCTGGGGTAGGGTTGGCCCTGCTGAGTTGGGCCGGGCAAGCCGTCGTAAGCATCGAAGCGGGTGTATTCCGCGCGATTCTCGCCAGCCTTCAGTTTGGACACCTGCGCCGGAGAGACATGGATGATGCCGTTATACGCGTTGAGCCAGAGACTGCCATCCGACGTTTCAGCCACGCCTGAGATGCTGCCAAAAGTGCCGCCATCGGGTAGACTGATGTCGCGGAAGCGCTCGCCATCCAAAAACTGCAGCCCATTCGATCCCGCAACCCAGGTGGCTGCCCCGCGGACAGAAATGGCCAGGATAGCGCCGGCGTGTAGCCCGTCCTTTTCCGAAAGTACCCGCTGCGCGTTTCCGTCGATCAGCAGAATCGCATTTTCCTTGAATCCGAACCACACACGGCCTGCTGCATCCGCATACGCAAGCGACGGCGTCTTGCCGGGAAAGCCGATGGGAAGATCGACTGCAATCCATTCGCTATGGCGGCGTGCGAAAACCCCGGAAGAGCCCGAAATCCACAGCGCTCCCGAACTATCGACCGCGATCCGAACGGGCTGAGCATTGTGTTCATACGGGTGGGGAAACTGAGTGGGGGTGAAGCGGCCGTTGATTTCCCGGTAAGCGCGATGGTACTCCGCCAACCACGTCCCGCCATTCGGATCAGGTGTTGCGGAGAAACAGATTAACCCCAGATGGGGAAACCATTGGTTGTCGTGGATTCGCCCGACATGCCCGCTGAGATCGCCTAACCAGACGTCGCCTCCCGTGTCGGGCGCGATCGTCATCCGTGTAAGGTGCGCGGAAGCAGGTGGGCCGGGGGCCACGGCGCCCTTTGTAAAGCGATCAAGGCCGGCGGAGGTTCCAACCCAGACGTTTCCTTCGCGGTCCTGATAGATGGCCGTCACATAGTCCGCGCTCAGTCCCCGATTCGCTGTGAAGCTGTCGAGCTGGTCACTCGATTTTCCGATCCTTTTGTAAGTCAAGCGGTCGGGATGCTCAACACGTCGCAGCCCATCACCCAGCGTTGTGATCCAAAGGCTGCCGTCGCGATCGAAGAGAATCCGCTGCGATCCCAGCATGATTTCCGGGCCCGGTGACGGCGGCATCGGGCGAACGTAACGCGTGGTTTCCGCCACCCACATCGTGCCGTTCGGGGATTCCAGCATGTGCATTGCCCAAGCCGCTTGAAATCCTGCCCGCTGAAACGTCCCGGCGCCTGGGGTAAGGTAAAAGATAGCATCCGCAGTCGCGGCCCAGAGGGTCCCATGGCGATCCGCGTACAGGCTTATGGGACTTCCTTCGAAACCCGATTCTGGGCCGAACGTGCGCCACCTTCTGCCGTCGAAACGAACTAGACCACCCTGTGTCGCAGCCCAGATCGCGCCCTCACGATTCTGCGCGATGCTCAACACCGCCCGGTCCGGAAATCCGTCGGCGGCGGAATAGTTGCGGTTAGTTCCGTTGCGCAATCGGCTGATCCCCGCTACGGCTGACCCGGCCCACAAATCGCCGTTCGCACAGGCGAGCAGGGAGTAAACGGAATCGAGAGGCGCCGGTCGGCTGCCTGCTTCCTCACGCTCAAACTCAACGCCGTCAAATCGGTAGAGGCCTTGGCTGCTGGCCAACCACAGGTACCCGTCGGTGGTTTGCGCGATTGCCGTGATGTTAGCGGGAGCGCCATCCTTGGCGACCCATACTGTGTGGACAAACTGCCCGATGGTGCGGTCCGCGCCGGCTGCGGGCAGGCAGAGCAATACGATGAAGGCTGTCCCGCGGATCGTCCACCTCCTGTCCCGGCGCGCTCCGGAAGTCTCAGTGCCGCCGCATCTTTAGATGATGCCAGAATCGGATTGTTGGAATGTAAAAGACATGGACAACGCAACCCGGAGGCTGCCATGTTCCGTCCGGGAAGTTCCGCCCCCGCGACCGCCGACAGTATGAGCCCGCGCTGTGTACACAACCTTTTCGAGTTTCGTCATCTGCATCTCTCCGGAAATGGGAAGCGTTGACGCGCACGCAAGTGCATGTCAGATGCCAGCACGTCATGCTGACAAACCTGCTTGGAACGGCCGCCCCCTCCATCCGGGCGGGGTTATCCCGGAAGTGTCGATAGTCGAAATGACGTCGCATTTGCCCGCGCATGCGGGACGATCCCTCGAAAGAGGGATACGAGAGATGTCCTTGTGGGGACGCAGCCTCGGGCAATTGACTGTAACATTAGTCTGGGATGCAGGAAAATAGCGTGATTCGAATTCTTTCTGTGGACGACCATCCTCTGTTGCGCGAAGGCATCGCGGCGTTGATTGGACATCAAGCCGATATGCAATTAGTGGCCGAGGCCGCTGACGGGCGTGAAGCTCTCGAACGATTCCGCACACATCGCCCCGACGTCACCTTGATGGACCTGCAAATGCCCCAGATGACCGGCATCGACGCAATCGGCGCTATTCGTGCCGAGTTCCCCGAGGCTCACATCGTCGTCTTGACCACTCACGCGGGTGACGTTCAGGTTTCACGCGCCCTCAAGGCCGGTGCTCGCGCGTACCTGCTGAAGGGCCTGTTGCGCAAAGAGCTGCTCGAGACCATTCGCGCCGTCCACGCCGGACAGAGGCGTGTGTCAGCAGAGGTTGCCGCCGAGATCGCCGAACATGCGGTCGATGATGCCCTGACGCCTCGAGAGGTCGATGTACTGCGTCTGGTTGCTGAAGGCAACGCGAACAAAGAAATCGCAGCTCAGCTCGTCCTGACCGAAGAGACCGTGAAAAGCCACCTCAGGAGTATCCTCGCGAAGTTGGCTGCCAACGACAGGACCCACGCCGTTGCGATCGCTCTCAGACGGGGTATCATCGAACTCTGAACCGCCCGGAACGCGACTCGCCCTTCGTGCAACACGGCGTGGCGGCCGTGGGCGGCCTCCTTCCTCTCACCCGGTCGCTACACCAAAGGTGGATTTCATACTGGCTCCGGAGACAACGTCGACACGGGCGGGGTAGGCGACCGTCCCTCTAAATAGGGAGCGCGGGCTCGACCAATCGAGGCACGGTATCCAGATCGATTCGGGGACGATTCCAAGTGTCAGAAGCGCCAGAATAACAAACAGGAAGGCAAGCTTTTCGGCCGTCCTTCCGATTCGATCCAAGCGAGGGGTAACGATGGCTAACTTAGGTCTGATCGGAGCCAGCGCGCACTTTCGCGCGCTGCTCAACAATATCGACATGGTTGCGCCGGTAGACTCGGCCGTCCTGATTCAGGGCGAAACCGGGACCGGCAAGGAAGTGGTTGCGCGAGCGATTCATGAGGGCAGCCCCCGTCGAAAGAATCGCTTCGTGGCACTGAACTGCGCAACAATTCCGGGCGCACTGCTGGAGAGCGAACTTTTTGGGTGCGAACGGGGTGCGTTCACGGGCGCTGTTGCACAGACCATCGGACGATTCCAGTCCGCTGACAGGGGAACGCTATTCCTGGATGAAATCGGCGACCTTCCGCTGGAACTGCAGCCCAAGCTCCTCCGCGTCCTCCAGGAGAAACAATTCGAGCGTCTCGGCAGTGGCCAAACACTGCGCGCTGACGTGCGGATTATTGCGGCTACAAACCAGGACCTCGCGCAGATGGTGGCGGAGAAGAAGTTTCGTGCCGATCTCTACTACCGGTTGAATGTCTTTCCAATCTCCCTCCCGCCCCTGCGCGAACGGCCCGGAGACGTCCGTTTGCTCGTGAAACACTTCGTGCAGAAATGCGCCGCACAACAAGGCAAAGTAATTGACGAAATCCCGGAGGGAGTGATGATGGCGCTCGAAGGGCACTACTGGCCGGGAAACATCCGCGAACTGCAGAACGTGATTGAGCGTGGCGTCATCATGACGGCCGGACCAATTTTGAGTTTCCACACGATAGACAACCTGGGACCGGCCGCCGGAAAGGTCAGATGCCCGTCCGAAGTTCCGATCAAGAGCCTTGCGGACGCCGAGCGAGCACACATCACCGCGACACTGCTCGCCACAAAATGGGTAATCGGCGGAGCACGTGGCGCCGCTGCAAAGTTAGGCGTCCCCAGAACAACCCTTATCAGCCGGATGCGCAGGCTCGGGGTTTCCACTCGACTTCCATCAGCCGGGCTCGGAATGGAGCGGAAGATCGTGCGGGTGAGCGAATCTTCGCCTCCACTTTTCGCGGAAGACTTCGCCCCTTTGCAAGTCATGGAGGCAGCGGTTTAGCCCGAGCGCCGACGACCGCCCATACTCCCAGATCCGCAGCGACGCGCCGGCTATTTCTTGTCTGGGTAGCGCGCCTGAAGGTCGCTGGGCGGCTACCTTCTGGTCTGAAATGTGGGCTGATGGCGAGATGCTTTGTCGGGCTGGAATCAAAGTCTGGCACAGCCGTCAATCGTCGACGCTCCCACTTATTGGGCGACTGTGTGCTGGGTGGTCGAACGCGACGAATGCTGTGCATCGAATCGCTTCTGGCTATCGGGGGCTCGGAACCGATATCCGACCCATGGCTCGCTCAGAATATATTCAGGCTTGGACGGGTCGTTTTCGATTTTCTTCCGTAGACCGCAGATACAAGTGCGTACGTACTCTAGTTCCTGTCCGTATTCCGGGCCCCAGACAGCGCGGAGAAGCTTCGCGTGAGGGAGCAGGCTGCCTGCGTTCCGCATCAACACGGTGAGAAGGTCAAATTCTTTGGGCGAAAGATGGACTTGGCGATCGCCGCGCCAGAACAGACGACGTTCCAAATCGAGCTTCAGTTGTCCGATGTGAATCTCCCTCGGCATGGGGACCGGCGTGCATGGCCACTGCAAAGCCTCTTGGAGCCGGGCAGAGAGCCCTTCCATTACCGGCTGGACTAACTCTTCGGTCACGCTCTGACTAAAACCTCTCGCTCGAAAGAACGCGAGCAGTTGTGACGTCACGCTCTGGAGCATCGCCGGAAACGACCCCAAGCTGGGGTCATCGACCGGCGGTGAACTAAGTCCAAAGCGGATTCTACCAGCGCCGGCGCCAGCTAGTGACGTAGGCTGATTAACAGATAGGCCCATATCCGGCAGGAATCCTCGTCTCGAAAAATGCAATCGATTGGCCAATGCGGCAGTTCTAATGCTGGAGGCATCAAAGCCCCTCGAGCAGGCTTGCCCGGACCGTCAGCAGTGTCCAAACGTTGCCTTTCGAAGGCATTCCAACCGGCAGTATGTCGATTGGACGACACCGGGAAGCTGGTCCGCGGGTCGGTCGGCAATCGGGCTGAGTTCAACGCTGGCTATCCTTGCAGAAATTCGAGCAGCGCTTGATTGATAGCGTCGGCGTGCGTGGTGCACAGCCCGTGGGGGGCGCCGGCGATCACTTTCAAAGTCCCGTTCTTCACTAGCTTCGCGCTGAGTCTGCCCGAGTTGTCGATTGGCACGATCTGATCTGCGTCCCCATGGATCACCAGCGTCGGGACGTCGATCATCTTCAGATCCTCAGTTTGATCCGTCTCGGAGAATGCCTGAATGCAGTCATATGCGCCGGCGATCGAGACCATCATCCCCTGCAACCAGAAAGATTCGCGAACCCCATCCGAAACCTTGGCTCCCGGCTTGTTATAGCCATAAAACGGAAGAGTAAGGTCCTTGAAGAACTGCGAACGGTCGTTGACCACGTGAGCGCGGATGTCGTCAAAAACCGCCAGCGGCAGGCCGCC
>Ga0335078_10007921_pt1 | contig 15780 bp, 12 predicted proteins | sample Lox_Sample_32_FD_206711 | JGI IMG/M metagenome (GOLD analysis project Ga0335078, IMG submission 206711) | Soil microbial communities from Loxahatchee National Wildlife Refuge, Florida, United States - Lox_Sample_3.2 | ecosystem: Environmental > Terrestrial > Soil > Wetlands | place: USA... | reverse complement strand
TCGCCGCGGGCAAGCTGCAGGAGATCCTGCCGCAGCGGCCCATCGTCTATCGCGGGCAGAACATCGTTAGCCTCTCCGTTCTGGCGGGCGCGCTGGGGCTGGCGGCGGCGCTGGTGGTGAATCCGGGTGCACCCCTGCTGTTCCCCATCATGGTGGTGGTGGCGCTGATCTTTGGCGTGTTGCTGGTCACTCCGATCGGCGGCGCGGACATGCCTACGGTCATCTCGCTGCTGAATTCCTACGCCGGCCTTTCCGCGGCACTGCTGGGATTTGTCCTGAACAGTAAAGTGCTGGTCGTCGCTGGAGCCCTCGACGGATCTTCCGGTTTCATTCTCTCGGTGATCATGTGCAAGGCCATGAATCGCTCCTTCACCAACGTGATGTTCGGAGCCTTCGGCCAGGTGCAGGCCTCCGCGGCGGCAGCGAAAGAAGAACGAGTGGTGCGCAGCGCCAGCCCCGAAGACGCGGCCTCGATTCTTGCCGCTGCCAACAGCGTTGTGATCGTCCCGGGTTACGGCATGGCAGTCGCGCAAGCGCAGCACAAGGTTCGCGAACTATATGACCTGCTCACCAAGAAGGGAGTGGACGTTCGCTTTGCCATCCATCCGGTTGCCGGACGCATGCCCGGCCACATGAACGTGCTGCTGGCCGAAGCCGACATTCCTTACGACCGCCTGATCGAAATGGACGAGATCAACGGCGACTTTCCGCAAACTGACGTGGCGCTGGTGATCGGCGCCAACGACGTGACCAACCCCGCCGCGCGCACCGACGCCAACAGCCCAATCTATGGCATGCCGATTCTCGATGTGGACAAGGCGCGCACCGTGATGGTCATCAAGCGCAGCATGAATCCTGGGTTCGCCGGCATCGACAACCCGCTCTACTACCTGGATAACACTCTGATGCTGTTTGGTGACGCCAAGCAGTTCGTGAATTCCATCGTGCGCGACCTGAGTGGCGCCAGCGCTGCGCACGGATAATCGCTCGACACTTCTGAACTGTCTGTGCTATCCCAACCAACAAAAAACGGGGCGGTAAGCCCGCCCCGATGTGGATTCCTCATGCCGGTCGCTCGGCCAATTTTGCAGCGAAGTTACTTCCCTGTATAGGCCTTGTCGGCACCAATGCCGGTGCAGAAATCCCAGCCTGAAGTGGCGCTGAAGCCGCGGTAGAAGCCGCAGTAACCGGCTACGATGTCCGTGAAGTCAGCCGTATTCGCCTTGTTGGTGTACATGGTGGTGAGCTCAGCGTTGGAGGAAGCAGCGAAGGCACCTGCCCGGTTGATAATGCCGGCCAGTGCCGGGGACGACACACTGGTTCCACCAAATATGGCCCATTCGTAGTAGTCATAGCCGTACAGCGGGAAGGTGTCATAGACCCAGACTCCCGTTTCCGGATCGGCATCGAAAGACAGGTCGGGAACGCCGCGGTGAGCGCCAACGATGCTGGAAATGCTGCTCTGGTAGCTCGGGCGTGCTTCCACCGCGCTCAAGCCGCCGCCAGCGTCAGCCCATGGGACCTCTTGTATGAAGTTGAAGGTGACATCGTTACGGCGGATGGCGGTGCCACCGGCGCTCACGACATTGGGAGAGGTGCCGGGCCAAATCACCCCAGGAGCATCGCCGGACGATGCAAAGTAGACGACGCCCGTTGTGGTGAAGCATGAATCGTTGAACATGGTGCCGCTCGGTGGTGCGCAACCGGTGGTGCCGTTTTCGCCGGTGAACTCATCGCCACCGAAGCTCATCGAAACTTCGCCTTTGCCGGTGCTGTTTGACGGGCAGGTTCCGAGCACGCCCGTCGAGGGGTTGATTTCGGTGAGGCCACACCGCACCAGGTTGGTGGCCACTAGAACAGCCTGCTGCAGATCCGTATCCAAATTTGAACACGCTTCTACGAGGTAGATCTTTGCGCCGGGCGCCATGGCATGGGCCATCTCAATATCCAGCGATTCCTCTGCTTCCCAGCCACCCGATTCATCTGTCGGTACATAGCCATAGTAGTAACAGGAAGAGTTGACGGTCATAGCCGGAACCACCTGGAACTGCTGCGCGGTGAACGGAAGGCCAAAGAAGACCGAGTACCAGGCCAGGTCGCCCGGGGCGGCCGGGTCGTCGAAGGCATCGACAATGGCTATGGTCTTGCTCCCGCCGGTCGGGTTGACCGTCGTGGTGTTGGGATTGCAGTTCGGAGCTTGGGAGGTTGAAACCAGACCATAATGACATGCAATCGAAGCTGGTGTCTCATAGCCATAGCCCGAATATGGCGGCGCTTCATCAGGACGCAGTCCGGCGGGACGGAAGATCTGGACATTGGTATGGGCGACGTAATGGTGTCCCCGTGGGGGTTGCTGTTGCAGGTTGGATGCAGGGACGATCAGCGTCCCCGGAGCCGAAGCATGATGCACAGGTGTTGCCATCGGCTCCTGGACAAGCAATTGCCCTGACGCCGTGCCCAGCAACACCAGGGTCACAAGCAATCCGAGCACTGCGCACATGTTGATTTTGAACGAAGTGGAATGCAGCATTGCGGCCTCCTTTAGCCGTACAGCTTGTTTCAGCGCCAACTCCCAACTACGTGTCTGCCGGGGAGTCGAGCAAACTGATTCTTGCTTGGCTGGGCGCAGGGTTGTGACAGGCCTCCCCTGCTGCCCAACAAGAAGTTTCAAAATTGCCGGCCCGGCAGAGGTGTTAGCTTTCAAAGGTGAGCGAGTCGAATTATGCTTTGGTTTTTTTGAAAAGGCAACGAAATTTGTCCGAAATTTTGCTAACGACCTTCTATTTTGGGAAGACTAGGAAGTTACTTTTTCTATTACGCCACAAAATGGGAGATTACGAATCAGATTGCTCCCTCTATTAGTTGCTGATAAATATGCCACTTTCGTCGGGTTACTCAGTAACTTGCCGAGCTTTCGGGCATTCTCTGAACTGTCTATTACCCGATAACTCGATTTATCGTTTGCGCTGTCACGGCGCACGTAACCTAAACAGGTTACCTTGGTCTGTAGTTCTCTACTGCGGCTTGAAACCCACGCTCTCCCATAGCGGCTTGGGATCGTACAACACGCCGTCGGCGAGCACCGCGCGGACCGTACAAACGTTGTGAACGTTGTCCAGCGGATTAGCGTCGAGCACGTCGAGGTCGGCGCGCTTGCCCACTGCGATGCTGCCGCTTTCGCTATCCACTTTCATGGCGCGTGCCGGAACGATGGTCGCCGCCTGCAGCGCCTCCATGGGCGTGAATCCCGCCTGCTGATAGAGCTCGATCTCGCGATAGACCGAGAATCCCGGCACCGCCTGGTCAGTTCCGGCAACGATTGGTACGCCCGCACGATGCAACGCTTCGATGAGTTCCAGCGAATGCTGCATTATCTTCTGGCCATAGGGCGCCAACTCCGGCGGCATGCCGCCGCTTACCAGCTGCTCGCGCAACTCCGGAGCAACCCGTGCAATTCCGGGTTCCATCTGCTCGGCTGGCTCGCTAGCCGGGCGAAACCGCATTTCGAGCAGCGCGACGGTTGGATCGATCACCGTACCGTGCTCCTTGAAGAACGCCACTGCCTTCTTGCCTCCCGGGGAATTCACGTCGACGGCCGCCAAAATCTTCAGGCGTTCCGGTCCCCCGCGCTTTGTCAGGTCCACGTCCTTTGGCAGCAGCAGGTCGGTGATGTAGTGGATATGGTTGATCATGTCCATGCCGTCGTCAACGCCCTGATAGGCATTCATGCCGATCGGAATGTGGCCGGTGACGGTCATGCCTAGCTGGTGCGCGTCGCGGCAGATGGCCTTCACGTTCTCCTCTTTCACGGAGCTGTAGATCTTCATCTGCTCGAAGCCGGCGTCGTGATATTTTCTCACCCACTTTTCAGCGTCCTCGGCGTTGTTGACACGCGTAAGCCCGATAGCGTAGGGTCCGTCGCCATCCACGATACCTGCATTCAGCATGTGCGGCCCCAGCGCTTTACCGCGATTCACCGCGTCGCGTACCTGGGTGATGAAATCGAATTCGTTGCCCACATCGCGCACCGTGGTGACGCCCGCCGCTAGATAGATTGGTCCCCACTCCACCTGTTCGTAGTGCGCATGCATGTCCCAAAGGCCGGGGATGATGTACTTGCCAGTAACGTCAATGCGCTGTGCGTCGGCGGGGATACTGACTTCACTGCTCTGCCCAACGGCTGTAATCTTCCCGCCGCTGGTGATAACCGTGGCATTTGGGATCGGCGGCTTGCCAGTGACGTCAATGACGGTTGCGCCGACAAACGCGAACGTTCCAGTCCGCCGTCCCGGCAACAACTGGCTCATCTCGGTGAGCGCAGCCATCTCGTCGCGCGCGGCACTGGCGACAAAGCTCGTGAGGGCGGACTCGTATTCCTCACGCACCGCTTCGAAGTGGTCGAACTCGGCATCGGTCGAGACCAGCGCCGCCAAGTTGTTGGCGCCGTCCATCCACAGCGTCTCCATGCCCCAGATCAGCCCTTGCACGGTATAGCGCTCTACCTGAACGTCGCGCCCGCCGATCTGCATAGTCTGGGCGCCGCGGTCCTGAATTTTCACCGTGCCCGACGGTAGCGTGGCAATCTCCGCGGGCTGCCCATGCGCCCGCCAGTAGCGCATCATCTCCATCTGCACCGCGACCGGCGCATACCCGGAGATGGTAAAGAACGTCTGCGGCGCGGTGACGGTGCGCGTGTCTTTGCCTTGCCGAATCGCAACATTGTGAGGGGTCACGACACTATTGTCTTTGCCCTGGAATGAGGGAGCACCGGCAATCTCGACGCTTATCGTGACGTCGGTGTCGATGTCGGACATACGCGAGGTCTTGCCCTTGATGACAAAGCTTAGTGGCAGATAATCATCCAGCGTACGCAGCGTCGCGCTCAGCGGCACCTCTACACCGCGATCGGAAAACTTGAAATCGGTTTTCAGCGTCCGCGTATTGCCTTCCGGTGTAATCGTGTAATCCTCTTCCCCGATCGCCTGCTCGAATTTGTGCAGCAGGAATGTTCCGGATTCATGTGGTTTTGGGATTTGGGCGAATGATGCGAACGGGACGACCACAAGCAACGTAATGAAAACGCGAAGAATAGACTTCAAGTGTGGGACTCCTTTGCAGCCTGTACCCTGGATACGCTGAGCTGCGGGGCAGAGTTCCCAGAAAGCCACCTCCGGACAGCTCGGCTGGCATGCATCAAGCGACTACAGCACACCTCGCCTAGGCGTAGCCAACTAAGTTATTGCCCAAAGCACCGTATAGTGATTCTGGCGGAAGAAGTCCTGCCTCGCGTCTACCCCTATATGCGAGCGTTCGCCAGCCCGAATGTCGCTTCCCGCCGCTCTGCCCCGCTGCTCGCCTCAACTCGCGGCAAACCGCAATGGCCGCTCTGTCTTCTTAGTAAGGGAGGTTTGCAAGGAGAGCAGCATGAAGCGATTTTTATTCACAACCGTAGCCGGCTTGTTTGTCTTGGCGAGTTTGGCGGTCGCCAGTGCACAGGACAGAACACAGATCAATAATCAACTCGACAAATCTGCGCAGATCATTCAGGAACTGACCAGCCCGAATACCACCGCTGGCATTCCCCACCAGGTGCTTGAGGGCGCGAAATGTATCGCTGTGATCCCGGGTATGAAGCAGGCCGGCTTCATCATAGGCGGTAAGCACGGTGACGGCGTGGCCACGTGCAAACTGGCCAATGGCCGCTGGAGTCCGCCCGCACCCTTCCAGACAACGGGGGGCAACTTCGGCTTGCAAATCGGCGCCGAGAGCGTCGACGTAGTGATGATGGTGATGAACGATCAGGGTATGCAGTCGCTCGAGTCGGGCCACTTCAAAGTCGGTGGCGAGGTGAATGCCGCGGCCGGCCCCGTGGGGCGCGACGCCGATGCCTCTGCCGGCTGGAAAGCGGCCATCCTGACCTATGCGAAAGCCAAGGGCGTCTATGGCGGTATCACCATTAATGGCGCCGAGTTAAACCAACACAAGAAGAATACCGAGGCGCTGTACGGCAGCGACGTGCCGTTCGCGCAAATCCTGCAGGGGCAGGCGCCTCCGGCGCATGATCCCGCTGTGAAACAGTTCCTGACGACGATTCACAGCGCTGAGCAACACGCCGCCGCGCAGTAGCTGAGGTCCAACAACCTAATCGAGATTAGGGAGCGGAGGGCTCCCTTTTCTTCTCCCAGGAACTCGCACTTCCGCAGTTGGCGATTTATCGCCCTCGTCCCGTATTATCGATTCTGATCGATGCGAATCCGCAAGAACTATCTGTGGGCTGTCGTGGCGGTGCTGGTCATCGCCGGCGGCATCATCACCGCGATTCTTTTGCGCAAGCACGCTGCTCCCGATGCAGTGCGGCTCCTGCCGGAATGTGATGCCATCCTCTATGTCAACCTCGAGCCGATCCGGTTGCTGACCGACCTCGGCAAGACCACGCCCAAAGACCGCGACCCGCAGTATGGAGACTTCGTTCGCCAGACCGGTTTTGAATTTGAACGCGATCTGGACAAGGCGGCATTCGCCATCCAGTACGGCGTCGCCGGAAAAGGTACGCCGGGCGAAACGCGTTATAGCGAGATTCTGCAGGGACACTTCGACAGTGCTCGCGTCGCCAACTACTTGCGCAACATCGCTTCTAAAACTGAGGTGTATGCAGGCTACGACATTTACATGGTTCCGGTCGAAGACCGCACCGTGCGCGTTGCCCTGCTGGGAGTCGATACTGCCGCGGTCTCCAACACCGAGAGCGCCGATGTGATACGCGGCATGATTGATCGCTATCGGCAGGCGGCGCTTCCCTTCACCGGACCCTCTCTTGTCAGCCAGTACTATGCAAGCGTTCCGCTGGGCAGTGTCGTGTGGACAATCGCGCGACCGCCTGCGTCCAGCAACCGCGAAGATCGCGAGGAATTGTTGCTTCCCGGCGGCTGGAGCGGCTTGTTGCCGCCGGACAGTATCGTGATCGCCTCCGCTCGTCCTTTGAATGACGTTCGCTTGCGAGCCGAGGTCATCCTGCGCAGCGACGCCGCCGCGCAGAGCTTTACGCAGCAGGTGCAAACCTACCTGGTACTATTCAAGTCGTTGGAGATTTCGATGGATACCGGAGGGCCAGACAAAGACGTGAAGGCCGCATTCGACAGCCTCGAGGTGCACCAGGAAAAAAACCAGGCGGTCTTGAGCGCTAAAGTTCCGTTCGCCTTCTTCAAGAAGATGTTGAACGCTTCGCCAGTGGAGTTGGCGCCCGAAATACCCAACTCGGAAGAGCGCAACCCGGCCAAGGCTCCCTCCAACCCCAAAAGCGCACCTGGTCATTGAACTGTGATGTTCCGCGTGCCAGATTTTTCCGGCTTGCTCTGCGTAGCTCAATACAAGTTCTTGGAGCCCATCTGCTTGTCGGTTATCGAGGCGCCGATGACCTCGAGGCCGTTGGTGTCGCTCAGTTTGCAGGACGACACGGACGCAAAGGTCCAAGGCGCTCCGGCTTCGGCGATGAGGACGCGATCGCATGTGGCGAAGTTGATCGCAAACGGCTTGATGCCCGGCGAAGGCGGCGAGGCCGGAGGACGCGCCGAAGACCGCCGAGCGTTTCAAAGGTGCGGCCAGGAACGGGCCGCTCGCAAAACCAGAGCCGAGTCAGTGGAGCAGGTGGCGAGCGGTGCGCTATAATCCTTCCCATTCAATGAAGTCCAGTGCTCATGTCGTTGTCGGCTCCGGCTTCCATGACTTATCTCTCTGGAGAGATTCATTACGCAACTATGGCACAATTCTAAATAGACCTCTCTCGCGCGCAAGAAAGTCTCCTCTGAGTTATTGACAACGCGTCCCCGTCGTCTAGTCCGGCCTAGGACATCGCCCTTTCACGGCGGTAACACGGGTTCAAATCCCGTCGGGGACGCCAAAGTTGATTTTTCCTCTGAAACACCACGTAAGAGGCTGAAAAAGCAATTGCTTGGAGCGGTTCCAAATCCTTCCTTCGTGTAGGTGACTCCATCGGGGAAGAACACTCGTTGCAGCCGCTGCTTTTGCTCCAACGTCGATTCCAGCCATAGCTGCTGAGGCCGTTCCACAAGCTTTTCTGCGAACGTGAGGACAGCCTCTACGTCCATCTGTTCTAGGTTCGCCTCGCGTAGGTCGCGCTCTGCCGATTCGACCTCCACCCTCAGCCTCGCGGCTTGTTCATCGTAGGTCTGCTGATCAAGGCGGCCCTCCAGAAGGAAGTCAACGAGCCGATTCTTTCGATTTTCCAAGTCGGCTAGTTTGGCCTTGACGGCGCGCAAGATGCTCTCTGAGGCGCTGACTCTCTGTTTCCAGACCTGGCGCACGATTTCCTTGAACAGACGCATGTAGCGTCTCTCCGGAGCCAAGCGCTCCAATAGCGCGGCGAAATTCGTCTCAAGGCGGTCCCGACGCACGTTCACGGCGCGGCAATGCGAACTACGACAGCGATAATAGGGATAGCGGCCCTTACGTCCCTTGGACCAGCTTCCGGTCAGCGGCGTCCCGCACGCCCCACAGGTAACAAACACGCGAAGGGGGAAGTCCGGGTTGTTGCGCTGATGCGCACTGACGGAGAGCCTCTTGCCATCCAAGATGTCCTGCACCCGCCGAAACAGTTCTTCGCTTACCAGAGGAGCGAAGCTGCCGCGCTCGCGGACGCTCCAGCTTGGGATGACGATCCAGCCACAATAGAGCGGGTTGCGGAGCATCTTCTCGAACGTCTGCGGTGTGAGGCTGCATCCCCGCTGAGTCTTTAGCCCCAGCGAGGTGACCAGCCGCAGCACCTTGGCTTTCGTCTCAGTCCCAGTTCCGTACAATTCAAATGCTTTACGAATCAGCGGCGCGCGCTCGGCATCGGGAACCAGATTCGCGCCAGTTTGGTTTTGGCTGCTGACATTCAAATATCCCAGTGGCGCCTTGAACGGGAATCTCCCCATGCTTGCGGCGCTCTTCATCCCCAGCTTTGTGCGTTCTGCTTTGCGGTCATTGTCGAACTGATTGACCGCTCCGAAGAGATTGCGCATCAGCTTGCCGGCGGCAGTTTCATCCACGTTTTCCATGACGGAACGTAGATGGACGCCAGCACTTTCCAACTCCGCAATGACACAAGCCTGGTCTCCCATGTCGCGGGAGAACCGGCTCAGATCGTGAACGACCACGAACTGGACGGCGTTCTGCTTCGCCTTGCAGAAAGCCAGCATCTGCTGGAATGCAGGACGGTCCGCTGTCTTAGCCGACTCGCCCTCGTCGCGAAAGACTTTGAGAACAGCCCAATTGTTGCCGGTGCAGAAGGCAACGCAGCGCGATTGCTGGGTCCCTAGACTGAGATTTTGGACCTGCTCTTTTGTGGAAACGCGGCAGTAGACGACGGCATTCATGAGCACCAATTTTCCGCTTGCAGAAAACAAGAGGATACCGCAACCATACTGCAGGCGTCCCTCAAGAAAACCATGATTGACAAGAACATTCGGCGCTTTGTCTTGCCTTGCATATTTCTGGCGTTTCCACTTTTCAATTGGGCCGACGTTGCTGTGTTACAGGTCCTCGTTCAGGACGCACAAAAGCGCCCTGTAAGAGGCGTTGAGATTGGTGTCGAAGGGAGTGGAGGGTCTCGCATCACCGGAGACGATGGAAAGGCGTTGTTGCCTTTGGCCAAAGAAACATCTGAAAACGACTGGGTCTCTCTACAGATCGTCCATTCCCCGCGAGGTCAAGACTGGGCAATGGTGTCGCCTTACGACGGTCGCACTCCTGTGCCCTCATTTAAAGCTAAGTCCGAGAACTTCGTGCGCGTTACAGTCATTGAGCGAGGAGACATGGCGGCCCTTCAAAATGGAACCGTGCTCGCAAGTCTCACTGCGAAGATCAATAAGGCCACTACAACACCCACCCGCGGGGGTAAGCAGGAACGCGAGGAAGATCCAAAGGCCACCTTGGAAGCTGTTGCGAAGCAATACGGGTTGAAACCGGAAGAATTGGATGCGGCAATTCGGAATTGGGGAGCCAAGACCGACGATCCATATCAGGCGGGACTAGCCGCACTCTATGCAAGACGATACGACGAGGCTAGCGCGAGACTTGAAGACTCGGTACAGCAGCGAGAAAGGCAGTTTGCGAGAGACCAAGAGAAGGTGGCTGGCGAATCGAAAGGCCGTGGCAGATGCCGTATGTTTCTTGGGATCTTCACTGTTCCAACAGGGGCACTAGCAACATTCAGCGGAGTCTTATCGTCGATGTGTCGACCTCAGGCCAGGTGATCCGGGGGCGCTCAACAGTCTTGCTCTAAGCTTACAAAAGGCGGGCGATTACAAGGAGGCTTTGACATTCTTCCAAGTCGCGCTCCAGATACAGCGGCGCATACTTGGACCAGATCATCCGGATGTCGGAACGATCACTGGAAACATAGGATGTCTTTACATGGACGAAGGAGACTTCAAAGCCGCCCAACCACTACTCCGAAGCGCATTGGCAATCGACCAAAGATCATTGGGCCAGCAACATCCCGCCGTGGCGCTCGATCTCAGTAACTTGGGAAGTTTGTATCTGAACCTGGGCAGCTTCGCTGAAGCTGAATCTTTATTTAGGCAAGCTCTGGCAATAGATGAGAAAAACCTCGCCCCAGACGATCCTCGTTTGGCTGTTACCTTGAACAACTTAGGAGCGGTCATCAAGGCTCAAGCACGATATGAGGAGGCTGAAGGATTTTATCAGCGCAGCGGGCCCTGGGGATCAAGCAACGCACGTTGGGCCCAAATCATCCGAGCACGGCGACTGCGTTTGGAAATTTAGGTTTGCTGCTTGAGGAAAAGGGTGACTTTGAGAAAGCACTCCCACTATTTCGCAATGCCTTGCAGATCGACGAACAGGCTCTGGGCCCGAACCATCCTTCTGTTGCGACTGACCTTAACAATCTCGCAGTGGTCTACGCTGACAAACGTGACTTTACGGCCGCCGAACCGCTTCTGAATCGAGCGGTAAAGATCGATACGGAGGCGCTTGGCCCGCATAACCCCGCCGTCGCCAGGGACGACGACAATCTGGCAAGTGTGTACCGCGATGAGGGGAAGCTTGACGCTGCTGAATCGCTCCTTCGCGAGGCGTTGAAGATAAACGAGGAAGCGCTCGGGCCAGATGATCCAGCTGTCGCATTGGACCTCAGCAACTTGGCAGTTGTGCTTAGGGGAGAACATAGCTATTCGGAGGCAGAAGCAATGAACAGGCGCGCGCTAACAATACATGAAAAATCAGTTGGTCCAGATCATCCCCTTGTCGCCATGGACCTCAACAACCTAGCTTGGCTGTTGCAAATGCAGGGAGACTATGCCGACGCCAGACCGCTGTATCAGAGGGCCCTTGCGAATCGCCGTGCTTGCCCGAAGCCTTGTCAGCGTACTCTTGCACAACCTCCCATCCCTGCTTGGCGCAGAAGTCGCGCAGTTGAGCAAACTGGTTCTGAGTGTCCTGTCTGCCGTCTTTTGTGGAAACCCGAGCATAAAGCGCAACCCGGAACTGCTTTTCGTTTGTCATGGGGCACACAATGCGCCCGGTCGCTTACGAAGTCAAGAAAAATCTGCACATAAACTACTGTTTTTGTGCATCGATTGCCGGAAAGGGTAAATGCCTTGTTTTCTGAGTCGCTGACTCCGGCGGGTTTTCAGGGTTTTTGTGCAGGGCCGGAAATTACCCGTTGCATTTCATAAGCCTCGCATCGCGCTCAATGGCGTCCGTGGTACACCGCTACAACAACGAGCGTGAAGTCCAGTCCCGTGTTTGCTATCATCGGCGCATTCTCTTATGGCTAGATCACTTTGCACGCGCCTTGAGGTGAGCGGATGGGTGACCACTTCCATGACCAATCGCAACAGCCTGCTTAGTGACGATCGCTCATTCTGTAAATCGACACCGTTCTACACGGGGGCGGAATGAGGTTGACGGTCGGTGAAGCAATCTCGAAGTTCGGCAGCAAAGCCAAAGATAAACTCGCAAATCCCTCCACGACGGGTCGGCCGGAAGATCAGCTGCGGTCCCCTTTTGAACAGCTACTTGCAGATATTGCCGATCTCGTTGGCATATCCTCCGCCAGCGTAGTCGCCGTTGATGAGTCCCCACTCGCCGACCTGAAGACCCGTCCTGATTATTCCGTGACCGTCAAGAAAGCTCTGGTTGGTTTCATTGAGTTGAAGTCCCCTGGCAAGGGTGCCGACCCGACCAAGTTCAAAGATCGCCACGACCGCGAGCAGTGGGAGAAACTGCGCTCCCTGCCGAACCTGATCTACACGGATGGCAACTCATTCAGTCTGTGGCGATTCGGTGAGCCGTTCGGCTCCGTTCTGACTCTTGACGGCAACATCGAAACCTCTGGCAGTAAGCTGAAGCCGGTCGCGGGCTTGCTACCGATGTTTGAGAGCTTCCTACGCTGGGAGCCGATCCCGCCAAAGAGCGCGAAGGAGCTCGCGGAAATCACGGCAAGGCTGTGCAGCCTCCTCCGTGATGAGGTGACAGAGCAGTTGGCGCTCAAGAGCGAAGCCCTGACCTCTCTCGCGAAAGACTGGCGCAACCTACTGTTTCCAGATGCAGATGACCCGCGCTTTGCCGACGGTTACGCGCAAGCGGTGACGTTCGGGATGCTGATGGCGCGCGCCAAGAAGATCAAGCTGTCTAGCGGGCTGGATCAGGTCGCAAAGGAGTTGAGCCCGACAAGTTCGCTGATCGGCGCTGCGTTGCGACTGCTGACAGACAACGCCGAGAATCAAAGGACGCTAAAGACGGCCTTGGGCACCCTGACCCGAGTGCTCGACGCTGTGGAATGGAGCAAGATTAGCAAGGGCGATCCCGATGCCTGGCTATATTTCTACGAGGATTTTCTGGAGGTGTACGACAATCAACTCCGCAAGCAGACGGGCTCTTACTACACGCCTCCTCAAGTCGTCGCCGCGATGGTCAACGTTGTGGATGAGGTGCTGAGGGGTCCACGATTCGCGCTGCATGGGGGATTGGCTTCGTCGGCGGTCACAGTCGCCGATCTCGCTATGGGCACAGGGACATTCCTGCTCGGCGTACTCCGGCGTATCGCCGCCAATGTTGAGGACGACGAGGGGCCCGGATCGGTCAAGGGCGCAATCGAAGCCGCCCTAAAGCGAACGATCGGCTTCGAGATTCAGTTGGGGCCATTTGCGGTAGCACAACTGCGAATCCTGGGCGAGGTTGTGGATCTCACGAAGGCGTCCACGGCGGCGACGCCGCGCCTGTTTGTAACAAACACGCTGGGAAATCCGAACGACGACGAGGGTTGGATTCCCACGTTCGCGAAAGCCATTGGTGAATCGCGCAAGCAAGCAAACAAGATCAAACGAGACGAGCCTATCACTGTGGTGATCGGTAATCCTCCGTACAAGGAGAGGGCGAAAGGGCTGGGAGGATGGGTCGAATCGGGAGCGGTGAACACGAAGGATACTGCTCCGCTGCTGGCATGGATTCCGCCCTCGGATTGGGGCGTCGGCGCCCACGCCAAGCACCTGCGTAACCTATACGTCTATTTCTGGCGCTGGGCGACATGGAAGGTATATGACCACGGCCCCGGCTCTAAGTCAGGGGTTATCTGTTTCATCAGTGTCGCCGGTTTCCTCAGCGGTCCCGGTTTTCAAAGGATGCGTGAGTACCTTCGGCGCATCTGCGACGACATTTGGGTCATCGACTGCTCTCCCGAGGGTTAGCAGCCGGAGATCAATACTCGGATTTTTCAGGCGGTGCAACAGCCGGTCTGCATCGTAATAGCGGCTCGGTCGTCCTCAACCGCAGGGAACGGCAAAGAGACGCCGGCAAGAGTCGTTTTCAGGGAGTTGCCACGAGGGCACCGCGACGAAAAATTCTCAGCTCTTGGTGCTATACACCTCCTGGATTCAGAATGGATTGAATGTCCATCTGACTGGCGCGCGCCATTTCTTCCTGCATCAAGCGGGGCATGGGCGACGTATCCGCTACTGGAAGAGTTGTTCGTCTACAACGGCGCTGGCGTGATGCCTGGGCGCACCTGGATCATTGCGCCGGATGCAGAATCCCTCGAACGCCGCTGGAAAGATCTGATCGCGGCGCCTAAAGACAGGAAGGAAGTTCTGTTCCATCCGCATTTGAGAAACGGTTTACCGGGAGACAAACACAGTAACAAGATCGTGTCTGAGCCACTGCCGGGTTTCACGCCGCGTCCCAAAGCAGTCGCTGAAGATAAAGGGCCCTGTAATTCGCCGATACCTTACGGGTTCCGATCATTTGATCGACAATGGATAATCCCTGACGCGAGACTCATCAATCAGCCAAATCCCGAACTGTGGGGGTTGCATTCTGAAAAGCAGGTATATCTGACAGCGTTTACGGAGGAATCCCCAACAAGCGGACCAGCGGTGACCTTCGCGGGCCTTATCCCCGACCTGCATCACTACAAAGGGTCGTTCGGGGGTCGCGCCTTCCCGCTCTGGCGCGATAAAAGCGCGAGCATTCCAAATATTCGGCCTAAACTCCTTCAGTATCTCAGCACGAAATATGGGTTCGCGGTAGAGCCAGAAGACGTAATGGCCTACATCGCGGCCGTTGCTGCACATCCATCGTATACCGCACGATTTCAAGACGACCTTTCAACGCCTGGACTCCGCATCCCTATAACGGCCCACCCGCAGAACTTTCGCGATGCAGCAAAGCTCGGCCGCACTGTTTTGTGGCTCTACACCTTTGGGGAGCGTATGGCGAACGCTAAAGAGGGTCGTCCCATCGGCCCGCCAAGGCTCCCGACTGGGGCTCCTCGGCACGCTGCCGGAGCGGCAGCTATTCCAACGAGCAAAGACCAGATGCCCGACTCACTAGAGTACGATGCCGCAAAGCACAGGCTCCACGTCGGAGTGGGCTACATCGAGAACGTTACTCCGGCCATGTGGTCGTATGAGGTCTCCGGGAAGCAGGTTCTTGCGCATTGGTTTAGTTACCGGAAGAAAAGCCGCGGGCGGCCCATCATCGGCGAACGGCGAAAGCCATCACCGTTGGGAGATATTCAACCCGATCATTGGCTCCCCGAGTACACGACCGAACTGCTCAACGTGCTCAATGTTCTGGGTCTTTTGACCGAGCTTGAGCCGGAACAGGCAGAACTACTCAACAAAATATGTGCTGGCCCGCTAATCTCGAACACCGAACTCGAAGCCGCCGGTGCGTTCGCCCTTCCTCCGAAAACGAAGAAGACCAACAAGGATAAATCCGGGACCATACACATGTTCGAGGGAGAGACCCATGACGAGGTAGAGGCTGGCGAGGTGAAACCGTGAGCGACGATCCGATCAGACAAGCGACCAGTATCGGTTTCCTAACTCCCGACAACCCTCCGGCAATGCTGGATTATTTTGGGCAAATGCTGAAGCGCGGGCATGAACATCGGTCACTTCCAGCGCCACTACTCGATGCGATTCTCCCAATATTGGAGTACACACCGAAGCAGCTTGAACGCGGTGGTTTCATGGAGGACTGGCTCACGGCAGCATTAAAGGCTCATGTCCGAATTAAAAAGGCGGCTGCCTACTTGGAACCATTAGGCATTCGAGAGTCGGACCTCTGTGTTCTACTGAGAGACCGCATGAAGGAGAGGCTTCGAGTCCAGCGCAAGCAGTTGCGCAAGTTTGTGAATGGGGGATCATACCCTGATCATTCCCCCTACATTGAGAGCATTCAGGGGATGATACCCCCTACATTGAAGGGGCCGCCCTTCGGCGGATTCAACCATAACCAGATTATTTTGTTTGCCTT
>Ga0335078_10007920_pt1 | contig 15783 bp, 6 predicted proteins | sample Lox_Sample_32_FD_206711 | JGI IMG/M metagenome (GOLD analysis project Ga0335078, IMG submission 206711) | Soil microbial communities from Loxahatchee National Wildlife Refuge, Florida, United States - Lox_Sample_3.2 | ecosystem: Environmental > Terrestrial > Soil > Wetlands | place: USA: Florida... | reverse complement strand
CCGTGGCCTGAAGTCCGTTGAAAGCGCTGTTGCTTTCATTATCGCGGAACTCAATACGGCCAAATTGAGAATAGGGCCTCTTCCCGGTAGCCGGATCGATAAGGTTAGTGTAGCTGCGGTTCATCACGTTCGTTCCCTTGGTCCCCAAGTAAGAGACGGTTAGAGTCGTTGATGCACCCAGGCTTTGCTGAACGGACAAACTCCAATCCTGCGCGTACGCGTCTTTTCGGTGCCGGTACAGGTCCTTCGGGCTGAGCACACCGGTGGCTCCCACCAGGATCGGGGCAATTGGGTAGCTTAAGTCGGGAAACTGAGTTCCACGAATCAGGCTGTAGCTCGCCTGAGTGTTGGCCGCTGGAAAGTTCTCGTCGTCGAGTTGCCCGTCTTCATGATAGATACCGTAGCCTGAGCGAATTACGGTTTTACCGTGGAAAGCTGCGGGCGACCAGGCAAAGCCCAGACGCGGATCAAAGCCTCCATGGGTGGGAAAATAAAAGGGAGCGTTGGCCGAGCAGAAGCCGCCGCAAGTCGCAAAGTCAAAGGGTAGCGCTCGTCCATTAGCCTCATGAAAGGTGCTGAAATATTCATAGCGAAAGCCCAGATCAACGGTGAAGTTCGGGCGGGCTTTGTACACATCCTGGATGAAGGCGGCTTCCCGTGTTTTCCGCAGCCGATACAGAGGCAGATTGCTTACGCTGGTCGCCGAGTCGAGTGCATTCGCCGTGAAATCGTCTAGGGTGGTGTACGTCAGCGTGCCGGTGGGTCCGCTTGATTCGTTCATTTGAATCCGGCTTACCTGACCACCGAACGCGACCATGTGCTTTCCGCGCGTCCAATTCAGGTTGTCGATCCCGGAGAATGTCGCTCCGTCCTGATCTGAACTGGTGTCCGAATTCAGAGCGCTGAAACCAGAGACATTCGCCGTGTAGCCCAAGCTTGTGAGGTTCCTGCTCCGGCTAACGACCTCATTGAGGCCGAACTTGAATTCGTTGACCAGCGCCGGCGAGAATACGTGTGAGATCTCAGCCACGCCGTTTAGAGGGGCTGCGTATGACCGTTGACGGTCCGCCAGGGAACCGAGCGGCGTGGTGGTGATGGCCTCATCGTAGTTCAGGCGCACGAAGCCCGTGGTCTGTTGAGTAAAGTGCTGGTCGATGCGAATCATCTCAGAGTCCTCGTTGTCGAGGAGGGGTCCCACGGCGGTACGCTGAGAGATACTCCGATTGCTTGTCGCACTCGTGCCCAGCGGATATGCGTTGATAATCGGCGACAGAGCGGGCGAGGTTTCAAGCACGGTGTTACGGTACTCTGCGCTGGGAACAAAGCCGATCAAGGTTTGGTCCTGAATCTGGCGGAAGCCCTCATAGGCGCCATAAAAGAACGTTTTGTTCTTGACGATGGGTCCACTAACGGAACCGCCGAACTGGTTCAGGTGGAACGGCAGTGGGCCGCGCGTTTGATCGAGAGGAGAGCGCGCATCGAAATCGCTGTTCCGCAGGTACTCCAGCAAGGAACCGTGAAAGGCATTCTCCCCCGAAGCCGAGGCGGCCACAATCTGGGCGCCCCCGGCGTCGCCATACTCGGCCGAGTATTGCGAAGTCTCCACCCGGAACTCCGAAATCGACTCCGTCGGAATGGCAAGACGCACAAATGCCTTTTGCGCCTGGTTGGCGATGCCGGTCGCATCGACGCCGTCGAAAGTGATATTCATGTCGTCGCGTCCGCGACCTATGAAGCGGATCGAGCGCTGCGTGCTACCGCCCTGATCGATCGCTCCGGGCACCAGCGCTGTGAGGTTCGACCAGTTGCGCCCGTTCAAGGGCAGGCTCACGATCGATTGATCCTGTATAGTCCCGCCCAGGGCGGTGCCGGTCTGATCCAGTTCAACCCCACTGGCCCTAACCGTGATGTGCTCACTGCGCGCGGACGGCGCCAGCACGGAGTCAAGAGTCCGGGCCTCGCCCACGGTTTGTTGCACGTCCTGATAGCGAATTTCTCCGAAACCAGGCTTCGAGAAGACAACGGTATACTTGCCGAGAGGCAAGTTCTCGATCGAATATGTCCCAGAATCTGTGGTCACAGTGACGCGCTCGAGGCCGGTGTCAGCCTGAATGGCCGTCACCGTGACCTCTGGCATCACTCCGCCGCTTGTATCGCGGACCGTTCCGTTCAAAGAACTTCGATCGACCTGAGCGGCACAATTAACCGACAGTGCGACAAGCACGCACGCGGCGGCAATCAGATTGCCTGAGAATCCTGAACACGTCCTGAACTTCCGTTGAATCATCGCTCCGTTTATCTCCAGAACGTTGAAGCCGAGTGACCACACTATTCGCAGGGCAGCTTGCTAGCTTTGCGGGCGAATCATATGGGATGACTCTACCTGTCATCCGATCTTACCGCCCGCCCGCTCGCTACGCTAGAGCGAATCGAGCGTATATGGTGTCTGAACAAAGTGCTAACTGAGCCGGCAACTAATCCGTTCCATTAGGAAAATTGCGCCGGCCGCGACATGACAAGCTCCGAGCGTTGTCCCGCGGCCAGCTGCAGGCCCAGACTGCACGCCCGCTCTATTGCTCCCTCTTGCGCTTGCTCAGCTACTCGTTGAATGGGCAATTTTACAAGGTGAACTCCTTTCAGTTCACAAGATCAGCCAGGCTTTACCCTGGCGCATCCCGAGTTCACAGAGTCTCTCTGAACTCCGTGTTTAGAGGCTTGTCAGCACGGAGGTCACGGAGAACTTCGGTCTGTTCGGCGAAAGGTCGCTCCGCTCCCAGTGAGCTGCGTGACCTCCAGCCAATCCTCGTCATTGAAGACCTGTTAGAAAGCGAAGCGCGCAGCGAACTGAATTTCCCTCGGCGCCTGGGCGGACAGAATCTGGCCGAACGTCGGCTGGTCGAAATAGGTCTGCGGCAAGTTGAAATTCGCACGGTTGAACAAGTTAAAGGCCTGTGCTTCCAGGGTAAGTTTCCATCGCTCAGTGATACTGAAGCGCCGTACCAGCGCCAAATCGAAAGAGGCAAAACCGGGACCGCGAATAATGTTACGCCCGGCGTTACCAAACGTGTAGGCGGGTGGCATCGCAAAAGCGCTGGTGTTAAACCACTCGTTGGGCGTGGGGTTGGAGAGCTTCCAGCTACCTACGACGTTGGGACGGTCGGAACCCGTCTGGCTGCCGGTGTTCCCAGTGTTGCTGTTATCCAAGCCGAGAACGTTAGTAAAGGGTTGACCCGACTGCACGGTCGTGATGCCGTGGAACTCCGTGTTGCGCGTCCAGCGGTACTGCTGGGGCAGCCTCGCCACGTAGGTAACCACCAGGCGGTGCCGCATGTCGAAGCTTGAATCGCCGCGTTCGGCGTTGGGATCGTAACTGTTCTGGGGAAAGTTCGGGTCCGGCGCGGTATTGAGAAAGGCAGACTGATCGTCAATCGAATGCGACCAGGTATAGGCAGCCCACAGCGACATATGAGATCCCATCGGCCGCTTGAACGAAGCCTGAAGCGAGTTGTAGCTGGAGTTCGAATCGCTCGAAATGAGGAAGATGTCGCCGAATTGCGGATACGGCCTCCGCGATTGCACGTCTCCCGGACCCGGCGGCGGTTGGTTCAGGTCGAGGCCGCGAATCAGATTTGTTCCCTCGGATCCGGCATAACCCAACGCGAAAGTACCAATCGACGCAAAGGCACGCTCAATCGTGAAGTTCCATTGCTGGAGATAAGGCGTGATAACGTTCGGGCTGAGCACGTTCAGCGACGCTGGCGGCGTATAGGCCGTGCTCGAGGGAAAGGGATTCTGGAGCGTCAAAAGGCCTGCCGCTGAAGGGAAGAATTCCAACAAGTTAAATTGCGGTGGGTTGAAGTACATCGCCGAATTCACTTCCAGCATTCCAGAATCGTAATACATGCCGTAGCCGCAACGGACCACGAACGACCGGCCCGGACTCCAGGCAAACCCTACGCGGGGTGCCACGTTGTTCCAGTCAGGCTGAATTCCCGATCGCGAGACGCCGTCGCTTCCGACGCTCACGATCTCGTCGTTTGCGAAATCCAGGGTCGACATACGATTCGTCGGATCAAAGCCAGGAGTGTTGTACTCGTATCGCACGCCCAGATTCAACGTGAACCTGGGCGAGATTCGCCAGTCATCCTCGAAGTAGGCGTTATAAGCTCGGCTTCGCAAGGTGATAGGATTCGTCGATTGGGACTGCAGGCCGAAGTTCGGCAGGCCGAGTAGAAGATCACTGATGCCGGAGCCCGTCAGGCCTCCGAAGAACCCGAGGTCGCCGCGGCTGAAGTAGTAGAGAATACCGTTCAATTGCAGGTCGCGCATTTCGCCACCGATTTTCAACAGATGCGGTCCTCTGTCCAGCGCCAAGCTGTCGGCGACCTCATAAGTATCAGTGTGACGGTAGTCCGGAAAGGTGTAATTGTCTCCCACTCCCGAAAACCCAGCCACACTGATAGCCGGATATCCGAAGGCCGCTGAGGGCACATTAAGCCAGCTCACCCCCCAGAGCTGACCGACATTCACCTTATAGTTTTGAGGCAGAATGTCGCGGGAGAACCGGTTGAACGCAAGACTGAGGGTATTCACGGCCTGAGGGGAGAGCGTTTGCCGGTACTGGACCATGGCGTTTTGCAGGTGGTCGTTGACATAGTCTCCGAAGCCTGGAGTGGTGTTGGTCGAAGGAGCTCCATTTGAGCTGCCGCCCCAGGGTTCGAAAAGGTTGACGGTTCCGAAGCTATAGCGCGCCGTAAGACCGGCCGACTGCCTCAGGTGATGGTCCACACGATAGGTGCCTTGGGTATCATTCTCACTTTGTACGGGACTGGCCAGCAAGTTGTTGGAAAGACCGGGTACATTGGGCAGGGGGTACATCTTGAGAATATCCGGGGCAACCGTCGAGATCAGGTTCGAGGGAATCAGGTTTCCCTTAAAGGGCATGCCGGTGAACGGGTTCACTACCGTCACGCCCAACGCAGAAAGATCGCCTCCGCGTTCCGCAATCGTGGGCACTGTCGAAAGCTCGCTCAGCCCCTCGCGGTCGCGCAGGAAATCCGTGCTGCCGAAGAAATACGTCTTGCCTCGCAGGACGGGTCCCCCGACGGCAAATCCGAACTGGTTTCGGACGAGCTCGGGTCTATCGGCCGGATCGAAAAAATTGCGCGCGTCGAAAACACGATTCCGCAGATATTCGTAGACCGACCCGTGAAAATCGTTGGTTCCCTGACGGGTGATCACGTTGACTTGGCCCGCAGCACTGCGCCCGTACTCAGCGCTATAGCTATTGGTCGCCACCTTGAATTCCTGGATGCTGTCAACCGGCGGCTCAACGCCGTAGCGATTCACGTAGGGATCGTTGTTGTCGACCCCGTCGAGAAGGAAGTTGTTGTATTCTTCCCGCCCGCCGCCGGCGCTCATCGAAAAGGCGCCGTAACTCGACAGCTCAGAGTCCTGCACGGGCGGAGCCACGCCCGGTGCCAGCAGAGCCAACTGAAGAAAGTCGCGCCGGTTCAGGGGCACGGAGGCAATCTGCTGTTGTGTCACCACGGTACCCAGTTCCGCAGATTCAGCCTGCACCGGGACGACCTCCGCCGTTACCGCGATCGTCTTCTTAACACCTGCGATGGGAAGGTGGAAGTCGGTCCGAACCTCTGCATTGACGGCCACGGTCACGCCCGGCTGCGTGATGGTCACGAAACCCGCCGCGGAGGCTGAGACGCTATACTGCGCCGGGGCGAGTTCCGCGATGGAATAAGCCCCCGACGCATCCGTCGTGGTCACGCGGACCAGTGAACGACCGGAGTCGGACACGGTAACCTGGGCATTGGCGATAAAAGCGCCACTGGGGTCGAATACGTAGCCCACGATGGACCCACTTGACACTTGGGCCGTCAGCGAAGGCACGATGGCAATGATGGCGAGGATCAGCCCGGCCAAACGCCAGGCTGTCGAAAACGTCTGGAAGGCGGACAATCCCTTTTGGTAGTTGCTGCGACGATCTATTCTGGCCATTCAGTCTCCCCTGCTGCTTCGGACTTTTGCCCGCGGACGGGGGGAACCGCGGTTTGTTTGCGAGGCTTGCTCCGCTCCCTATTGCAATCATCGACCCAGGCCGCTCGCGGCGCTGTCCGATGCATGCGGTATTTCCAGCGAAGCAGGCTTGACAGTCCACATAGCTCCGTCGTCCTCACGAAGACGCGTTCTGGCATAGTCCGCTCCGAGCTTTGAAAACATGGAACTCATCTTGATGTCGAACTTCTTGTCTGCAGGTTGAGACAATAGGGCTTCCGCCATCAATCGCAAAAACTGAGCTGCATTTACATTGAAGCCTTCAAGGGTGAGCGAGGAGGGAATGGCGTTCTTGGGCACGGGGCTTGCGCCGTCGTCATGCAGGTTACGCTCAATTCGCGCGCACACGGAGGCGATCGATGCCGGTGTAACCTCTCCCTTTCCAGCCCCGTTACCCTCGGGCATTTCGAGCGGGCCGTACACCTTGGCCACTCGGATTTCTCGCGGGAGCGTTCCCGTGCGATTCAACGCCGCCAGGGCATCTGTCAGCACCTGAAATGTATCGGCCAGGGACAAATAGTGCCCGTCCGCCTCAAAATAGGAAGGCGGGACCTGGGTATCCCCCCACGTCTTAATGCCATCCGGCAGGGTCGCCTGCAAACCGGCGACGGAAACGTCGAAGCCGGTGCTCGGCGCTATCATCTGCTTGAGGTCCGTGCTTGAAACAAATCGGCTTCCTGGGTTCGCGGGAAAGTAGTCCTCAAGAAGCCACTTGATCACATCCGCTTCTTTCGCATAGGCCGAGTCCACATCCTTCACCTCGCTCCGCGCGATCTGCGGTAGCGTAGGGTGTTCTGGATTTTCGTACGCGAACCGTATGGGAGGATACATGGGGCCCCTGGCGAAGATCGGTTTCAGATAATCGCGCTCATTCCCGAGCTCCACGTGAATCACCTGAACCCTGGACCTGTCGATTTTGTCAAGAACGGCCGCGATCGCGCTTGGGCCCGAGTAGGCCTCCATCAGGCGCACAGGCGGAATGCTCGAGTCTGAGAACCGCAAGCGGTTATCTTGCCAGTATATTTCCGGAGAAGTCTCGGGCGCCGGGCTGATCTGCTCGGCGAACTCTTTCAGCCAACCCGCGAAACCCGGGATATGGGCCGAGTTGCCTGAGATTCCGGACAGGATGGCATTCGAGTTCAGCCGATCCAGCTCTCGCACGAGTTCGGAATCACCACCCAACTCAGGCATGATGTTTCCAGTCACATCACGCTGACCTTGCTTCACTCCCGCGATATACACCGCCGGCCCGAAGACTCGCTGCATTTCCTTCAGGCTGCCACTCACGTCCGGTTCTTCCGCACCTGTCAAGGGATCGCGTCCCTGAGTGAGAAGCCTGTCGGCCGCGGCCTCGCGCGCAACCCATCGCTGCTCGGCCGTTTTGGCTCCCGAGAAATCGATCACCGGACGATTCCGGTAGGTCGGCTCGTCCATTCCGTCGTACCCGGCCTGGATGATGCCGCGGTGGATGTAGTCGAGCACGAAATCCAGAATATGGGTCTCGCGGTTGCGCTGCATCAGTGCCCGGCTCACGGCGCCCGAAAACAGAATCGTAGCCGAAACGTGCCCTTGAGGATGCTCCTCTCGATACTTCTCGATCATCGGCAGCAACCGTCTCAAACGGTCTTCGGTCAGGTCCAGGTTAATCTGGTCGGTGACACGTGCGTAGAGGTAGATATATACGGGCTGCTTTGAACCCGTAGGGGCCGTCTGAGAAAAACCGCTTGCGCCTGCCATCAGCAACACCAGACAAACGAGGCCGAAAAGAGTTATGCGCTTCATAAAAACTCCGAATCACCGGGTTCGAACTGGACTACGATGTCGCGGCGCGACGCCCCGGAGGGAATGAGTAGTTCAGTTGCGAAGCCGCGCCCGACCTGTTCGCAAAAAGAAGGCCCCCCGGGGATTGGCCAACGCGCGCCCCCCGGAGGGCCTGAAGGTTATGATCGGTTTGGCCAAGCACCGTCTAGCGAGCCCTTGGGACCGCCACGGTTGCCTGGTTTGACTGGCACACCTCCGTCGTAATCACCGGCTGTATGACGTAGTAGTAAGTCGTGCCAGGCATCAGGCCGCTCCTGTCGGAATACGCCGGAGTGGTCGTAGTTCCGATCATCGTGTACGGCCCGTTGTTGACCGTGCTGCGCAAGACGTTGTAAGACTTCGCGCCTGTGTATGCGGACCAAGTCAGATCCACTCTCGCCTGAGACCCTGGACCGGGCGTTCCTCTGCCGTACAGATTGTTGACACAACCCGTCGAGGTGAAGACCGTTTTCTGCAACATGATGATCGACCAAGCGGTTTCAAACACACTCTGCGGGTTCACGTCGTAGTTATCGCCGAACCAGCAGCCGAAGCACTTATAGGAAGCTGGATTTTGCCTGCTTACGATGGTCTGAGCCACTCCATCGCAAGGAGCCCCTGCCGAAGCCTGGGCGTTGTACCAATCGATCGGATTCGCGCCAGACGGCTCGTCCTCCAGGTATGTGATCGGTGACAGAACCCCGCCGGGGTCGTTTAGCAACATGGCCTTCGTGAAAGAAAACAGGCCATAGGTATAGGCCCGCGGTGCGTAGTAGGCGCCGTTTGACGTCGCGTTGCAGAAGTTGTCCCGATAGTAGCTCTCGGCCAAGTTCCACCGCTGATCGGGGTTACCTGAAGCCGTTCCTCCTACGCCGTCCATAGCCATCTGGACCATTCCGGACGGGGTGTCGGCGTAAGGCCCCCAGGGGTTGCAGTTCACACTACCGCAATAGGCCACCGAGTAAGCGAACGCCCCGGTCGACTCCTGGCTATTTGTTATCCAAGTGTTGTTGGCATCTGTAATGATCGTGGGGATCGGAATGCCAAAGCCTCGTTGAGCAGCGATTAGTCCGATCGCGCCCCATTGCGACACGGAATTATCATCGTAGCTGCCTTGGCCGAGTTCGGGGCAATAGTACCACCATCCACCCCCAGGTTCATACGTCGAGTCCTGGTTGTACTGGCAGTACAAGTAACCGTCGACCAGATCCTGGACGATATTATAATACGTCTGGCCAACGATGCCAGGAAGAGATCCACTCGGACCCACTCCCGCCTTTGCGATTCCGTTTTGTTCGCTGCTTGCAACCAGCGCGTCGATGAACTGTCCTCCCTGATAAAACGGCTCATTCACGTAGTTGTTGTTCGCGTAGATCGCTTGACCGTTACTGTTGCCGTCAAACGTATAGGTACAAGGCGTGACCGCGCCGTTGGGGCAGGACGGCAAGTCATAGTTGTATTGCTTGGATGCGACCGCCGAAATGCTCAACATTCGGAACATTCGAGCCAAGCCACGCGCTACGTCGTCTGTGTACGGATCAGTGGACGGCCCGGTCTCTAAGTGCCCGCTCACCTCAAAAGCCTGGACGTTCGAAGCGTCAATGGCTCCAGAGAAGCTCTGATCATCGCAATCGTAAGCCTGGTATTCGCCAGACACCCCGTCAATTCCGCACGTGTAATAGCCATGGAGAGAGTCCGATTGATCATCCCAGCCACCCCAGTCAACGAGGTTGCCGTTAATCGTTGTGGTTGCACGCCACATGGTCTGGTGCATATACCAGAGACCATTATCGATGGCCACGTCTACCGACGCTTGCAAAGCGGTGAGAGAAGGGGGGTCGAGGACGACAGAATAAGTATTGCTGCCCTGCTCGCTAGTTGCCATGTCCACTACCGTGACCGTCGCCGTGTAAGTGGTGCCAGCCGCCCCGCTGTATGTGTGGGAGGTCGATATATCGTAAGGATAAGGATACGCTGTCGCCGTGCCAACAAAGGAAAAAGTGGTGTTCGCCGTCCCGTCACCGAAGTTCCAAGTGACCTGGTACGTATCCGCCGACCCCGTCAGGTTGGACGCAGTCGCCCCAAGCGAGATAAGCGAACCGGTGTGAGTCACGTGAGGGTTTGAGGGACTTGTCGGCACAAAAGGCACAGTCAACACGGTGGGTACAGTTGCTTTCATCACCAGCGGTGCCGACAGGAAAACCACCAACAACGCCAAGCCACTGCTTCCGACTCTGCCCAAGATCGCCCGCAACCGGGAATTCAGTGCCGGCAATACCAGCAGGCATAAGCCGGTGATCAGGAGCATCCAGGTGCCCGACTCAGGAGTTGTCGTCGAAATCGGTTCGGTCATTGCGCTCCCACTAAAATAGGCGTTTACCGCAGTCGCGTTGTTCGGATCAATGGGGTGGACCTGGCCCAGGTAGAAGCCACTGCCGGGCGCGGTCTGCGATAGGAGCAAAGTAATCACCTCCTCCTGGTTCGCTCCGAGCGTGAACGCAAAGCCCATGGCCCACGAAACGTCGTCATTGCTGTTGGCACAGCCCGGATCGTACACGCTCCCGCAGCTGCCAAGGTAATTGTCGACGGCTCCAGCTATGTGATTTGTGTTGTCCAGCGAATTGCCTTGGGCGTTGCCGAAGATTGTGCCAAACCACGGGTCGTCGATTTGCCAACTCTGGCCGGATACCGGCGACCCCGTTACCGTACCGTACTCGTTGAAAAAGGGCACACCCAACTCGAGATCGAAATAGGCCGTGACGAAATACGTGCCGGGACCCGGATTGTAGGTGAGCGTGAGGGAACCGAGACCGGTGGTCTGATCGAAGCCAGCGGTGTTCAGTCCGGAAACCGAGAAAGTGTCGTAGTACTGCGTCCCGTTGACGTTGATATTCGACTCTTGAAGCGTAATGTCGGCAAACGCAGAACGAGGTTGCACACAAGCAAGGACCGCAAGGCCCAAGACGGCGAAAGCCACTTTTTTCATGGCGGAACTCTGACCTCCCTCGTGACTTATCACTACCAACCACTTATGCTCTTGAATTTTGTCAACGCCCCTTCCGCATGTCAAGTCCACTCGCGAGTATTGTCCGTCTCAACAACTTACGGCGACGCCGGCCTACGCACCGGTCCCATTTGCGGGCTGGGCCACCGTCAGGCGGACAGCGGAAGCGGCGCGGCCGAGCCGACAAGCTACGGGTGGTCTCAACCCAACCTATCGATACTCTCCCCCTAGGCAGCGCTGAAGCTGTGCCAAACGGAAAAGGACGCGTTCAATCCCTGCAGGCAGGATTCAGTTCGTTGATTAGCTCCTCGCGGCGGGTATAGCGGTCGTCGCCTAGCACAACCTCGAACTGGAACTCGTCCGGCGTATGCTGGCTGATGCACGGATTAGCGCCCTGAAGCGAACGCGTCAATTCGGCCTGCAACTCCTGGCCGGCTCCAACATACACGCACTCTTGATGCGAAAAAAGGGAATAGACGCCCGACGTGGGCGGCACGTGCTCCCGAATGGTCTTGGCATCGTAGGGATACCAGTTCCGGTGATAGATCATGTTTGCCCCCAACTGTATTGGAATTCCCGGCTCAAACTTCCGGTAAACGGGATGATATCCGCAACTGCCGCTCGACGCAATCTCGCCGGGACCGACCAGACCGACCACACCGCGGGGACACCGGGACCGACATTGCGGTTGTGCCGACGTGGCGCAGGCGCCGTTTCAGGCGTACTGGCCAACGCGTCAACGGCTGGAGATTGGATTGGGTATTCTCGGATTCCACTGGGTTCGCCGAAGGAATACTCAACGGCCAGTGGTACACTGGTACCCACAGTTACGTGCGCGACGACGGACCGACCTATGGCGAATGGATTTACAACTGTGTCGGTGGATGCCAGGGCCGAGTCGACCCATGCGCCGTCAAGACGGGTCGGACGCATCCTGCTCATCAGGCGCTCATTTCGGTCAGGGACCTGTCCATGCGCTCGATGGCGTCGTCCACTTGAGCCTTGCCGATGTTGAGGGGCGGCGAAAGGCGGATGACGTTGCCCCAGAGCCCACCCTTGCCGATCAGAAGCCCGTTCGCGCGGCAGCGCTCCATGAACTGGTTCGTCTCTTGGGGCGCGGGTTCTTTCGTGTTCGGGTCCTTCACCAGCTCGAGTCCCTGCATCAGGCCGAGGCCGCGAATGTCGCCGATCAACGGGTGCTTCGCTTGCAGTTCCTCGAGCTTTTGCCGGAAATAGCTGCCGACGGTCTCGGCGTTTTCCAGGAGCTTTCCTTCTTCGATCACCTCAATGGTGGCGCGGGCGGCCACCGCCGTGATCGGGTTGCCGCCGAAGGTGGAAATCGTCAGGCCCTTATACGCATCGGCCACTTCGGGCGTGGCCAGTGTGCCGCCCACCGGCGACCCGTTTGCCATGCCTTTGGCGGTGGTGATGATATCCGGCTCCACTTCCCAATGCTCGATGCCGAACCACTTGGTTCCGGTGCGGCCGAAGCCGGTCTGGACTTCATCGGAGATAAACAGGCCTCCGTATTTCTTTACGATGGTGAAGACGATCTTGAAGTACTCCTTAGGCGGAGTGATGAACCCGCCGGCGCCCTGAATGGGCTCGGCAATGAAGGCCGCGATGGCGCCGGAGGTGGCGGTCTGAATCGTGCTCTCCACGTCTTCGGCGCAGGCGACCCCGCAACTGGGGTACGTGAGCCTCAAGGGGCAGCGGTAACAATACGGATTGAGGGCGTGGGAGACCCCTACGCAGATCACGCCGCCACGCCGCCAGCTCGACATTCCCGTAACGGACTTGGCCAGCTGCGAGTGGCCGCTGTACGCGTGGCGCAACGCGATCACGTCGTAATTTCCAGTCGCCATGCGGGCCACCATGATGGCGGCTTCGTTCGCTTCGGTGCCGCTGTTGGTGAAGAAGCTCTTCTGGATGCGGCCCGGCGTGATCTGCGCCAGCTTTTCGGCCAGCGCCACCATGGCCTCGGTGGCATACACGGTGGAAGAGTGTTGCAAGCGAGCGGCCTGAGCCTGAATGCGGCCGGTCACCGTTGGATGGCAGTGGCCTACAATGACGGTGAGGATGCCGCCGAAGAAGTCGAGATAGCGCCTGCCTTCCAGGTCCCACAGATAGTAGCCCTTGGCACGGTCCGCCACCAGCGGGTCCTTGTAATAGGTCGTCACGCAGGGAAAGAGATAGGCGTCCTTCTTCTTGAGAATCTCGTCGCGCGTCATCGATCTGTACGCCTCCGCGGCAGCGCCGCACAACACGGAATCTGCACCGCTGTCCCGTCCGTTCACCATCATAGCGGAGAGCAAGGGCGGTGGTACAATGTCGGTGTCTTGGCAAAAGCGGCTGTTCCACTCCTGCTGGTGTTCTTCATCGGCGGCTGTCCCAAACGGCAGGCTGTTCCGCGAGTGGTTTACGTCCAACCGCCGCCGGCCGCGACTGCAAGCGCAGCGCCCAATCAAGAGAGCAGAACTGGGGCGCCCTCGAAGGCGACTGCGGGCTCTAATCAGGCTAAGGCTGCTGCAGGTTCGACCGAAGCGCTCGTGATCGAGGAGCCGCCTCCACCGCCGCCCGCGAAGCCCGCGATCGCGCCTGAATCCCCTCCCGCAACACCTCCGGCGGCTGCGCCAAGGCGCCGGGTGCGTCCGCGAGAGGACGTACACCAGGCGGAGGAGCAAGCCGAGCCTGCGGATTCGGCGGCGCCAGCCAGTCCGGCTGAGGTCGAGGTGCCTTCGCTCGAACCGCAATCGGACGCTGGGAACCAAGAGGGGTTGCAAAGCCAGCTTCAGACGCAAGAGGACGAGATCAAACGGCGAATCGACGAGCTCCACAAGAATGCCGGCCTGAGTACCACCGAGCGCCGCACCTTGAAGGACGCGACTTCCTTCTGGTCGCAAGCCGCGGCCGCCCTGCAGCAGCACGACCTGCTGAGAGCTCGGGAGCTGGCCGAGAAAGCTTCTTTGCTGGTGACAGCCCTTGAACACCGGTGAGGACGCCTGCGCTTCGACGGTTGACTTCTTTTGTTCAGAGCGTCGTAATTTGATGCGGGTACCGTATCAGGGCACGGCTTCAGCCGGCTTCAGCCGTGCCGGAAGACTTCGCCCAAGCTATGCTCTTTTTTCGCGCTGCAGGCGCGCTTGATCGTGCCTGCAGCGCGAAAAACAACGATGTAGGCCCGGCTAACCGGCACGGCTGAAACCAGGCTGAAACCGTGCCTTGATACATTGCAGCGACAAGCACGCGAACATTTGCGTCTCCCTGTTTTAGATTCCGGCAGTGCCGGGCTAGGAGTTGGAGGACAGTGCCTCTCTACTATTCATCGCACGTGACTGCCTGTCTCACCAAACAAGCGATTCGTCAGTTGATGGACGATGCCTTTCGCGCTCAAGCGGTAAAAGTCCGCCGCGCCGTGGCCAGCCAGCTCGGCGGCCGGATGCTGCTGGAAGTCGAAGCCAGCGATCAAGCCACGCTCGAAGGCTGGATCGCCGCCAATCGGCTCAACGCCGAATGGGTGATGCGCATCGATCTCGAGGGCGATGGAGCCGGCGTGCGGGAATACTAAGGCAGCTGAAAGGCACGGCCATCCTGGCTGTGGCGGCACAAGGGCGAGACACCCGTGCCTTCCAAACTGAGTTTCTACCCACCTGTGGGGTACCGCATCGCTCCGGACGCTCGAAGCCGATGAACAGAAGCCGGAAGTCCCTCACGAACGAGTTTCGTCGGGAGATGCGGCCCGTTGTGCCGCTCGCTTGCGCGGTGCCGCGGTTTTCTTGGGGCGCGGCTGAGCAGCAGCCCGCTTGGGTCGCGCGACGCCCAGCGCCCGTTCCAGCAACTCTCCGAGGATTTTCTTCTCCGCCGGCGTTACAAGCTTCGTAAACTTCTCCGGGCGCTTCGAGACCAACGCCTGCAGTTGGGCCATCCATTCCAGAGACGGAGCGGCGGGATGCTCGCCCAACTCGCGCACCACACGCAGCGCGGACTCCAGATCAGGCACGGCCCGGTAGCAGTTCAAGGCCTCCTTGAGCTGCCCGGAGGCCCGATAGCAATCGGCGGCGCCGCGGAAGTCGCCGAGTCCTTCCGGGCAGACCGCCTCCAGCTTCGGTTGACGCTCGGGCAAGGCGCGCAAGGCCTCGAGCGCCGGCGCAAAGCGCCTGTCCTTAATGAGTAACTGAATGGCGCGCTGCTGCAGCCGCTCGGTGCGCGCGGTCCGATCAGGGAGGCCCAGCGCCTCAAAGAAGGGCGGCAGCAGGCGGATGAGCGTGGCGGCGTTGCGTCCGTCGAACAGCGCGGACTCCAGGGTCTCGACCCATTCACCCGACCTCGCGGACAGCTCAATCTGCAGCCAGGACTCGACCTCAGCTTTGTGCTGGGGCAGCTCGGCAGCCAGCTCCGCCAGCGACTGCAGACGATCATCTTCATTGCCGCGATAGACCCCTTCGAGCGCCCGAAGGATGGTGGCCAAGCCCGGACGCTGGGCACGGCTCGCGGCCCGCACGGCCTCGAGAAACAGGTCCGGCCTGCCCAATTCCGGGGGCAGCTTGGTATTGCGTGAGGCCAGCGCAAAGCAGATCTCGGCCAGGGTGAGATGGGCAGCGACGCGTACCGCCGCGTCCTGGACCGCCGCCGGCGAGTCCGGCCGTCCCAGCAGGGAGACGGCCTGCTGGGCGCGCGACCATGCCATCTCGGGCTTGACGTCGAGGTACTGCCGGGCGTCGGCCTGGCAGCGCTGGATGCGCTCTTCGGCGTCCAGTTCGTCTTCCTCCAGCGTCTTCAGCACCGCCGCCGGTACTGACGAAGAGATGCCGCTGGCATACGCGCCGCCGTTGAGAAAGCTGGTGGCCATGGCTACCACTTTGTCACTGGGACTGACGTCAAGCCAGAGGAGGCGCTCGGTGGGCCGG
>Ga0335078_10007919_pt1 | contig 15783 bp, 15 predicted proteins | sample Lox_Sample_32_FD_206711 | JGI IMG/M metagenome (GOLD analysis project Ga0335078, IMG submission 206711) | Soil microbial communities from Loxahatchee National Wildlife Refuge, Florida, United States - Lox_Sample_3.2 | ecosystem: Environmental > Terrestrial > Soil > Wetlands | place: USA... | reverse complement strand
GACTCGAGTGTCAACGATGCTGAATGTGCTAGACAAAACCTTTTGGACTATGACAGTCAATCGGCCACCAGCGACGGTGCCTCCGGGCCCGCTCGATGCTACGCCTGCCGGCAACACGCTACAGCAAAACGAGTTCACGAGCAAAGAGGACTTGGGAATCAAAGACTTCAGTGGCACGTCCGCGCATGGCGTCCGATCCGTACAAAAGCTTCCGGTCGAAGGCAGCAGCGCGACCGTCACTGTCACAGACGAATACTGGTACTCCGATGATCTGCGGATGAATGTGATGATCAAGCACAACGACCCGCGCACGGGATCCGTGAATTTAACGCTGGTGAATATCCAACGCGCAGAACCGGACGCGTCGATGTTTGAGATTCCGCAGGATTATCGGAGGGCGGAGAACCGTTAGTCAGAGATTACCGATCGTAAGCAGATAAACGAAGGCCGGGTATCGCGGAAGGTAATTCCGGATCCCGGCCTCGTCTTTACTTCACTCTGCCATTGATCTCAGGCGACTACGATACCCACCCGCCACAGCGACGATCCGTTCTCCTCCACCCACTGCCGATCTTCTCGAATACCAAGGCCGATCCGGATCCACACAAGGAGCCGCACCAAAAGCTGTAAGCGACGACAGCATAACGATGCTCTTTGTCAAAAGCGATTTCAGAAAGCGAGAACAACCCGTTTTCGAATGCTGCCTTAACCGCTCGGGTGACTGTCTTACCCTTCGCTATTCCCACATCCGGATCGGAAGCTTCGACGGAACGGGCGCCCTTCCCCGGATTTACAAGCCTCGCGTTTGTTCCCTTTAGAACGGCCGATGTCAAGGTATGACGGGAGCGGAAAGGAGAAGCATCCGTTAAGTGTATTTCTTTCAGACAGTCACAGTTTAGAGACTCGGCTGTGAGGGAGAATGTGGTATTCGATACGTTGAGGGCTCCCCCCGAAGTGTGCGATTGCCAATCATTGATCACTGTCTGGTAGATTGATTCTCCGTCGGCGCCTAACGGGCTCAGCTTTATCGACATCTTGCCGTGAGCATCTGGTGTGGGATCAAACGTCCCGGCCAGTTCTTGAATTTCCGCACACCCTTCGGTCAACCTCTCAGGCGCGGCGGAAGTTTTGGCATGGAATGCTGGATCGAACGCTGGAGTTCCATGCACAGATTTTCGCAATAACAACCACAGTGTTGTCGCGAAGAGAACGGAAACGACACCGAGAATGACGATTCGTCGCACCTATCCGCCTTAGACACCGGTTTCACGTCGTGTGCTCCAGAAAAGGAGTAGTACGAGAACTGGCGAAGCAGAACGAAGGCCGGGCATCCCGGAAGGTAATTCCGGATCCCGGCCTCGTCTTTACTTCACCTTGGTGTTGATCTTTTCAGAGCAGGCAGCCATGCGTCATCTGCCTTCACATGCGCGAATCGGGTGGCATGGCTGAAGCCATGCCGTCCCAATTCGCTCTCTTTAACGTCTAGTTTCCGCTCGGAGCCGCGTTCGCAGCGGTGTTGGGCGGTGCAGCAGGAGGGGTGTTTCCGCCGAAACGCGCCAGGCGTGGGAAGAAGGGCGTGACTTCGAACGGCATCTTGTCACGCGCCGAGGTGATAGCGACCGGAGCCGCCTTCACCATTTCCGCCTTGTCGTTCCAGGGGTTGATCTTCACGCGTCCGCCCAGGGGCAGAGCCGCGATCTGATCGAGCTTGTTGTTGTCGAGCGCCGGGCCCAGCGTCGAGAGCGCGGTCAGGCGGTTCACCGTACCGTTCTCAGCCAGCGGGTTGCCCAGGTGCGTCGTCAGCAGAGCCTGCAGTTGCGGCGTGCGCGTCTGCAGAGCTTTGAGGAACAGGCCGACGTTATCGAGCTTCTGCGCGTACGGCGAGTTCTTTAGCAGATCGACGGCTTTCTTGTCGGCAGCAGTTTCCTCTTCCGGAATGTGCTTGAAGCCCAGGTTCTGATACGTGCCTTCGTCGGAGAACAGCATGCGGTCGTTGAACGCGTACTTCGATCCCAGATTGTGACCCAGAACGATGTGCGCCAGTTCATGCGACAGGACTGCAGCCAGGCTGGCCTCGTCCGGAAGGACGTCGACCAATCCACGGCTGATCACGATCGTATTTCCCACGCTAAACGTCTCGAGCGGAGAAGTAAGCAGAACGCGCGTCCGGACCGGGCGCGGCAGATCGATGTTGTTGGTAACTTCCAGGTTGTTGACGACGGTCTGCAGAATGTGGTCCACATCGCCCTCAGGAGCGAGCAGGCCCGCGCTGGTCAGACGCTCAACAACGTTGTCTTCCGCCTGCTGCTGCCATACCCGCTCAGCCTGCAGAGGCGATGCATCCTGCGTTGATGCGGTTTCGTCGGTGACGCTGTCGACGCGAATCTGCGTCAACTCGTCATCCTTGCCGCCCTTCTTCAGGTCATAACCCCAGATGCGGGTCTGCGCCTTGAAGGCCAGCTTGTTCTTCACGCCGGCGCTGAAGTCGCCTTCTTCGCTGTAGATGTACGAAGGCACCCAGTATCCGGGGATGAGGTTCAAGCGCCAGCTATCCATGTGGAAGAAGTACGAATTCCGAGGAGCCGGAGCATACGTGCCATTCAGGCGGACAATGTTGAACGCCTGATCTTCGACCCAGATACGGCCCAGGAAGCGGCCGCGGCCAGATTTCGGCTTCGGCGTAACGTCAAACACGAGGCAGCGGACGTCGCCAAGAAATTCGCGGCGGACGTAACGGAAATCGTAGTGCTCGCGATCGAAGTCGGTGCGATCGGCGTACACCATCCAGGAGAAGCCCATGGGCTGATACTGCATCTTCCAGAGCTTTTGGACGCCGCCAAGAAGGCGGGTCTGCATGCCTTTTTGCTCTTCCTTCAGATAGTCCTTGCGGTCGACCTCTTCGCCCATGTCCATCCGGCCCAGGAAGTAGTGGTCTTCGCTGGGAATCGGACCAAGCTGCGGATCAGACGCCAGATTCTGCAAATACGTCTCGACGACCGGCGTGCGGTTCGAGAGCGCCTTGATCAGTCCATGCTCGCGCTCGATGAACAGCGTCACGACTTGATCCATCGTGGACGGAGCTGCTGTTGGAGCAGGCGGCGCGGGCGTTGCTGCGGCCGGAGCCTGGGCCTGCGTGGGCTGAGCCGCATCTGGAGCGGGCGCGGACTGTCTCGGTTGCGAAGTCTGCGTGGCATCAGGCGCAGCCGGTTGTGCGGAGGGCTGTGAATCCGCCGCTTGCTGGGCGACTGCGCTCATGGATGCCAGAAGCGCCGCCGTAAGGATCCAATTCGATGTACGCATGACTCTATTCTCCCGGTACTGAAACCTTGTTCGTATCTTCACTTCGTAAAGCCAGAACGACTTCGCCAAAACCTCTTAGTACGCCAGCTGGAACAGCACGTGCACGACCGCCGTCGAATCGGTGGGCTGGCCGAGGCGCAACGCTGGTTTAAAACGAATCTTGTTGGCTGCCGCGATCGCAGCTTCATCGAGCCCGTGGCCAAGGCCGCGGACAACGCGGTTCACATGCAATGTGCCGTTCCCCCAGAAGGTGACTTCCAGAAGAACCTCGCCTTCCAGCTTCAGGTCACGCGCTTCCTGCGTATAAACCGGATTGGGCTTGAAGGTGATCTCAACCGGAGTTGCTGCAGGTCCCGTTTCAGCCTGCGCGATTTTGGGGCCCGTTTTCACAACCTGCTCGGAACCGAATCCGCCGGTGGAAACGCCCTTGCCGTTGCTGCGGCCGTCGCCTTTACCTGCCGTCGCGACGCCGCTGCCGAAGTCCGCGCTGGCTACGGTTCCTTTAATCCCTTTTGCGCCGCCGGATCCGTTGCCCTGTCCCGGGCCCGCAGGCATCTCAAACGAACCAAGCGAGGCAGCGTAGAGCTTCGCGCCTTGCTTGCCGGTGCCGGGCAATCCGTTGGGATCGCCGAAGCCTCCGGTCTGAACTTTTTCAATGGGAGCGTTCACCGTCGGAGTCTGGGAACTGCCGGTCGCGGTGAAGTCTCCGGTATGCACCAGCTGAGGCCGCGCTCCGCCAGCCGTCTTGATCTGTGGCGGCGCAAACTGGTTCACGATCACCTTGGGCGCTTCCACGGGCTGCGGCGCTTCGCGCCGGACTTCCTTGGGCATCACGAGCTTGGGCTGTTCGAAAACCGGCAGCTTCACGGCGGGCAACAGCTTCGCCTTGATCGTGGGTTTAATCTTGATCGGCTCGGGTTCCGGACGCAGCGACGGCATCGGGATCAGCTCGGTCACGTGATACTGCGCCAGTTGCAGCTTGTCCGGCATCAGCAGCCCGAGGTTGATAACGATGAGCAGCAGCAGCGCGACAATCCCGTAGGCCGTCGCCACCGCCCGCTTGTTGATCTTGCGTTCGGGCAATAAACCGAGTTGAAATCCGCCGTAAGCCGTTGGCATGCAGTCTGTCTCCATTGGGACCCGGAAGGGGAGAGAACCGGGGCTTGGAGTCTCAAAAATACGGGAGATAGGACAGGGGGTAAACGTGTCCACGGCTCTTGACCTTCAGTAACCTAGCAAGGTGTCGGAAAGGGAATCGGCCCAGAACGGGCGTGGGACGGGCAGTTTCGGGGACGACTCAGCAAACTGCCTGCAAAACAGGGAAGAAACCCGGAACGGATGGCACGAACGCCAAAGAGAGAGGAAGTCTTCTCTGTTTCGGTGCAGAAATCACTTCCGCGCAGCCCCTAGGCGCCCAGCGCGAGCGTCAGGTCTTCCTCCTGCAGCATGGTCATCGGGGTCGCTCGTTGGCGCACGTCGGATGGCAGCGGGCATGCTTTGCGGGTACTACGGTCGATGTGGACTGCAACCACGACGGAGACCGCCGCCAGCTCTCCGGTCGTGTCATTAAGCATCTTGTGGATTAATTGAATGGATTTATCGCGGACCGAAAGCACTGCCGAATGAATGCTGACCACATCGCCAGCGTGAAGTTCCCGCTTGTACTGGATGTGCTGATCCACGGCCGCCATACCCCTCTCCTCTTCGCGAAAACGGCTGGCCGTCAGGCCCATCGTGGAAAGCAGTTGCCACGAGGCTTCGTCGAACTTTCCCGTGTACCACATCACATTCATGTGACCTATGTGGTCGCATTGCCACGGATAGACTGTTCCGCGATAAGTAAGGAACGATAGAGACATAGACTTTCTCCAACTTGTGAGATTGAGTTGCTACACCCGGTCGTACTGCGCCCATACCTGCCTGATCGATTCCTGATGGTCGAGCAGCATCGTCTCGGCTGCCACAAGCCCGGCCACGCTGTTGTAGACCAGCGTGATCGCATCATTTCCGTAGAGCACTTGCCGCAGTTGAAACTTCAGATCCGGAAATCTCCGCAGCGCCATGGCGAAATATTCCATTAGCTCGGCGCGGCCTTCGATCATCCCGCGATTGCAGATCCCAAGCTTCTGAATAAATGGAGACGAAAAAACGACATCATGAGAGTAGTGAGCCCCGATCCTTGACAGGTCGTGTGAATTCCAGCTTTGGATCCAGTTGCGCGCAAAACCCAGCGCGCTAGCTGTGAAGATCCGGGCTCGCTGCTGGCGAACAAGTCTGGAAGGAATCTCCGGGATGTTATCGACCAGGATGCTCATAACGGCCTCCAATATGTCAATAGACTTGACCTAATCTAAAACGATTCTTACAATAAGTCAATATGATTGACCTAAAGCGCCAGGACGAACTGGACCGCGCCCTGGAATTGCTGCATTTCGCCTTTCGGGCTGTCATCGCGAACCCAGACCGGTTGCTGGCCGCCCGGGGCCTTTCGCGGGTTCATCACCGCATTCTCTATTTCATACGGAAAAATCCGGCGATCAGTGTTGGAGAACTGCTCACGATTCTCGGTATTTCAAAGCAGGCTCTCAATGTGCCGCTGCGGACCCTCGAGCAGAAGGGTTTCATCTCGTTCGACAAGGCAGAACACGACGCGCGCATCAAGCAGCTTTCCTTGACTGCAAAAGGTGCTGCGTTCGAGGACATCATCTCGGGCGATCAGCGGGAAAGGTTTCGCGCGGTTTTCAAACGGATTGGCGCCCCAAAAGAGAATGCGTGGCGGGAGGCGATGGAATACCTCGGGCTTAAAGACTATTAGCCGTCGATTCGCGCTCTGCGTTTGAATGCAGACGGCGGAGCGGCGCAAAAGAGGCTACTTGGGTGCAACGACCTGCGCAACCGGCTCAGGCTTTAGAGGCAGGGACACTTCGAGGGTTCCCATGCGGTCGGTGACGCGGTCTCGCACGCCCACACGGATCGAAACTGCTCCTTTCGGAACAAGCAGCGATTGGTGGACCCGATAAAGTCCGGCCTTGTTTTCTCCCGATTCGGATGTGGAGTCAGGCATGGCGTCATTCACTATTCCGTTGAGTACAGCGCCATTTGTGTCAAACGCAGCGACAGCAAATTCCAGGGCCGCTTTCGGTCCGCGCGTTTCATGTGCCTTGAATTGAGGATCGATCACCCGGTAGTCGATTGCGTAGGGTTGGATCTGGACGGGTTTGGGAGTTTGGTTGGGCTTGTTCCTGCGATGGGTTCGATAGTAGTCCGCCTGCGATACAAGTTGGGCCATCTGCAACGGTGTGGCCATGGCAGGCGGCCCTTCCACGCGGAGACGCGCGGAAAATACGAGGTCGTGCAGCATCGGTGCTCCGGGTCGCATATTGCCTTGGAGCACATCTCCGGCCTGCAGCGGAAACACCAGAGGTGTGGAGTTGCCATTCTGATCCGCGACCTCGTCGGATGGTGCCGAGACCAGGGCTCCGTTGCAGTAGGTTCTCCGGTACGAAAGTTTGGAATCAGGCCGGTCGACCTTCACGAGGATGTGATGGCATCTCGCGGTATTCTCGGCTTTGGGTGGCGCATAGCTCAACGTGTAGTAGTTGCCACCCTCCTCGGTAGCTTGCGCGAGCGCGTCCGCGACGTCGTTGGTGCTGTAAAAGGCGTGTCCGCCGGTTGCGGCAGCAACCTCATCCTCCACAGCATAGCTGCGGTTCAGGGAACTGCCTTTCCCGGCAGTACGCATTCCGATTGACACCGCGTTGTTTGTTGGATTGCTCAGGCCGCTCGGATCCGGTGCGTTGTTCGAAGCGGTGGCGTTGACCGCTCCACCATTCGGGCGAGCCCCAGTCAGTGCGCCTTCGGGATTCACGACAACTCCTCGAACGTCGACTGGGAAAACGGCCACCTGTGCCTGCGCAAGCGCATTGACCTCCGCCCGGATTTGCCCTTGCAGATCGACCGGATCCTCTTCCCGAGGGAACATCGCCAAGTCGAACTGTCCGGCCAGCCAGATAAGGTTCTTGCGTCCGGGAATGCCGTCAAGATACTGCCCCAGATGCGTCAGCATATCGAGCGACGTATAAGGATCTCCCCGTCCGTAATTGTTGCCTAACAGGAAAATCCTTGGCAGGCGGGGGTTGTGTCCACTGGAATCGAGCGTGGCGAACAGCAGGTCTTTGTCTTCGGTGAATCCTTGGATCAAGCGGAGCTTGTCCGTGGTTGCGAAAACCGCGAAACGCGTGCCTGCCGGCTTGGTCCGTATGAACTTCAGCGCCTGCTGGCGGGCTGTCATCTGGTCTTCCATCGACGTGTTCACCAGATCCAGCAAAAGGACGTAGAGCGGCCCTCGCTCGGGGTCCTTCGGAACATTCACGAACATATTCGGCGGCAGCGCCGGAGCATTGGGACCACGCGAAATCGACGCTTTGTCGAATTCATAAGCGTCGAACGACAGGATCGGTTGTGGCTGGCTGTCCTCCGAGACAGAAAAGTCTTTCGACGCGAGACCGTGAACTGCTTTTCCAGATGAATCGCGCACCGTCACATCGACGATGACACGGCGCACGGTCTTGCGGATTACCAGCGAAGGCTGCTGCTGGTCAATTGAGGCATCCTGGACAGGCGCTGACTGGTCCTGAGAATCGGTCGACTGGGCCAGCGAGAAACTCTGGGAACAAATCGTCAGAAAGGAAACTGCCAGGCAGCGGTACAAGACAGCCCGATACTGCATTCGCACCTCCGGCCGGCTTGTATTCCGGCCGTCTTTCGCCCCCCATGATTGTACTCAGCAGAAAATTGGAAAACGATGTCTATTTTTGTAAATACATCCCCGAGGGGCTTGTGTGACGCCCATTGGCCACGATGCAGCTGATGATCCAGCCAACGCCAAACGTTACGCACGTTCCAATTGTGACCCACCACGTCCACGGGACACGAGTGCCGAGCCACAAGTAAAGCTCGGTTACGAATCCGCAAGCCATTCCTACCATCGCTCCGGACTGGTTAGCCTTGCGGGTGAGAGTGCCGAGCAGAAATGCGCCGAGAAGTGCGCCATACGCTACAGAAGCGATCTGCAGTCCCACTTCGACGACTCGCCCTACTTTGTGCAAGGCGATGATCGCTAATCCGAAGAGGATGAAGGCCCAGACCAGTGTGGCAATGCGCGATAACCGCATCTTGGTCGTCTCATCGGCTTGCGGCCGCAGGCGGGAGTAAAAGTCCATGATGGCGCTGGAGGACAGGGAATTGAGCGCAGCGCTGAGATTCGACATGGCCGCCGCCAGGATCGCGGCGATCAGCAAGCCGGAAATTCCGTGTGGCATGCGGCTCACGATGAATGTGGGATAGATCCGGTCCGGCCTGCCGAATGCAGATGAGGGCGTCCGGTAATACGCCCACAACATGACGCCGAGGATGAGGAATAGCGCAAACTGAACGAGAATCGCGGCCCCGCTCGAGAGCAACGCTGTCACGGACTGCTTTTGCCCGCGTGCTGCTAGCAGTCTTTGCACGATGAGCTGGTCGGTTCCGTGGCTCGCTGTCGTGAGGAAAGTCCCGCCGATCAGTCCGGCCCAAAAGGTGTAGGGCAGCCAGAAATTGCCGCTGAAGTCGAAGACCTGAAGTTTTCCCGCGCTTGAGGCCGCAGCTTGAATTGCGGTCCATCCGCCGGGCACCAGGTGCAGTATTGTTCCAAGGCCTACGAGTGTTCCCCCGATGTAAATCACCGTCTGCACGACATCGGTCCAGATCACGGCGGCGAGGCCGCCTTCAAACGTATAGATCAGCGTCAATGCAGTAATGATGGCGATTGATGCAACCTCACCGGTGCCAAGCGCAATTGAGACAACAATCGAGACTGCATAGACCCGCACGCCCTCGGCGGCCGCTCGAGTTAGCAAGAACAACCCTGCCGTTAAAGAGCGTAAGTTGCGGCCGAAACGGCGCTCGATCAGTTCGTACGCGGTGAAGAGATCGCCGCGGAAGTAGTGCGGAAGCAAGATGAAACTGATCACGATGCGGCCGACGACATACCCCATCACCACTTGCAGAAACGTGAGATTCGTGTCGTACGCGAGGCCGGGAATGCTGATGATCGTCAATGTGCTCGTCTCAGCCGCGACGATGGAAAGCGCGATAGCCCACCATGGGATTTCGCGTCCAGCCAAAAAGTAGTCGCGGAGAGTGCGCTGCTTCTTGCGAAAACGCAGGCCGAAAAGTGTGATGCCCGCAAGGTAGAGCGCGATGATGGCGAAATCGAGTTTATCGAGGCCCATGCTTGTGTGGTAGCGCTGCTCGCGCCGGCCGATGCCGGCGCTACACTACTTTTCGCGTCACGCTTTCTGCCGGATCGTAGGTCTCCGATGAGATCGCCACCAGCCACATCTCACGATCTCCATCATTGCGAACGGCATGAGACTGGCCAGGAGACACAAGAACCAGAACTGCTTTGCTGCCGTCGAAATCTCGATGCTTCGCCGGAGAATCCTCGCCCTCGTCCCAATGCAGCGACCACTTCGTTCCGGGCATGATGAGGATCGCCTCGCGCCGCCGGAGATGATAGTGATTTCCCCGGACGGCTCCAGGCTTGGTCGAGGCCATATGCACGTCCGACATGCGCCCGACGAAGGCAAGCGCGTCAGGATGAACAGTAAAGCTTAGGCCGCGGGCGTCGCCGAGGTTGGTCAGTTCCGTGATTTCGAGGGTTCTTTCCAAGTCGCCTTTCTGAAATCTTCGGGCAAGTGTGTGAAATCGGGAACAGGCATATTGGATTCATCCACTAGGCCGATTGTCTAATGGGTTCGGCAACGGTTTCCGACGATGACGCGGTTCCGGAATTCCGTTGCGACAGCGGAACGGAGCGGGTCCACCGGTCTTTCAAGCGCAAGAACTTTTCTTCGAAATAGCGTCGCGACAGAAAAGCTGCCAGTACAGCTAAGGCTGAACTGACGACGAATCTCAGAACCACGACGTCGAACCGTGAAGCCAAGTGCGCGAAGGCGTCAGGAGCAAAGCGGACGATCCAGTGATTCACGAAATCGAACGCCAGCATGTGTACTAAGTAAAGTCCGTAGCTGATTTCTCCGAACCATTGCAGAAGTGGACGCTGCACGATCCATTTCCAGCGGCTGGTGCCGATAAGCAGCGTTGCACAGACAAAACCTGTGTAAAAGAGATCAACCGCGGTGTCGCGGAAGATAGCACCGAACAGTTGAGTGCCGCGCCATATGCCGAAAGGAGTCAAGGCACCAAACAGGGCCACTGCGGCCAGGAAACATCCGAGAGAAAACTTGAGCATGGCACGGCGATTTGCCAAACTGCCGCGGCTGAGCGCTCCCAGAAGGGCCCCGATCGCCAGGCCGTCAGCTACGAACCATGTATAGGCCGTGCTGGCGCTGTGGATCCATTTGTAGTCGATGCCGCGCAGGATTGGACACAGGATGAAAATTCCCCCTGCACACCACACGAGCGCGCGCCGGGAGAACAAGCGTACGGCGGTTGGCCAAAAAAGATAGAAATGCTCTTCGACGGCCAGTGACCACAACGCGAAGTATTGTGCTGGAACACCAAATAGCGGCGTGAAGTTGGCGAAGTAGAAGAAGCTCAGGCAGAGATACGGCCAGCCGACGTGCCGTCCCTCCAGCCAACCGGTCCGCGGCAGAATCCATAACAGGATCAGCAGAAGGTAAAACGCGGGAAGAATACGAAGTGCGCGCCGGATATAAAAGCGCCGGTAATAGTCGGGGCGGGACTTGCTATCGAGCAGAATCCCGGTAATAAGAAAACCGGAAAGCACGAAAAAAAGATTCACCCCAGTCCATCCACCGAAGGTCAGGATTGTAAAGACGCGAGAGGCGCCTTGCAGTTGCGACATGGCCCCCGCAACGTCGAATCCGTGAAAAAAAAGAACCAGCAGAATGGCAATCCCTCGCAACGAGTCCAGTTCAGGCATGACCGGACGGACCAGTGGTTCAGGACTATTGCGGGAAGGCAGACTCATGGTGTGACGCCCAATCTAGCGTCCTGATCGATTGTGTGTCAATGTGCGTTTGTTTCGAAGATTCGGCAGCGTCGAACTCCTGCGCAAGCAGAAATTGTTCTGTGTTAGAACTAACTCGTGCCCTACTTTCTCGGCATTGACGGTGGCGGAACAAAAACAACGTGTGCCGTCGGCGATGAATGGAACGTGCTTGCATCGACGACGTCTGGCCCTAGCAACATCGTTCGCGTTGGGGAAGGGAAGGCGCGTGAGTCCTTGCATCAATGCGTGCGTCAGGCATGCGCTGCCGCTGGAATCACGCCCGATCAGATTGATGGCACGTGCATCGGTGGATCCGGGGCCGCGCGTCCAGAACTGGCTGCGATCGTTCGCAGCATATTGCAGGAAGTTCTGAGCAGCCCGATCGTTGTCGTCGCCGATACGGAAACTTCGGTTGAGGCGGCGTTCGGAGATGGCCCGGGTGTCATCGTCATTGCGGGCACAGGATCAAGCTCCTGCGGCAGGAACTCTCAGGGGCGCACGCTCCGTGCCGGAGGATGGGGATTTGCCGTCGGTGATGAGGGTTCCGCTCACTGGATCGGGCGCCAGGCGGTAGTCTTACTATTGCGCGAGAGCGATCGCAATGATGATGTCGTGTCTTCACCGCTGGCCCAGGCGCTCTGCCGCATATGGGGAGTCGGCTCGCTGCTCGACTTGGCGCAGGCCGGGAATTCCGTTCCACCGCCGGATTTTTCGGCGCTGTTTCCGGCCGTCGTCGGCAGCAACGATGAACTTGCACGGGAGGTTTTACGCGCAGCGGGAAGGGAACTGGCACAACTTGCCGGAATCGTGATTTCGAAACTCTTTGGAGACACGAAGACTGCGACTGTCCCGGTGGCCATGATTGGAGGTGTCTTTCGTCACGCCGAACTGGTCCGCCAGGTTTTCTACAATGAATTACGCCGCATCGATGCCCGCGTTGACGTGAAGACCCAGGTTGTCGAGCCCGTCGAGGGTGCGCTTCGCATGGCGCGTAAGGCGGTGAAAGCCTGAGTCGCGGAACATGTCCGAGGACCCCCAAGTCGACGCGTCACTAGAGTCCGCGAAACAAGTGTCTCCCCCCAACCTCCAGGATTCAGCCGCCCTTGCGCTGAATGAAGACCTCGCCCTCGCGCAGCTCAAGAATCGTGATCTTGCGGTCGAAGCCATCGAAGAAATCAGCCAGAATTCCGGGCTGATGAAGTTGCGCAAGGTGCGGCTCGCGGTTGCCTGTCACCCGCATACCCCGCGACGGATTGCGCTCAAGATCATCCGTGAACTCTACACATTTGACTTGATGCAGTTTGCTCTCACTCCCAATGCCGCTGCCGACCTCAAACGCATTGCCGAAGAACTGCTGGTAAACAGGCTCGCGTCGATCACCTTGGGCGAACGAACGTCGCTCGCCCGGCGCGCCTCAGAGTTGGTGGTAGGGGCCCTCTTGCTGGATAAAGAGTCCCGAGTGTGGCAGGCGGCCCTGGAAAATCCAAGAGTCACCGAGCTTGCGGTGGTTCGCGCCCTGCAGAAGACTGGCGCATCGGCTGCATTCGTCGTTGCGGTGAGCCACCATTCGAAGTGGTCGCTCCGCCCCGAGGTGCAGGTCGCACTCTTGCGTAATGCACACACCCCGCTTGCACGAGCGATTGAATTTGCTCGCCGAATCGCGCCTGCAAAGCTGCGCGACATCCTGCACGCCTCGCGCTTACCGGAGAAGATCAAGAGTTATCTACGGAAGGAAATTGGTGGTGAATAGCGATTAGTTGCAAGTGCTCAGTGAAAAACTCGGCTCTTACACTGACCACTAGCCACTGACGACTCTCATTACCTTCCGCCGCCAATCTCCAGAATCGCTCCCGTCGTATAAGAAGCCGCGGGTGACAACAGCCATAGAACTCCCTCGGCTATTTCTTCCGGCAAACCGGCTCGCTGCATCGGGATCGTTCCCCTTAGTCTTTGTAGACGTCCGGGTTCGCCGTTGGCGGCGTGCAGGTCGGTGTCGGTGAGGCCAGGAGCAACCGCATTGACTCGAATGCCTTCACTGGCAACTTCGCGCGCCAGTCCAATCGTGAAGCTATCAATCGCACCCTTCGAAGCGGCGTAATGCACCCACTCACCCGCCCCTCCGGTGTGTGCCGCGCGAGAAGAGATATTCACAATCGCTCCGCCCCTGCCGCCCCTCTTCGTCGACATGCGACGCACGGCCTCTCGCGCACAAAGAATCGCTCCGGTCACATTCACCGCGAATGTCTTTTGGATCGCCGCAACACTCACGTCTTCGATCCGTGCGAATCCTCCAGTGATTCCGGCATTATTGACAAGCGCCCGTAGCGGGCCGAGTTCGCGATCGACGGTCTCAAACATCCGAAGGATCTGAGCTTCCTCCGCGACGTCCGCCTTAACCGCGATGGCGCGGCCACCCTTCGCGTCAATCGCCGCAACGACTTTTTGCGCCTCCCGTTCACCAGTGCAGTAATTGACGGCAACGGCATACCCGCGCTCCGCAGCGAGTATTGCGATCTCGGCGCCAATTCCACGGCTGGCGCCGGTCACCAGCAGGACGCCGGCACCACTTGCTGTATTCGATTGATTCAGGATTCCTCCACTCTATTTGTCGATGGCAGCAACGGCGTCCACTTCGAGCAGGAACTCAGGCCGCGCAAGGCGATTCACAAACACCAGCGTGCTCGTCGGCGGACTAGCGGTATTCACATATTTATCGCGGATCTCGCGCAATGCGGGCATTTGCGAATTGTCCACGCTCGCCACGCAGTAGTAGTTCAGTTTGACGACGTTGCTGAAGTCTCCGCCGGCGGCCTCCACAGCGGCCTTCAGGTTCTCGAATACCTGCCGGGCTTGCGCCTGGAAATCATCTTTACCGACGAGATTTCCCGACCGATCTAACGCAACTTGTCCTGCGATGTAAACGAGCTTTCCGCCGGTTACGTCGGCGACCTGCGAATAGCCCGCAGCCGGCTTTGCCATGGTCTCGGGGTTAAAGATGTGAACTTGCTGTTTGGAACCTTTCGAATTCGAAGTCGCCTGGGATGGCTTGCCTGCCTGTGCCACAGCGATTCCCACCAATGACGATGCGAGTAGAACAGAAGACACGAATATGTGCTTTGCAGAAATCATTAACACACCTACCCGTAAGGTTGAACAAATTGAAATGATAGGTGCCTTAGGCACGCACATTTAGGCACGCACATTTTCACGCTTGTGCATGGTTTGCACCAAGGCTTCATACAGTCGTTTGCGGACTTCGTGGCGTTCATAAGCGCGGGTGATGTAACGAACCCGCACTTCAATGCCGGCTGCCGTCGGAACCACATTGACGCCCGGCACTGCCGAGAGCGACTTGGCACGGTATTTCGTGGTCGTCTGTTCCCATTCCGCCTCGGCGGCCCTTGCGGTCTTCGCGGTCTCTTCTTCCACCAGCTTTTGAATCCCGTCGATGACAGCGTAAGGATCCTGTCCCGGTGGAATCAGCACCTGGAGTTCGTCCCACATCCACTGACCAGATGTGGTGAAGTTAAAGAAGTGTCCCTCGATGGCAAAGCTGTTGACGAAGGAAACGCGGCGGCCCGTGGGATGGCTCGAGTCGGTCCAGTTACCGGTTTCGAGCAGCACAGTCTTGAGCAACCCTACTTCGACGACTTCTCCACTCACGCCATTGATCTCGACCCAGTCTCCAACGCGGATGCCGTTGCGGCCCATGAGTACAAACCAGCCGAAGAAGGCGACGATGAAGTCTTTCATCGCCACCGTTAGACCTGCGCCGGCCAGGCCAAGCACCGTCGTGGTCTGCGTCGGCATGCCGAAAATGATAAAGAGGATGATGAGCGCTCCAATAGCCTGGGCAGCGAACTTCACCACGGATCGCAACGTATCGATCCGCTTGTTCTCGGCCGATACTCCCGTAAACAAGCGATCGATGAAGCGTCCTGCGAGGTAAACGGCGAAGATCACCAGCAGGATCCACAACAGACTTTCGATCATGTGATGAAGCGCCGCCCGCTCGCGGGTATCAACCAGCCCGACCCAGGAGCCATAAAGATCGTTGAGATCTTGCTCATCCTGGACGCGTCGGCCCAGGTCTGCGAGGTTTCTCTGATCGCGGGTGTACTGCCGGAGCGAGTCCAGCGCTGCGGTCGCGGCGGCCTTTGACTCTTCCCGGGTCGTGGCTTTGGATGTTTTCGCGAAGCCTTTGGCCTGCTGCTTGGCCGCTTCACGATCATCTTTCTCTTTCTCCACCTTCGCGGTGAGGGCGTTGTGGCGTTGCGTCAGGCGTTGTTGCTTGTCCGTGGTTTCGTCGCGCGCCTGCTGCAACATCTCCCTCTTTTCGCGCAAAGCCTGCCAGGCCTGAACAACGCTGAGCAGCGTATGCGCCTGGTAGTTCTGCTCATGGGGATTCACCGCAGACCCTGCAACGGGAACGTTGTGATCGCCCGCTTCGTGATCTGCCTGCAGGC
>Ga0335078_10007918_pt1 | contig 15783 bp, 16 predicted proteins | sample Lox_Sample_32_FD_206711 | JGI IMG/M metagenome (GOLD analysis project Ga0335078, IMG submission 206711) | Soil microbial communities from Loxahatchee National Wildlife Refuge, Florida, United States - Lox_Sample_3.2 | ecosystem: Environmental > Terrestrial > Soil > Wetlands | place: USA... | reverse complement strand
GCAATCTGGCCGGCGGACCAGTTGTTGACCACCGTGAAAGCGTCAGGCAGGTCTGTCGTCGGTTGGAGATGGTTCGCAGCGGCGACGGTTTCGACCAGCATGCTGTTGTAGACGACGACCAGTTCTTTGGGCATGGCCACCCAGTCGTTCCGAAGAACGGGCAGGCCCTCGGAGTTATCTGTGATGAGCGGGAAGCGCTCGCCATCTTCGTCCCCGTCCTCGTAAGGCGGGCTCCCGGTATGGACTGGCCGCCCGCGTCTCTTGAAGGTTTCCCACGGGCTGATGGGATAGAGCGCCAGCCGCATCTCTAGGAGTTGATCCAGCAGGGCACCGGACATATGGCTGATGTGGACGCCAGCCGCTCCGTACTGCCAGGAATACCGGTTCAATCTCTGCGTTAGCTCGTGGCCGCAAGCCTCAAGGGCCTGGGCGAACCGCACTCCCACCCTCTCGACGGAATCGCTGGCGGAGACCCGGTAGAGGAAGTCGGGATCGGCGGCACTGAACGCTCGTGCCGTTGCGGAATCGCGTGTGGGGTACCCCTCTGGCACTAGTCGGGCCATCCGAGGCCAGTACAACGCGGAGACTTTCAGCCACCGGTCGTCACGCACGTGGAAGAACGGGTAGTACAGCCCATGCCGGCGGAATGCGTCCACGAAGCCGTATCCCTCGCTGTTGCCTTGGGTTCCTTTCCACCAAGGATCGCATGGTGCCGTTGCGCCCCACCCCTTGACATTTTCGCCGGCATGCGGTCTAGCTCAGCAGGGTGATCGTGCCCAAGACGAAGTCTCTGCCCAGGTCAGGCCGCCTCCGGTGAACATGGACGATAGCGTTCGCCCGGAAGGGGCCGAACTCGCCGCGTTCCTCCGCGACTTCGCCGCCATCGTCCAGCCCCTGCTTGCCAACGCACCCGGCAAAGGACGCCGACGCCGCACGGTATACACCATCTTCCTGCCCGAGCGTCGCCGCCGGATCGTGTGACCCCGCCCGCGAGGCTCGGAACGCCGCAAGTGCCCTGTGGGCAAGTACTCGCCGGCGAACGCGCACCTCAGAAGCCAGCCGCCCGTTCGCCGTGCGCCTGGCGCGGCGGACGCAGGGCCGGGAGTCGGCGGTTCAGGTCCGCGGGGCGTACTCGATCGACTCGAACGGCCAGTCGCGTTCCAGCCACGCGAGGACTGCATCGTGGAGGGCCGGGTCGAGCGCGGCGCGGTCCGCACGCACCCAGGACATTACGGCCGCGCGCCTTCCCCGTTGTCCCTCGGCCGCCTGCCCGCTGGGCGGGTAGATGTACACGCAGCCGATGACGTCGCCGGTACCCGTGCTGAGCACGGTGTAGGTGAACCCGCGGCGCCCGGCGAAGTCCTGTGCGTGCCGCTCCAGGTCGCGGAGGTTGTCATCCAGGGACATCTCGTGCGGCCAGCTGCGCCCGGCGAATCCCGGTGTCGCCCGGATGTGGTCGATGCTGGCCGTCCAGGCGGCGTAATCGGACTCGTTGTGCTGCGGGCCGAGCGGCACCAGCTGGCATTCCCCGGCCGTGAGCCCGCCAGGCACCGTGAAGCCTGCCGGGACAAACAGTTCATGGCTCACCCGGCGATGGTAACCCCTGCGCAGGCCGTTCCGCGGAGGACGCGGGCCATGCCGCCGGGACCGTGGGCTGCTGACGGGTCTGCGCGAGTTGGCGCGCCGGGTGCACTGTTTGCCCGCAGGGGCGGCAGCCGGCTTCCAGGGTTACCTGTCACGCCGCATCACCGACGAGCACCGTCTCGTCTACAAGATCGTCGAAGACGAAATCCGAATGCTCGCTGGCGCGGACGATCACCCGATCCCGTCTGCGGAGCAGAGGCTATAGCCGGCGAGCGCGCAGATGGCCGAGGCCGTGTCGAAGCCGTCCTTGACGACGGTCGACTCCATGTTGGACTTGGTCACCCACATCGGGGTCAGCAGGGACGACGGCTCGGTGATGCTCGAGTCGGCCGGGTCGACGGTCGTCCCGTTCAGCAGGGCCGCGGGCGGCGTCTTGCCGGCCAGCAAGATCGTGGCCAGGGACACGGCGTCCTGTGCCTCCAGGTAGACGGCCTTGTACACCGAGCCGCACTGGTAGCCCTGCAGGGTCCAGGCCATGCCCTGGACCGAGGCGTCCTGCCCGGTGGTCGGGATCGTGCCGGGCTTGACCCCGGCGGCCTTGAGGGCGGTGATCACCGCGTTGGCGAGCCCGTCGTTGGCCTCGATGGTGGCGTTGATCGACGGGTTGGCGACCCACGCCTGCTGGAAGATGGTGCCGCCCTTGGTGTTGTCCCAGCCGGGGGCGAAGTTCTCGGCGACCAGCGAGTAGCCGAGGCTGTTGGTCGCGCCGGCCGCGACCGTCTTGGCCGCCTGGCCCCAGACCACCTTGTTGTAACCATCGGCGAACGAGAGCGCGTTGGGGTCGACGTCCTCGCCGCCGTTCAGAATGTAGACCTTCGGGTTCTTGATTCCCCATGACTTGACGCACGCCTCGAAGCCCTGGCCGATCAGCTCACCCACCTTCTCGGTGCCGAAGCTGACGTAGTAGGTGTGCGATGCCTGGAAGATGGCGCGGTCGTAGGCGATCAGGGTGATGCCCTTCTGCTGCGCGAGCTCGGCGATCGCCGCGCCGGTCGGCTCGTCGAGCGGGCACACGATCAGGACCTTGGCACCCAGGTTGATGTCGGTGGTGGCGTCGTTCAGCTGGGTCGCGTCGTTGCCCTGGGCGTTGTCGATGCGGAACTGCGCCGCGGTGTACCCGGCGTCGGTGAAGGCTTCCTTCAGGTACGGCGCGTCGAACTCAACCCATCGCGTCGATGAGGTGGTGTCGGGCAGGATCACCCCGACCTGCAGGCTGGCGGCCCCCTGGGTCGCGGCCGCGGTCAGCGGCTTGAACCGGGACATCGTCGACGCGATGTCAGCGGTGAAGGAGCTGACGCTCAGCCCTGCGGGAAACGCGCCCGACGCAGAGGCCGAGGAGGACGCCGGAGCCGACGACGATGACGAGGACGGTGACGACGGCGGAGGCGTCGAGGACGGCGAGGACGACGCCGGACTGCTCAGGACGAAGGGAAGCGCGACCGCCGCCGCGACGATGACGGCACACGCCGAGGCGATCACCGGCAGCCGGTGACGGCCGACCCACGAGGTCGGGGCGGGGCGGCGATGTGTGACAGGGCGCGGAGGCGGGGCGACGCCTGGACGTACGCTGACAGTGCTCTCGGCGGACGGTTCCCGCGTGGCGGCGTGTGCCGGCTCGCCCGCCTCGGTCCGCCCGGACTCCGGGGACGGAACCGCCTCGAGCACCGGCTCCGCCGCGGGAACGGGCGCCGCCGCGGGAACGGGCGCCGGCCCGCCGGCCATAGTCGGGTCGTGCGCTTGGAGGCCGCTGAGGCGCGCGAGGACATCACCAGGGCCCGGGCGCGTGCCGGGGTCCTTGGCCAGGCAGTCGGCGATGACGCCGCGAAGGTCACCGGACAGCGACTCGAGGTCAGGCGGCCCGGTGAGGATGCGGGTGATGACCGCCGGGATGGTCGGCGCCCGGAACGGGTCGTGCCCGGTCGCGGCGAAGGCCAGGACAGTGCCGAGGGCGAAGATGTCGCTTTGCGGTGTGAGCTCGAGGCCGTTGAGCTGCTCGGGTGACATGTAGCGCAGGGTGCCGATGACGGCGCTTGACTCGGTCAGCGCGGTGGCCTCGGCGCCCTTCGCGATGCCGAAGTCGATGATCCGCGGCCCGTCGTCGGCCATGATGACGTTGCCGGGCTTGAGGTCGCGGTGGATCAGGCCGCAGTCATGGATCGCGGCCAGGCCCTCGGCCAGTGCCGCCCCGAGCTGGCGCACCCCTTCCTCATCGAGCGGGCCGTCCTGATCGACAGCCTGGGCCAGCGACGGGCCTGGAATGTAAGCGGTGGCCATCCACGGCGGGTCCGCATCCGGGTCGGCGCCGACCACCGCGGCGGTATGGAAGCCGCCCACCTGGCGCGCGGTGGCCACCTCGCGGGCGAACCGGCGGCGGAAGTCCGGGTTGCTCGCGTGATGCGGGTGCACTACCTTGATCGCGACCTTGCGCCCGCCGGGTGACTGGCCAAGGTACACCCGGCCCATGCCGCCGTCGCCCAGGCGGCCGAGCAGCCGGAACGGCCCGATCTGACCGGGGTCGCCGACCTGCAGCCGATCCACCCGCCCCACCCCCTGGCAAGCCCTCAAGACCTTGCGAGGAGATTACTTCAGCCGGGCGATACCGTGACAAAGTCCGTGCGGACCTGAATCACATCGTTACCGAGGGCCTCCGTCCGGCAGTCCCATCGCGCTTCCGGGAGCAGGCAGCCTCTCTCGCGCACGCGTAATCTGGCCAGCCCAGGATGCCGCATGGGGCGCTTCACCGTGCTCGCCGATCCCGATGGCCGCCCGGTCGTCCTGGCCCGGATGAACCGCCCGGACGCGCTAGCCCTGAGTTGAGGTCGCTGGCCGGACAGGCCGACCAGATTGGCTTCGTTGTGCAAATGCGCAAACCGCCTGTAGCTGACGGCCGGCGCCGAGGGTCTCACGTTCCACTCACAGTGTGTGATCGGTGCCGGACTCGGCGAGGCGCGCATCGCCGCCGATCTGGCGCGGATCGGGGATGCTGAGGCTAAGCGGTCGAGGTGTGCATGCTAGGCGGTTGTGCAGAGAGGTGCGCGCCCGGCAAACAGCCGGAGGTTATGGTCAGCGCATTCATCGGCATCGCCCCGGTGCGACTGTGCAGGTCAGGGTATGGCGTTGTATTGGGGTTCCACGGGGTACTTGTCACCAGCGGTGCTCCAGCAGGTGCGCGAGGGCTGCGGCGGCGGCGGTCAGCGGCGCTAGGAGTCGGCCGGGCAGTTCCACGGTCACGGTGATCCGGATGAGCGGGCCGGGCGGGTCCTCGGGCGCGGCGTGAGGTGTCTTGCTGAGCTCGCGGGTGTGGCGCGGTGCTGGCCGGGCGGGTGCGAGCGCGGTGCGGCGCGGTGCTTTCATGCCGGCCGCCCGGGGCCCGGGTGGCGCAGCTGGGTGGCCGGGATGCCGAACCGCTGCCGGAAGTCGCGGGCGAACTGGTCCGGGCGCTTGTACCCGCGCGCGATGGCGATCTCGCCGGCCGGCTTGCCGGCATGGGCGGGATCTTGCAGGTCACGATGGCAGTGTTCCAGGCGAGCAGCCTTGACCAGCTGCATCGGGGTCTGGCCGCTGCCGCGGAAGATCTCGTGCAGGTAGCTTGTGGAGATGTTTAGCGCGCCGGCGATCTCGGCCGGGCTCAGCCCGGGATCGCCGGACCGCCGGGCAACGATGAGGCGGGCCCATTCCCGGTAGAGCAGGCGGCGGACAGCGGGAGTGAAGCCGCTGCCGGCGCCTAGCCGCTCGCCGATCAGCGCGGTGGTGGCCTGCCCTAGTGCCCCGGCGAGGCTGCCGGCCTCCGAGTCTGGGCCTGTGCCGTCGGCCAGGCAGGTCAGGAACTGCGCGAACGGGCTGTGCGCGGCCAGGCCGCGGGGCAGCAGGGTACCGAGCAGCGGGGTCATCGCGGCCTCGTCGAGCGGCAGCAGGCGGCGGGGGAAGGTCACCATGACAACGCGCACCGCCTGCCAGGTGGCCGGCCTGATGCTGTGGTACCGGCTGGACAAGTTGTACAGCCCGATGTCGCGCGGGGCGAAGCGCACCTGGTTGCCGGCCTGCTCGATGACTTCCCCGCCGGTGATGTTCAGGCACAGCCGGTAGCAGTCCGGATCGCCGGCCCGGATCATGCGGTCGCTGCGGAGGAACTCCGTCTCGGAATCGGCGGCGAAGCTGACCGCCTCGACCAGGAAGTGGCCGGCCTGCACGCTGGACAGGGTGGCGCGCAGCCTCCCGGGCGCGCGGCCCCGGATCGCCACCGGCGCCACCTCGCTCGCCGCCGCGGCCCGGAAGAACTCATACCGGTCAGGCCACCGGACCGTATCGGTGTCGTACCGCAGCCTCATGCTGAACCTCCTCATTCCCGGCGTGACGTGACGGAGTGCACTGCCTACGAGTGTGAGCCGGCGCGCCCCGCTGCGGCTTGACTGTGAGCGCACACCAGCCGGCAAGGCTGTCGCCGGCAGACACCGCCTGGGACGAGGGCGCAAATACCGGATATGCCGGAAACGGCCCCCAGGCCATGGCCACGCTGCGGAACCTCTCCGTGAGCCTGCTCTACCTCGCCGGGGTATAAGAGGTCACCCGTTGGCCCATATGCGGTTTGATCTGGCTGCTGTCAGAACGGCCGCCCAAGTGCAAGTCGTGGACAAATATTCGGCAGGCGGCCCTTTCGCCAGCACCGCTAAGGTGACCCGCCCTGGGATGACGGCTCGTCGCGTCGGGTGAGGTGTTGGCGGCATCATCGGGCCCCTGCTGCCCGTCGTGTGCCTGGCCGGCGACGCCGCCGTCACGTCCGCCAGGCTGCCGGATTCCCTGAGCTACTACTACTACACGCCGATGCGCAACTACTTTGTCGGCTCGCTGTGCGTGCTGGGCGTCTTCCTGCTGCTCCACGACGTCGGGGTGCGGGCCGACCGCTGGATTACCAGGGTCGCGGGGGCGAGCATGCTCTGCGTCGCGTTCTGCCCGGCGGCGCCCCCGGTCCCGCGCGTGACCACGGCCGAGGATGCCGTCGGCAGCCTGCACTTCGCCTTCGCGGTCATCGCGTTCGCCGCGCTCGGCGTTATGACGTGGCGCTTCGGCCAGGCCGGCAGCGACGGCCCGGGCAGCCCGGCGCCGCCCTGGGGGGCGACCGTCTTCTACCGGGCGTGCGCGGGCCTCCTGCTCGGCTTCGCGGCCATGTCGGGCCTGGCGAACCTGCTTCCCGGCCCGGTCCAGAACGCCACCCTGGCGATCTTCGACTTCGAGGCGCTGTCGATCATCACCTTCGGCGTCTCCTGGTTCGTCAAGGGAACCGACGTGGAATCGGCCGTCCGCGCTTCCGCCGCGCTCGTCCGGGGCCTGCGGCTGGGCGCCCGTGACCCGGCCGCGCCCGGGGAGATCCCGCCGTGAGCCGGCCCGGGGCCCGGACGGCGGGGCGCGATCGCGTGCCCCGTCCCGCGGTTCGCGAGCCCAGCCCCCTGGCTGCGCCGGATGACCAGTCCCGGCCGGCTGACGCCGGAACGGCGCGGGCCTTAATGCCCCGCGCCGCCGGCGGGGGCAGGGCACCACCGGGTGCGCAGCCCGGTGAAGCCGCGGTCAGGTTCTGGCCTGAGCCGGTTCCGCCGCAGGAGATGCCGGCGCAGGCGACGAGCGGCTGCCCGCCGCGGCCCGCGACCTCGCCGCCCGCAGCCGCTGACCCCGCCAGGGCCCGGCCGGCGCCAAGGGCTTCCCTCAAGCGCCCGCCCGTCCCGGCCGCCGTCAGCTCCGCATCGTAACCGGGCAAGTCACCCTGAGCGCGCCCGTCACGCCGGCGCGCGTACAGGCTCCAGCGCCCTGCGCCCGGGCATCGGCGACACGGAGCTCACATATCGTCACATGGCCGTCTCGCGATAGTGCGCGCACTCCCGCCGTTCGGCGCCGGCAAGATTGCCTCGTTGGACGCAAGTGCCCGCGCGCATAACCGGCGATCCTGGGGTGGCCGACCGATGCCATCACTGCGGGGGACCGGCGTGAGGCACAGGGCGGCAAGCGGCAATGACCGGGCCTTCGGCCTGCTCTGGCGGTGCCCTAGCCCTTGACGTAGGCCAGGCTTTCGGCGAGTTGGCCATTCCGGACCCGGATAACATCCACGCCACGCACGTGTCCGTCTCCCCAGTCGTAGCGCCAGCGCACGATGGCCCGTCCCGACCCGTCCGAGAACTGCTCCTCGACCGAAAACCGGGCCTGAGGCGTTGCCGCCAGCATCTCTCCCCAGACCTGGCGCACTGCGTCCCGGCCTTCGTAGCGGGCGCCGTCGGGTGGTGGCGAGGTGGACTCGAAGACGATGTCGTCGGTGACGAGGGCCATGGCGGCATCAAGGTCATGAGAGTTGAGGGCCGTGGTGAAGCGATCCATGAGCTCAAGAATGGGATCGTCGGTCTGCATGCGGCCATCCTGCCAGCTGCGAGAGCCTGACACCGGATACGCCGTGAAGCATGCCTCACTCGAAGCGTCTCCGCCGAGATCGCTGCACGCAGAACTGGCCTGCCGGCCCGGACCACCACTTCCGCCCGCCCCGGCGCCTGCGCCCGCGAGCGCCGTGCGATCCGATATGCTCGGCCGCCCAATTGCCAGGGTGACCGGCCCGCCCCGCGCCGAACCGGGTGTTCTGCGTCGACGTCATCCCTGCATGACGTCCGCTTCTGCCGGATAGCGCGCGTTGCCCGAACGCGTAATCGTGCGGGGTCCGCGCAGGTCATCTCGGCTCGCCTGGCCGATTGGCCGTCGTTTCGCGGGGAGCCCGTGAGACTCGCTTCGCTGCCCGGGGCCTCATCAGCTGATGAGGCAGACGATTGTCGTCGTCCGCTCGTTGGACACGAGCGGCATGGCCAGCCGAGGCCGAAGCGGTTTTGGGTGAGCTGTTTGATGGGAACGCATCATGGGAGGGGAACCGGGGGTGCGTGTGAGCGGGGGGAGTGCGATGAAGGGCGATTCTGTTCCTCAAGAGGCGGTTGACCAGCTGCGGGCGACGATCTCTGGTGAGACCCTCACCCGGGTCGATGCCGCCTACGACGCGGTGCGTCAGGTCCATAACGGCATGATCGACAAGCGCCCGGCCGTCATCGTCCGGTGCCAGAACACCGCCGACATCGCGGATGCCGTGAAGTTCGCGAGAGAGCACGACCTGGAGATCTCGGTCCGCGGCGGTGGCCACAACGTGGCGGGGCGCGCTGTGACCGACAGCGGCCTCATGATCGACACCCAGACCATGAAGGGCGTTCATGTCGACCCGGCTACCCGGCGCGTGCGGGCCCAGGCCGGGCTGAGCTGGAATGAGTACAACCGGGCTACCGCGTCTTACGGCCTGGCGACGACCGGCGGTGTCGTGTCGACGACCGGCATCGCCGGCCTGACGCTCGGTGGCGGGCTTGGCTGGCTGATGGGCAAGTACGGCATGGCTGTCGACAACGTCCGTTCCGTGGAGCTCGTGGACGCCAACGGTCAGATCCGCACGGCCGACGCCGAGCAAAATCCCGACCTGTACTGGGCGCTGCGAGGCGGGGGCGGGAACTTCGGAGTGGCAGCGTCGTTCGAGTACGACGCCCATCCCGTGTCGATGATTTACGGCGGGCTGATCGCCTTCGCCCTGCCCGACGCGCCCAAGGTGTGGGAGTTCTTCGGTGACTTCGCCGCGCAGAGTCCTGACGAGCTGGTGCTTATGATGGCGCTCGTGCACGCGCCGGACGGGTCGGGACACAAGATCGCCGCTGTCGCCATGTGCCATTGCGGCGACCTGGCGAAGGGCGAGAAGGCCGCGGCCGCCATCCGCGGGGCCGCGACCCCGCTGCTGGACATGCTCGGGCCGCTCCCGTACCCCGTGCAGAACACCTTGCTCGACCCGGGGTTCCCCAAGGGTGCCCGAAGCTACTGGAAGTCCGCCTACTTCAAGGAGCTCACCGCCGGCACCGTGTCGCTCATGGTGGAGCGGTTCGCGCAGACCCCGTCGATCATGACGGGAATGGTCATCGAGCACTTCCACGGGGCTGTCACCCGAGTTCCCCCGACGGCCACCGCATTCCCGCACCGGGAGCCGGGCTACAACCTCGTCCTCACCGGCACGTGGCCCGACGCCACAGACGACGACGCCAACATCGCCTGGGTCAAAGACACCTTCGACGCGCTCGCTCGGTACACGGCCGACTCGGTCTACGTGAACTACCTGGCCGACGACGACAACGCGCGGGTGCAGGCCGCATACGGGCCCTGCTGGGATCGGCTGCAACAGGTCAAGCGGACCTACGACCCCGAGAACGTCTTCCACCTCAACCAAAACGTCACGCCGGCATAGCCCCACATTCATTTCGACTGTCGCCTACGGCGACGTCACGGCGAGATCCGTGGACCGCCCGGATTCTCTCAGCACCTGCTGACCGCGAAGCGAGGATGGAGAAATGCGCGAGTCGGCGCGCGGTTATCACAAGTTCCTGAGGTCGCCGACCGCATAGTGGTCCCCTGGTGCAGTCAGGCGGGCAGTCAGCTGATCGGTATTTCTATACATCGCAGCCTGCGTCGCGAACTCACTCTTCTGCTGCGATGAGGTCGTTGGCCAGATGGTGACCACTGCAGAACTGTCGCATCTGTGTGCAGTTCGGCGCTCCGGCGCTCAAGCGGCTAAGCCGGAAATAATCGGCGATATCGAGTTCCAGGAACTCATTCTCTTGGTCAGGCTGAGTGATGGGCCTCGGGGTTGCACGCCACCGTGAGTGGCCTGATCGACGTGATCCGCCTGAAGGTCCCGGGCGTGCCTCAGGGGCAGCCTGCCCGCCGCATGTGGATGTGCCCGTCGGTGAACCAGTGCGGCGGGTTCGCCGGGCTGAGTCCCTGGAACGGGTACCCGGCCTTCTCCGCTACACGGCAGGACGCCGGGTTGCCGACGTCATGCACGAGCATGACCTGCTGCAGGGCTGCCCCGGCGAACGCATCGAAGACCCAGCCGGTCACCGCCCTGACCGCCGCGGGAGCTATGCCGCGGCCGCGTGCTGCGACCGCGGTCCAGTAGCCGATCTCGGCGGTCTCGCGCTCGCCGATCCGGCCCGTCTCCTCGCGGTTCTTCAGCCCGGCATTCCCCGCAAGGACACAGCCGCCGGCCTCGTCCGCCGTGAGCACGGCGAAGCTCAGCCGGTCACCGTCGCGCCAGCCGCGGTCCTGGCTCGCGAGCCACCGGGCCGCGCGCTCGTCCGCCGGCTCGGCCCGGCGCCCCGCCCCGCCCGGCAGCACCGTCCTGACCGGGTGTTCGCCCGGTCCTGGCCACATGCCGCCAAGGAGGTACCCGCGGCGCATCTCGGCGGCCAGCGCGGGGATGTCCGCCGCTCGCCAGGGCCGCAGGATCAGCGCTGGCTGGCGGCCGGCCGCCGGCACGTACAGCCCAGGGAACATCAGCTCGTCCGCCATGCCGGAATAATGCTGGACCGCCCGCACCGCGCTCAACAGGGTTCTTGCCCGGGCGGCCGGCCTAAGGTCGCACAGAGTGAGCCACCGCGGCAAGAGGCAGGCGCGCATCGCCGCCGTTCTGGACGGTCGGGGTCCGTCAGCAGGTCCTCAGCCGCGGCGCTCAGATGGCATCGTTCTGAGCGGGCAGGCGCACGGCCGGCATCGTGCTGCCGACGGCGTGCGAGCGTGTCGGCAGACGGTGGTGCGCCGGTCGGCCGTCAGGACAGGCCGTGCTGGCGGCACCATTCGAGGACGCTTCCGGCTTGGGTTTCCACCGTCTTGCGCCAGTGGGGTTCCGCGGTGATGGCGTCCGCGGCTGAGGGCCAGGCGGTGAGTGCCTTGGTGAGTCCGGTGATCTGGAAGACGCGCAGGATGCGGGGGGTTGTGATCACCAGGGCGAGTGAGCCGCCGTCTTCGCGGAGCCGCTTGAGGCCGCCGACGAGGACTCCCAGGCCGGTGGAGTCGAGGAAGTCCACCTGGCTGAGGTCGGCGATAAGGTGCACGGCGCCGCTGGCGGCAAGCTCCCGGACCCGTTCGCGCAGCAGCGGCGCGGTGTAGACGTCGACCTCGCCGGTCACCCGGAGAACGGCGCAGTCGCCGGCCGGCCCGGCGGTGTCTAGGCGGAACTCGCGCATGTCCGGCTCCCGTCAGACGCATGTCATGATATGGATTGACAAGGAAAGCTACGTGATTACAGTAGTGCCGGCGGCAGGCCTTGTCAATCACAGTGATACATTGTCATTGCTGACAGTGACACTGGGGAGGGCTGGATGCGGGTCGAAGAAGCCATCGGCCGGCAGGTCGCGCGCCTGCGGGCGCAGCGGCAGCTGTCACTGGCCGACCTCGGTGAAGCCCTCGGCCGCTACCTGGGCAAGCCCTGGAGCAGGCAGGCCGTCCACCAGGCCGAGCGCGGCCAGCGTTCCTTCACCGCCGCCGAGCTCACCGCGCTGGCCCTGGCTCTCGACACCTCCGTCCAGGCCCTGTTCCGCGCCGAGAGCGGGCAGATCGAGTTGCCCGGCCGGGCCGTCGCTCCCGAGGAGTACCGCGGCATCCTGCTGAACAGGCAGAGCGACGCCCCGCTGGACGGGCTCGAGGAACTGATCGTCGCGCTCCACGACATCGGCGAGGTCCTCCAGCGGCCAAGCCTGGCCCGCCTGGTGCGAATCGCCCGGGCAGCCGAGCAAGTGACCGAACCCCCGCAGCCCCCGGCCGCGCGCCGCCAGCGGCCGTAGCGCCCCGCTGCACCAGTTCCGGCGCCTGTCACCACCCGGGGACAAGTCATCCACGCCAACGACAGAACCGGTCAATATGTCTGCCCGCCGCGGAACGCCGGGCCTACAGGTCACGCGCACCGAGTCGTTATCGCGCCAGGTGGCCAGGGCGTTCGTCCAGGTCCTGGCATGCCTGGTGCACCGGGACGCCCGCCCTGCTTGCGGCGGCGCGGATATAGGCGACCGCCGCGTGTCACTTTCCCCAAGACTCCCCTCCGTCGCAAGAATCATGTGCTTCCCCGGGTAGCACTACACGCCGGGCGGTGGGATTATTCATTCCAAAAAGGCGGGGCCGTGCTGGCATGCTGACGTGCGCCCTGACCGCGGCCAGCGAAACGGAGGGGCGATGGCTGAGAACGGAATGCGGCCGATGACCGGCAAGACTGTTCTTGTCACCGGCGGTACAGCGGGGATCGGGAGGGCGACCGCAGAAGGATGCGCGCGGCTCGGCGCCCGGGTGGGCATCGTCGGCCGCGACAAGAGCCGGGCGGAGTCGGCGGCCGCGGGCATCAAGGCCAGCGCCGGCGGGAGCGTCGACGTCTTCGTCGCTGACCTGTCCAGCCTGGTCGAGGTGCGCCGGGTGGCGTCCGAGGTGCTGGACACTTACCCCCGGCTCGATGTGCTGGTCAACAACGCGGGCGGGGCCTGGGCAACCCGGCACGCCACCGCGGACGGCCTGGAGCGCACCTTCGCCGTCAACCACCTGGCCCCGTTCCTCCTCACCTCGCTGCTGCTCGGCCGTCTCAAGGACAGCGCGCCGTCCAGGATCATCACGGTCGCGTCGATGATGCATTCCATGGGGAAGATCAACTTCGATGACCTCCAGGGCACGGCGCGCTACTCCGGCTCCCAGGCGTACAACCAGTCCAAGCTGGCAAACGTCATGTTCACCTATGAGCTGGCCCGCCAGCTTGAGGGGTCAGGGGTCACCGCGAACGCCTTGCATCCCGGGCTGGTGCGGACCTCTCTCGGCGCCGGGGACCTGCCGGCCGTGAACAAGGTGGCCAATATCGGCCGCGCGCTGATGAAGTCACCGGAACAGGGCGCCGCCACCTCGGTGTACCTTGCCTGCGCGCCGGAGGTCGAGCAGGTCTCCGGCTCGTACTTCGTCGGCCGCACGGCCAGGGATTCCAGTAAGCCCTCACGCGATGCCGCTGCGGCTCGCCGCCTGTGGCAGGTCAGCGCCCAGCTGGCGGGCTTGGGCGATCAGTGACCCCAAGTCGTGGCCACCACGAGGTCACTCAATAGCCGGTCTGGCTGGCGAGCAACAACAATGCAGGCGGCGTCCGTGAAAGAACGTCCGCACATGCCGCGGACGGGCTACATGAGCCCGGAGCGTCATAGTCCTGGCCGCGGTCTGGCCGTGTTCACCACTGGTAGGGCAGGAACTTGCCGTCCAGCGTGACGATCACCCGGTCGCCAGCGGGGTCGGGTTCGCGCCGGACGTCCAGGCGGAAGTTGATCGCGCTCATGATGCCGTCGCCGAACTGCTCGTGGATGAGCTCCTTGATCGTCGGGCCGTAGACCTGCAGCACCTCATAGAACCGGTAGATCGTCGGGTCGGCGGGGACCGGCGGGTCCAGCGCGCCCCGGGTGGGCTGCAGCTGCAGGGCCCGGGTGACGTCCTCGCCCAGCTCGAGCAGCGAGCCGGCCGCCGCGGCCTGGGCGGCGGTCATCGGCTGCTGGCCGAGCAGCGCCGATGTCGTCCACGCGACGGGCCGGCCCACCGCCTCGGCCAGCTGGACCCAGGTCACGCCCAGCCTGGCCCTGGCCGCCCGGACGGCCTCGGCGGCCTCCTTCTTGGTCACCATCATGTTCCTCCCGCCAGGTGCACGGCGCGCGTCGCGCGCTGCCGCCACGTTACGCAGCCAGTGTTTCCCGGACATGACCAGCCGTGCCAGACCTGGCCAGAACCTTCCTGCCGCAGTGCGGACCCCGGCCGGCCCGGCCCGCCCCGCGCGCCCGGCCGGGAGCGTACCCGCCGAATGCCTGCCGGGCGCCAGCTCCGGCATTGAGTACGTCGGCAGCCAGTCCAGCCAGGGCTGGTTCGATGGCCGACCCCGGGGTAATCCCTACCAGCAGCGTGACGCCGAATGACGGGAACGATCCAAGAGAACGCACACATTCCCGCCTATGTTATGTATCTTCGGCGGCAGTTCTTGATGGCCATGCGGTGTGATGCATATCAGGCTGCTCGGCGCGCGTACCTGCTCAGGACAGTTCATGGAGATGGGCTTGGATCTTCTCAGTCTCGGTGAGTCAGCTGAGCAGGAATGCGTATCCGGAATCGGTCGGCGCAGCCTCCGGTTCCGCTGGTGTCGGTATGCAGTGAGCTAGAAAGCAGGGGCCTGACGGATAAAGCGGCACGTGGTAGTATTACGTAGTAATTGTATTACAGGATACCTTCACCGGAGGCCGTCATGGTGCTGAACAGCAAGGGCCAGCTGACCATCCCGGCGCACCTGCGGGCCAAGTACGGGCTCCACCCCGGCGACGATGTCGAGGTCGTCGAGGTCGACGGCGCGCTCCAGATCGTCCGCGCCGAGGGAGCCGAGACCAGGGGGCAGCGGCTGGTCCGCCGGCTGCGCAACACCGCCACCGGCCAGGAGGTGGCGGGCATGAGCACCGACCAGATCATGGCCCTGCTGCGTGGCGAGTGACCCCGCGGCGATCCGCCCCGCCACCCTGGTGGACTCCTGCGTGCTGCTCGACGTGATCACCGGGGACGAGCGGTGGGCGGACTGGTCAGCCAGCCAGATCGCATCCGCCATGGAGGCCGGCCGGGTGGTGATCAACCCGCTCATCTACGCCGAGGTCTCCGTCGGCTACCGGACCGTCGAGGAACTGGAGGAACTGCTCCCGGCCGCCGACTACGAGCGCGAGCCGCTGCCCTACCTGGCGGGCTTCGCCGCCGGGAAGGCATTCCTCCGCTGCCGGCGCGGCGGCGGCGACAAGCGCTCCCCCGTGCCGGACTTCTACATCGGCGCCCACGCCGCGGTAACCGGCTACCGGCTGCTGACCCGCGATGTCCGCCGCTACCGCACCTACTTCCCGACCGTCGACATCATCGCCCCGCCTCAGCCCAAGGACGAGCCCGCCTGACAGCTGGCTCGTCCCGGTCGGCATCCTCAAGCGCCCTGTACTGGCGCCCCGGGCAAGGTGCATAGTCCGATGCGCAGCGTGGTAAGGCCGCCGGGCCTCCTGCCGAAAGATCTCTGCCGATAGGCTCGGAAGCAGGCGCATGACAGGGCCGTCTGAGAACCGCGCAGAACTGTCCGGCCCGGGCGGCGCCGGCAGGCGCCGGATAGCGCCGTAAAGGCGCCAAGAAACGTTGCGCGATGAATATCATTAACACCATCGGCCTCGTGAATACCTTCTCAGCCGGTCGGGCCCATGATCGTGAAGGCTTTTTAGTGCGGAAGCACTAAAAAGC
>Ga0335078_10007917_pt1 | contig 15783 bp, 12 predicted proteins | sample Lox_Sample_32_FD_206711 | JGI IMG/M metagenome (GOLD analysis project Ga0335078, IMG submission 206711) | Soil microbial communities from Loxahatchee National Wildlife Refuge, Florida, United States - Lox_Sample_3.2 | ecosystem: Environmental > Terrestrial > Soil > Wetlands | place: USA... | reverse complement strand
GGGCGGGCGCTGGAGGCGAAGGCGGCCGGGGCCGGGCACCGGGTGATCGCTGAGGCGCTGGGCCGCCCGGCCTCGACGGTGCGGGGCTGGCTGCGGGCGCTGGCGGCGCGGGCTGAGCAGGTCAGGCGCCGAGGAAGGATGGGGTGCGGCTGGCGCCGATGGCGGCTTCGCCGAGAGCCGCGCCGAGGCAGGGGTTGCCGCGGCCGGTTGAGTTGCTGCCCTTGCGTTTCCCGGCGGACTGTTTGACCTGGGGTGACCACCGGGCCCAGGAGACCAGGTGGGCGGCGGCGGGGAAGACGGTCATATCGGTGCCGATCTCGGCGATGATGTCTTGGGCACAGACTTGCCCGATGCCGTGCACGGCATCAAGCTGCTCCGCCTGGTGCAGGTAAGGCGCGATCAGCGCCTCGATGGTGGCGGTGAGCGCCTCGATCTGGGCGCTGTAGTAGTCGATGGTCGCCAGCATCATGGCCAGCACGGCGGCGTGCTGATCGGTGAAGAACGAGCAGTCCAGCGCCTCTTCCAGCCGCCTGATCTTGCCGCGCACCGGGCCGCGGGCCAGCTGGGCCAGGGCTTTGGGGTCGCGCCGCCCGGCCACCAGCGCGTCGAGCATGTCCCGGCCGGAGACGCCGTGGATGTCGGAGATCACCGATGACAGCTTCAGGTGCCCTTCGAGGAGTTTTTCCACCCGCTGCTTCTCGGCGGTGCGGGCCTGGGTGAGGTGACGGCGGTAGCGGGTGTGGGTGCGAAGCCGGCGGATCGGCTCGGGCGGCACAAAGCTGGAGCCGATCATGCCCCGCTCGGTGATCTTAGCGAGCCAGATCGAGTCGGCCCGGTCCGTTTTGGGCCTGCCCGGCAGCGCCTTGACCTGCCCGGCGTTATACAGCTCGCAATCCAGCCCTTGCGATTCGAGCAGGAAGAACACCGGTTTCCAGTAGTCGGTGGTTTCCATGCCGGCCTTGGTCACCTCCCAGCGGCGCAGCCAGGCGGCCAGGTCCAGCAGTTCCCGGCGGGTCACGCCAAAGGTCCGGGTCTCCTGCCGCCGCCGGCCCGCAGCGGTATCACCGGGCACCCGGATGGTCACCTCCACCCCGGCCTTGGCGATGTCCAGCCCGGCCACGCGATCAGCGAACAGCGGCTCGTCTTCGACTTCTTCCATCGCTGGCTCCTACCACGACAACAGCGGCTGAGGCTGCGGCCGCCCGCGGGAGCCGGGGGCAATCGGGAAATGGTCCGCGGGCTCGAAGCACCATTCAGCGGCCCTGGTGATCGGGCTCCCAGCGTCAGACTTTTAAACGGGGTCAAGCCCGCCAAAGAAGGACGACGTCAGCGAACGACCGCAGCCACAGCCTCCCATCCCAGCCCCGCCCCCTGCCCAGGCAACGCCCCCGCTAGCCCGCCAATGAGCGCGGCAGCGCCCGGCGAAGCCGGGCTTCCCCAGCGCCCTCGGGACACCCTGGCAATTTTCACGCCGTAGCGGCGTCACCCCCGGGCGTGATGACTTTTAGGCACTCTGAGGGAGCCCGCGCAGGAACTCGACGACATGACCGGCCCTCCCCAGAGCACGGATGCTTCCGACGCGAAGGTCCGCACCTCTTGCGAGCCGATCGAAACCGTCTGCAGGATAGGGGTGGACGTGGACGCCCCGAGCACCGTACCGGATCTTCCGCAGTTTCAGGCGCAGGCCGGGCCCAGGAAACGATGCGATCACGTACGGAGCCGCTCGGCCCATGCGGCTCAGCAGCTCGACAGGTTCGTCGACGTAGTCGAAGACACCGAGGGCCACCGCCACGTCATGGGCATCCTCCTCGACGAGATCCTCCCATCGGCGCTGCAGTACCTCTACGAGACCCGGGTATTTGGCCGCTTTTTCCAATGCCAGAGTCACCATCGCTTGCGCTGGGTCCCAGCCCGTTACACGAATGCCTCTTTTGGCCAAGGGGGCGAACAGTGGGCCACTTCCGCAGCCCACGTCTAATACCCGCTTAGCCCGTAGCCGGACGATATTCTCGACTGTCAGCTGGAGCCTGTCGAATATCGGCCCTCGGCCTAGCAGACGGGAAACCGTTTCACTGCGATAGAACATGGCGAATCTGCGGGCTCTTCGCTGGAAGTAGTTGTCGAAATCAGATCGAGATCTGGGCACAGGTATGGCTCCCATAGCGATTGGCGAGTTCGGTGAAAATAGCGGGGATGCGCCGTCGACCGAGCACTTGTTTCGCGACGGCCAACGAGTGAGTTGACTTGACGGTCGGCAGCGTCACGCCGAAGTCATAGGAATGGTAATAAAGTATCGCCGGTCCCCTGCTCCGGCCGACAGCCGAAGTTACGACGCGCGCTGGAAGGAGGCGCTGGTAGCTTCCGCCGCCGAGCAGGAAGGACGCCACGTGCAGCACAGGAAATTCGTCAACTGCAGCCGCAGTACCGAGCATTTTGGTGTCTGATACGTACCGGTAGCCAGCCTTTGCAAGTAATTCTCGGTAAAGGCCCAGGCCGATGTTGTGGGGAACTTCAAACCTAGGGGATCGGAACCCTTGCACCGGGATCTGAAACATGTCCTCCAGCATTTCCCGGCCCTTGCGCAACCAGTCGACCAGAGCAACTGGGTCTGGCGGGAGCCGACCGTGGTCAGGCCCGTGGCAGCCGATCTCATGGCCGCTGGCGACTAGGTCAGCAAGGTCTGAACGAACCGATTGGGCATACCCGCCCACGGTGAAAAGCGTGATCCGGGTGTTAGCCTGTTGGCTGCTGAGCAGGGAGATCAGCTGCGGAAGTCCACTGTCAGAACGCGACGCACGCGTAACAGGATAGCCGAGCACGGCCATTCCGTCGTACCAGTCCTCGACGTCGACCGTCAAGCATACCGCTGATGTCACCCGCGCACCGCCACAGTGGCGGACAGCCGCAGTCGCCGGTCTGTGCGCTGTTCCATCGACAAGCGCCCAATCACTGTTGCTCCCGTTTACCTTCCGCTTGCTGAGCCTGCCTCAGGCCCGTTGTATAGCCGACAACCTCTTAACGCAATGTCACCGCACAGGCCGCCGTGTGTCAAGCGAAATTGGGTTTCCCCTGCGGGCGGTAAGCTGGTTTCCTTGCAGCTCTTGACGAATTGTTACTGCATGCCGCGGATATGTCACGACTGCGCGAATGGTCAGGTGAACCAAGGCTGCATAGACCACTACTAAAGCGACAGACCAGGATCCGATCGCCCATACTGGTGACAGGCCTAGCGCCCAAGCGAGGCATAGGCTGAGAACTGTTACGCAAAAGCGCGCTGTGTCCCACATTAACTGCCATCGACTATTACCAGTCATGTTGAGAAGTTGCGAAAAGGGCGCCGCGACAAACTGTGCGAGTGTCCCAACCGCCAGCACTGATAGCAACAGGCCAGCCTCGTTCCACCTTTTTCCGAGTACGAATGGGACAGCCCAGGTACCAAGAACCCCGGCGAGGCTACACGGAATCAGGCCAATAGCGAAGAGATCCCGCATTCCGTGCCGGACGAGTTGAGCGGCAGCCGCGTCACCTCGGCGCAGCATACGACCGACCTCGCCAATGTTGGCTGATGCGGCGGATTGGCTAACGATGCCGAGCGGAGTGAGAAGTATCCGAGTGGCAATGGCCAGCTGCCCGACTGTCGCGTCTCCATAGAAGGTTGACGTTAGGAGAACCGGAAGTGCGCTCGTCAGGCTGTTGAGGAATGCACTGCTGCCGGCGACTGCTGCGAACCGCCAGTTCTTCTTCCACAGAGTAGCGATCCGTGGCATCTCATGCTGAGAATGGCGAAGGGCGTGAAGCCAGCCCAGGCGCGCCGCCCCAAAGCCTGCAAGCAAAGAACCAACGCCTGCGCTGGCCAAGCCTAGAAGCAACTGGACCACGCCTAAGCTCGCACCTTGGACGAAGTTGGCAGTCGCGAGACTGCGGTATCTCCGAGCGCGCGTCAGCACTGCGGATCCCAGCAACTGAAGAGACGCTAAGAACACAAGAATTCCTGTCGATAGCCAGTAGCCATTGACATCCCATATCGCCACCGCCACACAGGCGGCCAAGGTCAACGCAGCGCCCCAAGCGCATGAGGCGACAAGCCCCAGCCGAATGAGCGCGGTCGCTTCCGCGTCATCGGCGACGCTTAGCGACTGAACTTCGAGACGAAAAGTCGAGATGCCTACGAACACTGACACGACACCGGTGATCAGGGCGAAGCTGCCATACACCGCTGGTTCGAAGATGCGTGAGATGAAGGGAGTCGCCAGAAGGCCAATACCCGTTCCCAGGCCACTCCCGAGCAAGACGATGAACCCAGCCTTCCGGACTCCTCCCTGGCCTGCGGCAAGACCTAGCGTTGAGCGTCGCCCCGGAATCTCAGCGTCCCGTCGACGAAAGGGGGTGCGGGCGCAGGCGCGCGCATGCCGCTGCGAACGGTGTCGTGGGCTAGGTCGATGCAGGACTCGGCTAACTCGCGTCGGCCTGCGGCGCTTACCACGCCCATGCCGCGGCCTGATTGTCTTCACCTCAAAGTCAACCTGACGAAGCCATGGATACGCGCTGCATGAAGATCCGGTTCTTCAACCTGCCGAACGATGCGGCGCCAGCAGGGAGTGACGGAAGCGACTGCGACATCCCGTCCATTCCCAGCACGTCAATAGCGCCGAATTTGCCAGGGTCAGCGCAGGAACGACCAGCGGCACCGTAACCGTTCGCCGGTTGACAGTCGGCTTGTTCCGCTCGTAGAACCAGAGGCCGCCTATGATGAGCGTAAACGAGACTACGCCGAAATGGCCAGAGTTGGCGCGGACGCCCGCCCGTACTAGCTCTGCTCCCTGTCTCGCGCCTGCTCAGGGTCGCCCAGCCAACGGCCACGGACGCCCACATGATCCGGTTGTCGTTTACATCGCCCGAGACCATCGCGTTCATTACGAAGAACACTGCGATGCCGAACAACGCCGCAGGGTAAGGACCGGTCGCAGCGGCGCGTAGGCGGCGAAGCCCGAACCAGAGAAAGAGGATCGTGGCTGCTCCCGCGATCCACCCCGCTTCTCCTGTCACCTCGAGAAGAACGTTATGTGGGTAGACTAGCCCGTCCTTGCCCAGCAGGTTAAATCCGCTGACGTCTTGCAGCCCGCCCCAGCCAGTCCCCCAGAAGTGATCCGAGATATAACCCCAGGCGTCGTGCCAGAGCATAAGCCGGGCCTGCGATGACGCGTCCTGCAGGTTGCCTGAAAGCAGAGTTGAGGCAATCCGCCCGGCGCCGCCGCTGGCCTCGTCGCCGCGCAGGTAGAAGTAGGTCAGTGCCCCGCCTGCCGCGACGAGACCAACGCGGACCAACCGCCTGGCACCAGACGCAGGAGCGAGGACTGCCACCGTGGCCAACGCTACTGCGGACGCAAGGACCGGTCCTCGCGAGCCAGACAGGAATAGCGGAACGGTGACGGCCGCTCCGAGAAGGATCAGCCAGCCGCGCCTCCTGTGACCGGCGAGGGCAAGCACGAAGCAGCTGACAACTGCCACGCCGGCCGCCCGCCCGGCACCTATGGCATTCGACCCGTCAAGGGACAGCCGGTAAATCTCGCCCGCGGGCTGATCTGGAACTGGGTCCAGTGCAGCGCCCAGGGCCAGTACGGTTCCTAAGACGATCTGCATGAGCACCCAGATCTTCTGGCGGCGCTCGGACTGCACGAGGAATAGTGGCCCGAGCCCCGCCAGGAGCGTAAGAGTGAACAGGTACAGGGACTTCTGGGACCCGTAGGTATTGTCTGCGTGGAGGATCCCCGCCGGGACGAACGTCGCCCAGAGCGCTAGCACGACCCCCGTTCCTGTTGGCACGGTGCTCCTGATGAGAACAGCAACGACGCCGACGAGCGTCAACGCAGCACCCAACCCCGTCAGGTCTACCGGCACCCAGGACAGGAACGGGTTAGCCTTGAAGTACCCGGCGTACAGGAGCAGCAGAACCGCGGCTGGGCCTACGCAGTCCCCGAGACGACGGCCCCCCTGGGGCTGCCTACAGGCAACCATGTTCGACCAGTGAGTCCTAGTCTCCGTGAGTAGCTGCTCGGTGACCATAGGTAGCACTGTAGACACTCCAGCCACTCTCCGTGTCGATTCGACGCTTGGCGGCACGCTGAGTTACCAGGACACCGGTTCCTCACGTGGACTTTGCCCGTGCTCCCTCACGTAGCGGAACTGCTGTCCTCGATCAGGATCTGCCTGCACCCACGGTCCTGGCGTTGCCTTCCGGGTTCAGTGAACAACCTGTGACTCCACTGAGTATCCTCTAGGCTACTTAAGGTGACCGACAGGTTGCGGTCGACCAGGCAGGGAGCACGTGCAAATACTGAGCGTAGTCGGCGCACGACCGCAGTTCGTCAAGCTCGCCGCAGTAGACCGGGCGCTGAGGCGTCTCGGGTACGAGCATGTCATTGTGCACACTGGCCAGCACTATGACCTGGTGATGTCACAAGCGTTCTTTGACGATCTCGCCATTGCCCCGCCGGTCGCGAATCTCAGGATCGGCTCTGGTAGCCATGCTGTCCAGACAGCAGGCATCCTCACCGGGCTTGATCCCATCCTCGAGGAGCACCAGCCAGACTGGGTGCTGGTCTATGGAGATACCAACACCACGCTTGGTAGTGCCCTCGCAGCTGCCCAACTCCGGTTTCCCCTCGCTCATCTGGAGGCAGGGCTGCGCTCCTTCGACCGCGCCATGCCAGAGGAACGCAACCGCGTTGTGGCCGATCATGTCTCAGATCTTCTGCTCGCCCCAACTGCGGTAGCGGTCTCTAACCTGGCAGCCGAGGGTCTTGGCGCGCGTACCGTGCTTGTCGGTGACGTGATGGTGGACGCTCTGGTAGCCGTTCAGGCCCAGGTTGCGTCGGCGCCCGGACGCTACTTGCCGGACTCCTTGCGGAACGGTCCCTATCTCTTGGCGACCGTGCATCGTCCGGCGACCACGGACGATCCTGCCCGACTGGCTGCCACGCTGCATGCACTCGCCGACTGCCCACTTCCGGTCCAGCTCCTCGCTCATCCCAGGCTCCGAGACCGGGCCAACAGGCTGGGCATCTCGCTGACGACCGGTGCTCTTCACATCGCCGAGCCGCTGCGATACCCCAGCATGATCGCTGCGATGTCCGCCTCCCGGGGCCTCATCACCGACTCTGGCGGCCTTCAAAAAGAGGCGCTCCTGCTCGGAGTCCCCTGTACGACGCTGCGGTCGCAGACTGAGTGGCCCGAGACCCTGCAAGACGGCTGGAATGTCCTCGTTAGCGACCCGCAACACTTAGTTGCAGCCGTGTCGCGGCCCCGGCCGCCTGGCCTGCCGCCGACGCCGTTCGGCGACGGCGCTGCAGCAGAGCGCGTCGCTGTCGAACTCGGCTCGTGGCAATCAGATCGGAGGCCACGTAGATGAGAATCTGGATCCTCAACCACTACGCATCTCCACCTGATCGGCCGGCCGGGACAAGACATTACGAACTCGGCCGCGTGCTCGCTAGCCAGGGACACGACATCACGATTTTCGCAAGCAGCTTTTGCCATTTCAGCAGGCAAGAGGAACGCCTGGAGCCGGGCGAGCGAATCCGTGTCGAGTTCATCGATGGCGTCCGCTTCGTCTGGATACGCACTACGCCTTATTCCGGCAATGATCATCGTCGGGCACGAAACATGATGAGTTACACACTGGGCGTTGTGCTCGCCAATCGACGGTTCGAACGGCCTGACGTAATTGTCGGCTCCTCGGTACACTTGGCCGCTGTCGCGGCGGCGTTCCTGATAGGCCAGGTCCGCCGAGTACCTTTCGTTTTTGAGGTACGGGACATGTGGCCACAGGCGCTGATTGATATGGGGGCGCTGCGAGAGGGCAGCGCTATCGCGAAATTGCTCACGAGGCTGGAGCGCTTCCTCTATCGCCGGGCCCGTATGGTAATTACCCTTTTGCCAAAAGCGGCGCAGTACATAGAACAATGTGGGATACCAGGCAATAAGGTCGCCTACGTTCCAAATGGCATCGCTGATTACGGTAGCCATAATATCTATCCAGCCAGCGGCGACACGAAAGCGCTCATGGCCTGGATACGGATGCGCCGTGAGGCAGGCTGCCTGATAGCAGGGTATGTGGGGTCACACGGACCCGTTAACGGCATCGACGTGCTGGTCGATGCCGCGCGCGAGTTGCGCGATCGTGGCGAAGAGCATATAGCGTTCATCTTCATCGGAGATGGGCCGGAGAAAGAGCGATGTGAACAGCTTGCGCGTGACTATCACCTTGCGAACGTCCTGTTCTGGCACCCGGTGCCCAAGCGGGCGGTTCCCGCGATGCTTCAGGCGCTTGACGTGATGCTCTTCTGCCTACGTGATATTCCTGTCTTCAAATACGGATTAAGCAGCAACAAGCTGTTTGACTACCTCGCCAGCGGGCGCCCGATCATAGCTGCGTGCGCGGTGGCAGACAACCCTGTTAGCGCGTCCGGAGGTGGAATCTGCGTACCGCCGGAATCGCCTGGCGCCGTCGGTGAGGCGCTTCTTAAGTTGGCGGCACTCGATGATGCTAGCCGTCGTGCCATAGGAGAACGTGGCACGAGATGGGTGTATCAAAATCACGGCACTACAGACCTGGCGGAACGCTATCTTGCAGCGCTCACCAAAGCACGGCGATGATAATCTATATCGCCGGAGCAGGCGGCTTCGGCCGTGAGACGCTCGATGCACTTCGCGCAACGCAGTTAGCGAACGGGGATGCCATTACCTTCCTAGATGATCACCCATCGCTTCAGAAGGTTCGCGGAGTTCCAGTGTGGCACCCCGAACGAGCAATGACAGGTAAGTTCGTGGTCGCGATCGCGAATCCGGAAGCACGTCGTCGGATGGTCCTTCGGCTACTGGCGCGCGGTCTGATTCCCACTCAAGTAGTACATCCTCGGGCGGTGATCTCGGAAAGTGCGGCAATAGGGCCGGGCTGCGTGATCTTGGCGAATGCATTTATTTCGACCGGAGCGAAACTCGGCGAGCACGTCCAGGTCAACTACAACTCAACCGTGGGTCACGACACAGTGGTTAGCGACTTTGCGACTGTACTACCAGGCGCGAATGTGGCGGGCACAGTAACACTCGGCTCAGGAGTCACTATCGGCTCGAACGCATGTGTATTGCAGGGCCTCCGACTCGGGCCAGGCGGAACGGTCGGCGCGGGTGCTGTGGTCACCAAGGATCAGCCTTCCGGCGCAATCGTAGTAGGAGTGCCCGCGCATCCGCTGCAGTGATCCCTGATGGCACATGCTGGCCTGACCCCGTCACGCACCTCTCTGCGGAGGTCGCGTTCAAGATCCAGCTGGTAACGACTGCAACATCACCCGTGAGCAAATTCATCGACGAAGTCATCGCCGCAGAACCTGTGGAGCCGCTGCGGCAAGCCGATGCCGAGGACACGCCTGGGTATGGCCGTCCAGAGGCTAGCGTCTGTGACAGTGCGGCCATCCACTAGTGCCCGGACGCCAGGCAGGTCGCCAGGCGTAAGGATCTTGTATCCGGGATGATCGGTATGCATGATCACAGCGTCGCACGGTTCACCGATACGGTAAGGCTCGAGACCGAGCCTGCGGAGTTCTGATTCGTCGTAAAGGGGGTCGTGCACTACCGGGACAGCACCTCGCATGGCGAGTTCGCGGACGATCGGAAATACACCGGAGAACGCCGTCTCCTTCACGCCACTCCTATAGGCCGCGCCGAGTACCGCAACCCGAAGGCCGGATAGTCCGTCAACCAGCTCGGCGAGCAACTGCACCGCCTGACACGGAACGGCGTCATTGATCTCTCTGGCCACAGCAGGGAGGCGTGCTGTCGGGTCGCCTGCAAGATAGAGCCTTGGATATACAGGGATGCAATGTCCGCCAACGAAGATGCCCGGCCGATGGAGATGGCTGTAGGGCTGGCTGTTGGCCGCCTCTATGACCTCGTACACGTTGATTCCCGTCGCACCAGCGAACCGGGCGAACTCGTTGACGAGCGCGATGTTGACGTCGCGATAGGTAGTCTCCGCTAGCTTAGCAAATTCGGCCGCTTCAGCGCTACCGAGATTCCAGACCCCATTTGGGCGAGCGAGGTCCGAGCGTTCATCGAAATCCAGGACAGAATGATAGAAGACTTCTGCGCTCTTGCCGCTGCGCTCGTTGATTCCGCCGACAAGTTTTGGATACCTCCGAAGGTCCGTGAAGACCGTCCCGCTGGATACCCGCTCAGGACTATGGCATAGCATGAAATCGTTCCCCGGGCTCAGGCCCGAACCCGCAGCGAGTGCTGGCGCGAGCCGCCGCCGGGTGGTGTGCACAGGCAACGTGGTCTCGTAAATTACCAGATTGCCGACCTGAAGCCCGGTCGCCACAGATGCAGTGGCCGCGTCGACAGCTGAATAGTCCGGCTCACCTGCCACGTTAGTTACCAGCGGCACGACAACTACGATTACCTCACTTTTCGCGACCGCCTCTTCGGTGCTAGTTGTGGCGGTGAGCAGGCCATTCTCGACGACTTCAGTTAGCCGCTCATCCAGGCCAGGTTCACCAGGGAAGGGCGCGCGACAACTGGAGACGAGATGTGCTACTTTAGGGCTGAGGTCCGCGCCGTGAACACGGAGCCCCTTTCCAGCTATCTGGACGGCAAGCGGCAGGCCTATCTTGCCGAGCCCCACCACGGCTACATCGCCGGTCACGTCGCCCGCCAGGGGCCATGGACAAGCTCAGTATCCGGCAGGCGAGAGAAGTCCAGCTCGTCAGTACCGAGCGTGATAGCGGTGCAGTCCCTGGATGCCGCTAGGATGGCGTCGGCCACCTCAAGCGTGTCGACCCCCTGCTGTAAGGTCACTATGTCTGCGGACTTTTGAAGGACGGCGTCCCGGAAGTTCTCAAGCTCAACGCTCAGTGCCTCGCGCTTGGCCACAGCATAGCGGATAAGATCGCCTTCAGACACACCGTGGAACGGTGGACTAGCAGGGCTGTCGTTTGTCACGGAGCCATTACGGTGGAACCACAGCTCGTTCTCGACTGTGTTGGCAACCAGGCAGCCCCGCTCGCCAGTCACCGTGATAACACGTTCTTTCATTGGAGACAACCAGTTCACGAGGTGGCTTGTGACGGTGCCGTCACGGAGCAGGCCGCTGACCGCGACGAGATCCTCGTACAGTCCACCGCTCGGGCGCGCAGTGAATGCGGCCACCTTGAGATAACGGCAGCCTGTCACCCACTGCGTGAGGTCAACATCATGTGTCGCGAGATCCATCACCACGCCGACATCGCGAATCCGCTGCGGGGATGGGCCCTGGCGACGCGTTGTGATCTGGAACACCGATCCCAGCTCGCCCTGGGCTAGCCGTGCCCGAAGTGCGCTAAGGGCCGGATTGTATCGCTCGATATGCCCCACGCAGCCGACCAGGCCGCATTCGTCGAATGCCTTGGCAAGCAGCCGTCCGCTCTCTGGTTCGGAAGCTAGCGGCTTCTCTATCAAGGTATGCACCCCGGCGGCGGCGAGTCGGAGCCCGATGTCAGCGTGCGTGTGCGTGGGTGTGGCGACCACGCACATGTCAATGCCCAGCGCCAGGAGTGCGTCCAGGTCAGCGGATGCCGAGACCGCGCGGACCGCGTTTCGTGCTCGCAGTTCGGGATCAGTCGCGCCCACTAGTTGGACGCCGGGAAGGCCGCTCAGCACTCTGACGTGGTTGCGGCCCATTGCGCCCAGGCCGACCACACCCGCCCGCAGCGGCTTCATCGGGCGCTCCCAGAGGCCATCTGGCGGAAATCGGCCTGCCCTTCATGGCCGACGGCTTTCTCAATCGCGTCGGCGATCACCGAAAGTTCGTCGGGCGTGAGTCGGGAGTGCATGGGAATCGAGAGCATCTTCGCGGCAACAGCCTCGGTAACGGGCAGGCACTGGCGACGCTCGGCAAAGATCGGCTGAAGGTGCGCGGGCGGGAAGTAGATGCGCGCCTCGATACCCTCTCGCAGCAGATGATCAAGCACAGCATCCCGGTCTCTGTCCACCAGGCAGGTGTAGAGCATGTGCGGAGACCTGGCATGCGGCAGCTGATACGGCGGAGTAATCCCAGGGACATCGTCCAGCCGGCGGCTCATCCAATTGGCGTTGGCACGCTTACGAGCGAGGATCGCGTCGAGCTTGCGAAGCTGCGCCCGGCCGATGGCCGCCTGCATCTCGGTGAGACGCCAGTTGTAGCCGATCAGCACGTGCTCGTAAGGGCGCAGCTGTCCGTGGTTGCGCAGTAGGCGGAGGCCGTCGGCAGTCTCCGCATCCCTGGTGAGCACGATCCCGCCCTCACCCATCGTCACGTTCTTGGTGGGAGTGAAACTGAACATCGCAGATTTGCCGAAAGTGCCGACCGGGACGCCACGGAAATCGGCCCCTGCCGCCTGCGCAGCATCTTCTAGAAGGAGCAGTCCGAAATCTGCACACGTCTTCACTAGCTGGTCGATTTCTCCGGGCTGGCCAGCGTAGTGCACGGTCATTACAGCCCTGGTCTTGCTGGTGACAAGTCTGGCTACTTCAGCAGGATCCAGATTGAATGACCGTGGATCAATGTCGGCAAACACGGGAGTGGCACCAACATGACAGACGGAGGATGCAGTCGAAACGAAAGTCATCGACGGGACGATCACCTCGTCTCCCGGTCCTATGCCTTCGGCCAGCAGCATCGCCATAAGCGCGGCGGTCCCGCTTGAGAATGTTACGCCATGCGCGGCGAAATGCCTGTCCGCGAATTCTCGCTCGAACGCAGCATTCTGCGGGCCGCCAGTGAGCGTACCACTAGTGAGCACCTCCCGGACAGCCTCGATTTCCTCCTCGCCGATGTCGGGCTTCGCCAGCCGGATGCGTGGCGCAATTTCGGTCAATTCGAACCGCCTTTCCTCCACTCGCGCAATAGGGTCACGACGCGGGTGGCCTGCCACACCGTCGCCGGTCAGAATTACTCGGACAGTGCGGGCAAGCACGGCTAAGTCAAGCCGAAAGCTCTGGTTTGCCACGTACCACAGATCCCACTCGATACGTTCGGACCAGCTCGTCCGGTTACGACCGTTCACTTGCGCAAGGCCGGTCAGCCCAGGTTGCACGCGGAGACGACCGACCTGCCGTGAGTTGTACCTCTGAACCTGGTACGGAAGCGCAGGTCGCGGTCCGACAATGCTCATGTCATCTCGCAGGACGTTGATCAACTGAGGAATCTCGTCGATGGACACCCTGCGCAGAATTCGTCCGATGCGGGTAAACTCTTCCGGTTCTGGAAACGCATCGTCTCGCCGCCGAACTTTGGTCATTGTCCGTAGTTTGAACAGGACAAACGGCTGGCCGTCACGTCCTGTGCGGACTTGTCGAAAGAGCACAGGCGACCCATCGTCAATCAGGATCGCTATCGCGCTAACGATCCCAATCATCAGGGCCGGCACAGCGACTAGTGCCAGAATCGCTAGATCGAAGAAGCGCTTCCCTGCGTATCGCCATCGTGTCGTTTCGCGCCCCTCGCCGGTCCTATCTGCGACGTCTTCTCGGAGCGAACCGCCATGGTCGTTGGAAAGACCAGCTCGATCAGACCTCGATAGGACCTCTACTGCCCGTGCGCGCCCATAGGCAAGGCCTAGGTCTGCTGAACTCGACGCCTGTCTCGGAATCGTCGATTCGCTAGGTTTGGCGAGTTCACGCCGAACCTGTGCTTCATCCATTTTTCTTACCCCCAAGACTCTGTAGTGCGAGTGGTCTGGTGCCGGGCCTGCGATCGACGTGGCAACCAAGACGTGACCCGACCGGGATCGACCCTCTCCACCGCGCGGTGTGAGAACCCGGTTGAGTACCGATCGTTCGCCACGCCAAAGCACGCCCAGTAGCCGTCGGCCCACCACCGGTCAGCGCCGACCTGCTCGGCGGTTGACGAGTAGCTGCTCGCGGTGTGCGATCTCGGAGGGCTGCCGTTAGACACCCATGCAGGCCAGCAGCGCAAGCCGCTGCCGGACACCTTGAACCGACCGGTAGTTCCGGTCACCGCAGCAGGCCCCGCGCCGAGGCCGGGGCGAGAATCCGACCGTCGAACAGCCGCATGGCTATCCACGCCGTTCCACCGCCAGGCATGGACACGGAGTGTGATGGCTGCGGCGGGTGAGTGTCTAGGACCTCGACCCATCCAAGCATACGGATGGTAACCGAGTCGGCCATCGCGACGAGAACACCGTACGAGATGACAGCGAGCACGGCCATGAGTTGTGGCGGCACGACGGGGATACTAGCGGGGTTGATCGCTGAAGGTAGTGACATGACTACGAAAAGTCGCTGCGTCATGAACGGAACTCGGATCACCGTGAGTGACAGAGTCGGACACGGCGGCTAAGGTAGCCGTGCCAGGGGCATTGGCTACATTCAGTTATCGATTGCGATATGCCCGGCTACTGGTGACATCGAGATCACATGGCAGGGGTAAGACCGCGATCATCACGCCGTGCGGGTGTCGCACATGGCTTTGCCAGCCAGGTGAGTCTTCCTGATGGAATGGAGGCTTGATCTACGAGCAGCGCGATGACGTCTGCCTCCTGAAGCGCATGGCCTGTATTAATCAGCAGCACATTGGCGAGATCGTCGGAGTGAGCCGGGCAGGTGGTGCGCACGTGGTTCAGCGACCAGAACCTTCACCTCTGGCAACGCAGCGGCGGCAAGCCGGGACAGTCTCGACGCGGCGCTCTGCCACAGGACCGACGTCCGCCCTGAATCACAGCCCTGGTCGACGTCTGGGCTGGCGGTCGAACACCGAGTTGTACTGGCCGCCGCCCAGCGCCCCCATCCTCGGCGCCGTCGCCGCAAGCGCCCAAGCGGCGGCGAGCATTCCACCACGCCAGCGACTTCGCCTTCACGAGCTGACCTCGGCCCGGCCGAGGGCGAGGTCGAGGGCATCGTCGGGACTCAGCGCCGTACCCTCGGCGTAGGCGGGCTCGAACTGGTCATCGCCGAGGTGTGACCGCACCTGGTGAAGGCTGTCGCGGCAGTAACCTCCCTCGGGTTCCTGCCACGGTTCCCCGATCCGGTCCATCCAGGCCTGCGCGACGCCGTGCAGCACGGCGGCCCGGTGCCAGTCGCCCGCGTCGGCGGCGAGGCACGCTAGCCCGAGGTTGGCGTAGGCGATGATCATAAGCTGCCCGGTCCGGCGGCTAATTCGCAGGGCCGACTCGAACGTCGACCGCGACGCGGCCCGTTCGCTCGCCTGGCGCAGCACCCAGCCCAGGTTGACCGACAATACCGGGTGGAATTTCTCGCCGATCGCCTGAACGGCTTGGACGGCCGCTTCCAGGTGCGCTCGCGCGGCCGGGATGTCCCCCGTGGACAGCGCGTACACGCCCGCGTTGTTGTACAGGTGATAGGCGATGAACTGGTCGCCGGACCGCCTGGTGCAGGCCACAGCCTCGGTGAACAGCGGCTCGGCCCGGGCGGGGTCGAGACGATGGCAGGACATCAGGAACACCATGATGCTGCCGCCCAGCACGACGTCGTCGCCGAGTCGCCGGGCGCGCTCGACGGCCTCCTGCCCGAGCGACAATGCCGTCTCGAGCTGGCCGGCGAGGTAGCAGGTGCCGCATTGCGCCGTGAGGGCTTCGGCGAGCAGCCGGTCGTCGCCGAGCTGGCGAGCCAGCGCCACGGCCTGATCCCCGAGTTGCCGCGCCGTCCGGTTGTCGATCGAGTGGGCGACGAAGGTGGCGGCGACCAGCGCCTCGGTGAATAGCCGGGGGTCGGCGCGGGCGTCGGGCCGGCGCA
>Ga0335078_10007916_pt1 | contig 15784 bp, 10 predicted proteins | sample Lox_Sample_32_FD_206711 | JGI IMG/M metagenome (GOLD analysis project Ga0335078, IMG submission 206711) | Soil microbial communities from Loxahatchee National Wildlife Refuge, Florida, United States - Lox_Sample_3.2 | ecosystem: Environmental > Terrestrial > Soil > Wetlands | place: USA... | reverse complement strand
TTGAGACTATGACCTCGGCGACTTTATTTTGCGCGGCAAACTCCTTTACCGCCTCCTCTGTTATTTCCCGCGATTTAACTGTTCGCTCGGCCGCCTTGTAGTCTATCGACGGACCCGCCTTGCCTGTAGTCGACGACGTCGGAGGAAGAAAGATCTCCTGAATTGCCTCGCGCAGCTCCGGGTGCGCCGTCATCAACCGTTGCCGCACGATTTCCGAAGCCTTGAGCAGAAGTTCACGAAGGTGACGCTGTGGAATGTCCTTTCTTCCAGCGACACATTCCGAGAGCCAATCATCGTCGGCACTCTTTTGCACCAATATCCCAAAACTCGGATCGGATATGGCTGCACCGGGATTACTGGCCAGGGTACCCAGAACTTTCCTGTCGCCTCTTGCTATCAACTGACTGCTGATTGTTTCGCTGATCTTATTTCGGGTGGCGATCGCGAGCAGATATTCTTGGCCTTTTAAGGATATACAATGCGTAAGAGCGTCGTCGTCGAGCGCATTTGATTGCGAGAGAACCGGCTCCGCAACCTCAATCGCATCATCGAGTGCGAGTGAACGGATAGTTTTGGCAGGAGCGCCGTCGATCGACGCAAGTAGCTGGGCGAGCCTTACACGAGCGGCGACTTCGACCTTTTTGACGAGTTCATCAAAGACGCCATCGTACAGGTCCAATTGATCAGCAGAATAGTGCCCGACATTCACCAGAAAAACTTCAGTCAGCTTATGCAGCATCGCACCAGCTTCAGCTGAGCGCGTTGTAAGGGCCCTTTCCAGATCGGAGATGAGGTTGGTGGATGTCACGTGACAGTCGCTGCATTGCGCCCAACAGCCGCCCGGGAGAACGATTAGCCCTTAGATGTAAAATCCGCCGTAACGGAAAGGCCTAATGGGTCGTTAAGTTGGTGACCGCAAACCGAGTTGATCGCAGCGATCAGGGTTGATTCGGTGCGTTGGGCAATTCTGGCAAATTGTGCCGAATCGGCCTCCGCTATCGGTCAAAGGCGGACCCGGCGACCGTCCGCCGCGATCTCCGCTTCGACGGCCAACAAGGCACATTGAGCGGCATCATGCTCTAACGCCGAGAGCTGCCGCGGTTTGACGGCAACCGCCGCGGGCCGTTAACTCGGCGTGTCCGGCGGGCGGCGATCGCCCCGGGGCGGGAGGACGCTGATGACGCAAGCGCCGGCGCCGGCTGCGCGTGCCCGGTCAAGCCCTTTGCATCCGCTCACTCGCTTGCTCGAGGCTACTGAACTCGACACGCGGATGCTCGGCCTGATCGGCGCGCTGCTGCTGATCTGGATCGCTTTCCACGTCCTCTCCGGGGGCTTGTTTCTCACCCCGCGCAACCTGTGGAATCTCTCGGTGCAATCATCGTCGGTCGCCATCATGGCGACCGGCATGGTGCTGGTGATCGTCACCCGCAACATCGATCTGTCGATCGGCTCGATGCTCGGCTTCATCGGCATGGTCATGGGTGTCGTGCAGACCCTGCTCCTCCCGCAGCTTCTCGGCTTCGAACATCCGGTAACATGGGTGCTGGCGCTTGCGGCCGGGCTTCTCCTCGGCATCATGCTTGGCGCGTTCCAGGGCTTTGTGATTGCTTATCTCGGTATTCCATCCTTTATCGTCACGCTCGGCGGCCTGCTGGTGTGGCGCGGGGCGGCCTGGTGGGTGACTCACGGACAGACAGTCGCACCGCTCGACCGCACATTCAGGCTGATGGGCGGCGGCACCGAGGGCTCGATCGGCGCGGCGTGGAGCTGGGTCGTCGGCGTCATCGGGTGCGTCGCGGTCGTGATGATGCTGGCGCTCGGCCGCGCCCGGCGTACCAAGTTTCATTTCCCGCTCCGGCCGATAGCAGCTGAGATTTTTCTCGCCAGCGTCGCCTGCGCGCTGATCCTCGCCGCCGTCGCAATTTTCAACGATTATCCATGGCCCGCCGGCAGCGTGCGGCGCTATGCCCAAGCGAACCATATCGCGCTCCCCGCGGGCGGCCTGTTCATCGCCCACGGCATCGCTGTTCCGGTCCTCATTGCGGTCGGGGTCGGGGTGGCAGTGACTTTCATGGCGACGCGAACGCGCTTTGGCCGCTACGCCTACGCCATCGGCGGCAACCCTGAAGCCGCCGAACTTGCCGGCGTGAACACGCGCTGGGTAATCATGAAGATTTTCATGCTGATGGGGCTGCTCACTGCCGTCAGCGCGGCAATCTCGATCGCCCGACTCGATGCGGCGACAAACTCGGAAGGCACGCTGGCCGAACTCCTGGTCATCGCCGCTGCCGTGATCGGTGGAACGTCGCTCTCGGGTGGCGTCGGCAGCGTAGCCGGCGCAATGCTCGGCGCGGTGCTGATGCAATCGCTGCAATCCGGCATGGTGCTGCTTGGCGTCGATACACCGCTGCAGAACATTGTCGTTGGCGCCATTCTGGTCTTCGCCGTGGGCCTCGACACCGTCTATCGGCGGCGAACCAAATAGCAGACCGCGATGTCCACTCCCCACGCGCCTCTCGTCGAAATGCGTAACATCTCGATCTCGTTCGGCGGCATTCGCGCCGTCGAGCGGGCCTCGGTCGATCTCTACGAAGGCGAGGTGATGGCGCTCGTCGGTCATAATGGCGCCGGCAAGTCGACACTGATCAAGATTCTCTCTGGCGCCTGCCAGCGCGACGCTGGAACAATCCGCATTCGCGGCGAGGAAGCGACCATCGGCAATCCGCGCGATGCCAAAAAATACAGCATCGAGACGATCTATCAGACGCTTGCGCTGGCCGACAATGTCGACACCGCAGCCAATCTGTTTCTCGGCCGCGAACTGCGAACCGGCTGGGGGACGCTCGACGACATTGCGATGGAAGCCGAAGCCCGCAAGGTCATGGCCCGCCTCAATCCGCACTTCCACCGCTTCAAAGATCCGGTCAAAGCGCTGTCCGGCGGCCAGCGCCAATCGGTGGCGATCGCGCGCGCGATCCTGTTCAATGCGCAAATTCTAATCATGGACGAACCGACTGCGGCGCTCGGCCCGCAGGAGACCGCGCAGGTCGCCGATCTCGTCCGCAAGCTCAAGGCCGACGGGCTCGGCATTTTTCTGATCAGCCACGACATTCACGATGTCTTCGATCTGGCGGACCGCATTTGTGTCATGAAGAACGGGCGCGTTGTCGGTACCGCGCGCGTCGCCGACGTCACCAAGGACGAAGTTCTCGGCATGATCATCGCCGGCAAATGCCCGCCAGGAGCGGTTCCGGGACCGGGTGCCGTGCACTCAGGCTAAGGAAGCCGTTGCCGTGTCGCCCTAAGGACGGTTGGCCCGCCGGGCCTTGATCCTGCAATCAGCTAAACTCACCAGTCGACGGTCTGATTCGACAAACGCCGTTCTCCGACGACGGTCTGCAGGCCCGTGCAGATTTCAGGCATTCGGGCCGTTCCATGCAAGTCTCGCGTGCGTTGTTTTGAAAGCCAGGCACGCGGCAATTCGATGGATCAGCCGACGGCGCAGCATGAAATTCACGGCAGCCGCCGGGCGCTTGGCTTGGCGCCGCGACTTCGGCTGATAGTCGCCGTGCTTGTCGCAGCGGCCGCAAGTCTTGCGTCGCCGACCGCTCGAGCCCAGCAATCCGGCAATTCGGCCGCTCCAGCTCAGCCGCTTGTCGTGAAGACTGCTCCAGCAGAGATGCCGGTGCTGGATTCCGCGCCGGCGCTGCCGGCAGACACGCCGTCGGCGACCGCATTCGACGCCAAATTCGGTGCAGCCCTTACCAGCGACTACAATTACCGCGGCTACACGCTTTCCAACCACCTGCCGAGCGCCTCAGCCAATATCGAAGCCACCTACAACATCTTGTTTGCCAGCGTGAATACGGCGTCGGTGCAGATGCCGGATCTTTCACATTTTCAGATGACCGATACGCTTGGACTACGCCGGGCGTTCGGTGCACTCACGGTGGAAACTGGCGGCGCGATTTATAGTTATCCCGGCGGCGCGAACGATCCCTCCTACGCGGAGGTTTATGTTTCGCCGAGCTACACGGTGACGAAACAGCTCACTATCGCACTGAACGTCTTCTACGCGCCCGATTATTACCGGATGGGAGCCTGGGAGAACTACAATTCGCTCGCCGCCAAATATGACATCGGCTGGGGCCTGTCTTTCTCCGCCGAACTGGGCCACCAATTCTTCGGCACCACGCGGGCCACGACAACATCTCCCGCCATCGCGTTGCCGGACTACACCTACGCCAATGCCGGCTTCTCCTATGCCTACAAATCGCTCACGTTCGATCTGCGCTACCACGCGACCACGCTGACGAAACAAAGCTGCTTCCTGATAACCGGAACCGGATCGCCGACCGGCGGATCGAACGGCTGCGATCCTGCGGTCATCGCGACGTTGTCCTGGAACATGGGCCTGGCGGAAATGAAATCGAGTTTGGCCGGCCTAAAATGACCTCGCCATGGTGCCGATGCCTGGTTCGGCGCTCGCCGGCGCGCTCAAGTGGGGCGCGACGCTCCGGTGGCGCCCGGAAGTTTGAAACAATCGCCGGACCTGATACACCATCGCCGCCGCGGCGACGAACAGCGGCGAGAGCATTTGGCGGCAGCCGGTTGTTCCGGCGCGATCATGCTCCAATCATGACCGGAATGCGATGAGTACCTACAAGTCCGAATTTCTCGACGTCCTCGCCAGCCGAGGCTTCATCCATCAGGTCTCGGAGCCCGAGGCGCTCGATGCGCTTGCGACTTCGTCGGCGATCACCGCCTATATCGGTTTCGACTGCACGGCTGCATCTCTGCATGTCGGCTCGCTGTTGCCGATCATGCTGCTGTACTGGCTGCAACAAACCGGCCACCGACCGATCGCGCTGATGGGCGGCGGCACCACCCGCGTCGGCGACCCGTCAGGCAAAGACGAGAGCCGCCGGTTGTTGACCGACGAGGCGATCGACGAAAACCTGAAAGGCATTCGCGCGATCTTTGCCAAGTTCCTGAAATTCGAGGACGACGGCGGCAATGCCGTCATGGCCAACAACGCCGATTGGCTCAACACCCTCAACTACATCGATTTCCTGCGCGACGTCGGCCGGCATTTTTCCATCAACCGGATGCTCGCATTCGATTCGGTAAAGCTGCGGCTCGACCGCCAGCAGGAATTGTCGTTTCTTGAATTCAACTACATGATCCTGCAGGCCTATGATTTCGTCGAGCTGAACCGGCGCTGCGGCTGCGTGCTGCAGATGGGCGGCTCCGATCAGTGGGGCAATATCATCAGTGGTATCGATCTCGGCCGCAGGCTGCACAATGCGCAATTGTTCGCACTGACCTCGCCGCTCATCACCACGTCGTCGGGGGCGAAGATGGGCAAGACCGCGGCGGGCGCGGTGTGGCTCAACGCCGACCTGGTGAGTCCCTACGAGTATTGGCAATATTGGCGCAACACCGAGGATGCCGACGTCGCGCGCTTTCTGAAATTATTCACGGTGCTGCCGCTCGACGAAATCGAACGGCTGGCGGCGCTCCAGGGCGCGGACGTCAACGAAGCGAAAAAGATTCTCGCTACCGAGGCGACCGCGCTGGTGCACGGCCGTACTGCCGCTGACGAGGCAGCAGATGTCGCGCGTCGCACCTTTGAGGAGGGAACGCTTGCTGTAAACCTGCCGACCGTCAACTCGAATACAAATCTGCAGGGACCCGGCCTCAGTGTGCTGAGAGCATTTGTTGAGGCCAAGCTCGTTGATTCCAACGGCGAGGCCCGGCGTCAGATCAAGAACGGTGGGCTCAAGGTGAACGACACCACGGTCACTGATGAAAAAATGATGCTGACGGCCAAAGACCTTACTCCAGAAGGAGTGATAAAACTTTCGCTCGGCCGCAAGCGTCACGTCTTGCTGAAGCCGCTGTGAGCTTTCAGCGAAATTGATCGCGCCCGACCGGGCCGCCGTCACCGCCCGTTGGAAATTCGAACACCTTGCGCAGAATTCCCGGCGCCAGCGCGGAAATCGGGTTGATGCGCAGCTGCGGACTGGTCGGCCGGCCTACCACCTCGTAAGTGATGCCGACCAGGCCCTCCTTCTCGCCGCCGAGGAACAGCCCGAGCAGCGGCAATTGCCCGAGCAGATTATTTGGTCCGTATAGCGGGACCAGCGTGCCGTGCAGGTGTACGTCGTCGCGTGCGTAATCGACAACGCCATCGATAGTGCCGCCGAGGATCGGTCCGCGCACGACGCCGTCGCGCAGCGCGACCCGGCCGGGCATGCGGGTGAAATCGAGGCGCATATTCGAGAAATCGATGACGTTGCCGCCGCGCCGGGGCTGGCTGCTGGTTGAGACCGCGCGTTCCAGCTGGGTCTCGTCGTGAATGGCGAAATTGTGGGCGCTGAGCGCACCCTGTTGGGCGGAATTGTCGGTGGACGGCGCGTCCATCGCAATCGCCACCTGCCCGCCGGTCATGCGGGTGTAAACGTCGGTGAAGCGAAAAAACGCTCCGGCATCGTTGCTCTCGAGGTAGATCAGCTGCCGGCCGCCGCCTCGCCGCAGGTCGCCGGTGAGGGTGGCGTCGCGCCCGATCTTGGCATTGAGGCCAAAGCTGCGAATATCGCCCGCCCGGCGCGACATTTTCAGATCGACGCTGCGCAACGCCTCGCCGTTGAAACCGACGATGGCGCCAAGCTTCATATCGACGTCGACGTCCACCGCACGATGTTTGCCATTCGGGTTTGACGAAGCGGCACCGGCCGCAGTCTTGACGAAGCCGCGCCCGTCGTAGACTTCGCCGCGCATCACGACGCGCAGCGCCCCATCGGCGGCGCGATCGATTTTGAGGCTAGCGCGGTCGCCGTCGGAAAAGCCGTAGGTCGGGAAATGCGCTGACTGCACTTCGCCGGAGCCGTCGAGATCGATCGATCCTTTGACGCCGCCGCCCGAGCCTTCGATCAGCAGATCTTCGATGCGAATCGATTGCGGCTTGGTCGTCAGCGTGAACGTTGCCCTTGCCGGCTTGCCGGCTGGCTTGGCCCAGCCCGGCAAAAGCCCGTCGATTCGCGCCGGCGTGAGATCGGCGTCGACGGCAAAGTGGCCCTCGCGCTCGGCAGTCATGGCGACACGGCCGGAAAGCCGGATCGGAATGTTGCCGCTGATCGCATCGCCGACGTCGAAGCCGAGACTGTTGCGCGCCGCCTCGTCGAGCGTGCCGGCAATACGGACTTCGGCGTCGGGATCATCGCGTGACTTGCGGTATTCGAGGCTGACCGGGGTTGTGCCGATTCGCACATCGCCCTTAAGCTGAAAGCCCTGCGGCGTGGCCGTCGCCCGCAACAAGGCGGCGTCGACCCTCTGTCCCATAATCATCCGGTCAGCGGAAAAATTCGTGGCATCGACCGTGATCGCATAAGTGGTCGATCCGGGCGGCAGATCGGCCTTGATCGGCATCCCCAGCGTCACCTGCGCACTGACGGTGCCGCGGATGGTCGATGGATCGAAGGGAGCATCGGCGATTTCGCGCAGGCGCTCGGAGCGGAGAATCTCAGCCGCGGCCGGCGCCGGCCCGTCAAGCTTGAAGCGGACGCGGGCCTGCGGCGGATGCACGTCCGTGTCCGCCACTTCGAACACGCCGGACGAGAGGACAAGTTTGCGCCCGGAGGGGAGATCCGCGGTCGCTTTGTTGACCGAGACGACCGCGTCGCGTCCGACGATGTGCACGGTGAGATCGGCGTCGCGGAGCGCCGGCAGAGTGTCAACGGGCCGCAGCACGCCGCCCGTCACCAGTGCTTCGATCGAAAGCCCGTCGTCGGGAACCGGAGGGCCGCCGGCCTTGAGCGTATCGAACGGTGCGTTTGCGGCGATCACGATGCGCTCAACGGTGCCGCTCAGGAGGTGCTCATTGAACCAGCCGCGCACTTCCGGATTGATGAACACCGGCCACATCCGTTTCAGGGATGCAACCGGCATGCGCGTGCCGGCGAAGCCGGCCGTCAACCGCGCAGCGCCGCCAGAAAAATCCATCTTGCCGGACATGGCGACGCCGACGTTGGCGTTGCCGATATCGCCTTCCTCCATAACAAAACGTTGCTTGCCGGCATCATAGCGGCCGCTCATAACGATGCGATTGAGGACCAACGGCGGATCGCTCGCGGCGCCCGGAGAGGTCAGCACGATGGTGCCGCCGCCGACCTTGAACGACCAGATGCCACCGGCCTCCAACGGCGCCTCGACCTGTCCCAACAGCGTAATGCGAGTGCCGCCCGACAATATCTGGAACGGCACCGACAGCAGGCGCGTCGTGGCGTCCCAATTCAGTTTGAACTCGGCGCGATCGAATGTCAGGCGGCTGTCTTCGTCGTTTGCGTACCCGATCGAGCCGGCCTCGGCGACAATACGGGCGGTCGCAGTCTGTGGCAGCCCGTCCGGTCCGATTTCGCCGTCGACACTTGCGGACAACGGCATGTCGACCCGCACGTTACCTTCGTCAAAGCGCGTGATCAGGAAAAGATCGCTCGCCGAGACGCGGCGCGCCTCGAGCTGAATCCGCCGATAGCCTTGGCGAGTCGGTGTAACAGCAGCGACGAGACCCCAGGGCCGCGCGGGATTATCCGACCCGATGCTGACCTCGACCCCGCCGTGGGCCCGCTCGACACTGAGGTGGATGTCCTTGAACGTCCAGCGCTTGCCGGTGCGCTCGTCATCGACGGTCAGATTGCCGTTCTTGAGTCCAAGTTCGCGCAGGTCATGGCCATCGAGGCCGCTCTGGCTGATGCCGTCGATCCACGACAGCAGTGCTGCGAACACGTCGCGGGCGCGCCGCGAGGCGGTCGGCGGCACCGCAGCAGCAGCCGCGGGTCCGCCGGTTCGTTCCTGGGCGGCACGGAGCAGCGTCGCAGCGGAAACCGGCACCGACGCCGTCGCGATGGGGCGTTTGTCGGCACCGGCAAAAACGGTGACTTCGCCATCCTGCTCGATGCGCACCGCCATCTCGGCACCGACCAGATTGAGGCTTTCCGCCCGCAGATGGCCGCTCAGAAGGCTGGCACTGGAAACTCGGACTTCCGCTTTCGGCGCGCTCGCCACAATCGTCCCGTCGGCGTCGCGCACAACGATGTCGCGGATGCGCACGGCGGTGCCGCCATTTTCCGTGCGCTCGATCTGCGTTCCGCCGACCGCGACGTGATGATTGCTGCCGAAATTCTCCTCAATGGCGGAAGCAAGCCAGGGAGTGGCGATATCGAGCTGAATGGGTCCGCTCGAAAGCCGCCACCACAGAGCCAGAAAACCCGAGGCTACCAGGAAACAAACAACGCCGATTCCGACTAGCGAGCGCCGGATCCATTTCTGGTGACGGGCAAGCAATGCCCGCAACAGCCGAAAGCGGGAAACACGCTGGACATCGTTGACGCGGCCCACTCTGTCGGTCGCAGCAGAACGTACCGGCCGCCGCAGGTGAACAACCGACCTCCATCGTGGAAGCGCCGCGCGCTGCCTGTCTTGGCTGGTCATGCCCCCTCGGGCGGCCCCTCATCCGCGGTGATTTCAGAACGACCGGGCGCCATCGACCCCGTTGACGCGCACGCGTATTCTTACCCGGCACAATGCCATGTCGAAAGCGTCGAAAGGAAGGCGTATGTCCAGCAAGCTCGACCCCGGCGCAAAGGCTCCGACGTTCACATTGCCACAGGATAGCGGCGGAACCGTCTCGCTTGGCGACTTCGCCGGCCGCAAGCTTGTGCTCTATTTTTATCCGAAGGCGGACACGCCCGGCTGTACCAAGGAGGCGATCGACTTCTCGCGACTCAAGGCCGCTTTCGCAAAAGTCGATACAGATGTTCTGGGCGTCTCCGCCGATCCGGTCGCGGCGCAGGACAAATTCAAATCCAAGCACAAGCTCGCCATTACGCTGGCCTCGGACGAAAAGCATCGCATGCTCGAGGCCTATGGGGTCTGGCAGGAGAAGGCGATGTACGGGCGGAAATTCATGGGGGTGGTGCGGGCCACATTCCTGATCGGGCCTGACCAGCGCATCGCCCGGGTTTGGTCGAAAGTCTCGGTCAACGGACACGCTGAGGAGGTTTTGGCTGCTGCCAAGACGCTGTGAAGGATTTTGGCAGTTTCGCGCACCGCACGGCCCACTTTTCGGCAGCCAAAGCGCAAATTGCCGAAGCATTTACCCAAGCCCAGAAAATGTCAGCCGCAGTTTGCTGAATTTTAACCATACTGCGCTCTAATCGCTTTCCGGGCGAGCCGGACCAAACAACCGGCTCGGTGGGAGCGTCAATGTTGGGTGGGAAAGCGGCGCAGTCGCGTGGGATCGCGCGCCATCACGGGTACAGCTTGTCGCGCCAGCAGAGCGAAAGCCGGGCGCACACTGGTTACACGATCGCCCACGCGGGACGGCAGATTCGGTTCGGACCGGTTGCGTTCTGGATCGCAGTCGGCACTGTCGTCATCATGGCCGGGTGGTCACTGACGGCCGCTACTTATTTTGCATTCCGCGACGATGTTCTTCGCGGCCTCCTCGCCCGACAGGCCGAACAGCAATACGCCTACGAAGACCGCATCGCCGAACTGCGGGCCCGGCTCGATCGCACCGCCAGCCGGCAATTGCTCGATCAGGAACAATTCGAGCAAAAACTCGACGACCTGCTGCGCCGTCAAGGAATGTTGGAGTCGCGAGCAGCAGCTTTGATCAGCGCCGCCGATCCGCTGACGACCGGTTCGATCCGGCCATCGGTGCGCGGCGGCTCAGAGGCCACGACCAATCCGTTACCCGGCCGTGACCGCCAGTCGTTCCTCGACCCCGACTGGATGCGGACAAATCGCAAGCTCGGCAAGGGCGGCGGCGGCGACGTGGCTGCGAAACTCGCACGCGCAGAAACCTCTCTCGAGCATGTCGAACGACGCCAATCGCAGGCGCTTGCGCAAATCGAGGAGCATTATGAGGGCAAAGCCCGCAAACTGCGGAATGTACTCGCCGATCTCGGGCTGAAAATCAGTGCGCCGGTGACGGCGGCGAGCGGCGGGCCATTCGTGCCGGTCAAACTGCCCGGAGAAAGCAGCAGCTTCCAGCAGGAACTGATGCGGCTCGCTATCGCCCGCGCGCAGGCCCAGCAGCTAAGCCGCGCGTTGGTCTTCGTTCCGGTACGCAAGCCGGTGAGCGGCGAGATCGACCTCTCCTCCCCGTTCGGCGTACGCGTCGATCCGTTCCTGCGTATCCCGGCAATGCACACCGGGCTGGATTTCCGCGGTGAAGTCGGCGACCCAATCCGGGCCACCGCCGCGGGCACAGTGACGGTGGCGGGCTGGACCGGCGGTTACGGCAAGATGGTGGAGATCGATCACGGCAACGGCCTTTCGACCCGCTACGGCCACCTCTCGCAAATCGACGTCAATGTCGGCGACAAGATCCGGATTGGCCAGGTGGTGGGCCGCCTTGGCTCGACCGGACGCTCGACCGGCCCGCACGTGCATTACGAAACTCGGATCGACGGCGAGCCGGTCGATCCGCAGAAGTTCCTCAATGCCGGCGCCAGGCTCGAGGCAGTCAGCACGCCATAGCGACGAAAGTATTTGGCAATCGGCAATAGTGGACAATGGTCTCGCTATTCCGCAGCTGGGTTGATAGCATTTGCCAATCACTCGCCGCTCACTGCGGACATCATGATCCGGGTCCATCATCTGAACAATTCACGCAGTCAGCGCGTGCTCTGGCTGCTTGAAGAAACCGGAACGCCTTATGAAGTCGTGCGCTACGAGCGCGACAAAAGGACGATGCTCGCGCCCAAGGAATTGCGCCGCGTGCATCCGCTCGGCAAATCGCCGATCATCGAGGACAATGACAAAAAGCTCGCCGAAACCGGATTGATCGTTGAATATCTGGTCGAGCGCTACGGCTCAAATTTGGCGCCGTCCCGCGATTCCGAGCTTTATTGGCGCTACAAATATTGGCTGCATTACGCCGAAGGCTCCCTGATGCCGCCGCTTCTGCTCAAGCTTGTCATCGACCGGCTCGGGCTGTTGGCGCTGCCGGCGAGAAGTTTCGTCAGATCGCAGCTGAAGCTACACCTCGATTATCTCGAGGCCGAGCTAACTCCCGCGCCATGGTTTGTCGGCGACCACTTCTCCGCCGCCGACATCATGCTGAGTTTTCCGCTCGAAGTCGCCACCGCCCGCGCCGGTCTCGACGAGACGCGGCCGAAGCTGATGAGTTTTCTGGCCCGGATCCACGCCCGACCGGCGTATCAGCGCGCGCTCGAGAAAGGCGGCGCCTACCGGTATGCGGGATGAATGTGGGATGGGTTCAGGCACCTTGCCTTCGTCAACGCCCTTGCTCACTCGCAGGTCCCTCGTCCGGCACAGAGCAATGTCGCCAATTGGCGCAAAGCGGAGACGGCTGAAACGGGTCAACGAAGCGAATGCCCCGATTCGGAAGTCGAGCAGCCCGATTTACTGCGCCGCACGCACGGATGGAAATCGTTATGTGGCCGAGCCTCGCGGATTCAAGCGGGAATAGCGCTTGGCAGCAAACCGCGCGCCAAGCTCAGATTGCGACCTTCTGGATCACACCCATCAGCGTGGCTCGTTTGTGCTTCTTGCAGTAATTGCTGACGCGTTTGCTGTTGGCCCTGTAGCGGGTGATGTCGAGCGTTTCATTGTTTCTCGCGGCGTTCCAGTAGCCGCTCATCCAGGCGCCGATCGCTTCCGATTTGTCGAACGAGTAGTTGATGAATTCTCGGCAGGTGATCTGGCTCATCTCGACCTTCACAACGGCCCGGTTCGGATCCCCCTGGAAGGCGGGGGTTGCGGCGGCGCGCGCCAGACCGGTCATGACGAATTCCCGGGGATTTGCGGCGCACCATGCCTTGAGGTTCGCTACGTTACGGCGCTGGGCGTGGAGGTCGATCCACGTGTAGCCGGTCTTTTGATTGAAATATCCGCCGACCCAGGCACCGAAGACATTGGATTGTTCATCGTTCATGGCGAGATAGTCCGCACAGGTTACGCGCGACATGTTTATTACAACCTGCGCATGGCCGATCGTCGGCAACACGCTGCCGACAAATACCAAAATCCAGACGAATTTTCGGATTGAAAGATGACGCATGTTTCCGGCCCCTCCGCCAGGTTCGTTTTCCGCTCACCGCGAGCTCGCCGGAGACGGAATTTCGGTCAATCCTATTATTTTAGCCGCGCGGTGAGAAGCAAAAGATCGCGCACGATATCCAACGGGTGAAGGCGGGCTGACTTTGGATTTCGATTCTTGGATGCTGCCGCTGTTTAGAGAATTCTACCCATGAAGGGTTGCTGACCATGTCAGCATTAAACAAACGCGTCTTGTTATTGTAACCGTGTGCCCAAATCTTTGCAGGCTAATGTTCGGTGCCAAGGTGGATCAGCCATTGCGCGGGCGGCGTCGATGGCTCGCGAGAGCGCGTTTGACGTCGTATTCATTCCCGGCGGCACGCACCCGCATGTCGGAAATTGGCGGATGAACGGGCATGTCGCGGACATCGTAAAACCAACGCGAATGACCCGAAGCGGACATGTTTCCGTTCAAGCGCCAGTGCCCCAAACGACTGCCTGTGCTAGGCTAAATTTGCAAAGAGTCCGGTCCTTAGCCCCCGAGGGAGGCAATGAGGCGGCGCGAGTTCATCGCCCTAGTTGGTGGCGCGACAGCGTGGCCTCTCGCCGCACGCACGCAGCAGCGAGACGGGATGCGGCTGGTCGGCGTGCTGATGGGGTTTGCAGAAAGCGATCCGACTGCACAGTCTATGGTCAGAGCCTTCCGCAATGCGCTTCCAAAGCTGGGTTGGATGGAAGGCGGCAACGTGCGCGTTGAGCTTCGCTGGGGTGGCTATGACGACGACAGGATAGGTATGTTGGCAAAGGAACTCGTCGATCTGAGGCCCGACGTAATCCTTGGTCAGACCACGCCTGTCATCAACGCTCTTAGCCGGATCACAAAGACTGTTCCGATCGTTTTCGCGACTGTGTCCGACCCGATCGGCAGCGGCTTTGCTATCAACCTCGCGCATCCTGGCGGCAACATTACCGGCTTCATGGTCGACGATGCGGCACTGGGAGGCAAATGGGTGCAGCTCTTGAAAGAGATTGCCCCGAGTACAACGCACGTTGCTCTCTTGTATAGTCCGGTAGGTCCGCCGCTCAAATTCTTCATGCCCTCAATTCAGGCGGCCGCACCCTCCTCGAAGGTCCAGGTAAGCACCAGTACGGTTCGCGTAAAGGATGAGATTGAAGGCGTCATAACCGAGCAGGCGCGCGATACCGCCGGTGGCCTAATCGTGCTCCCGAATGTCTTCAACACGACAAATCGTGACCTAATAATCGCGTTGGCAGCCCGCTACCGCGTGCCCGCGATCTACTTCGCGGCCTATAATGCGCAATCAGGCGGCCTGATTGCTTATGGCACTGACTACGCCGAGCAGGCGCGCCAGGCGGCCGAGTACGTCGACCGCATCTTGAGAGGGACCAAGCCCGGCGACCTCCCGGTGCAAGCACCGACCAAATTCGAGCTGGTGATCAACCTCAAGACAGCCAAGGCGCTAGGCATTGACGTACCCAGTTCCATGCAATTGCTGGCCGACGAGGTGATCGAATAGCCGTCAAGCGATGTCACCTTTTGGCACATCGCGTGGCACGACTGAGACTAACACGATGTCCGCGGAAGGGTTGCTGTTGGCACAAAAGCCAAGTGGAGTTTGTCCGCTTTGACGGTCGCTGGCAGAGGCCAAGCGGTCTAGGCCCGCTGAGGCCGGCAGCGACACTCCTGGACCCGAAGGAGACTCTCCGGTGCTGCGGCGAATGGAGTTAATTTTCGGAGCTAGTTTTCAAACACCGAAGGTAGTCCTGCAACGCAGTACGAACGCGCGCGATCACATGATCCCATTGGCGTGTATCATCCTGCCGAAACAGGCGGGCAGTCGGATACCATGGGCTGTCGTTGCGATCGAGCAACCAACGCCAGTCAGGGACGAATGGCAACAACACCCAGACGGGTTTTGCCAGCGCGCCGGCGAGGTGAGCAACACTGGTATCCACAGAGATAACCAGGTCCAGATTGGCAATCAGCGCCGCTGTGTCGGAGAAACTCTGCAGTGCATCGCCGAAATGCAGAAGATCGCTCTGATCCTTCAGCACAGCTACATCGTCGGTGCGAACATCCTTTTGCAAACTCACAAATGTCGCTTCGATATCCAGAAGTGGCAGCAGGGAGCGCAGGCTGATCGAACGATTTCGGTCATTTCTGTGCGTTGGCCTGCCCGACCAGACCAGGCCAATTCTGGGTCGGACGCTCGATTCGAGGCGTGCCTGCCAATTCTTTACAGCTTGGACCGGCGCGTGCAGATAGGGTGTCACGGACGGAATCGTCTCGAGCCGTGTCGCGAACGCCAACGGCAGGCTGAGCAAGGGACATTGGAGGTCGAATTTGGGTAAGGGATCGCCCTCGGATACAACCTGCGTCAGCCCGACAAGGCTGGTCATAAGCTCGTGGAGCGGCCACTCGACCCCCAGGATCACGCGTGCGCCGCGTGCGGCGACGAGTGGGACGTAGCGGCAGAATTGGATCTGATCGCCAAATCCCTGCTCGTCGTGAAGCAAGATGGTCTTGCCATCCAGAGCCTCAGTGCCTTGCCAAAGCGGCTGCGAGTAACTGCGCTTCCGGAGGGCTAGAGGTTCAGTCTTCCACCGCCATTCATATTTACCCCACCCACGGCTAAAGTCGCCGGTTAGGAGCCTCACCAAGGCTTCGTTCTGATGCACCTGTGCGAAGTCC